>Ga0307373_10012426_pt1 | contig 12097 bp, 8 predicted proteins | sample OX2MG_FD_202534 | JGI IMG/M metagenome (GOLD analysis project Ga0307373, IMG submission 202534) | Soil microbial communities from Risofladan, Vaasa, Finland - OX-2 | ecosystem: Environmental > Terrestrial > Soil > Coastal area > Acid sulfate soil | place: Finland: Risofladan, Vaasa | collected...
GGTTACGTACTGTCCGTTTGGAAGATGGACAAGATCGGGCATCGACGTTTGCAGTTCATCGGCTTTGGCGTCATGTCGGCGTGCTTCATCGTTCTCGGAGCGGTCCCGTCACTTACGACGTCGGTGGCACCCTTCATCGCGATATTCGGAATCAGTTACCTGTTCACGGAGTTCGGACCGAACATGACGACCTTCGTCCTCCCGTCCGAAGTGTTCCCAGTGAACATGCGAACTACAGGACACGGAATTGCGGCCGGAGTCGGAAAACTCGGCGCTTTCGTCGGAGTTTTCCTAGTGCCGCAACTCGCTAATCACATCGGTCTTCGTGGTCTTCTTTACGTCGCCGGTGGCGCGGCGGTACTCGGCTTCTTGCTCACGAGGGTGCTCCCAGAAACGTCCGGGCGGTCCCTCGAGGAGATCTCCGGCGAAAGTGGAGAAATTTCTTCGGGGCCGACGGCGTACGTCGCCACGATCACTCCGTAACTCACAACGGACGAGTGCTGTCCCAGCCGTCTTCGATGGCCTTGCACTTGGCGCAGAGTGTCCGGTAGTAGCCCTGGCCGGGAGCCGAAGTACCTGTTTTCAATAGCGCCTTGCCGATTGGACATTCGGATTGATTGTGAAAGATGAGTTCGTCCACGTCCTCTATGCCCGTGGTGTGAAACGCAGTGACCTTGGTCATCGTATCCCTTTGGCGTCGTTTCCGGCAACGCACGGAGCGTACCGGACCAACCATCTTGACGCATCACTGATCTCGAGCTTTTGCGCTCAGCTTCGACGAGGTCATCGTCACGACGTTCACGGCGGGCGCTCAGAACACCCTGCCCATTTGGAACCTGGGCGCCATTCGACTTGGTCAGCAACTGCCGGAAGTGAACGTCGTCGTGACGATGGTCGTGGTCTTGATGTTCATCCCGATCCTGACCGACGAGACTGACGGGCTCCGAAAACGTCACCGGACGCGTATCCACTGGTCGCAAGGCCAATCAGTAGACCAACCCTGACCGCGATTTGGTGAACTCATTCACCAAGTGTTCACGAGCGTCTGGCGTTGCCGCGGACCAAGAGTCCTTCCACACCGGTAGGTTGGGGGCGGAAGTCAAACAGGCTGCCAACTCATTCGGGACCGACATCGGACTCGACGGTCAACTGAATCGCCGAAGCCGGTCGGTGTCGTTGACAAGTGATCGCCTCTCGCAGATGGTGATGCGAAAGTCGAATCAATTGAGATGAGTGGGGCCTGCGATACACGCGTAGATGAGAGGAGACCAGTGAGACGATTCCAATATTCGCCAACCATTTCGGATGAACGACACGACGTCGACGATCATTCGCACGAAGGAGTGGCACGTGTTTGAGGACGGGCCAGTGAATGGCCACGTGACTCGTTCCTACGCGATGGTGTCCACCTACCCTCCGACGCAGTGCGGAATCGCGACTTTTGCCGCCGCACTTGCGGGCGGACTTTACGACTACGGCGACGACGTTGGCATTGTGCGCGTCGGTGCTGACGGTGAGGCGCCGGCCAAGATCGTGATCGCCGAGCTCAATGATCGCGAGGGACACGAGACACTCGACGCCATGGTCGCCCTCAATCGCGCTGACATGGTCATCGTGCAACACGAATACGGGATCTATGACGGACCCGACGGCGAGTCAATCGTCGAGGTCCTCGAAGGAATCGAACGGCCGACGATTGTCGTCGCCCACACGGTCTTGGAGCATCCGACGCCCCATCAACGCTCCGTGCTCGAAGCCGTGGTTCGCGCCGCCGACGCCGTCGTGGTGATGACCGAAGCCGGCCGGGTGCGACTGTGCTCGAGTTTCGACGTGGACGCGCGCAAGGTCTCGGTGATCCCGCACGGCGCGGCCGTCTCGAGTGCGGTGCGACTCGAAGATTCGAAGGAGCAACCGCGACTGCTCACCTGGGGCCTGCTTGGGCCGGGAAAAGGCATCGAATGGGCGGTCGACGCGCTCGCCATGGTCGACGACATTCGGCCAAAGCCGATCTATGTGGTGGCCGGTAATACGCACCCCAAGGTGCACGAGTTCGAGGGTGACGTCTATCGCGACATGTTGGTCCATCGCGCCAAGGATCGCCACGTCGACGTGGTCTTTGACCCCGAGTACCGATCGCTCGCGTCGCTCGCCCAATTGATCAGTGAATCGACGATGGTGATCCTGCCCTACGACTCACCGGATCAGGTGACCTCGGGCGTACTGGTCGACGCGATCGCCGCCGGTCGTCCGGTCATCGCCACCGCCTTCCCGCACGCGGTCGAACTACTCTCCAGCGGGGCCGGCATCGTGGTGCCGCGTCATGACCCCGAGGCGTTGGCCGACGCCATCCGAAGAGTTTTGACGACGCCGGGTATGGTCTCTGCGATGGCGAGCGAGGCCCGACGACTGGCACCGGAACTGGCGTGGCCGTACATCGCCTCTCGTTACGCCGCCCTGGGCGAAGAGTTACTCGACAATCGAGCGCAGCTGTCAGCGAACCGATGACCGACGCACCACGATTCGACCATCTGGTCGCACTGACCGATCGCTTTGGGACGTTCGAGCACGCCGAGCACACCAGGCCGCGGCGCGAACACGGCTACTGCGTCGATGACGTCGCGCGAGTACTAGTCGTCAGCGCTCGTGAACCGAATCCCAACGCATCAGTTCGGTCTCTGGCCCAAGGTTCGCTGGCATTCGTCGGTGACGCCATGGGACCCCACGGGGAGTGTCGAAACCGCCGGGCGGCCGATGGAACCTGGACGAGTGAAGCGTCGACGGAGGACTGTTGGGGCCGAAGCCTCTGGGGGCTCGGCACGGCGGCCGCCAGCATGCAGTTCTCAATCGCCGGTCCCGCACTCTCGCTCTTCGAACGCGGCGCCGAACAACGCTCCCAGTATCCGCGGGCAATGGCCTTCGCCGTGCTCGGTGCCGCGGCGGTCATTGGGCTTGACCCAGACAATGTGGCGGCCCGTTCACTGCTCACTGACGCGGCCGATGCCATGTTGTCGAGGAGTGACGGCGCTGAGTGGCCGTGGCCCGAACCTCGTCTGTACTACGCCAACGCCTTGCTGCCGGACGCGATGATCGCAGCTGGCGTCGCACTGGAGCGTCCAGAACTCGTCTCGAGCGGACTGGCGTTGCTTACATGGCTGCTAGCGCGAGAGACGCGAGAGGGGCACCTCTCGGTCACACCGGCCGGCGGTTCGGGTCCCGGGGACGTTGGGCCGGGCTTTGATCAGCAGCCCATCGAGGTTTCGACCATGGCCGACGCCTGTGCGCGGGCCATCACCGTCGACGATTCGCCACGGTGGATCGAGGGTATTCAGATGGGGAACGCCTGGTTTGACGGTGACAATGACGCGAAAGTGATGATGTGGGACCCCGATACGGGGGGCGGTTTCGATGGTCTGCACCCTAAAGTCGCCAACCAGAATCAAGGGGCAGAATCAACTTTGGCCCTAGTATCAACCCGTCAGCAGGCCTTCGCGCACCAAACTATCTCTACATGAATAAAACCCCCCTCGCGTCACGCTCCGATGTCCATATCGTTCCCGACTCGTCACGGGTCGTCGCGCTGCTCTTCGTGGCCGGTCAAGAACTGGGTGGAGCCGAATCGCGCGCGTCGAGTGTCGTGAAGCGAATGCTGGCGTTGCCCGAAGCTGACGTCCGTAGGCGACTGAAGGAAGTCATCCAACGATTCGCCGGTCGTCACCGCGATATCGTCGCGGTATTCAGTCAACACGCCGAGCGCGTGAGCAATCGCCTGGATCCGAAGGAGGACCTGAGCGAAGAGCGTTGGCTGCTTTTGGGAGCCGCCTTCACGCACGAGTACTCGCTCGAAGCCGCCGCGGTCTGCAATCCCAGCATGGTGGTGCACCCCGATCAGTCGGACGTACCCGAGGGCGCCGTCCGATTCATTATGAGCTATCGCGGCGTCGGCGAGGGACATCGGTCGAGCATTGGCTTTCGCACTGGTGTGGTGAGTGCCGATGGCGGAATCACTGTCGATCCACGCGGTCCTTTCCCGATGATCGGCACGGCCCGCGATGGCATCTTCCACCGTGACGTCTTTCACGCACGACTCAAGGCAATGGGACACGACGGGGAGAGTGCCGCCTACGTCTTGGACGAGTTGCCGATCGTGTTCTCCATCGAAGAACTCGAGGCCCGTCTGGAGATTTTGATTTCGGAGTTCGACACTCGCCAGGACGCGCACACCATCGCGCGCCACCATCGGTCGATCGCGGCTTGCAGTTACGGAGTGCACTTCGACCCCGACGTCGACATTTCCGAGCGGGTCCTTTGGCCGGTCATGTCGGCCGAGGCCCACGGAATGGAAGACGCCCGGTTCGTTCACTTCCTCGAGCCCGACGGATCCACGACGTACCTCGCGACGTACACCGCATTCGACGGTGTCCATATCTCCCAGCAGCTCTTGCGAACTGATGATTTCATCTCCTTTGACGCCTCGCCCGTCGTTGGAGCGGCGGCGCCCAACAAAGGTCTGGCGCTCTTCCCACGTCGCGTCAACGGGCAGTACGCGGCCCTTACCCGCTACGACCGCGAGACCAACGCGGTCTGCTTCTCAGATACCCTCGGCCACTGGGGTCGCGCCGTCACCTTCCAAATGCCCGAGTGGGACTGGGAAGTCGTGCAACTCGGCAACTGTGGTTCACCGATCGAGACGAGCGCGGGTTGGCTGGTGCTGACACACGCCGTCGGCCCAATGCGCACCTACTGCATCGGGGCGGTCCTGCTGGATCTCGACGACCCCACCAAGATGATCGCCGCCCTCAAGGAACCTCTCCTCACCGCGTCCGACGAAGAGCAAGACGGCTACGTTCCCAACGTCGTCTATACCTGCGGGGCGATGGCCCACGGTGACCTCCTCGTCATTCCTTACGGCGTCGCCGACAACCGCATCAATTTCGCGACCGTGAGCATCGCGGCACTACTCAAAGCGATGACTAACAGTGACCATCCGACGATCGTGTCGAAGGTTCACCATCGGCGTCTTGAGGACCTAGCCCTCGAGCACTGAGGAACCCAATCCTTCACAGTTCGGCTTCGGTCCGGCGTTCACATTGCCGTAGCGATGATGGGTGATCGCGACACTCTGCTCGCGTAGCCAACGAGCCATCTCAACATCGCCGCGTTGAATCAGCGCTCGACGATCGAGCGTGACTCCATGCTCTAGAAGTGCGACCACCGGTGGATCCTCGGATGAGAGCCAGCGCACTCGACCCATGGAGTCAGCTCGCGAGGCCAAGGCTTCTGACGACTCGATCACGGCTTCGGTTGCGTTGCCGACGGGTTCAAGGGCGCTGTAGGTGACGTGCACGCCCGCTTCGCGCACAATCATGTCGATGAAAAGACGTTGTGACTCGTCGAACCCGTCATCGACCCGAACGCAGATCGTCTTGGCGTAATGACGGTAGCGATGAAAGTTCTTCTCGACGTGCAGTCCGGTTCGGTCGATGGCTTGACTGCCGGTCGAGCGCCACCACGCTCGAGCGAGTGCCAATGAAGACTCGACATTGGTCAGCGGCGCCCAACGCCGCAGGGTTTGGACGTAGTGGTGGCCACCCGCCTTCGCCGTCGGGCCGACGCTGCTCCGCCGCCACCCGCCAAATGGTTGTCGGTTCACTATGGCACCGGTGGTTCCGCGGTTGACGTAGAGATTCCCGGCTTCGACTCGGTCCATCCAGAGTTCACACTCCTGCTCGTCCAATGACTGGAGTCCCGCAGTGAGACCGAAATCGGTTCGATTCTGCCACCTGATCGCGGTCGCGAAGTCGGGGGCGACCATGATGCCCAGGACCGGACCGAACCACTCGTGTTGATGACTCCAGGAACCGGAGCGCACACCAAGTTTCACTCCGGGACTCCACTGCAGCCCCGCAGCGTCGAGTGGATGAGGTTGCAACAGCCAACTCTCGCCGGGGTCCAGATGATGAAGCGCGCGTTCGAGCGGCGCTTCGGGGCTGCGAATGATAGGTCCGACCGAGGTCGAGAGTTCCCAACTGGGACCCACGCGCAGACTCCGAACGGCGTCAGAAAGTTGACGCAGAAACGCGGGGTCTTCGTAGACGTCGCGCACCACGATCGCCAAACTGGCCGCGCTGCACTTCTGACCGGCGTGACCGAAAGCTGACTGTACCAGGTCCTTTACGGCGACGTCGATATCGGCGCACGCACTGATCACGATGGCGTTCTTGCCGCTGGTTTCGGCGAGCAAGGTGATGTCCGGTCGCCACGTCGTGAACATGAGGGCCGTGTCAAATGCGCCAGTCAAGATGACCGCATTCACACCCTCGTGCGTGACCAACCGACGACCATTGTCATCGTCGCGCGTCGGCACGAACTGCAAGACGTCGCGCGGCACTCCGCCGGCCCAGAGTTGTTGCACCAATTCCCACGCCGTCGCGACGGTCTCCGGCGCCGGTTTCAAGATGACAGCGTTGCCGGCTGCGAGCGCGGCGCAGACACCTCCGGCGGGAATCGCGTAGGGAAAGTTCCACGGCGGCACGACGAGGATCGTGCCGAGTGGAGAGGAGTCCTCGAAGTCCGAAGCCGACGACGCGTAGAACCGCGCGAAGTCAATACCTTCGCTGACTTCGGGCTCGGCCTCAGCTTCGGTCTTGCCTCCGTCTCGAGCCATCACCGCAGTGGAGGTGATTCGTTCGTCCTCCATGACCTTCGCGCACGCGTAGAGGATCCGACGACGTTCTTCGATTGAAAGTTCCGACCAACTCTCTCGAGCGATTGTCGCGCACCGCACCGCCTCGTCAACTTGCTCCGCATCGGCCACCGAGTACCGATACCACGGCTCGGCGTCGGCGCTGGGATCAAGGCCGACCATGAACTCGTTCGACATGATTTCCCTCCCGGCGATGACCAAGGGGATCTGACGATCTGGAATCTCTCGGACCTTCGCGAAAGCAGAAGTGATCTCGTCGAAGGACTTTGATGACGTCGGATCGAAGTTCACGACGTTGGAGAAGTCCAACGGATCAGACGTAGCGATTGGTGCGTGTCGAAGTGACGCGGTTGAGAGCGCGTGACGCTCATGCACCGACGTTGTGAATCGGTCGCGCTGCTCCTCGAATCGCTGTTCGTCAGTGGCGATGTCGAACGCCGCCTTCAAATAGTTCTCGTCTGACGTGTTTTCGTCAAGGCGGCGCACGAGGTACGCGACGGCTGACGCGAAGTCGTCGCGTTGTGTGACCGGTGCGTAGAGCAGCACTCGCCGGCCCGTTTTTGCGATGGCAAGTGACTCGGAGTTCGCCATTCCTTCTAGCATTTCAACGTCCACCTGCTCCTCAACGCCGCGCACGCGAGCGACGGCGAGGGCCCACGAGAGATGAAAGAGATTGTGGCTAGCGATGCCCACGCGCACGGCGTGAGCGTGTTCAGGGCGCAGCGCGGCGTCGATGAGTCTGGCGTAACTCGCGTCGACGTCAGCCTTCGTCCGGTAAGGGCCAGCGGGCCAGCCGTGGAGTTCGGCTTCGGTTGTCTCCATCGCCAAGTTGGCACCCTTTACCAATCTGACCTTGATAATGCCGCCAGACGTCGCGTGGCGCAACTTCGACCATTCGACCAAGTCGGCAAAGGCGGCGTGCGATTCCGGCAGGTACGCCTGCAGCACGATGCCAGCGGCGATTTCGGCGAACTCCCGTTCTGTGAGGACCTTCTTGAACGCCGTCATCGTGAGATCGAGGTCGCGGTACTCCTCCATGTCGAGGTTGACGAAGGTGCCGTGTGATTCCGCCTCTCGATACAGCCGTCGCATCTTGGTCGCGACGCGATCGAGTGAACCAACGCGGTCAATCGTGATGATCTGACTTACCACCGAGGACAGCTTCACCGAGATGTAGTTGATCTCCGGTCGCCGAATGATTTCGAGTACTCGCTCGAGTCGTTCCTCGGCTTCGTGTTCGCCGAGCACAGCCTCGCCCAAGACGTTGATGTTGAGCGCAATGTCGTCGCGCCGTCGTCGCTCGAGATGCCTCTGAAGAGGAGCTTTTTCGTACGGGAGGATCAGGTCTCTCGAAAGGTGGCGAATCTGCCGGGCGACGGCCTTGATCACCGACGTCGGCGCGAGTCGTGAACTCGCGGCGAGGAACTTCAGACCGGCGGCGTTCAATAGGCCGAAACCTTCGACGGAGGCCTGGGCCGCGGCACGCCGGAAAATGTTCATCGAACTCGTGACCGAGTCAATTCGCATCACCTCGTCTGTCAATGTGATCGTGACCTCGAGAGCCCGTGGGTCGCGAAAGAGCCGTGAGAATCGTCGACGATTGGCATTTTCCGAGTGGTCGCGCAGACGCTCGGCTTCGTCAATGAGTTCGCGCGCGTTCTTGATTGCGCTATCCGCGAGTTCGTCGATCGACGGGTCAGTGGGAATTATGGACATCGACACCACGAAGATGCGCGGAGATGCCTGACGCTCGTCCCAAAATTACCCATCACCACATTCTCGATTCCTTCACCGTATACGTCGTTTCGACGTCGCTCTCGTTCGGTGGCCGTCGGAGTTTCGCAGCCACTGCCACTCGAACCGCTCAACGATTTCGCATCCGCGCGACCACTTCGTCTACGACTTCAGACGTCGAGGCTGAGCCGTTCAGGTCGAAGGTGCGGACGCCGTCCATGGCCGTGGAGAGCGTGGCGTTTCGCAACTCGTGTGCGGCTTCCGTGGCTCGCGCGTCGCCATGGATGCCAGCATGTTCGAGCACCGCAGCGCAGGCCAAGAGCATCGCCATTGGGTTGGCCACATTCTTTCCCTGGAGCGAAGGTGCCGTGCCGTGAGGTGCTTCGGCCATCGCCGTCGTCGGATGCAGTGCATCATCCAGTGCCAGAAGCACCGACTCGGCTCCCGCGATCGAACCGAACATTGCGAGCACGAGGTCACTCATGCAGTCCCCGTCTCGGTTCAAAGTGGGAATGACCACACTGCGATCCCACTGCTCGGTCATGAGTCCGGCGTAGGCGGCGTCGATCAGCATGGGGTGGTAGGCAACGTCGGGGTGTCGGATCGCGGCTCGGTCCATCTCTTCTTTCAGCATTCCTTCATATATCGCCGAGACGGTCCATTTCGGTCCTCCGTAGACCAGACCATTCATTGAGGCTGCGGTGACGAACGCGAACTCGGCCACAGACTGGCAGGTCTTTCTGTCGATGCGTTCCGTACGCCAGGCCGATTCACCGGATGAGCCCGGCTCACCGTCGCGTCCCTCGGCGGCGCCGTAGGCGTCACCCACGGCCATTCGTACGACGACCACGGGGTGTGACAGTGCCACGGCGGGGGCGACGCCCGGGATTCGGCGGCCGGTACGCACGATGACCGTGCCATCGATACCTTCGCGCAGGATTCGATTCGGGGATCCCACGCTGCCGATCTCGGTCGGCGTGATCGTGGCGGCCTTCAACCCAAGACCGGTTTCGACCATTGCCGCCGCGGCGTCATGGACGATCTGGTTATTCGTCGCGCGACGCTTTTCCAATGACAGGTCGAACCGAACGAGTTCGACGTCGAATCCGAGCACACTCGAATCGAGCACGCGCAGGGCCGCCAGGAGCAGTTCTTGACCGGTCTGGTCACCTTCGCAGACGACGATCGAGATTGTTTTCATTTCTCAAGGCTAGTGAATCAAGGACTCGGCACACTTCGTCGGATCCCCGATCAAGGTGTTAGTGCGAGACTCGTAAAGCCTCAATCAGCCCACGCGGGCAAGGCGCTCGCCGTCTTCACTGGTTGGCCAGAGCTATGGGACATCGCGATGCTGTGAACAACGCAATGTCGTTGGAGCGGTCGACGATAAAGGTTCGAGGATCACGACTGGCGCGAATGGTTGATTCAAATTCGATCGGTTCGAGCTTGGATGTGAAGTTCGCTCCCGACGCTAGGGAGATTTTGGAGGAATCCAAATTGCGGCCGATTCGTCTCCGTAGGACGCGCAGTCACCTTCGAGATATTTGATGCCGATCCAGCCGCAGACGAGAGCGTCGATGGCGTCTTCGAATCGCTTCAGCGATGTCGAAGGAAAGTTCTCGAGATCGATTTTGGCGGGCAATGGTATGTCGATCTTGCTGATCGTGAGGTCGAGTTGGTCGATGATCTTGCGCCAGTTCTTCACGATGCGTCGTCGGCGATCGGCGGGACTCTTCTCGGGCCAGTACTCGTTCACGCGACCGATCTTGTACTTGTAGCGGAACTCCTTGCCCAATAGTTGCAAGAGTGCGGGGTGGGGATAGACCTCGGCCAGGACGAAAGTCCTGCCTACGGGTGTGTCGATCGTGGCGACCGGATAGCCGAGCTCGTTGAAGCGCTCGGTCAGCTGATTCCCCAATTCACCAGGCCGGACCTCACTGGGCGAGTGCGTGCTGCAACCTTTGGAGCCGAATTTCCTCGACACTTCGGTGTCCGCCACTCGTCGCTTGCTAATCACCGTTAAGGCGATCGGCATGTCAATCGTGACGAGATCAATGGACTGGTCGCCGAGAAGTTTGCGTGCGGCGTCCATCAACGCGTCGACGTTGGGACGACCAGCGCTCGGAGTCTTTGACCAGTCGACGGAAACACCATTGGCCAGTTGCACGAACTGGTCATAGCTCGGACTTAGACCAACGCACTTCCAACGATCTTTGACCAGTTGCAACAGCGCGACGCCGCTTGGTTCGGTCGCGGTCCACGCCGGATCGAGCGCCAGAATGCTTGTCATCTTGGGAAGTTTAAACCTCACGAGACGCCGTTGCAGCGAGACGTCGATCGACTGGGTCGCGATGAAGTACGGGTGTGATTAGACGAACTTGCCACATCGGCTGTCAAGATCGAAGTGGTCTCGTCGCGGCTAGGAGTGGGCGAACACGCTCTTTAGTGCTTCGTCAAGATCGGCCCAAAGATCCACCGGGTGCTCCAAACCGACGCTGAGTCGAAGTAATCCCTCGGGCACGCTCTCCTCGCCCTTCCAGCGTGATCGTCGGTCAATCGTGGTTTCGACACCACCCAGACTCGTGCCTCCGACGATGAGTTGCAACGATTGGACGACCCGATCGGCGCTCTCGGCGTCGTTCACTTCGAAAGAAACCATGGCGCCGAATCCCCCCATCTGGGAGCTCGCGCGTTTGAAGCCGGGATCCGAAACCAGTCCGGGGTAGCGTACGCGCGAGACGTGGCGATGGTCGTCGAGACGTTCGGCCAGCTCCGCAGCGCTGCGCTGTTGTCGAGCGAAGCGAACCGGAAGCGTGCGAAGTCCGCGAAGTGCGAGAAAGGCCTCCATCACTCCGGGAACGGCGCCCTGCGTCGTACGCCACTCGACCAGTTCGTCTCGGCGGCCTTCTTCGGCGACGATGACCGCCCCCATAAGCAGATCGGAGTGTCCGCCGATGTACTTAGTCGCAGAATGCACGACCGCGCTTGCGCCAAGCGCCAACGGTTGTTGCAATATGGGCGTCGCGAACGTGTTGTCGACGACGGCGACGATCCCCGTGTCGCGAGCAGTTCGCAGTATCGTCGGCAAGTCGGCGACGCCGAGTAACGGGTTGGTCGGGGATTCGAGCCAGAGCATGTCAACGCCCTCCATCGCGTCGAGAACCTCGGTGGTGTTGACGACGTCGACCGCGCGCGTGCTGAGACGACCCTCTTTCTCCAAACGTTCGAGGAGCGCGCGCGTTCCGTTGTAGCCGCCGCTTGGATAGACGACCTTCGTTCCAATGGGCAACGACGCGAGCAAGGCTGATACAGCGGCCAGCCCCGAGGCGAACGAGACGCAGTGGCCCCCTTCGAGTTCACCCAGAGTCTCTTCGAACGCGCTCCAGGTCGGATTGCCCCAACGGCCGTAACCAATATGACCTCCGTCGCGGTAGGTGGATGCGAAGGTCGGTGGCACGTTGAACGGACCGCCGGGCGACGGCGCTCGGCCGGCGACGATGGCGAGTGTTTCGGCGTGCCACTTACTTGATTCGGTCATCACTTCAGTATGGCGGATGACCTCGTGGCGTCTAGCGGGATGACAAAAGAATGCCGTGGCACAAAAAAGCCCGCGCCCTGCAAGAATGAACTCGAGAGCGCGGATTCAGTGGTTACTTAGTG
>Ga0307373_10012427_pt1 | contig 12095 bp, 5 predicted proteins | sample OX2MG_FD_202534 | JGI IMG/M metagenome (GOLD analysis project Ga0307373, IMG submission 202534) | Soil microbial communities from Risofladan, Vaasa, Finland - OX-2 | ecosystem: Environmental > Terrestrial > Soil > Coastal area > Acid sulfate soil | place: Finland: Risofladan, Vaasa | collected...
AAAACCATTCACAGTGACGCTGAGCGAACCCGAGGCTGAGGCGGTAAATGTTGTCCCGGGGCTGACTTCGGTGATCTGCGGGGAACGAATTGGACCAAGCGGCAGGATCGAAACTGTATTGCTGCCTGCATTGGCAATCACGGCGACGTTTTTCCCGGGGTCAATTGCCACGGCCTGGGGCGAGGTCCCTACCACGACACTGGTGCCGATCGGCCTCAGCGTCCGCAGGTCGAGCACGGTGGCCGTCCCGGCGATGCTGTTCAGCACTACACCGACATCGGTGAGCGGATTAATGGCGTCAGCGACTTCTCCACGGGTCAATGAGACGATATTCACAGTCTGGTCGAGCACGCTAAATAAAGTCAGAGACGTTTGATTGGGGTCTGTTAGGAGAGCTTGTTCCGTCTCCGTGTTGATGGCGACACCCTGGACGCTTGTGGATAGCGTGGCCGATGCGATCACATTGGGAACGCGTGCGACTTGGGTTGCTGTAGCCGGCATCCCCAGATCCACAATCGTGACCGAACCGGACCCGCCCGGAGTTACCACAGCCCAGTTCAGTTGCGGCTCAACGGCGATCGCGGGAGTTGGCCCGGTGCTTACGGGGCGAGTATTCGTGTTCGGCGTCGTAGCGCAATTATTCGCCATGCTCGCGTCAGAACCGCCCAACACGCAAACCAACGCTGGCGGATTGGTAGAAAGATCGATCACAGCAGCGACATTTGTGTTTGAGTACGCGACCAGCGCACGATGCGTAAGCGGATTTACACCAATGGAATAAGGCAAAGGTGCAGACGTCGTTCCCGTCGGGTTGGCGGGCAAAGAAAACGGAGTGACTGCCTGACTTTGAAGATTCACAATGGAGAGCGTGTTATCGGAGCTGTTGACGACCGCGGCCAAGTGCAAAATATCATCGACGCCGACGCTCGTGGGCGCGTTCCCTACTGTAATCGTAACGGGGGCTGTGTTTGTGTCGAGGTTTAGCAGCGTCACTGCGCCCGCGCTTCCGCTGGTGCCATGATCCACCACAACGGCCGTGCCCAGCGCGGAATCAATGGCGACAGCCACTGGTTGCGTTCCCACAGCGATAGGAGGATTCGGCGCCGGAGGAATGTCCGTGGGCGAAGGAGCTACGGCGACGTTGATGGAAGCCGAAGACGGCAAGCCATTTGGTACATCGGTATTTTGGACAAGTATGGGGAACAGTCCCGGCGTAGAAAAAGGAAAATTCGGGGCCGACAATGTGACCTGCAACTGGCGGCTGTTCACGAGAGTTGCTGGAAGTGTCTGGGTTCCCGACGTTACCCGCGTAGACGATGAGAAATATCCACCATTCAAACTGAGAGTGCCCGAGGTTGTCGACGAAGAAAAACTGTCGGGCGCGGAGGCGATAACATCCGGGTGTGTGGGCTGCACCGCCAGCGAAGCCGACTGGCTGGTATCGCCATTCTGACGCTGCACGGTGATCGACAACGAAGTTGGCGTGGGGCCGGTGAAGAAAGCGGCCGGAATGGTCGCACGAAGCGTGTTCGCGCTTATGAATGTGGTGGGTACGGGAGCGCCGTTGACCAGAATCTGGTTCGTCGAAAAGAAGTTGCTGCCGAATAGGTAAACATCCTGCTGAAATAAACCTTCAACAGCGGCGCTCGGTTCGAGCGGAGTCGCGCTGAAACTGGGATCAGTCGCAGCAAGAACGCCAACGGCCGCCGAGCCGGATTGTCTGGAATCCGCAGCCGAAGTAGCCGTGACGCCAATATTGCCCTGGGCTGATGCGGGCGCGGTATAACAAGCGACGCTTGTTCCCGGAGTGGCTGGGTTCGGTGGGGTTGGCGTAATCGGCATGCTCGCGGCACACGCGGCAGGCGTGATGGTTCCTACCGTGGAGTTGCCATTTGCGATCTGATTTACGGACCAATTGACGGCGCTGTTCGTGCTTCCCGAAACGGTGGCCGTAAATTGGAACTGTTCGAGTGTTCCAATCGTGACGCTTGCGGGGCTAACGGTGACGCGAATGCCCGTATCCAGGCTGACGTTGACGATGGCAAAGACCGCAGTGTCTGCCTGGCTGATCGCAACAATGCTGACGACAGGAGGACTGGGCAGAGTTGCCGGGGCAGTGTAAAGACCGGAGGTGCTGACAGTGCCTAGAGTAGCGTTTCCGCCTGTGACGCAACCTGTCGGCAGGGTGATGCCGCTGACGGTGGAAGTGCCTGTGGCATTGCTTGCGGGCGCCTGATTGCAAACCTGCCATGTGATCGTCGTGTTCGACTCTCCCACGACTGAAGCACTGAACTGCTGCGTGCCCGCCAGCACAACCGTCTGGTTAACCGGCGAGAGAGCGACGGTTACCGCAGTGGAGGCGCCTCCACCGCAACCGGCGACCACTCCTGCCAGAACTAGAATCGTTGCCAACTGACCCAATCTCATCCACGTCCTCCAAAATCTCACGCTCAACTTCACCGCCGCAAGGCCGGCGCGTTCCCGCTCCTTATTGTGGCGCTCAAGCCTCAAAACGTCCGGGCGATCGTAAATCTGAATGTGCTGCGCGGTTCGACCAGCCCGGTCGGAAATCTTTGAATCTGCTGGTCCAGAATATTATTCAACGTCGGAATAATTTGCGACTGCAAGACACCCGGCGGCAGAGCCGCCATTTGCTCTGGGCTGAGGTAGTAGGCCCCGCGAGGGCCCTGAATGGTTTCATTCAGCCGCGTCGGATTGTACGCATAATAGAAACGAAACGGAGCGCGCACAATCGGCAGATACACGACGAATTGGACTCCCACGGATGTGCGCGGCTTGAAATTCGTGCCGGGAACAACGGAAAGTTTCTGCGATAACGTCGTATTGGGGAAGAGAGCGTTTGGAAACTCGGAATCCAACTGCTGAATGGCTGTGGGGTCGAGCTGCAACTGGCTGGGCCGCAAGATTCCATCAATGCCGATATCGCTAAAAAGGTCGAACTCCACCGGCCCGGCGATCGGAATCCGGTATTCCAGGTTGCCAACTCCTTCGAAGTCTCCGCCCGGGCGGGTCGCAAAATATTGAAGCACCGGAACGGAAATCGTTTGTACGGTGGGGCCGCCGCTCGAATTCAGAACTGTTGGATTCACGAAGCTGATGTTGGTAGGCACGGCGGAAGGAATGTACGTCCACGGGGAAATATTGAAAAAGTCGAAGCCGCGGACGGTGTCTTCGCCGCCGATGTAGAAGCGTTCGTACGGCGGCATCACCCTGCCATTATAACCCGTGGCCCACGCCGATATAACGCGCACGGCTATGACATTGCGCTTGTGATAGGTAGGATGAAAATATGTCATCTGGAAGATATTCTGGATGGCATCGACGTTGCCGCCCAACGGACCGCCCTCAAATCCGAGCGAATAGGAAAGGCTTTTACCGGTGGTCGGGTTGAGCTGATCGTTCACGGTATTGTAGCTGATCGATGGACTGATCTTGCTGGAGACAATGCCGTTCAGAGACGAAGAGCCCTGGAGGCCGGTGAATTGCAGAGATTGGAACAGTAACTGCGAAGCCTGGCTGAAGGTCGTGATGTCACTCTTCGTCCAGCCGTACGTGATCCCCAGGCGAGCGAATGCGAAGCGGTGCAACGGGTAACTGGCAAAGAGTGTGAAGCCCTTGCTGTTCTGGCTGTAATTCTGGGCGAGAGACGGATTGATCGCGATGTTCTGGCCAGCCAGAATCGAGAGTTCCTTCTGCTGGTTAAAATTGAATTTGTTGGAGAAAATCGTGAAGCCGGTCGAAATAGGCCGATCGAAAAGATAAGGCTCGGTGAACCCGAAGAGGATGTTGCGCTGGATGCTCCCAAATTGCGTGGAGAACGTGAGGGTTTCCCCAAGGCCCAGGAAATTATTCGTCTGATACGCGAGACTAAGGAAACTGCCGGCCAAACCGCTCACGCCGCCGGAAAAGCTGATGGATTGTTTCCCTTTTTCTTTGACTTTGAGGGTAATGTCGACCGTTCCTGCCTTGACGTTGCGCTTGAGGTCAGCGTTTGCCTTCTTAATCGGGTCGAAATATCCGAGTTGGTTCAGGCGCAGGATGCTGAGCTCCCAATAGCGATCGTTGAAGAGACTGCCTTCGTCGAGCAGAAGTTCGCGGCGAATCACTTTGTCGCGCGTGGTGGTGTTGCCCCTAAATTCAATGCGCCGGACGTAGAACTGTTTCTCCTGGTCGAAATCCAGAGTCAGATTGATAGTCTTCGTCGCGGCATCTTCGTCGAATTCTGGAGTGGCGGTAAAATCAATGTACCCAAAATCGCCATACAGTTTTGTGTAGTTGTCGATGGCCTTGCGAATTTTCGAAACATCGAAGATATCGCCCTTCTTCAGGGGGAACGTTGCTTCCAAGAATTCCGGCTTAAAATAAAGGTTTTCGTCGGGATTGGCGCTGCGAATCACCAGCCTCCCCATGCGGTATTGCGGACCTTCCTCAATAGGAATGGTGATGTCGGTGCGAATTCCGCGCGTGCGCCCGATATACGGGATCGGGCCAATCGGCAACCCATTGTGCTGCACCTTAACATTCTTAATAATTGGCTCCTTCACGACAACGCGGAAGTAGCCGTGGTCGCGATAAAGCCCTGCGATTCCAACCTCCATATCCTCATCGAGTTTGTCGCGATCGTAGGTCTTGCTCAATATATTGATATCGGCAAATCCCAGCGGAATGGCGATGGGACGCGAATTGTGCATCGACCGGATAATTTTCTCGCTGGAGAAGACGTGATTACCTTGAATCGTGATCCGGCCCACCTTAACCTTCGGACCTTCGTTGATATTGAAAGTGAGCGTGACGGAGTTTGTGGCCGGAATACGTTCATAGGTCGGCTTCACCGTGGCATACATGTGGCCATGCTCGGCCAGCAGTTGTTCGATGACAACCTCGGCGCGCTTGACCTTCGTGGGATCGAACCGGCTTTCGACCGACAGATCGACCTTGCGGTCCTTAAACGCGTCAAGGATGTCGGACTCCGAAACCGATTTGTTTCCTTTGTAATTAATGGTGCGAATGGTTGGGCGTTCCTGGACGTAAAAGACCAGGATTTTGCCGTTGGGATTCCCGGGACTGTCTTCGACTTCCAAGCGGATGTCCTCGAAAAATTGCGTGTTCCACAGGGCGCGAAAATCGCGGCGAACCGCATCAACATTGTAAGGGTCGCCCGGACGCGAAAAAATACGCGCCATCAGGGTCTCGCGCTGAATGCGCCGATTGCCGACGAATTCAATCCGGTCGATTACCGGCTGTTGGGAACTGGTGGCGCCTGGCTGTTGCTTCTGATCCGCTGGGAGTTGCTGGGCTTGGCCGGCGGGAGAAAAAATGGCGAGCAGACATCCGCACACCAAGACGATGAGCGATGTAGCGTGCAGACAGGATTTCCTCTGTGCGGCTCCGAACCAAATCAAAGCCGCGCTCCGCCTTCCAATTTTTTGTACTCCCCCTGCCAGACCGTCCCCACGGCTGGCATGCGCGTGTAGGATTCCTTAGTGAGCCACTGGGGTTGCTTCCACGACCGGACGGAAGCCCAAGCCATCAGTGGTGAGATAAATCTCAATGATGGCTGGACGCTGAAGCCCGCCTTGGATTAACGCCTCTGAGAGTGGATCTTCGACGTACTTCTGAAGAGCGCGGCGGAGTGGGCGTGCGCCGTAATTACGATCGGTGCAGGTCTTTTCCAGGATCCATTGGCGCGCTTCCGGCGTCATTTGAATTTGCACCTGGCGATGAACCAGCGTGTCATTGATCTGACTCACCAGCAAGTCAATGATACGCGACAAATCATCGTCCGCGAGCGCGTTGAACAAAATCACTTCGTCCAGCCGGTTCAAGAATTCCGGATTGAAGATCCGCTTGACCTCGGTCATTACGATGTCGTCCAAACTCTTCGCGTGCGTGCCTCCCAACCCGGACTGGAAGCCGAGCGTGGCCTGCTTCTGCAGCGCGCGCGCGCCGATATTCGAAGTCAGGATAAGGATCGTGTTGCGGAAGTCTACTGTGTTGCCGAGGCCGTCGGTTAGCTGCCCGTCCTCGAATACCTGCAACAGAATGTTGTAGACGTCTGGGTGCGCCTTCTCGATTTCGTCCAGCAGGATTATGGAATACGGCGTGCGGCGAACGCGCTCCGTCAATTGTCCGCCTTCTTCATAGCCAACATAGCCCGGAGGCGCGCCGATAAGCTTCGAAACAGAGTGCTTTTCCATGTACTCGGACATGTCGAAACGCACCAGCGATTTTTCCGTGCCGAACAGAAACTCTGCCAGACGGCGCGCAACTTCTGTCTTGCCCACGCCCGTCGGGCCCAAGAAGAGGAAACACCCCACGGGACGGCCCGGAGCTTTCAGCCCTGCCCGACTCCGGCGAATTGCGCGCGCCAGCGCCGTGATGGCTTTGTCCTGGCTGATCACGCGCTTATGCAGCTCTTCTTCAATGCGGAGGAGTTTTTGCTGTTCGTCCTCCTTGATCGCGTTGACCGCAACGCCAGTCCAGCGCGCCACAACCTCTTCAATATCTTCGCGCGTCACCGTTCCCGTGGACGAATCGTCAATTTTGAGTTTCTCGCGAAGCGCCCGGAGGTTTTCCTTCTCCTTCCGTTCTTCTTCCGAATAAAAACGTGCCTTCTCAAATTCATGATTGGCAATCGCCGTTTCCATGCGGTGCGTGATGAACTTCACGCGCTTTTGCGCTTCGGAAACTTCTTCGGGAAGCATAGCTTGGCGCAGTTTCACGCGCGCGCCCGCCTCGTCGATCAGATCAATCGCCTTGTCGGGAAGGAAGCGATCGGGAATGTACCGGTTCGAAAGATAAACGGCGTACTGGATGGCTTCGTCCGTATACGAAACAGCATGGAATTTCTCGTAGCGATCGCGCACGCCCTGCAGGACCCGAATGGCTTCTTCCTCATTGGGCGCGGAAACTTTCACGGACTGGAAGCGGCGCTCGAGCGAGCGATCTTTCTCAACCGATTTGCGATACTCCCCCGGCGTGGTTGCGCCGATGCACTGGATTTCGCCGCGGCTTAGCGCGGGCTTCAGAATGTTGGCGGCGTCGAGGGAACCTTCCGCGGAACCTGCGCCGACGAGCGTGTGGAGCTCGTCAATGAAAACGATGGCGTTCTGGCTCTCCATCAACTCCTTCATGATGGTCTTCAGACGCTCTTCGAACTGGCCTCGGTATTTCGTGCCCGCGACGATTAACGAAAGATCGAGCGAAAGGATGCGTTTGTCGGCAAGGAATGGAGGCACATCGCCATCGGCAATGCGCTGCGCCAGGCCTTCGACAATTGCGGTTTTGCCAACGCCCGGCTCGCCGATCAATACAGGATTATTCTTCGTTCGGCGGCAGAGGATTTGAATCGCCCTTTCGAGCTCGCGGTCGCGCCCCACAAGCGGATCGAGCGTGCCGTCCATGGCCGCCTGCGTGAGGTCGCGGCTGAATTCCGCCAACAATGAAGTTTCTTTCGGTCGGTTTACAGGCACTTTTTCACCCGCGCTGCGCGCCAGCTCCTCGCGCACGCCTGAAAGACGCAATCCCCGCTCTTGCAAAATCTCCGCGCCGAAGGATTTCTCCTCGCGCAGAATCCCTAATAGAAGATGCTCGGTCCCCACATGCTTGTGATTCAGGCGCTCCGCCTCTTCGGCCGCGTAATTCAGAATCCGGCGGCATTCCTGGCTGAGAGGAACCTCGACTGACGTTGAAATTCGCTCGCGTACCGTGATCCGCGATTCGATTTCCTTGCGGATGGACTCGATTGTGCCGTGAGTGCGCAGAAAACGATTCGCCAGAGCCTTGTCTTCACGCAAAAGACCTAGGAGCAGGTGTTCCGTCTCAATATACGGGCTGCCGTACTGGCTGGCTTCGTACCGCGCGAAAAAGATCACGCGCCGAGCTTTTTCTGTATAACGTTCAAACACGGATCACCCGAGCCCTTCCAGGGTTGAAGAATTCCCCGACGCGGCACGCCCGGCGGCGCATCGCGCAAAAGTGCCATCGTCCGGCATCAGCAAACCGTGCTCCAAAACCAGCACGCGATCCGCGCGCCGGGCCAGCGAAAGATTATGTGTTGCAAGAATCGACGTGAGATGATGAGACCGGTGTAAGCGCTGCATGAGTTCGAAGATCGACTCCGTGTTCGCCTCGTCCAGATCGCCGGTCGGTTCGTCGGCCAGTAATAACTTCGGCTGAGTTATCAGAGCCCGCGCGATTGCCACTCGCTGTTGCTCCCCACCCGAGAGCTCGCCGGCACGATGCTGCACGCGGTCCGAGAGGCCAACTTCGCTGAGCCACTCGCGCGCCGTTCCGAGCGCTTCTCCCGCCGCGTTCCCCCGAATCAACAGCGGCATTGCCACATTTTCCACGGCGGTGAAATCAGTCAGAAGCTGATGCCTCTGCCAGATAAAACCCACCGTTTGGCTACGGAAATTCTCCAGCTCGCGTTCTGCAAACGCTCCTAGCGAATTTCCGCAGAAGTATACTGTACCGCTTGTTGGCGTGTCCAGCCCGGCCAGAAGGTGCAACAAAGTGCTTTTTCCCGAACCCGATGGGCCGACGAGCGCAACCATCTCGCCCGCGGGTACGGCTAAGTTCACATCAGCAAGCGCAATCACGTCAGCCGCGCCGGAGTGAAACACTTTCCGCAAACTTTCGACACGCAGCAGGGCCGCGAACTGACTCTGAACGAATGTCCGCTCTCGCTGGCTTGCTATCCCCGCTGTCGGCGTTGTGGTTGGGCTCGTCATTGTCGTCGAACTGCTTTGTCACGAACTCTATATATCTCTTGTCACTTCTAGTGCCGAACCTCCGCTTTGCTTATCTCTTTCGATTCTGCGCCTTAACAAAAGGTCGCCTTCGACCGCCTGTCGGGACTCCAAGTTCTTGCACATTATGAGTGCAAAAGTTCCCGCCTTTCGAGGGCGCAAACGTAAAGTCAAACGTCCAACACCCCATTGTAGCACGTCGCGTTTCGACGCTCGCGTTTTACGCGCGCGGATTTACGCTAACGTGGTCATGGGACTTCAGTCCTGGGAAGCCGCCCGCATTTTACTCCGCGCGGAGGATTTCGACTGGGAGGGTGCTGGCGGCGGCGCGCGCGGGATAGATTGTAGCGGCAACACTGATTGCCAGTGCCACGGCTGTAATCCATATAGCATCCCACCCGCTCGAATGAAATGGCACGTACGGAATGGAATATATTTCAGGATTAAGCGGGATGAGTTTCCAGCGATTCGCAATCCACGAAAGCGAATAGCCGAGCGCCAAACCCACCGTGGTTCCGGCGATGCCGACTAGGAATCCCTGCAATACAAATATGTTTCGCACCTGAATGCGGCGCGCGCCGAGAGCCATTAGAACGGCAATGTCGTGGGCTTTCTCCGTGACGGTCATCGCCAGTACCACCAGAATGTTGAGTCCGGCGACGAAAGTGATCAGGCCAATGAAAATCGCCGTGACCAATTTTTCGAGGCTCATCGCGCGAAAAAGCGCCTGGTTCTCTTCCATCCACGTGGTGGTGTGATAGCCTGAGCCTGCCTCGCGGCCCAGAACCGCCGCGATTTTTCCGGCATCATCCAAATTCTTCACGCGAATCTCGAGCAAACTCACAATGTCGCCAATTCCAGCGAGTTCCTGCGCATCGTGAAGCGTGATGAAAGCCCAGTTGGCGTCGTAGTCGTAGAATCCCGAATCGTAAATTCCCGTGACACGAAACCGGCGCGAACGCGGCAGAAGGCCGAAAGGCGTCAGGCTACCCTGCGGACTCAGGACCGTAACGTAATCCCCCGCTTTGATTTTCAAATCCTCCGCCAGAATATTGCCGATAAGAATCGCTGGGATACCGTTGGAATCGGGTGCGAAATTATCGTTGCCCGCCACGATGTGATCGAGCGCGGAATCCCATTTTTTTTCGAGCTGAGGATCGATGCCCTTCAGGACGACTCCTTCGGCCTGGCCGCCAGCCGACAAAAGGACGCGATTGTAAACAGCGGGTGTGAGGGTCTCCACGCCCGGCGTCGTGCTGAGGCGCGCCATCAACGCGCGATAATTGCGAATGCCCTGGTTGCCGTTGGGCTTCAAGTTGACGTGCGCGGTCACGCCCAACAATCGATTACGAATGGCGCGGCTCGAGCCAGTGTTCATGGCCAGCGCGATCACCAGAGTGGCCACACCGGCAGCCACACCCGCAACCGAAAGAAAAGTCACCAGCCTCAGCACCGGCGGCTTGTATTTCGGCCGCAAATAGCGCCGCGCGACCATCCATTCGAAGCTCATTTGGTCTCTTCGTCCGCCGCCGAAGCGTCCGTTTCCGAGTCCTTTTGCGGGCGAAGCGTGGGAAACAGGATAACTTCGCGAATGGAATGGGAGTCGGTGAGCAGCATAATCAAGCGGTCGATGCCAATGCCCTCGCCAGCCGTGGGCGGCATGCCGTGGGCCAGGGCACGAATGTAATCCCAGTCCACTTCCTTAGGCACTTCCGCGCCTCCCGTTTCCACCTGCGCGCGGAAGCGGCGCTCCTGATCGGCGGGATCATTGAGCTCGGAGAAACCGTTCGCGAGTTCCATGCCGTCGATGAACAGCTCAAACCGTTCCGTCACCGAAGGATCGTCCTTCCGGCATTTGGAAAGCGGCGAAATCTCCGTCGGGAAATCATAGATAAAAGTAGGCTGAATCAGATGCGCCTCGGCAACCGCCTCGAAAAGCGCTCCCGTCAATTCGCCCGCTGAAGATTTGTCGAGGTCGCGAATCGGGTCGAGTCCTCGGGTACGGGCAAATTCGTTATACCGCTCAGCGAAAGCCCGCGGGCCCTCCGGCTGAGCAAGTTCGCCTAACGCCGGCGCACCACCGGCATCCACTGGCCAGAATTTGCAAATAGCTTCGCGCATCGAGAACAACGCGAAATGGCTGAAATCGAGTTCGCATTCGCCATATTTGATTTTTGTGCCACCCGAAACAGTTTTCACGAGGCCCGCAAACAGCTCCTCGGTAAGTTTCATCAGGTCGCGATAGTCGCTGTACGCCTCGTAAAATTCCAGCATCGTGAATTCGGGAGTATGAATCGCGTCCACTCCTTCGTTGCGGAAATTGCGGTTGATCTCATAAACGCGATCGATTCCGCCGACGACCAGGCGTTTCAGGTAAAGCTCGGGAGCAATACGCATATAAAAATCCACGTCGAACGTGTTGTGGTGAGTAATAAAAGGACGCGCCGTGGCTCCTCCCAGGATGGGATGCATCATCGGCGTTTCAACTTCGAGATAGCCGCGCGAATCGAAAAAATCACGGATGTAACGAATGATCTCCGCGCGGCGTTGAAAAACCTGGCGCGCGCCCTTGTTCACGATCAGATCCAAATAGCGGCGCCGGTAGCGCATCTCGATATCGGCAAGTCCGTGCCATTTTTCCGGCAGCGGCAGAAGCGCCTTCGTCAATAAGGTAAGTTTCTCAACCCAAATCGTCAGCTCATTCGTCTTGGTGCGAAACAGATGGCCCGAGATCCCGATAACATCGCCCATATCCAGCAACTGAAACAGTTGGAACATGCGCTCGCCTACGGCGTCGAGCTTCACGTAAATCTGCAGCCGCTGTCCTTGCCCTTGGATATGAGCGAAACCCGCCTTGCCGTGGAGGCGAATCGTAAGTATCCGCCCCGCAACCGAAACGTTTACCTGGGCCTCCTGGAGTTCCGCAGCGTTCTTCTCGTCATGAGCGATGACGATTTCGGCGGGTGTTTCCTTCCACTCGAACCTATGGGGATAGGGGTCAAAGCCCAATTCGGCAATTTGTTCGAGTTTTTTTTGACGTTGAAGAAGCTGGTCGCGCGGTTCAAATTCCAAGCGGAATCCTCTCTCGATGAGCCGTGCGCAGTATAGCGAGGGCATTCGGGAAGCGTCAAGGAATCGGCGGGTATGGTTACAGAGCGGGGAAAAGTGCTACACCCCTGGAAACCAAGTTTCCGGTAACCGCGTTCTATATAAGGGGATGTCAAGAAAAAAAACTCCTCCCGCGACTGGAGGGAGCAAAGAAAGTCCTTCTGACATCCAGCCCGTGTATTGAAGTGAGGATCCGCGATTGTTCCGTTTCTCCAG
>Ga0307373_10012429_pt1 | contig 12094 bp, 9 predicted proteins | sample OX2MG_FD_202534 | JGI IMG/M metagenome (GOLD analysis project Ga0307373, IMG submission 202534) | Soil microbial communities from Risofladan, Vaasa, Finland - OX-2 | ecosystem: Environmental > Terrestrial > Soil > Coastal area > Acid sulfate soil | place: Finland: Risofladan, Vaasa | collected...
CCCACCGACCGGCCCCGTATCCCTTGTGCGATTTACGCGACGTCCACCAAATGGCGCCAGGATCCGCACGATTCTGGCGACGGCCACCAACCGGCCGGTTCTCCCCCGTTATCGGCGGCCGGTGGGCAATCATCGCCCGAAGGATCTGACTCCTGCTTTCGGTCGGGAGGTTCTCCCCCGTTATCGGGCTCATTAGGGGCCATATCATTTAGTCGTTAAGATGCGCAATTTCACTCGGCCGGCGGCTCAGTCATGGCTCTGGGGTCCAGGAGCCGGGCGATTTCGTCTTCGGACAATGCGCCCTCCTCCCGGGCGACCTCGGTAACAGTGCGTCCCTCCACGAGCGCACGCTGCACGAGCTTCGCGGCCTCTTCGTAGCCAATTTGCGGGGTGAGCGCGGTGGCGATGGCCGGGCTGCTCTCGGCGTAACGCCGGCATCTCTCCTCGTTGGCCGTGATGCCCCGGACGCAGCGATCGGTGAAGACCCGGCACGCGTTCGTCAGCAGCTCGCTTGACCGTACTAAATTGAACGCCATCACCGGCATCATCACGTTCAATTCTAACTGTCCCGCCTGTACGGCCAGCCCGATGGCGGTATCATTGCCGATGACCTGGAAGCAGACCATGTTGAGCATCTCGGCGAGCGAGGGATTGATCTTGCCCGGCATGATGGACGAACCGGGCGAAATGGCGGGCAAGGTGATTTCGGCGAGGCCGGTCATGGGCCCGGAGCTGAGGAGGCGGAGATCGTTGGCGATGCGGATCAGCTCGTTGCTGAGCAGTCGCAGCGAGCCAGACGCCCGCGCAACTGGGTACTGGCTCTGCATCGCCTCACGCAGATCCGGGGCCAGGCGCCACGCGATCCCTGTCCAGAGGCTGAGATGATTGATTACTTTCGATCGATATCCGGCCGCCGTATTTAAACCCGTGCCCGCAGCGCTCCCGCCGATGCCCAGCTCTTCCAGCCCACCGGCCGCCGCTGCCACCTCTCCACGCGCCCGTTCAATCGCAGCCGCGTATGCGGCGAACTCCTGGCCCAGCCGAATCGGCACCGCATCTTGCAAATGGGTGCGGCCGGACTTGAGTATTGAATCAAATGCCGCGGCACGGTCCTGAAACGCGTTCTCCAGGTCCGTAAGAACCTCTAAGAGATCCCCCATCGCAAACCGGCCGGCCATGCGCATCGCCGTGGGATAGGTGTCGTTTGTGGATTGGCCGCGATTGACGTGATCGTTTGGATGGACCCGGTCATACTTGCCGCGCTCGCCACCCAGGATCTCATTGGCGCGGTTGGCCAGGACCTCATTGATGTTCATGTGAAACGAGGTGCCTGCGCCCATCTGGAACACATCCACGGGAAACTGATCCCGCCACTTCCCCGCGAGAGCCTCGTCCGCCGCCTTCGCGATGGCGCCCGCCACTTCGGGATCGATCTGACCCAGATCCGCATTGGCGGCCGCCGCCGCCTTTTTTATGAGAAGGTAGCTTCGAATCAGCGGCTGTGGCGCTGTCCATCCGCTGATCTGAAATGCCTCGACTGCACGGGCTGTCTGCGCCCCGTAAAGAGCGTCAGCCGGAACTTCCACTTCGCCCAGTGAGTCATGCTCCCGTCGTGTCGCGCCATTCACAATCGGCCTCCTCTCGCATCCCACGCTCGCCGGAATTCGTTCTCCGTTGTGAATAGTATATTCCCGGTACGGATGTAAACCGATCCGCGGTTCTCTGCAATCACCCGCTCCCGATCAACCCCCATCGAAACAAGAGGGCGGCCAGAACACCTGGCCGCCCTCTGATTACGATGATGACTGCTTGGAACATTACTCAGGCGATGGCCGGCTCCGGCGTCTTCGCCCGGACCGGGCGGGCCTCGCGGGATGGGTCGATCTTGAGCGGCTGCGTCTGAACCGCCATCACTCTATCACGCCAGTAGCGGGTTACCACCACTTTACCTGAGAGCATTTCATTCTCGTCGATCTTACAGAAAACGTCGACGACGTACCGGTCTTCATCGGCGTTGGTCGCCCAGGGGAGCCGCCGGCTAATCTGTTTCATCAACCCTTCCATCAACCCGCGCTGGAAGCGTGCAGTTCGGTCAATCAGCGGCACCCTCTGGCCGTTGAGAAGGCCCGAATAAAGGCGAAGGGTGATGGTTGGCTCACGGCTATCGAACGAGAGTCGTTGAACGGAAATGCTGACCGGGTTGCCGGTGCGATACGGAAGGAGCTGCCCTTCGGGAATCACCAGAACCGGCTGATCGAGAGTGCTAATCGGACCATCGAGGGCGTTCGATACGGCGCTGTGTTCCAGTGCGCCCTTATCCGAGGAAACTCCAACCCAGATGGAGTGCGTCGCCTTGCGTCGCGGGGCCTTGTTCTCGCCGGCCTGCGCGAGGATCATACGCTGATAGCAGAGGCCGCGAGCCACGCTTTGCTCGGGATGATTGTGACGCAGCAGTGTATGGCTCTCACGGCGGATATGAGGGAACTTCTCCCTCAAGACATCCTCAATGAAATACCATCGGCTGTGACCGCCCGTCAAGATAATCGCGGAGACTTCCTGTGACTGTGCTTCCGCAAGCGAAAGCGCCGCATCGACAAGCCGGTGGAAGTACGCGCGGTACTCCGCGGTCACTTGCTCGAACGTCACTTTCTCCAGACGAACGATTTTCTGCTCGCCATTCACCAGCCACACCGACTGGTAGAGATCAATCCCTTCATCAAGGTTGGTCGAGAATCGCTCTTTGAAGCGGCGCATCTCCCGCATCAGCATTTGCTGTTCGTTTGGTGGTGTAGTGTCGCCCCACGTCGCAAGAAAGTGATTCAAAAGCAGCGCGTCGAGGTCCCGGCCGCCGTATGATCGCCGACCCCCGCCCCATGGTTCGGCGAGAAGCGCAGCGTCCACCGGGGTGGAGATTGGGGATTCCTTCGGGTCAGACGAAAGCTTGAGAAACGCGAAGTCCGTCGTCCCGCCGCCCATATCGACCATCATCACGAGCGACCCCGCCTTACGCAATACCGAGGCGCCGGTTTCACATAGATGGCAGTAGACAGCCGCCATCGACTCGCCTTCAATCTGCACATTCGGGAAGCCAGCCTCGATGGCCGCCCGAAGCGTTTCCTCTCGCTGATCGGCTGTCCACTGGACGGGATGCCCAATGACCGTTTCGATCTGGCACTCGTCGCCCGAGCCATCCATCGGAATGTAATCCGCCACCTTGGAGCGGAGGTAGCCCAGGAATTGCCTGGTGAGACTATAGGCCTCGGCGCCTTCTGCGCCAGGCCGACCCAGATCCAGCTTGAATCCCGATCGGGTTAGCTCCGGATAGAAAGCTGCCCGTTCCTCGGCGATTTCGCCGTAAAGCGTAGGCTGCCCCGTCTCATCGCCAAGGAAGATAACCGTGGGAATGGTATCCGCATGCTGCAGCGAAAGTGCCTCCGGACGTTTGATAGGCACACTCTCAACCATTCCATCGGGGCGAAGATTGTACGACGCGTAGCAGACGCATGAGTTGGAGGTACCAAAGTCAATGCCGATGGTATAAAGCGTCTTCATTACCACTCTCCTAAGGCAAATCCGGGACCGGCGCGACGCGCTCCGGGTCATCAATAGAGAACCGGCGCCCTGCTAAGGGCTGGCGGCGCCGGGCGCACGCCGTAGAGCGCAGCAGAGGGCCCGCGGGGAGCCACCCGTCTGCTGTGTAAGATTCTGGCAGGCGCTCGACAGATCTTTAGTGTTCGGAGGACGAAGGGTGTGTGAGTGCGTGAGTGAGTGCGTGAGTGAGTGCGTGAGTGTGTGAGTGCGTGAGTGTGTGAGTGTGTGAGTGCGTGAGTGTGTGAGTGTGTGAGTGCGTGAGTGTGTGAGTGTGTGAGTGCGTGAGTGTGTGAGAGGGGAGGATGGGGGACGAAGGAGGTCGGCCGCAGACGGCCTGCCGCGATCCTCCGCGCCCCGCAGGCCCTCGGCCCCAACGAAAGCGCGGGCCCCGGGGCGCGATGGCCGGCGGTAGTTCGCTCGTCCGGCCCCTAACTGACCGGGCTACCGGTTCCTGGAGTGGGGAGCGGGTAATGAAGAAGGCTGTCCTGAGCGAACCATTTGAGTGAAGGGCTGCCATTCTTCACGATATTTTCAAGCGTGCCTCTCGCGCCCGGTACGCGCAGATCGGCGAGTGTGATGACAGCCCACTTCCGCTGATCAGGCGTGCCACTCTGCGCGGCCTGGATCACGGCGGGACCCGCATCCGTTCCGATGTCAACAAGCGCCTTACTGGCATAATACGGCGCCACGACTGCAGGCGAAAATGGCATGCTCGTCGACCCAGAGTTGGAGGAACCAGCCGCGTTGGCGACCGCCAACTCCTGCCCGGCCGGCGCCGTGCCCAGCGTTTTCACAAGCGCCGGAACGGCGGGCGCGCCTATCTGTGAAAGGCTCTGCACGGCGTTCTCGGCAACATCGGGGGATGGATCTCGCAGAGCGGCGATGAGCGGCGCTATCGCGCGTTTGTCCTGTACCGCGCCGAGCGAGGCGGCCGCCGCCTTACGCACTCCGGGGTCAGAATCGTGCAGCGCCTGCGTTAGCAGCGCGATCGCCGCCGGATCGGTTTCACTCCTCAGCGACTCAGCGATCCCCTTCCGGGTTAGCGGGTCCGCCTTCGCAAAGCGGGCGTCGAGCGCCGGTATGCCGGCCGGCCCCATGGAGTTAAGGGCGACGACAGTCACTCCCTGGATATCGGGGTCACTATTGCTCAGGAACGGGACAATCATCGGAATGGCGCTGACCGCTTTCATATCCCCGAGAGCCACGATGGCCGTGCGCCGATTACCGGCGTCGGCCTGGGCGGTGAGCGCCTTCTCGATTTCCGGCAGCGCCCTCTTATCGCCCAATAGGCCCTCCGCCCGGATCGCCGCCGGCCGCACGTCCTTATCCTGCAAAAGTTTCAAGATCGGATCTTCACCAATCTTCTCACCACTATTGCCAAAATAAGTGGCAGCCGCGGATCGAACGTCCTTATCCTTATTTGATAACAGTTTGAGCATTTGAGCGTCGGGCGCGGGCTTGAGCGCCACCAGCGCGTCAATCGCCGCGGCACGCTCATCCTTATCCGTAATCACCGCGTCGACGAGCGCCGGAATCGATTTGTCGCCAATTCTGTCCAACACAGAGACGGCGCCGTTCCTCGCGTGCTGATCCCCGTCCTTCAATGCTGGAATCACGCCTGGAATCGCGGCCGGGCCGAGGAGAACAAGGTACCGCATCGCCTTGTAACGCACGCCCACGTCCGAGTCCTTCACCAGGCTGACGAGCTGATTGAGCGCCTCGGTCGCGCGAGCTTTGGGCGTGCCCCGGTGAACGATCCCATAGAGCGCGTTGATCACCCGGTAATGCACATATTCAGGGGTTGTCGGCAGCACGTCGCCAAACTGCTTCTTATCGATCAGCTCACTCGCAGCCGCGACCTGTTTGTTGAGGTCCGACACATTGCCCAGGTTGGTGTTCAGTTGGTTATTGTGCGCGTAATTCGAGTATTGCCACCAGATGAAGAGGCCGGCGAGTACCGCCACAATGCCCCAGGTAACCGCTCTGCTGTTCATGGAATCAAGCTGCTCCTTGGTTGAGTCGAATGCCCTGCTTCTTCCCCGGTCCGCTTCCCACTATCCTCATCACCGATCCGCGCAAGCTCCTTGAGCACGCGCGGCAGGTTATGTGCGACGGCATCGAGCTTACTCCGATCTCCGGCCGCTTTCATCTTCGCGGTTCGCCAGGCGATGGCGGCGAGCGTGTAATCACCCACGCCTTCGGCCGCGTGAGCCAGGGATGGGTAAACTACCCACGCCGCGGTGCTGTAAAAACTCGCTGCTCGAATATAGTAGGGCAGCGCAAGCGCGGGCTGTTTCATCCATAACAGGTAACAATCACCCATATCATCCCACAGATAGTAGTCGTCCGGATTACAGCGTACGCCCCGCGCCAGCTCGTCAATCGCGTCCGCGTTGTTGCCTCCGCTCCATTCAAGCCAGCTTAAATCGCCGTACGACTGCTCAAACTGCGGGGTCATGACCTCGACAAGATGTCCCAACCGGATCAATTGCTCGTAATCACCTCGTTGGAAGTAGGTATCGCTGATCTGCCAGAGAATTCCTGCGGTATTGCTCAAGATCTGATCGACACGGGCCGGCGGCCCCGTTTTCCCACCGTGCGATGCAGCGCGCGAGCCGGTACGCCTGCTTTCGCGATGGGGCGCGGCCTTGCGCGGTGCTGCAGCAAAGTCCGGCCGCGCGCCGCATACGAGAAAGGCGGCCAGCAATAACAACGACGCAAATCGGGTCGGCGCCACTTCAACTCCCTCCGGACCAAGAGGCCACACTTTAGAGCGGCTCGTGGAGGTCACAAGCGCCGCGCCCGATTTAGCTTCACAGGCGATTCGGCCGAAAACAGTCCCTAGCTCCCCGGCGCTGGAGACGTCGAGGAGTCGTCAGGTTTGCGGGGCAAGTCCGACAGTCCATCAGCGGAATGGCCGGCGGCAAGCGAATCTCTCTCTGATCCGGCGCCCTCCGCGTGCAACCCGCTCGGGAGTCGGTTGCGCTGCTCAAGCTGTTCATCCCACGCCTGGATAGTCCCCGACCGCAGGCTCGGCTTGTCCGCGTACGCGTCTTCCAAACTGCGCTCGAAGTTCTTCACGTCGTGCAGGAGATTCTGAAGGCTGGCGGTCACTTCGTCCGTCTGTCCGGGTCCCAATCGAAACTCGGCGGTGCTCACCAACTTAAGCACCTTGAACTGCACATTCTCTAAACTTGCGTTCACGTACTGCATCTGCGCCTGGATCCGCTTGACCATGAGCGCCAATTCATCATAGTTTTTGAGCTGCTCCGCTTTCTGCTCCAGCGTGCCCTCTAAATGCATCCGAGTCTCCGGGTCCGTAGCCAGTACTAACTGTGCGCGGATTTTCTCGATTTCCTTATTGATCTCATTGCGGCTCGACGCGGTCAGGATTCCATCGATATGGTGCGCTCGTCCGGCGAACCGGTATACGCTCTCTACGCTCTCGACAATCTGATCGCGCATCGCCATGAGGTCCGGCGCCATTTCCGGACCACCCGACTCGATGGCCTCAATCGTCTTTTCCATGTGGCGCTTCGCTTCCAGACACTGAAGCCGGTACTGGCCGGCCAGGCTGTCGGGTATCTCCGGCAGCGCCTTCATCGGCGTTCCCTCTTCCAGCACCTCAGAAACGAATTCCTTGCTGCTAAGATCGCGTCCCATCGAATACGTAGTGCCAAGCAGCAGCGCCGCTCCGAGCAGACCGAGCGGATGATTGGTAACCCCCGCGACCACAAAAAGTGTGCCGGCTCCCGCCAGTGCCGCGTTGATGGGCCGTGTGACGCTCGCGAACATCAGCCGCGCGATATCCTTGTTGTTCTCAACCTTTTTCACAACGTCCTCCCCATCTCCGAAGCCAGGCGTAGCACGAGACTTCCGATCCGGACCTGATCCGAAAAGCTGCCTGGCGGCCGGCCGCTGCTTCCCTAATTATACCTTCAATACCCCGGAGCGCGCCTGACGACACCTCTTAAACCTCACAAAGGGCCGTCTCTAACCGATCCATTTCCCCTATCCGCACAAAGGCGCAGCCCGGTCGGATCCCCTTACTACTAAAAGACCAGTAAACTGGCAGGAAGGTTGCGACCCCTTGACGCGCATCGTTTGCCGCCGTCCTTCCTTCCCCCCTGTTTCGTCTTTCGACCTTCGTCCGTCGTCCCTCGTCCTCCATCACGGCTGGCGATCCCCGCGACACATCTTCGCATAGAGCCATTTGACCTTCTGAATATATTGGATGGTCTCTTTGAAAGGCGGTACGCCATGATGCTTCTTCACCGCGTTCTCGCCGGCGTTATACGAGGCGAGCGCCAGGGCGAGCGGGTCGTCCGAGTTGGCGTTTTGAAGTAAATGCCACCGGATGAGCCGGACGGCGCCCGAGATATTCTGCTGGGGATCATAGGCGTTGGTGACACCCAGATCCTTCGCTGTACCCGGCATTAGTTGCGCCAATCCCATGGCCCCTTTACTCGACGTGGACTTCAAGTGGAAATCCGATTCAGCGCCAATGACCGCCATGACCAACCGGGGATCAACTCCATTCGCCTCGCTGTACCAGAGCACGTCGCCAGCGATTTCCATGGCGCGATCCTGTTTGAGGTGCGGATTGAACCAATGTACCGCCCCTGCGTATTGCTTCAGAAGATAGCGCTGGGGGCCGGTGTTGGCATCGAACGACCGGCTGGGCGTCAGCGCCTCGCTGTAAAGCTCCCGGTCTGCGGCGTGGTTTGGGGCCGCCCGTGGCGCAGGTTTCGACGCTGGAGCCAATTGCGCAAGTACCGGCTCGGCGTCATAAGTCGAAATCATGTCCACAATTTCGAGCGACATCGAAGGACTCCATCCCGCTGGCGCCTGGGCCAGCACGCACACCTGGCGCCCGCTCGTAAACTCCGAATAACTCGAGCCGTCTTCCGCCCCTAAGCTCGCCAGACTCCCATCACGGAGGCCGATAAGGAAGGTCGTCCGGTCACCCACCTGGATGGTCCCCTGTATATTCCCTTCCAACAGCAGTTCCCTGCCGGAGTAATGCACGGGGTCAGACGCCGCCAGTTGATAGGTTAGCGCAGTGCTCACTTTGTCTCGATTGCATTCGTTGAGAAGCCGTTGAGCTGACGCCGAGAGGACGGACGCCGAGTTGGAAGCAGCCATCGCTTTGAAGGGCGCCAGGAAGAGAAGAGCGCCGAGCCCGGCGATCATAGCAGAACCGAGCCGCGACGTCCTTCGCTTCGATGATTGATAAAGATTCGAGAGTCTGAGAGTGCGCGTAAACCGCGATTGTGTCATCCTGATATCGAACAGCATTCGACTACCGGCCTTTTCATCAGAGCGCCGTCATGAAGACGGCAATTCCAGAGGTGATTCTAATGTTCGGAGCGAAGAGCAGAGATCCTTCTAGCGCAGGATCAGCGTAAATCATCCGGCATTTGTCGCTGGCCCCCTAACCCCCAATAATGGGGGCGACAACTGCCGTTATACTTGCGCCCGCGGTGCACTAGAAGCGAACGGAAATTGGGCGCCAACGGGCAGCGCCGCCGCTTTTACTCACCTATGCGCTCGCGCACATTATCCTTCCGGAGCGAGATATGACAACACTGCTACGTGCAGCCATTATCGGTTGTGGAGGCATTTCCTCGATGCATGCCTCTAACTACGGTCGAAGCGACTCCGTCGAGCTCGTAGCGGCTGCCGACCTCTCTGAGACAGCGCTGAACCGCTTCGCCGAACACCATGCCGGAGTGAAAACCTATCTCTCCTCCGAAGAGATGCTCGCTAACGAAAAGCCGGATATTGTAAGCGTCTGCACTCCTCCAGCATTCCATAACGCGCCGGCGTTATCGGTCGCCCGCGCCGGATGCAAAGGACTCCTGCTCGAAAAACCTATGGCGCTTACGCTCCCCGACGCGGACGCGATCATCAACGAATGCTCCCGCAGCGGCGTTACTCTGGCTGTGGGGCACCAACTGCGATGCTCCCCGCCCGCCGCTACCGCTCGGAGATTGATTGAAGCCGGCGCCATCGGAGCTCTCGAGCGCGTCTGGGGCGTCTGCCATAACGCGCCGGTCCAGACCAATGCAACCCACACAATCGACCTCATGCGGTTTCTCGCTGGCGATAAGTCCGCCATCTGGGTTATGGGATCGATGGAACGGGGAGAGGGTACGCTTCGTGAAGGGATTCCATCGGAAGACGCGGCCGTGGGCCTTTTCCAGTTCCAGGATGGCCCGGTGGCGCTCATTGAGGCCGGCGCGCTGAAGCCGTACCGCGGCTACCATCATATTACCGTGGATGGCTCGGATGGCCAGATTGAACTTAGCCGGCCCGACGGTCCGGCGCTTCGCATCCGGTCCAGCGCAACCGGCTGGTCCTGGGAAACGCCGCATCTGGTCGACGATCTGAACCCGGTGGATGATCTCGTTGCCGCGATCAGGAACGGCGGCGAACCCCGGTCCAGCGGAAGCCAGGCCCGGGCCACTCTAGAACTGATCTTAGCTCTCTTTGAGTCGGCGCGAACGCTTCGCCGCATTGACCTCCCGCTGGCGATTGACTTCAATCCGCTGGATCGCGTGTACGAGCATCCGACGAACGGGTAACAGGCCAGGGCCGGTCAGGATCTCTCAAACCGGTCGCCGCGACCGCGAAGATCCACCTCGTGAATGACCACCTCACGAGCACCGTCCGTAACGCGGCCGATGAGCCAGGCCGGCAGTTGGTGATCTCGGCAGATGCGAAGTACATCTTCAGCTTCAGAGGCGGCGACAACGGCGCAAAGCCCGATTCCCATGTTAAAGACCCGGTACATCTCTTCCGGCGCGACTTCGCCGGCTTCCTGAATGAGGCTAAAAATGGGCGGCGTCGGGGGGAGTGACTCTATCTGGTAGCCATAATCACCCGGAATCCGGAGCAAGTTGAGGAATCCATCGCTGGTGATATGCGCCAGCGCGCGCAGCCCTGGGATGTTCCGTATCATCTCAAGCGCCGGGCGCACATAGATCCGGGTCGGCGTCAGAAGCTCCTCTCCGAGCGACCCGGCCAGCGCTCCCGGACGCGAATTAACCGTGAGACCCTGGCGCTCAAACAACGCCTCGCGCGCCAGGGTAAGACCATTACTGTGAATCCCACTGCTCGCCACCCCAACGATCCGATCGCCGGGTTCCATCCCCTGCCCCATTAGAATCCGGCCGCCCCGCATCACCAGGCCGATGCAGGTTCCTGCTAGGTCCACGCCCTTGCCGGGCGCCAACCCGCGAATCATTGCTCCAAGCTGCGCCAACTCGCCGCCAGGAATTGATATATTTGCTTCGGCTGCGCCGGCGTACAGGCCCTTGCCGATGGCTTCCAAAACGGCCGGATCCGCCTTTTCGACAGCCAGGTAATCCAGCATCGCGACCGGCTCCGCCCCGACGCAGATCAGATCGTTAACGTTCATGGCGACGCAATCGATCCCGATTGTGTCGTAACGGCCCATCATCTCGGCGATCAGGATCTTGGTTCCAACACCATCCGTGGAGATCGCCAGGGCGACACCGTGTCCCAAATCCAGAACATTCGCGTAATAGCCAATCTCAAGGCAGTTGTCGCCCGTGCGGCCCTTTCTAAAAGAAAGGGTCCGGTTTACCCAACCGAGCAAGCCATCGATCGCGCTGGCTGTATCGGCAACTCCGCTCTCCTCGTACGTCAGGCCGCCATCGTTCATTGAAGCCTCCGTAGTTGTCTCAACGCGCTGCCGCCACCGGTTCAGCATTTCCCTGGGACTGGGATTGACTCTTCCGATCCGACTGTTCGCTCGTCGAGGGCTCATCCTCGGCGCCTTCGGCTTCGGGGGGCTTGTAGACCAGATCATCCAGGCTGCGCATCCGCATCGGATCAAAGAACAAAATACCATCGAGGTGATCGATTTCGTGCTGTAGGACACGCGCCAGCCAATCCTCCGCGCGAATCTTCAAACGCTTCCCATGGGGATCCAGCGCCCTTACGGTAATCCGCAGCGACCGTACCACCGGGCCATAGTAATACGGAAGGCTCAGGCAGCCCTCTTCGCGAACGTCGGTCTCGTCCGAACCCTCCACGATCTCCGGATTAACGAGCATGTAGAGCTCTTCGTCAAGCTCGACCACGATCATCCGCTGAAGGACACCAACTTGTGAGGCTGCCAGTCCGACGCCGTTCGCAGCGCGCATTGTCTCAACCATGTCATCCAGCAATCTCCGATCGGTGTCGGTGATGCGATTCACCTTTTTGCATTTCGCACGCAAACACGGCTGGTTGACGTCATAAACCCTGAGGACACTCACCGGAAACTCTCTCCCTGGTACCGCATGTTATTCCACATACCACCTCCGCGCGTGATTTACTGCTGACTGCCCGATCCCTGTCGTTTCGACTGCTCCACGTAGTTCAGGCGTAGATTGGTGATCAGACTCTGCATGTCGCGACGGTTGGCGTCGTTCATGCGCGGGTTCATTAAAGGCGCCAGCGCCGCCAGCGCATCAATGGACAGCCGGGCTTC
>Ga0307373_10012432_pt1 | contig 12091 bp, 9 predicted proteins | sample OX2MG_FD_202534 | JGI IMG/M metagenome (GOLD analysis project Ga0307373, IMG submission 202534) | Soil microbial communities from Risofladan, Vaasa, Finland - OX-2 | ecosystem: Environmental > Terrestrial > Soil > Coastal area > Acid sulfate soil | place: Finland: Risofladan, Vaasa | collected...
GCGAAGCACTTTCCAGGGCACGGCGATGTGAATGTTGACTCGCACGTGTCGGTGCCGGTGGTGCCTGGCGACATGGCGGAGTTGAATCGCGTGGAGCTGGTTCCCTTCCGCGCGGCGATTGCGGCGGGAGTGGGCGCTGTGATGTCAGGACATCTTGTGGTCCCGGCGCTCGAGCCAGATACGAATGTGCCGGCGACGCTTTCGCATCGCGTGCTGACGGATTTGCTGCGCAAGAAACTCGGATTCCATGGAATTGAAGTGACGGATGCCCTCGACATGGGCGGCGTGACGACGATTGATTCGCCGCCGAATGTCGCGGTGCGCGCCATCAATGCAGGTATCGACGTGCTGCTGATTCCGCCACAACCGGACGCGGAAATCGACGCGCTGGAGGAAGCTGTGAAGTCGGGCGAATTGCCGATGGCAACCGTGGACGATGCGGTACGGCGAATTCTACGCGGCAAAACGCAGCTCGGGCTCGAAAAGATTTGCTCGGTCGATTTGAATGGACTGAACGGCGTATTCGGTTCGCCAAAATTCAAGCTGGCCTCGCAGGACATTGCGGATCGCGGAATCACGCTGATTCGCGACGACCAAAAAATGCTGCCGCTGGATGCGACGAAGCCGTTGCGTGTGCTGTTGGTGGCGATTTCCGGTGATCCGGATCCTTATCCGGGCGCACTGATCGAGAATGAACTGCGCGGGCGTGTGGATTCGGTGCAAGTGGTACGCGTGGACACAAATTTCGTGAAAGCGGCGACGGTGCAACTGCCGCCGCCGGAAAGTTATGACGTCGCGATTGCGGCAGTATTTGTGCGCGTGGCGGACCGCAAGGGTACGGTGGGCTTGCCTGCGGACGAAGCGGCGCTGCTCAATCAAGTGATTGCGGCGGGAAAGCCGACGGTGGTTGCGTCGCTGGGCAGTCCGTATCTGGTTAGCCGGTTCCCGAATGCGAAAACGTGGATCGCGGCATTCGGTACGCAGGATGTGGTGCAGCGCGCGATGGTGCGAGCGATCTTTGGGCAAATTGCGGTCGGCGGGAAACTTCCCGTGAGCGTGCCGGGAGTGGCGAAGCTCGGCGATGGATTGCGAGTCGCGGCGAATCCGATGAAGCTTATTGCCGCGCCGGACGCGTTGAGCGCCAGGTTGAAGCCCGCGTTTGACTTGCTCGATCACGCTGTGAAGGATCACGCATTTCCCGGCGGCGTGCTGGCCGTGGGCTGGCACGGGCAATTGGTGGAACACGCGTTTGGGCGATTGACCTATGACGTGAAGTCGCCGAAGGTGCGCGACGCGACAATTTACGACGTGGCTTCGCTGACGAAGCCGATCGTGACAACTTCGGCGATTATGATGCTGGTGGCGCAAGGGCGCGTGGATTTGGACGCACCGGTGTCGCGCTATTTGCCCGACTGGGTGAAAGGCCCAGGGACCGGCGGAAATTCGGACTGGCGAAAAAAAGTTACGGTGCGGGAATTGCTGCTGCACACGTCGGGTTTGCCGGCGCACCGCGAATTCTATAAAAACGCGAAAGGCAAAAACGCGATCCTGGAACATGTGCATGCGGAGCCGTTAGTAGCAGAGCCGGGGACGAAAGTTGAATATTCGGACCTGGGATTCATGTTGCTGGGCGAGATCGTCGAGCGGCTGACGGGCGAAACTCTGGAGCAATTTGCGCGACAGAAAATTTTCGCGCCGCTCGGCATGAACCATTCGTATTTCAATCCGCCGCGCTCGTTGCGCGCGCAAATCGCTCCCACGGAAAACGACACGGCATTTCGAAAAAGACAATTGCAGGGCGAAGTGGACGATGCGAATGCGTTCGCGATGGGAGGCATTGCAGGACACGCGGGACTGTTCTCGACGGCCCAGGATATTTCCGCGTTCGCGCAAATGATGCTGAACGGCGGAATGTACGCGCAAAGGCGGATTTTTTCACGCGCCATCGTCGATCAATTCACCGCCCGGGTGACAGTGGGCGATTCGGCGCGGACGCTGGGATGGGACGTGCCGACAGGAAATTCGTCGAGCGGGCGCTACCTGTCGCAGCAGGCGTGCGGGCATAACGGATTTGCGGGAACTTCGGTCTGGATCGACCCGCAAAAGGGGCTGTTTGTGATTCTGCTGTCGAATCGCGTGTACCCTTCCGCCACGAACGATAAGATCCGCCAAGTGCGTCCCGCGCTGCATGACGCGATCATTGAGGCGCTGGGACTACTACCGCAGCACGCCGCCCTACGATAACTCCCACGGCACAAACTTCGCACACCGGGACACGTTGGGGCTATAGCGCGGGCGTGTCCGGCTATAATCTTCGATGATGAGAAAAACACGGCCGGGAAGCGCAACGACCGAGCGGAGAAATCCGCGTTCACGGGACATCGACCAGAAATCCGCGCGGGAAATTCTTCGCGTGATCAATCGCGAAGACGCGCGGGTCGCTCGCGTCGTGGGGCGCGAGATTCCGAAGATTGCGCGCGCGGTGGACCAGATTGCCTCGCGAATACGCAAAGGCGGCAGACTGTTCTACATCGGCGCGGGAACGAGCGGAAGGCTTGGTGTGCTCGACGCTTCGGAATGCCCGCCAACGTTTGGCGTGCCGCGGACGATGGTGCAAGGAATCATCGCGGGCGGCAAGCGAGCACTGACAGAATCAGTAGAAGGCGCGGAAGACCATGAAGAATTGGGCGCGCAGGATTTGCGGGCGCGAGGACTGACGGCGCGGGATGCGGTGGTTGGATTGGCGGCGAGCGGGTCGACGCCCTATGTGCTGGGCGCGTTGAAATATGCGCGCAAGGCCGGCGCATACGCCATTGGCGTGACCATGAATCGAAACAGCGCGATTTCGCGCATTGCGCACGTGACAATTGCGCCAGAGACCGGGCCGGAAGTGATTGCCGGGTCGACACGAATGAAGGCGGGAACGGCGCAAAAAATGGTCCTAAACATGCTTTCAACAGCGGTGATGGTTCGCCTTGGACACGTCTACGAGAACTGGATGATCAACGTGGCGAAGACGAATCAGAAGTTACGAGAGCGGGCGCTGAGGAATCTAACGGAAGCCACCGGAACGCAGGTGTTGACCGCCAGACACGCATTGCGTCAAGCGGGGGACAATTTGCCGGTGGCATTGATTATGCTAAAGGCTGGCCTGAACGCCCGGCAGGCACGCCTGAGATTGGCGGCCACACATGGCAACTTACGCAAAGCCGTTGCAAGTGCGAATAAGCCCGCACGCGGCAACAAGAGGAAGTAAAACCAGAGTGGACAAATTCAAGATCCAGGGCGGCCGGCGGTTGGAAGGCGCGGTGCAGATCAGCGGCGCAAAAAATGCGGCGCTGCCGATCATGGCCGCGGCGCTGCTGACTTCGGAAAAATTGCATCTCGAGAATATTCCACGCGTGCGGGACATCATCACCATGGCGAAGCTGCTGGCGCACATGAAGGCGCACGTGATAGCGGAAGATTTGCCCCCATCGGCGATGACAATCCAGACGGAACAGATTTCGCACACGGAAGCGCCGTACGAGCTGGTGAAAACGATGCGTGCGTCGGTGCTGACGCTGGGGCCGCTGGTGGCGCGATTTGGGTACGCGCGCGTTTCGTTGCCGGGCGGATGCGCGATTGGCGCGCGGCCCATTGATTTGCATATTCAGGCCCTCGAAAAAATGGGCGCGAAGATTGCGATTGAACATGGCTACGTGGAGGCGCGAGCGGAGCGGCTGCGCGGCGCGGAAATTCATTTCGATAAAATCACGGTGACGGGCACGGAAAATATTTTGATGGCAGCGGTGCTGGCTGAAGGCGAAAGCGTGCTGACGAACGCGGCGCGCGAACCGGAAGTGACGGATCTGGCGGAGTTGCTGATTAAGATGGGCGCCAGTATCGAGGGCGCGGGCAGCGACACGATTCGCGTTTGCGGTGTCGAGAAGTTGCACGGAACAACCCATCGCGTGATTCCGGATCGGATTGAAGCAGGGACGTTCCTTGTGGCCGGCGCAGTCACAGGAGGAGAAATTCTTCTTACTGGCTGCGAGCCGAAGCATCTGACCGCTGTGATTGAGAAATTAGTTGCATGCGGCGCGGAAATCCGGTCGGAGGGCAAAGGCGAGCTGCGCGTTCGCGTGCCGGACAAATTGAGCGCCGCGGACATCACCACCGAGGAATATCCGGGCTTCGCGACGGACATGCAGGCGCAATACATGACGCTGGCGACGCAAGCGAATGGCACTTCCGTGATCACCGAGACAATTTTCGAGAATCGCTTTATGCACGCGAGCGAAATGGTGCGCATGGGCGCCAACATCGAAGTCGACGGGCGAAAAGCGATTGTACACGGGCCCACGCCGCTGAGCGGGACAACAATTATCGCGTCGGATCTGCGGGCGAGCGCTTCGTTGGTGCTGGCGGGTCTGGTTGCCAACAATACGACGTATGTGGACCGCGTTTACCACATCGACCGCGGCTATGAACGGATTGAAAACAAGCTGCGCGCGCTGGGAGCGCAGATCGAACGCCTGAGTTAAAGCTTCTTGTCTGCGGAATCCACGAAATCGCCTTGCGCAAAAAGGGCGAACCATTCTTCACTCAGGCTATGCCACCGATTCACAACACCTGCTACATGCGAAGAAACAAAAAGGGAGGCAGAACATCGCCTCCCTTCTTCATTTTTTGCGCCGGGCTGAAAAAAAAACGGGTGCGCTTTATTGGCCCGCGTCGGCTGTTGAGGCCTGCTCGGCACCGCCACCTTCCGATGGCTTCTGCTTGTCGCGAGCTTCGCGGATCAGGGCCTTGCGGCTGAGTCGAATTTTGTTTCCCTCGATGGCGAGGACCTTCACCATCACCTGATCGCCTTCCTTGAGCGCGTCGCGAACGGAGCGGATGCGCTGTTCGGCTATTTCACTGATGTGCAGCAGGCCGTCGGTGCCGGGGAAAATTTCGACGAAGGCGCCGAATTCCGCGATGCGAACCACTTTGCCGAGATAGGTCTTGCCGATTTCGGCGGTGGCGGTGATTTCGCGGACACGGCGAAGCGCTTCTTCCGCGGCTTTGCCGTTGACGCCGAAGATGTGAACCATCCCGTCGTCGTTGACGTCTATCTTGCAGCCGGTGGCTTCGGTGATGGCGCGGATATTCTTCCCGCCGGGGCCGATCAAATCGCGGATCTTGTCGGTGGGAATCGTGAGCATGGAAAGATGCGGCGCGTAGGCGGAGATTTCAGTGCGCGACGCGGGAAGCGCGGCTTCCATGGTGTCGAGAATCTCGAGGCGGGCCTTGCGAGCCTGCGCGAGGGCCTCGCGCATCATGGCGATGCTGACGCCCGCGACCTTGATATCCATCTGCAACGCAGTGATGCCTTCACGCGAGCCGGCGACTTTGAAATCCATGTCGCCGTAATGATCTTCCGCGCCGGCAATGTCCGTGAGGACGGCGTATTTATCGCCTTCGACGACCAAGCCCATCGCTATGCCCGCGCAAGGAGCCTTGAGCGGAACGCCGGCGTCCATTAGAGCAAGACAGCCGCCGCAAACAGACGCCATTGACGAGGAGCCGTTCGATTCGAGAATGTCCGAAACGACGCGGATGGCGTACGGGAATTCGGACTCGGGCGGAATCAGATTCGCGAGCGAGCGCTCGGCTAACGCGCCGTGGCCCACTTCGCGGCGTCCCGGGCCGCGCAGCATTTTCACTTCGCCGACGGAGAACGGCGGAAAGTTGTAATGCAGCATGAAGCGCTTGAATGTGTCGTCCTCGAAAAGCAAATCGAGGCGCTGCATGTCGTCCTTGGTGCCGAGGGTGACCGTGGCGAGCGATTGCGTCTCCCCGCGCGTGAAGAGCGCCGAGCCGTGAACGCGAGGCAGCAAGCTGACTTCACACGTGATCTGGCGAATTTTGTCGAACGCGCGGGCATCCGGACGGCGGCGCCTGTTGATAATGTCCTCGCGGAATATGCGCTCGTGGAGACGTTCGATGGCGCGAGCAGCGAGCTTGCGCTTGTCCTTTTCTTCCTCGGGAATCGCCGCCATGATTTCCTTCTCGATGGCTGCGACACGTTCGCGGCTTTCGAGTTTGGGATACTTCGCTGTGTCGAGCGCTTCGTGCAGGCGCTCGCCGTACTTCGATTCGATCTGCTTGGCGAGGGCTTCATCGAACGCTGGAGGCGTGACCGCGGCCTTTTGCGGCTTGACGGAATCGTAAAGCTCGCGAATCGCGACAATGATTTTTTTGATTTGCTCGTGGCCGAAGGCCAGGGCGTCCGCAACCGTGTCTTCTGAAACTTCGAGCGCGCCCGCTTCCACCATGACGATGGCTTCTTCCGAGCCGGCAATGATAATGTTCATCAGGCTGGTCTTTTGTTCCACGACGGTGGGGTTGACAGTCAAGCGGCCATCGATCAATCCCACACGCACGGCGGCAATGGGCCGCAAAAATGGGATATTCGAGCAATAGAGCGCCGCGGCAGCCGCCGTGACGCCGAGAACGTCGGGGTCATTTTCGCTGTCGGCGGAAAGCACCATGCTGAAAATCTGCGTCTCGGTGGACCATCCTTCGGGAAACAGGGGCCGGAGCGGGCGATCAATTAACCGCGAAGTCAGAATCTCGCGCTCCGAGGGACGTCCCTCGCGCTTGAAAAAGCCTCCGGGAATTTTTCCTGCTGAATAAGTGTACTCACGATAATCCACGGTTAGGGGAAGAAAATCCTTTTCGGTGGGCTTGCTGTCCATGCATGCGGTTGCCAGGATGACCGTGTCGCCATAGCGAAGCACCACTGCGCCGTTAGCCTGGCGGGCCATCTTGCCCGTTTCAAAGCTCAGTCGGCGGCCACCAATTTCCACACTTGATTGATGTGTCATTCAAATTATCCTTTGCGTTCCGGCTTGCCGGAAGCGTTTGCGTTGCGGAGAAAAAATCTCCGTTGTTTAAGAAAGAGAACCGGCGAGAAGCGATCCGAAGCAGATCTATAGGCTTGCGGGATGAGGTCTGCGCACACAATCTCCCGCGCGGCCCCACAAGATGATTCGATGCGGAGAAAGCATTTCCGGGCGGGCGTCCAACCGGCCAACCAAAGCAGCCGTATTACTTGCGCAAACTAAGTCTCTCGACAATCTCGCGATACCGATCTGGGTCACGACGGTTCAGGTATTCCAATAGCCGGCGGCGGCGGTTAACCATCATGATGAGGCCGCGCCGCGAGGCGTGATCCTTAGCGTGGGACTTGAGGTGAGTGGTCAAGTAACTGATGCGCTCGCTCAACAACGCGATTTGCACTTCCGGGGAACCCGTGTCCTTGGCATGCTGCCGGAACTGCTCGATAACGCCTATTTTGGCCTCGCTCAACTCGCATCCCTCCTGAATCGTCACACCCTGCTCTACGTTTGTCTCTTCCGTATGTCAAAATCGTAGCACAGAGGCAGGCGAGCACAATAGAAGTATTTTTCGCGAAAAGGCCGCTGGGGACGAGCGGATGCCGCGACTCGTTCGCGACAACTCGGCCGGAGAATTAAGCTTTACGCGAGTTGATCAGCGACAGGAATTCGTCGCGCGTCTGCTTATTTTCGCGGAAAACTCCAAGCATGGCGCTGGTGACCGCGGAAGATTGTTGCTTTTCGACGCCGCGCATCACCATGCAGAGATGTTTTGCTTCGATGATTACGCCGACGCCTTCGGGGCTGATGCGCTGTTGAATCGCTTCCGCGATCTGGTTGGTCAGCCGCTCCTGAATCTGCAACCGGCGCGCGTACATATTCACCAGACGCGCCACTTTGCTGAGGCCGATGACTTTTTTCGTCGGAATGTACGCGACATGGCATTTGCCGAAAAACGGGAGCAAGTGGTGTTCGCAGAGGCTGTAAACTTCGATGTCCTTGACGACCACCATTTCGTCGTAGCACACGCTGAACATGGCGCCGTTCAGAAGCTTTTCAGGATCCTGGCGATAGCCGCTGGTGAGGTAACGCAAGGCTTTCTCGAAGCGTTCAGGCGTGCGGCGAAGGCCTTCGCGATTGGGATCTTCACCCAACAAGACAATCATGCGCCGAACCAGGTCGGCGATCGTCTCGACGTTGTCTGTCTTGGCGAGATGAATCGTTTCGGTGTCTGTTATTTCGCTCATATAGACTCCTTCGCTTCGCAACTCCTTCATGTCGAAAAAATGCGCATTACGGATTGGAAGGCGCGGCGTATTCAAAACTGTTCTTGCCCGTCTCTTCGATTCGCACGCCCTCGATGTGGGCGTGGGGAAAACCGGCGAGGCGCTGAAAAATAACGCGGCAGACATTTTCCGTGGTCGGCACGCATTCGCGGAATTCAGGGACCTGCTCGTTCATGTACGCGTGATCGAACGCGTCGAGCACTTTCTGCTGCACGAAACTATCGAGATCCGCGAGATTCGCAATCATGCCCGTTGCCGGATCGACCGGACCGGTAACAGCTACTTCTAGCGCGTAATTGTGGCCGTGACTGTACGGATTCGCACATTTGCCGAAGATGCGCACATTCCGCTCCGCGCTCCATTCCGCGCGGAACAGGCGATGCGAAGCCGGGAAAGAATATCGGCGCCAGAGCGAGAGTTTCATCGCGCGTCCTTCATACCATCCGCCGTGCAATCCACGAACAGATCGGGCGATTCGTACAAGCGAATGCGATCCAGACGGCCCTGATGAATCTTCGGTTCGAGAATGCGCCAGAGCACCGTCGCGATTTCTTCGCACGTCGGAATCTTGCCCGCCAGCTCGGGAACTTCATAATTTAGATGCCGGTGGTCCATGCGCTGAGTCACTTCGCGGTCGAGAATTTCCTTTAGCTCCTTCAAGTCGAGGACCATGCCGGTTTTCGGATCCGGCTCGCCGGCGACCGTGACTTCCAGGACGTAATTGTGCCCGTGGCCGTGCGGATTATTGCATTTGCCGAAGACGCGCCGGTTTTCCTCCGCCGAGAAATCTGGGTTGTGATAAAAGTGCGCTGCCGAGAACTCGAGTTTTCGCGTTACGCGTATCATGGCTTTCCGACGGAATATTCGCGGCCCTTCCAGGTGATCTTGCCGCGCCGGTGCTTCCCGCAAGACGCGGCAACGGTGGCGGCGTAGAGGCACACTCCCGGTACATAATATATGATGAACCGTGCGGAATAACGATTCCTCTGAAGTGCGCGGGCATACGCGGCGTGGCACGCAACGAGCCAGAGAATTCCCAGCACAACGAACCAGAGACCTGCACGCGCCTGCACGATAATTCCGGCAACGATAAAGACGATCGCCGGCCACGGGAACGCAAATAAAATTTCTTTGAGCGCGCCGCTTCGCGTTCCACCCAGAAGAAGATAGAGATTTTTCGTCCAGCCTTGCCACATCGCGCCAAAAGTTCGGTACATCCTCGTGCGCGCGATTCCCTGCCCCGATGCAAAATGCAAAAGAAAACCCGCCTGCTTCACGCGGCGCGCAAGGGCAACGTCTTCGAGCACCGCATCGGCGACAGCGCGGTGGCCGCCGACTTTTTCGTATGCGTCGCGACGGATCAGCAGGAACTGGCCGTTCGCCGCAGCGTCAGACATGGAGGGGTCGTTCACGCGCGCGAAGTCAAATTTCCGCGACAGACGGCAATAAATAAAAGGTATCAGCGCGCGTTCACCGAACGACTGCGCAATTTGTTCCGGCGAATACGAAACGAGCGCTGCATCGTAGGCGCGCGCGTCTTCAAGTGCTTGATGTGCCGAGTCGGCGAGATGGACCGTGTCCGCGTCGGTAAAGAACAGCCATTCGCATTTCGCTGCCTGCGCCCCAATCCACACCGCGTGATTCTTACCGATCCAGCCCACGGGCAACGCAACGGATTCGAGCACTATTAGCTGTGGGACAGTCTTCGACAAGTGCGCGAGAATTTCGCCGGTGCGATCCGTGGATTGGTCATTGACGACGATAATTTCGGCGATTTCCAGCTGCGCGGCTAGACTAACGACGGATGCTTCGATATTGTCTTCCTCGTTGCGCGCGGGAATAATGGCTGAAATTTGAGGCATGGCGAGATTCGCGCCGTAAATTGCGAATCGGATAGCCGAGAGTTCACAAAAAATATATCATAGGGATTGGATTTTTGAACTAAACGCGAACCCAGGCCCAAAAATGAAGAGGAAAATTCTAACCGGAATCACGCTGGGCGCCATCGCGGGCTTGCTGATCTTGTTCGCAGCCCCCAGCTATAATCAGGGCGAGCCGAGCCTCGCGGGCTCGACTGCCAAGCCGTTTTCATTCGAAGAGAACGGCAAGCAAATGCAGCTCTCCGATTTGCGCGGCAAAGTGGTGGTGCTGAATTTCTGGGCAACCTGGTGCCCGCCGTGTGTGGATGAGACGCCGTCGCTGGTCGCGCTGCAGCGCGAAATCGCGCCGAAGGGCGGCACGGTGCTGGGAATCAGCGTGGATGACGACGCGCAAGCCTATGCGCAGTTCGTGCAAGCGAATGGCATCGACTATCCCACGTACCGCGATCCTACAAAGAAAATCCCTGAATCGTACGGAACGTCCATGTATCCGGACACCTACATTATTGACCGTCACGGCAAAATTGCGCGGAAGCTCGTCGGCGCGCAGGACTGGACCAGCCCCGAGATGACGGCTTACTTCAATTCGCTGCTCGCGAAAAACTGACCTTCGTATTGCTGCTCGGGTTTGCATCCAGATGGACTTCAATATTTTTCTGTGCCATCGTAATCCTGTGTTAGTAGTTCCTTCTGAAAGCCGAGCCGCTCGATGAATCACAAAGACCCCGCTTCGGCCGTGCCAGGCAGTGGTCAGCCCGCAATGGATCCGGTCTGCGGAATGAAGGTTGATCCGGCGCGCGCCAAAGCGAGCCGGGAGTACGACGGCGTAAAATATTATTTTTGCTGCAATGGCTGCGCGGAGAAGTTTGCCGCCGTGCCGGAGAAGTATCTCGCCGGGAAAGTGCAGGCTGCGCCAGCTAAACCTGCGCCTACGTATGACGTCCACGCTTCGACAACCCAAGGCTACGTGTGTCCCATGGACGCGGAAGTTCATGCTACGGAACCTGGCGCGTGCCCGAAATGCGGAATGGCTCTTGAACCGCTGATCGCGCAAGCGCCCGCGACGAAAATTGAATACACATGTCCGATGCATCCGCAAATTGTCCGCGCGGAACCCGGAGCCTGCCCGATTTGCGGGATGGCGCTCGAACCGCGCACCGTGACGGTGGAAGAAGAGACGAGCCCTGAACTTTTGGCGATGACGCAGCGCTTCTGGGCGAGTGTAATTTTGACGGTGCCGCTGATTTTCGTTGCAATGACCGCGGACATGCTCTGGCGCGGGCTGATTTCTGCGAACGCGCTGGTCTGGATCGAATTGGCTCTCGCGACGCCGGTCGTGCTTTGGGGCGGCTGGCCATTCTTCCGCCTCGGCTGGACGTCCATTCGCAATCGCAGCCTGAATATGTTCACGCTGATTGCGATGGGAACAGGAACAGCTTATCTCTACAGCGTGGTTGCTGTGCTTTCTCCCAGCGCGTTTCCCGCGCAATTTCGCGGAGCTGACGGCAGCATTCCCGTGTATTTCGAGGCGGCTGCGGCGATCACAACTCTTGTGCTCCTCGGGCAAGTGCTGGAACTGCGCGCGCGGCAGCGAACCGGCAGCGCAATCCGCGCGCTGCTGCAACTGGCACCCAAAACGGCGAGGCTCGTTGCGGAAAACGGCGAGGAAACCGACGTCGGCCTCGAATTCGTGAAGCGTGGTGACACTTTGCGCGTGCGCCCCGGCGAGAAAATCCCCGTCGATGGAGTGGTTCTGGATGGCACGAGTTCGGTTGATGAGTCAATGGTAAGCGGCGAGCCCATCCCTGTCGAAAAACTTCCTAGCTCGCGTCTCACAGGCGGAACAGTAAACGGCACGGGAACTTTTTTGATGCGCGCGGAGCATGTGGGGAGCGAAACACTGCTGGCGCGCATCGTGCAGATGGTCAGCGCGGCGCAACGCACGCGTGCGCCGATTCAACGGCTTGCCGATGTAGTTGCATCTTACTTCGTTCCCGCGGTAATCCTCGTCGCCATACTGTCGTTCACTGCATGGGCGATTTTCGGGCCGTCGCCGCGG
>Ga0307373_10012433_pt1 | contig 12091 bp, 7 predicted proteins | sample OX2MG_FD_202534 | JGI IMG/M metagenome (GOLD analysis project Ga0307373, IMG submission 202534) | Soil microbial communities from Risofladan, Vaasa, Finland - OX-2 | ecosystem: Environmental > Terrestrial > Soil > Coastal area > Acid sulfate soil | place: Finland: Risofladan, Vaasa | collected...
AGCGACGGCCCTTCGGGCTCCGCTCGGGGTCCTCGGCGCACCGCCTGATCTTAGGAGGCGTGCGAGCCGGCGCTCGCCGCGGGGCGCTCACCCGGCCGCCACCGCGACCGGGTCCCGCCCGACGCCGTGGGGGGGCCGGCGCCGCGGCCTTCAGGCGCCGGGCGCGACGATGCCGGTCTCGTAGGCGAGGATCATCGCATGGACGCGATCGCGCAGGCACAATTTGGCGAAGAGGTGACCGACGTGGGTCTTCACGGTGGCCTCCGAGACGAAGAGCTCCTCGGCGATCTGGGCGTTCGACTTGCCCCTGGCGACCAGCACGAGGATCTCGCGCTCACGTGAGGTGAGCGAGGCGAGCTGGGCCGGGGAGGTGGTCGCCTCGGCCGGTCGTCGGGCGAACGCCTCGATCAGGCGCCGGGTCACCGAGGGCGCGAGCAGGGCGTCGCCGGCGGCGGCGGCATCCACCGCCGCCAGGAGGTCGCCACGGCGCACGTCCTTCAGCAGGAAGCCGCTCGCCCCGGCGCGCAGCGCCTCGTAGACGTAGTCGTCGAGGTCGAATGTCGTGAGGATGACGATCCTCGGTCCACCGCCGCCCGCTCCAGCCGCGAGCCGCCTGGTCGCCTCGAGCCCGTCCATTGTCGGCATCCTGATGTCCATCAGGACGACGTCGGGACGGTGCTCGGCGACGGCCGCGAGCACCTCGGCCCCCATCGCCGCCTCGCCGACGACGACCAAGTCGTGCGCGGCCTCGAGGATCACGCAGAAGCCCGCGCGGACCAGCTGCTGGTCGCCTGCGACGAGCACCCGGATCGGCGACGGCCGATCGCCGCCGGTCACGGCGTCGACAGCTCGGCGACGACGGCGAAGCCCCCCGCTCGCTACGGGCCGGCGCTGATCCGACCGCCGCAGGAGGCGACGCGCTCGGCGACCCAGCTCACGCGCACGGTCGCCGCCGTCTACGACCGCTTGCCACCACGATCACGTGCCGGGACCTCCATCTTCAGCGCCAACTACGGCGAGGCCGGTGCGCTCGCGCGCTACGGACCGGCCCTCGGTCTGCCCGCACCGCTCTCGGGCCACGACAGCTACGCCCTCTGGGGTCCGGGCACGACGCCCGACACCGTCGTCATCGCCGTCGGCGCGGTCGGCGCGGTCGCGCAGCTGCGTCAGCACTTCACGGCCTGCTCGTACGACGTGACGTTCCAAGCCCCGACGGGGTCGTGAACGACGAGGACGGCGTCGAGATCTGGACGTGCACCGGACCGCGGGGATCGTGGAGCTCGTTCTGGCCCGAGCTGCGCCACTTCGGCTGATGCCCAAGACCCGCCGGGCGCCTGCCGTCAGGGAGCGCGCAGCCGTCGTCGGCTGGCCTGGTGTCGGTCCGGTCCGGTCCGGCCAGGCGCTCCGACAGGTGCTCGACCATGCCGAACTTGTGCCCCCTCGCCTGCCCCCCACGGCTCGCGACGATCAGACGCGCGGGTCCGCCGCCTCCAGCGTCATCGCAAGCAGGTCGGTCGGTATCGCGGACACGTCGACGGAGTGACGGTAGGCGGAAATGCTCACGGTGGTCCCGCGTTCGGGCGGGGCGGTTCCATCCTCGGTGCGGCGCGCCTCGCCGGGCGGCGCCTCGATGCCCGACTCGTGGAACGCCGTCGCTTCGGCAGGTGGACCGGGCGCGACGACGTCGGCCGGACCGGTGACGACGTCAGCTGGGGCGGCACCGGTGCTCCGCCGCCTGACCAGGCGATCGCGCAGTGCCCACGCCAGCAGCGCCGCGACGACGATGGCGACCCCGACGACGAGCGCAGCTCTGGCCGCCGCCGAACCGAACCAGAACGCCACGTACCCGATGAGCGGCACGGTGAATCGCGCCTTGTAGGCCGAGCGTCCGGCGAGGCGCAGGGTCCACGGATCCGGGCGAGGGTTGTCGTCGCCCTGGGTGCGGACGGTCGTTACCGAGCCGGCTCGGTCGATCGAGATGATTCGGTGGACGAAGGTGACGTCGGGCTCGCCCGGGGGATGGAAGAGCAGGACGTCCCGCACCGCCAGGGAGGACACCGGCACCCGCTCGGTCGCCACCAGCCCCCCGACGGGGAGACCTGGGCGCATGCTGCCCGAGCGGATGGGAGCGACGCGCCACCGACCCGAGCTGAGGGATAGGGCCACCAGGGTCACGCCGCCGACCGCCCCGATGAGGAGCACCGTAGCGAGCGCGGCTCCCAGCCGCTTCTCCCACTTGGACGGTGCTACGTGCTTGCCCGCCACCGCCCCAGCTCCTCGTCGCGCCGGCGGCGGAGGCCTCGAGCACCCTGCCGGAGAGACCGCTCGTGCCTTGCGCCGGACCTCTCGCACCCCTCGTCGCCCTGGCGGCGCCGAGCCTACGCCGAGGGGTCGAGCGAGGTGCGGCTGACCTCCTCGTCGAGTCGCTCAGGCGGCGCGGCTCGGTCGCCTTGCATCCCGGCCAGCACGAACGCCGGGATTCGGCGTCCGCGGTCGGTCCGCCGACAAGGCCGCGACGCGCGGCGGGGCGCTCCGGGCTCGACGTGACGCAAGCGCTCGCGTCATGCATCGCCGACCGGTCGGGTTCACGTGGCGAGGCCACCCGCGTGCCGGGCGCCCTTGCGGGCGTCGCCCGAGCTCTTCGAGGCCCCGTTGCCCTTCAGGTGCGCGGCGCGCCGGCGTCGGATGGGCGCCATCCCGACGGCCATCACGACCAAGACGAAGCCGGCGCCGAGGAGGGCGAACCCACGATAGTTCTGGAAGGCCACCGCGACGTAGCCGAGAAGCGGGACCGACCAACGCGCCTCGTAGGCATAGCTCCCACGTAACGTGACCGTCCACGGGTCGCGGACCGCGTTCGCATCGCCCTGAGTATTGATCAGCAGCTGCCCCGAGCCGGTTCGGGCGATGTGGACGATGCGGTGCACCACCTGCTCCGCGGGCTGGTCCGGTCGCCTGAACACGATCACGTCGCGAACGGCGAGGCTGTCCACCGGGACACGTTCGCTGACGACGACGCCGCCGACCGCCAACCCCGGTCGCATGCTGCCAGAGAGGACCGGTGTGACCATCCAGGTGCCTCGGACCAGCGCGAGACTTCCGAGTCCCGCCGCGGCGAGGACGGCCAGCAGCAGGGCGCCGGCGACGAGCGAACGGACCCGCCTGGCCACGGATACCCGACTCGCCGCGCGTGGCCTGACGAGTGGTATCGCCAAACCGTTCTCAGCGTATGCACTAGTTGTCATGATCCCTCTTGCCGTTTCGGTGCACGGCGAAGGCCGATGTTCCACCATGAGGCCAGCCGCGGCCACCGCTGGACCGGGTCGCTCGCCGTCCTGGCTCCGGCGTCTCCGCCGCGGCGGCGTTGCCATCACCACACGATCTGAGCCTGTTGTTCGACGCCTCGATCAAAGCAGGCCGCACCTCGGCTCCCGTCAGCTCGCCAGATCGAAGCGGGGGTGGGGGGATCGTGGCGATCCCCCCACCCCCACCGAGCCGCTCAGCCGGTGAACCCGTACGAGAGGGTCGCGGTGAGGCTGCCGCCTTGCGCGGCCTGGGTCAGGCTCGGCAGCGCCGTGCCGCCGCACACCGTCGATGCCTGCCCCGCGTAGAAGTCCACCGAGTACGAGTCGGTCTCACCCGGCTGGATGACGTACTCCGGTCCGGTCCCACTGATGCTGAACGTCCCTAGCTGCGCGGTCAGGAGCCCGTTGTTGTCCACACCGACGAAGTGCCCGGCCCCGTCACCGCCGAGGCTGTAGTCGCACAGTCCCGTCTCGGACTTGAAGGTCGAGTTGTTGTCGGTCTCGCTCAGGGTCACCGTGCTGTAGTTCGCCGGAATGTTGCCGACGTTGGTGAGCGTGACGACGCTGGCCTTCGTGTCGAACGTCGACCCCACCGGTCCGACTGGGTTCAAGGTGAGCGAGGTGCAGCCGTCCGACACAAGCGTGCAGCCCGGAGCATCCGGAGATGACACGACCACGTCGAGCGTGCCAGCCGTGATCGTCTGACTGCTCGCGGTCGAGGTTGTGAAGACGGCGTGAGCTCCGGCACCGATCAGACCCAGGCCTGCGACGCTCACTACGCCCGCAAGGGCTATTGCGCGAAGTTTCATGTGCCAACTCCTTCGTAGATTTCCTGGTGTCGGTGCCAGGTTCACACTTGGAGCGAGCTGTGAACACCCTCAAGCAGAGGGAAATACCTACCGCGATCTAATGAGATTTGGCTGTCGGATCTTCGTGGAACTTGGACAATATCAGTCGGCACGAAGTGCCACTGCCGAGAGGGTACCATCATGCCTTGGGAGTAGTATCTTCCCAGCTGAGTGCTTATGCCAAAACAGATGAGCAGGTACGCACGCATACACGACATCAAATCCTATATCCGCTTCTTAGCTGCTCCTTTCGACGTGATTCGTCGACCTTCTATTTTTGGAAAGGAAACGCCGCGCGTGACCTCGCGACCGCCGCGACGCCGATGGACGCGGATACCGAAATCGCGAACGGGCCGGAACCGGCGAAGCTTCTAGGACACGATCGCCCCTTTGCGATGGAACCACAGCTCGTGGCGTATCCGTGCAGGCAACGACGTGCAGGAAACAATTTGCTGAACGTGCCCGCATCGGTATCGTCGTCCAAGCCAGTCCCGAAAACGCCCTCCAAATGCTGGAGCGACCTACGTCAGGTGGATGAGTTCTCGCGATTCGTGCTAGTTTGTCCGAGCTGGGCCGGACTCGTCGCCGTCATCGGCAGCGGTGGGCCTCCCCGGCGGGAGCGGTCGACGGTCGTCGACGCCGGCGGACGCCCGGGCCTCGCTGCGTTGCGAACACCGGACCGTCACGGCTCGTCCGAGCGCCAAGATCGCACCCGACCTATTCCTCGTCAGGTGCTGCAATTCGGAAGCCCTCGCTCAGCTCGTCGACGAGACCGCCCTCCCTCGGCCCTGAGGGGAGCCCGATCTAGGCGAGAACACCGCCGCGACCGGTCATCCGCGTCGACGCCCGCCGGGCGCTCGTGGTGAGCGTCGACGCCGTGCATTGACACGGGCAACGGCCCGCCGCATCCGCGAGCAGCGAAGCCTCGGTGAACCCGACGCGTATGGAACAGCCCTCACCGCCCGTGCTCGCAACACCACTCGCACTTCGTCAGATCTGACGTCGAGACGCGCGAAACGGGGAAGGGCTAGGGCTTGGCTTTTCCTTTCCCGTCTCGAGCGTCCCACTCCACGCCCGGCATGCCGGGCGAGCTCAGGCGTCAGGCGGCCTGCTGCCGCTCCGTGCGGGCAGCGATCCCGTGCGTCGCGGACGGCCTCCTCGCCAGCCAGTGCAGGTCTGCCATGCCCCGCTGGGCCCTCCAGCTCGCGATCTCTCCGAGCGTCAGGCCGACGAAGCCGATCGCGACGATGCCCAGCGCGAGGGCGAACGAGAGCCAGACCACCGACGAAAGGGCGAACACCCTCGTGAACCCGATCAGGAGCCCGCCGACGACCACGGCCGCGGCGTCAAGACCGCGCTGGGCCGGGGGGCGTGCGGCGTCGAGCTGCGCGACCACGGCGGTCACCACGATGCCGATCGCCACGGCGAAGACCACCCAGGACAACGGTCCGGGAGCGAACGCCTGACTTGCCACCACGATGAAACCGCCGAGCAGAACGCTCAGCGCATTGGTCAAGAACTTCGTACTCATCATTGCCTCGGATCAAGAATCAGCTAGCCAACTGCTTCGGTACGGCGCCGGCTCCAGCTCGCGCCCGCCGCCGACGGATCAGCAGCAACCGACCGTCGGCTGCGACGTGACCCGGTGGCGGTAGCAGCTACCGCTGCCCTGTCGGCGAACCTGACCGCCGCCACTGCGGCAAAGGCCTTCCTCACCCAAGCCTCCTCTCATCCGCCTCTTCGCGGCCTTACACCTCTTATTTCAACGACGAACGGGGTCCGTTCATTTCCAACCGGCCCCGCTCCGGTCGACTGCCGCTGCCCTCGCCGGGGCACGTCCGATGGCGCGCTGACCTCGACCGACCGGTGCTCGGCACTCTCGCCGCGTCGGCGGGCTGGCGGGTGGGTGGTGTTCCCGCTACGAGCGCTCGAACGCCCGGCGCTCGGCGCCCTTCGCCATGTCGGCATACGCCGGCTGCAACAGCTCCGCCACGTCCCGCCCCCGCACCTCGAGCACGCCCCGCGGCAGCTGACCGAGCACGGCACCGGCGGCCTCGGTGGCTTCGGGCCGGATCCGCACTGCGGCCAGCTCCGGTCCGGCCTTCCAGTAGCCGAGCAGGCACTCGGCGAGTGGCGGAGCGCTCGGCGCGGCGGCTGGGCGGCCCTCCGCGGCGTCGGCGGCCCCACCGCCGCGCAGCTCCCGCAACGCGTCGAGGAGCTCCTCGCGGTTGCGCCCGCGCCAGGCGAGCAGCGTGAACGGATCTCGGTCGAACGCCTCCGCGACGAGGTAGCAGACCGCTCCGACGTGCTTGCAGGGATTCGCCCAGTCCGGGCAGGTGCAGTCGGTGCCGAGGCGCGACGTGCGCGAAGGCAGCAGCGCGACCCCCTCGGTGGCGAAGACCTCCTCGACCTCGTGGGGGATCTCGCCGGCGAGCAGGCGCGCCGCGTAGCCGGCCTGCGCGCCGAGCGCGGCGACGACCCGCCCCCACTCCTCGTCGTCGGCCACCGGCATGGCGACCTGCACCCGGTAGGGCGCGCGACGCGTCCCCTGGACGAGCGCCGTGATCCGCCCGGGGCCGACGGCGAGCTCGAGCACCTGTCCGGCCCGGGCGTAGGAGCGGCCGCGCGTCGAGCGGCCGCCGGCCATCGAGGACTCGATCGCGGCAAGGAAGCGCTTCGACCACCAGCTCTCGCCGATCGCACCGCGCCGGCTCCGGGTGGTGAGGCCGCCCTCGACCTTGACGGGCTTGGCCGGAGCGAAGCGCTCCCAGCTCTGGCGCGGCCACCCACCGGGGTCGTCGTCGTCGTAGGGGTCGGGGTCCGCATCCTCCTCGTCGTCCTCGTCCCACTCGTCGTCCTCGCCCAACTCGTCGCCGGCGGGAACCTCGTCGTCGTCACCGACGATGGCCCGCGTCACCGCTTGGCGAAGGCGCGACAACTCGGCCTCGTCGGCCTTCGAGGACCGACCGCCCGCGCGCGGCGCATCTCGCGCCCGCAGACGGTCGATCTGGGCAAGGAGGGACTCGAGGTCGCCTCTGCTGAGCGCCGGGCGCGGCGCGCCCTTCGGCGGCCGCCCCGCCGGGGAACGCCCGCCGCGCGCCGGGCTCACGCTTCCCCCACTGCCGCCGCCGAGAGGCGGAAGACCTCGGCGAGCTCCTCGGTCGACAGCTCGGTGAGCCAGCCCTCGCCCGCTCCGACGACGCGCTCGGCGAGGTCGCGCTTGGACTCGATCAGCTGGTCGATGCGGTCCTCCAGCGTTCCGGCGCAGACGAGCTTTCGCACCTGGACGTTGCGGCGCTGGCCGATACGGAACGCGCGGTCGGTGGCCTGGTTCTCGACGGCCGGGTTCCACCAGCGGTCGAAGTGCACGACGTGGTTGGCCGCGGTGAGGTTGAGACCGGTGCCGCCCGCCTTCAGCGACAGCACCATGATCGGCACGTCGCTCTCCTCGGTCTGCAGCTCACGGACCATCTCGTCGCGGCGCTTGCGCGGCACCCCGCCGTGGAGGAAGGCGACCTGGCAGCCGAGGCGCTGCTGGAGATGGTCGCGCAGCATGCCCCCCATCTCGGCGAACTGGCTGAACACGAGCGCCCGCTCGCCGGACTCGCGCACCTCCTCGAGGATCTCGACCGTCCGCTCGAGCTTTCCCGAGCGTCCCCCGAGCGCCGAACCGTCTCCCAGGTACTGCGCCGGGTGGTTGCAGACCTGCTTCAGCCGCAGCATCGTGGCGAGGACCAGGCCCTTTCGCTCGATGCCCTCGGTCTCGTCGATCCGGCGCAGCATCTCGTCCACCACCGCCTGGTACAAGCTCGCCTGCTCGCGCGTCAGGCTGCACACCACCTTCATCTCGAGCTTGTCGGGCAGGTCGGTGATGATCGTGCGGTCGGTCTTCAGGCGTCGCAGCACGAACGGCCGGGTGAGGGTGCGGAGGCGCTCGGCCGCCTCCTCGTCGCGGTAGCGCTCGATGGGCAGCGCGAAGCGCTCCCTGAACGCCGACGCCGGACCGAGCAGGCCCGGGTTCAAGACCTCCATCAACGACCACAGCTCGCCGAGGTGGTTCTCGACCGGCGTGCCCGTGAGCGCCACCCGGCGCGCCGCCTCGAGCGCCCGGACCGCCTTGGTCTGCTTGGCTTCGGGGTTCTTCACGTTCTGTGCCTCGTCGAGGACGACCCTGCCCCACGTGACACCGGCCAGCGCGGTCCGGTCCCGGTCCACGAGCGAGTAGCTCGTGATCACCACGTCGGCGCCGGCGACCTGGGCGGCGAACGCTCCGGCGCGCGCCCTCGTCGCTCCGTGGTGCACGTGGACGGTGAGGCCCGGCGTGAACCGCTCGGCCTCCCGCTGCCAGTTCCCGACCACCGAGGTGGGGCAGACGACGAGCGTCGGTCCGGGCTCGGCCGTCCCGGCCTGCGCCCGTGCGCCGCGCTGCCCGCCGTTCGCCGAACGCCTCGCCCGCGCGGCCTTCGACGCCGGCGCGGCCCGGCGCGAACGCTCCGCCTGGACCAGCGCCAGCACCATCGCCGTCTTGCCGAGGCCCATGTCGTCGGCGAGGCAGGCACCGAGCCCCGTGCGCTCGAGCAGCTCGAGCCACGCGACGCCGCGCTGCTGGTAGGGGCGGAGCTCGCCCGAGAACCCCTCGGGCGTCGGTCGGACCTCGAGGGCCTGCTCCAGCTCGCCGCGGAGCAGCGCCCCGAGGAGCCCGTCCGCCTCCACCCCGACCACGGGCACGCCGGCCGAGGAGACCTCCGTGCCGGCGGCGACGCGGAGCACCTCGGCCACCGTCATGGCCCGCTCCCCCGCTCCCCGACCGGAGGCGAGGAACTCGACGAGCTTGTCGAGCTCTCCCGGACGCAGCTCCATCCACCGGCCGCGCACCCGGACGAGGGGGGCCTTCAGTCTCGCCAGCCGCCGCAGCTCGCCGAGCCCGATCTCCGCGTCGCCGAGCGCGGCCTGCCAGTCGACCGCGCACAGCCCCTCCTTCGTGAGCAGGCCGCCGCCCCCGCCACCGCTCGTGCGCGACGACGCCCTGAGCTTCAGGCCGAGCCTCGACGAGGGGCGGCGCCACCACGCAGGGAGCAGCACACCGAACCCGGCCACCTCGAGGACGGGCGCGACGTCGGCGAGGAAGCGGTAGGCGCCCTCGAGATCGGTGTCGACCGCGGTGGGCGCCGCCTCGCGCAGCGCCCCGGACAGCTCGGGGTAGGCCCGCACGGCTCGACCGAGCTCGGCGAGGAGGACCTCGTGGGGAGTCTCCAGGGTCCGGGTCGCGCGGCGGAGGGTGGTGCCCGACCGCCACACCTCGGCCGCCTCGACGACGAGGCTCAGGTCGTCGGTCGCCTGCAGCAGCAGCTCAACGCGCCACGGCGCCTCGGCGCCGTCCGGGCCGAGGCCGACATCGTCGTCGGCCTCGCCGCGCTCGTCGCCGGGCTCGCGCAGGCGGAAGCACAGGCGCCACGGCCCGCCACGGCCCGTCGCCCCCGCGCGCCACTCGGCCACGAGCCGCTCGAGCTTGGCCAGCTCTCCGACGTCGGCCGCCACCTCGGGCGAGTGGGCCGAGAGCGCGGCCAGCCACGCCGCCGCGGCGCCGGGCGCCGACCCGCCGCCTCGGGCTGGTGCGAGCGACCGCCGGGAGCGCCGCAGCGAGTCCCGGCAGATCGCGTCGACGAACGCGCCGAGCGCGTGCTGGACGACCGCCACCGGATCGGCCCCACCGGGAGGGCCCGACGCCTGCGACCGCCGGCGCTGCGTCGTCGTGCCGGCGGGCGGGGCGGGGTCGAGCGAGCGGCAGAGCGGCGGCAGCGCCGCCGCGAGGTGGTGCACGCGGTCCTCGTCGCCCCCGCCGCCGAGCGGCACCCAGCGGGCGAGCCGGCGACCGTCGTGTGCCACGACGAGGTCCGGGACGACCCGGCCGCCGGCGACCAGCTCCAGCGCGAGCCCGCTCAGCGCCGCGAGGACCGTGACCGAAGCGCCGGGGTGGAGCGCCGGCGTCGCAGCGTCGGCGAGGGCGACCAGCAGGTCGATCGCCGCCCCCGGCGGGAGGCGGAGGGCGGGGACCGCGAACGGCCAGAGCGCCGGCGCCTCATCGCCGTCGAGCTGCGCCGACCCCGGGGCGTCCGGTCCCGAGCGGACGAGCTGCGGTGAGCTGGCCGGTCCCGAGCGGGTGCCCGGCAGCCATACGACGGCCTCGCCGGGCGCGGCGGCGGCAACCGCCGAGCGGGCGAGGGCCAAGCCGGTCGCGGCCAGGGCCTCGGCGACGACCTCGGTCGGGGCGGCGAAGGGATGGGGCCTCGGTCGGGGCACCGAGGGCCGACGGCCGCGCGACGGCGGGCCGCTCGTCGGAAGGTCGCCGTCCTCGGCCCACACCACGAGCTCGCCAGAGCCGAGATGGTCCCAGATCGCGTGCACGGCGAGCATCGGATGAAGCGTACCGAGCGGGTCGCACGCGACAAGTGACCCCCTCCGGCCCGGACCGCCGGCGCGAAGCCTGCCGGTCGACGAAGATCACGTCGTCCACGAGCGTCGTGTCGCCGGTCGCGCTCCTCCTCGCCCCGGCGTGGAGGCGGCGGCCTGAGCCGTTGCGTGACGGCTCGCACCGGGGCGCCGAGGCGCAGCCCGGACGAGCACCGGGCTCCCGGCGCGCCAGGCGCGACATGCCGGGGGTCGCGAGCGCCTCGCCGGCGGCCTCCGGTCGAGCGCCCGTCAGGCGGCGAGGTCGCCCGGCAGGAGCTGCTCGGTGATCAGGCGGGCGAATCGCTCCGGGCGGCCGTCGACGAAGCGCCGGCAGAGCGGCAGACCCTCGACGTAGCAGGAGACGTACGAGCGCCACGTCGGGTCCATCAGGAACTCGACCGACTTGGCGGCCCGTTCCCGTGGCAGCAGCGCCAGCCGGGCGACCTCCTCGACGACGGCCTCCGGGTCCGCGCCGTCCTCGTGGAGGGCGAAGGCGGCGTTCGCGCGGACCGCCGAGAGCGCCTCGCCGGCGGCCGAGACGACCGCGACCGCGTCGGCGTCGTAGGGGATGTGGAGCGGGCGGAAGTGCTCGGCGGCGAACGGCTCCGGTCGCCGGCCGACCACCACCTCGAGTCCGAGGTCGGCCAGGCCCTCGGCGAGGAGGCACTGCGGCGTTCCGACGAGGAAGATCGACTCCTCCCACCAGCGCCTCCGGCGCACGAGGCCGACCTCCTTGCGGGTGTGCTCGGTGTGGTGGCCCGGGTAGGCCTCGTGGGCGACCAGGTGGGCGAGCGAGGTCGAGAGCACGGGCAGGTCGACGTTGACCGCGACGCGCGAGCGGAGTCCGCCGAGGTAGTAGTTGAAGCCGCTCCACGGCCGGTTCGTGACCAGCTCGAAGTCGACCCGCTCACCGTCGGGCAGCCCGAAGAGCCGCCCCGTCCGCTCGCGCAGGTCCTCGGCGAGCGAGCGGATCGCCGGCTCGAGCCGTTCCGGCGGCACGGCCTGTGCCTCCCGCCAGGCGATCAGCCGCCCGGCGAGCGGGCCGGAGCCCGGCACGACCTCCTCGAGCGCACGGTGCGCCGCGAGGATCTCCTCCTCGGGCACCCTCGCCGGGCGCACGCCGTAGCAGGCCTCCACCTCGTCGGCGTAGCCGACGTGCTCGCCGGCGAGGATCCGGGCGGAGGTCAGCACCCCGACGACCTGGGCGCGGATCCAGCGGCGGCGCAGGGCGGCCTCGGACGAGGTCCCCTCCACCGCCTCGGGCGCGGCCCCGCGCGCGCCGGCGGGGTCCCCGAGGGGCTCACCGGCGTCGATCGCGACGAGCAGCGAACGGGCCTCGGCGACGAGGCGCTCTGGAGGCACCGCCGGGGCGGCGGCCACGCGTTCGGCGAGCGCCGGCGGTCCGTAGTACGCGTCGACGAAGCCCTCGATGTGACGGCCGACCCCGAGGCCGAGCGTCAGGTAGCGCTCGACGATCCCGGGAGACCC
>Ga0307373_10012434_pt1 | contig 12090 bp, 11 predicted proteins | sample OX2MG_FD_202534 | JGI IMG/M metagenome (GOLD analysis project Ga0307373, IMG submission 202534) | Soil microbial communities from Risofladan, Vaasa, Finland - OX-2 | ecosystem: Environmental > Terrestrial > Soil > Coastal area > Acid sulfate soil | place: Finland: Risofladan, Vaasa | collected...
CGCCCCCCCCCGCCCACCCGCCGCGAGAAGAACAGGCTGTAGGCGCCCGCGTGCGCCCCCACGTCGTAGACCACCTTGCCCGTCAGCTCCAGGCACTCCAGCAAGCGCTCCTCCGGGCTGCTCCAGCCCAGCCGCCGCGCCCACCCCGGCGTCGCCCGCACGTCGCAATTGTGGAAGCCCGCCGCCATGTCCTTGCGGAACAGCCCCGGCCGATACCGCCCCAGCGGGCCCAGCCAGCCGCGCAGCCGCAGCGCGATCCCGCTCATCGTCCCGCCCCTGGCGTCAGCTTGCAGGCGCCCTGAGCCGAGCCGGCGCCCCCTGAGCGACCCAGGGGAGCGACCCGAGCCAGGTGTGGAGTATCCATCTCCACTACGGGGACGACAGGCGTGGTCGAGGTGAGGGCGTAATCCTGGTAGGTGATCTCCAACTCGGCATGGCCCCAAAAACGCACGCGGGAGGCGGCCTGGTGGCTGGCGGCCAGCCAAAATTCACCGATCTTTTGCGCGTGATACCGAATCGTAGTGCGGGTCACCCACCAAGACGGCGAATGCGTCAATTGTCCCTCCATCCGCTCGACCGCAAACTCTGCCGAGTTGATCCATAGAGTACCCCGAAACCAGGATTGGGAGCGGTCGAGCGGCATGGCCTCGATCACATAATCAGGCTGGGCGGGCGCGCGCGGCCGGTGGAGCATCTTGAAACGGTACTTGTCCGGCACGATGGCGATGTCTTCCCGCCTCCCCTGGGGGCTTTCGCCCCGCCCCAATTGCAGCAGCGGGTCGAGCACGTGATGCAACAGCAGCTTGGAGCCGCTTGCGGCGATGACCGTGAGCCGCACCGGCCCGGGTTGCTGGTAATCGGCCTGCACCTCCATCTCGGCGCTGGCGTGCAGCAGGCCGGAATAGGCCACCCGGTACACCCGGCACCCGGTGTAGGCGTGCAGCGCCGCCGTCCGGGCAGCGTTCATCGCCACCATCTTTTCGACCACGGCCACCGCCGATAGGGGCGGGTGGTCGGGCGTGCTCGGCGGCTGCGCCAGCCCGCATAGTCCCGCCCACAGCAGTCCCAGTAACCCCGCCCGCACCCGCCTCGGCCTCATTCCCGTTTAGATGCAGCCTCGGCTGGCTCGACCGCGAAGCCTTCACTCGCAGCGCATGCGCCCCAAGCAGACGATCACCCCCCCAAGGCTCAGGGGTCGGGAATCCTCCTTGGTTATTCGCAGCGCAGCGCCACCGCCGGGTCCACTCGTGCCGCCCGCCGCGCCGGCCACCAGCAGGCTCCCGCGCAGGTCAACCCCAACAGCGCCGCCGTCCCCGCCAGCGTGGCCGGATCGTAGCCGCGGACCCCATACAGCCAGCGCGCCAGCACCTGCGCCAAGGCCAGCGCGCCCCCCAGCCCCAGCGCCACCCCCATCCCCGCCAGCCGCAGCCCCTCGGCCAGCACCATGCCTCCCACGGCTTCCGCCCTGGCGCCCAGCGCCATGCGCACCCCGATCTCATGCGTGCGCTGCGCGGCGGCATAGGCCACCACGCCGCCCAGCCCGACCACGCTCAGGCCCAGCGCCAGCCCGGCGAACAGCCCCAGCAGAATGGTGCGGAACCGCGGATCGGCGAGGTCGGCGCGCATCAACTCCGGCATGGTGGCGACCTGGGCCAGGGGCACGTCCGGATCTATCCCCGCCACTGTCCGCCGCAGGCCCGTCGCCAATTCCGCTGCATGGCCGCGGGCGCGCACCACGATCGCCACGGAAGAGCCGGGGAACTGCGCCACGGGCATATACAGCGTAGCTGCGGCTTCGGCGCCAGGCGTTAGGTGGATGTTGCCCACCTCGCCCACGATGGCCAGCGATTGAGTCACCCCCGGGCGCCAAGGCAGCACTAGGGTTTTCCCCACCGGGCTGGCATGGGGCCAGAGCGCCGCCGCCAGCGCTTGGTTGACGATCGCCACCTTCGCGCCTCCCAAGTGGTCGGAGTCGCCAAAGTCCCGACCGGCGATGGGCGCAATGCCCAGCGTCCGGAAATAGCCGGGCGTCACGTAGGTGAAATAGGCGCCCTTGGTCCCCTCGGCCTTCACTCGCACGATGATGGTGGCTCCGGTGTTGAGCGGCAAGTTGTCGCCCAGCGCCGCGCTGGCCACCCCAGGCAGGGTCGCGAGCCGCACCTGCAGGCGTCGGAAAAAATCGGCGCGTTCCGTGTCGGCGTGGTAACGCTCGCCCGACAGGCTCAGCTTCGCCGTCAGAACGCCTTGGGGTTGGAAGCCCAGATCAACCTGCGCCAGACGCCACAGGCTCTGCAACAGCAAGCCCGCGCCAGCCAGCAGAATCGTTGCCAGCGCCAGTTCCACGACCGCCAACCCGTTGCGCAGCCGCCGTCCTTCCTTCCCCGTGGCTCCGGCCGGCAGCGCGCCCAGGCGACGTACCCGCGCAGCCTGCAGGGCAGGGAACAGGCCCACCAGCACCCCTCCCAGCACCGCCGTGGCCAACGTGAAGCCCAGCACCCGTCCATCCAGCGCCAGCGGCGCGGCCAGGGGCAGCCGGGCCGGCAGCAGCAGCCGTAGGCCGGGCAGGCCCAGCCAAGCCAGTAGGCAGCCTGCTCCTCCGCCCGCCAGCCCCAGCGCCAAACTCTCGGCCAGGTGTTGCCGCACCAGCCGGCCGGGCCCGGCGCCCAGCGCCTGCCGCATCGCCATCTCCTGGCGCCGCTCCAGTGCTCGCATGAGCTGCAGGTTGGCGGTGTTGGCGCAGGCAATCAGCAGCACCAGTCCCACCGCCGCCAGCAGCAGCCACAAGACCGGTGCCGCCGCCGCGGTTTGGCTCTCCTGCAGCGGCGTGACCGCCACTTCGGGTTGGTACGCCGCCGGCGTGTTCGCGGCGCGGATCAGCTCCGCCCGCGCTTCCGCGGACGTGGAGCCTGGCCGCAGCCGCCCCAACTCGTTGAAAAAAATTGCCCTCGAGGCCAGCGTATCGGTTTCCATGTTCCACGGTTGGGGAAGCGGCAGCCACGCCTCAGCCCCCGCCGGGAAGCCAAAGCCCGCCGGCATCACCCCCGCCACCTGGTATTCGGCCGCGTTCAATCGAATCGTCTCTCCCGGCGTCCCGCCCCAGCGCTGCGCCAGCGCGTGGCCCAACACCACCACCTGGTCGCGCCCGGCGTGGTCCTCGCCCCGCCGCATTCCAATGCCCCGCGGGGCGACCCCCAAAAGCTGGAAAAAATCCAGCGACACCTCCGCCGCCGGCACCTGCTCCGGCAGCCGTCCGCCCTCGCCGCCTACGTTGACCTCCCCTTGTTCCCAAACCGCAGTCTGCTCCAGCGCCGGCGCCTGCCAATGCGGATAGACCCCGGTGAGGCCCGGGCCCGCCATCGTCATGCGCAACAGCGGCACGCCCACGATGCGCACCAGCCGCTCGGCGTGCGGATAGGGCAGGGGATGCAGCAACACCGCCTCCACCACGCTGAACAGCGCAGTGTTGGCGCCCACCCCCAGTCCCAGCACGGTGATCGCCGCCGCGACGTAGCCGGGGCGGCGCCGCCACTGCCGCCCGCACTGCCGCAGATCCTGGCCCAACTGCTCCAGCCACAGCCAGCCCCAAGCCTCGCGGCTGCGCTCGCGCCATCGCAGCTCGTTGCCAAAGGCCCGCTCCGCCTCGGCCGCGCTCAGCCCCTCGGCCCGTTGCTGCTCGCGGTGGAACTGCATCTCCTCGGCCAGTTCGCGGCTCCGGGCCGGGTGCAGTAGCATGCGCAGGCGGCGGAAGAGGCGTCCCATGGGTTACACCGGGCGCAGGACGCGGCCAATTGCCGCGACCATGCGCTCAAAACTCGAAACCTCGAGGCCCAACTGCTTCTTCCCGGCGGCGGTCAGTGAGTAGAAGCGCGCCCGCCGCTTGGTCTCGCTCAGCCGCCACTCCGCCGTCACCCAGCCCTGCAGCAACAGCCGCTGCAGCGCCGGGTAAAGCGAGCCCTCCTCCACCTGCAGCACCTCGTCCGAGCGCTGGCGGATGTGGCGCGCGATGCCATAGCCGTGCAAGGAACCTTGGCGCAGCGTCTCCAAGATCAACAGATCGAGCGTGCCCGGCAGCAGCTCGCTGCGGTTGGCGGGAGTGCGTCCCATGGTCATGCAGTCTATGCATAGGCAAACTATTTGTCAAGTCCCAACCGCACTGCTCTACAATGGCAGCCGTGCCCCAAGTCTTTGCCATCTCCGGCAGCCTGCGGAAGGCCTCGCTCAACACCGCCCTGCTGCGCGCCGCCAAGGAATTGGCGCCAGCCGGCATGGCCATCACCCTCTACGAGGGGCTGGGCGCGATCCCGCCCTACAACCAAGACGTCGAGCAGGCGGGCGATCCGGCGCCGGTTTTAGAACTGAAGGCCGCGGTGCGCGGCGCCGACGCGCTTTTGATCGCCACCCCGGAGTACAACTACGCCGTGCCGGGCGTGCTCAAGAACGCCATAGACTGGCTCTCGCGGCCCGCCGCGACCACGCCGCTAAAGGGCAAGGCGGCGGGCATTCTGGGGGTGAGCATGGGCGGCGGCGGCACGGTGCGGGCGCAACTGGTCTTGCGCCAGTGCTTTCTCTTTACCGAGACCTATGCCATGCTCAAGCCCGAGTTTGCCTTGGCCGGGGCGGGAGAGAAGTTCGATGCCGCCGGCCGCCTGGTGGAAGAAGCCACGCGCAAGCGGCTGGCGGATTTTTTGCAGGCTTTGGCGGTGTGGTCGCAGCGCTGGAAATAAACTTATGAAAACCCTTGTTCTCACCCTCGGAGCGGCGGCCGTGCTGGCGGGCGCCGCGGCGGCGCAGTCAACCCCCCAGGTGCTGTTCGTGCGCACCGGCACGCTCATCTACGACACCCAGCAGGCGCCCATGGCGCATGGGGACGTGGTCATCACCAACGGCCGCATCACCGCCGTCGGCCCCGACCTGACCGCGCCGGCGGGCGCCCAGGTTTTGGACTTGTCGCAGGAGACGGTGATGCCGTCGCTGATTGACGCCCATACCCACCTCTCCACCTCGCTGCCCGGCGCCGGCCGCGGCGCCACCCCCAGCGACGCCCTGGCGGCGCTGCTCGCCAGCCAGGACGTCGCCTACGCCCAGGACTCGGGCGTGGCCGCCATGCGCGTGCTGGGCTCCTCCGGCTTCATTGATGTCGCCCTTGGCAACGCCATTGACGCCGGCGTGATCCGCGGCCCCCACATCATCCCCGCCGCCCACGCCATCTCCATTCCCGGCGGCCACGGCGACTTCTTCACCCTGCCGCCCCAGATGCCGCTGCAGTCCTACTACACCCCGCTCAATGGCTTCATCAATTCCACCGCCGACGCCGAAGAGGCGGTGCATCTGCAGGTCAAGTACGGCGCCAAGGTGATCAAGATCATGGCCTCGGGCGGGGTGCTGTCGCCGCTCGACCTCTTCACCAGCGAGCAGCTCACCCCCGAGGAGATGCGCAAGATTGTCGAGGTCGCCCACGGCGACAACATCAAGGTCGCCGCCCACGACGAAAACATCAAGGCCATCATGGACGCGCTGCGCGCCGGCGTGGACTCGATCGAGCACGGCTCGGACCTCAACCAAGAAGCGGTTGACTACATGAAGGTCCACCACCAGGTGCTCGACGCCACCCTTTACGTGGTGGACAACATCCTGCAAAACGGCGAGCGCATGCACATGGCCGCCTACTCGCTCAACAAGGCGCGCGAGCTGGCGAGCAAGCACTTCGCCAGCTTCTCGCTGGCGTTGCGCTCGGGCGTGCGCATGGCGGCCGGCTCCGACCAGGCCTATGCCCCCGGCACCGGCACCATCTACAACGAGGTGGTGAGCGAGGTGAACCACGGCGCCAGCCCGCAACTGGCGCTGACCGACGCCACCCGCCACAACGCCGCGCTGCTCGGCCTGCCGCAGTTGGGCACCATCGCCGTGGGCAAGGAGGGCGACCTGGTGGCGATGCCGGGCAATCCCCTCAGCGACATTCACGCCGTCAGCCACCTCACCGCCGTGGTTTACCAGGGCAAAATTATCCGCGCCCCGGCCAGCCACTAGGGAAAATTTTCCACTCGCGCCGAAGCCGGGGCTGCTCCCCAAGGCTTTAGGGTTTGGCACGCAAGTTGCCGATCACTGCTTGGGAGGAGGTCGGCAACTATGCGAGTGCAATCCTGGTTTTGGTGTTTCGCCCTGGCGGCGGCTGCGGCGGCGCAAGCCCCGGCGCCGTCCCCCGGATTGGCGAACGGAACGCGCATCAACGCGCAGCTCAAGTCCGCGATTGACAGCCAACACGCCCGGGTGGGCGACAAGGTCACCGCAGTCACCACCGCCGCCGTGAAAAGTCACGGCAAGACCGAGCTGCCCAAGGGCACGACCTTGACCGGCCGCATCACCGAGGTCACCGCCGCCCAGGGCGGCGGATCGGCCTCGCGCATCGGAGTATTGTTCGACCAAGCCGTCACCCAGCAAGGCCGCGCGGTGCCGCTGCGCGCCGGCATCGTCAGCGTGCTCGGCGCCCGCGGCGCCGCGGCGGCCAACGGCATGCCTGCCATGGCTGGCGGCATGGATGCCATGGCTGGCGCTATGGCCATGCCCGCGCCGATGCCCGCCGGGGGCGGCATGCGCGCCGGCGCCGGCCTGGGCGGGGTGGTCGGGGGGGCGGCGGCGGGCGTCGGTGCCGGCCTGGGCGCGGTCGCCAGCGCTCCGCTGGGCATGCCCGCGATGCCGGTCGCCAACGGGCGGGCCATCGCCCGCGACAGCAACGGCGCCGCCCTGCGGATCTTGCCGCCGCTGCCGGCCTCGGCGGGCCAGCGCTCGGCGCTGGGCAGCGAGTTGAGCACCCCCCGCGGCAATCTCAAACTCAATTCCGGCACCCGCGTGCAACTGCAAGTCATGCACTAGCGACGCATTCTCGGGCTACCGCGGCACAGCCACTCTTGGCTGTGCTCGCGGATGGAGGTACGGCGTCAGGGGTGGCCTCGCAGCCCGTGGCGAAACTACCTCGCGCCCGCCACGGCCCCATACGAGACCCGCGCCCAGAGCGGGTCTCGCGCGCCCCGAAAAGGCGAAACAACAGATTCGCCACGGGCTGCTAGCCCCCCCGGACCCGCCTCGGGCGACAGCCCAGCCGGACCCAGGTTTGGGCGGATAATGGCAGCAGGAGGGTAATGATGCGATTGATGCGATCTGCTGCCTTGTTCGCCCTGGCGGCGCTGGCCGCCACCGGCTTGGCGGTGGCCCAGGCCCCGCTGCCCCGCGGCACCCAGGTGAATGCCGAGTTGAAAACCAAGCTCGACACCCAGCACGCCAAGGTGGGCGACCCCGTCACCGCGGTCACTACTGAGGCGGTCAAGGCGCACCGGGTCATACTATTGCCCAAGGGCACCACCCTCAGCGGCCGCATCACCGAGGTGGTGGCCGCCGAGAGCCGGAAATCGCCCTCGCGTCTGGCGGTGCTGTTTGACCGCGCCGTGTCCAAGCAGGGCGTGGCCATCCCCTTGCGCGCCGCCATCGCCAAGGTGATCATGCCCAATGATTCCGCGATGGACATGGGTACCGACGACATGATGCCGATGCCCTCGCCCCAGCCCATGCCCAATGGCGACATGGGTGCCGACAACTCCTCCAGCAACCATCAAACCGCCACCCTCGGCGACGAGCCGGTGCCGCCCATCGTCACCGCCGCCGCCCCCGCCGCGATCGCCCGCGGCAGCAACGGCAAACCCATCCGCGTCCAGTTGCCCGGCTCGGAGCAGTCGGCGCAGAACGGCAGCGTGCTCAGCACCCCGCAGGGCGATCTCAAGCTCAATTCCGGCACCCGCGTGGTGCTGCTGATCCTGCCCGATTAGCCTGCTATCCTGAAGCGTGCCCACCGCGCCCGACTCCGCCAACGCCCGCCGCCTGGTGGCGGGCCAATCCGGCGAAGACGATGCCAGCTTTGATCTCTCGCTTCGCCCGCGCAAGCTGGACGAGTACATCGGCCAGGGCAAAGTCAAGGAGCAGTTGGCGTTGGCCATCGAGGCGGCGGTCAGCCGCGGCGAGCCGCTCGACCATGTGCTGCTCTACGGCCCCCCCGGCCTGGGCAAGACCACCCTGGCCGCCATCATCGCCGCCGAGCTGGGCGCCGCCTTCCAGCCCACCGCCGGGCCCCTGATCCAGATCAAGGGCGACCTCACCGCCATCCTCACCAACCTGCAGGCGCGCCAGGTGCTGTTCTTCGACGAGGTCCACCGCCTCCAGCCCCAGCTCGAAGAGGTGCTCTACTCGGCGCTGGAGGACTACCGCCTGGACATCATCATCGGCCAGGGGCCGGCGGCGCGCACCCACACCCTGGAGCTCAAGCCCTTCACCTTTGTCGCCGCCACCACCCGCGCCGGCTTGGTCTCGGCGCCTCTGCGCTCGCGCTTTGGCCTCATCCTCCGGCTCGAGTTCTACCAGCCCGCCGAGTTGGAGGTCATCCTGCGCCGCTCCGCCCGCATCCTCAACGTGCCGGTGCAGCCGGAGGGGGTCGCGGTGCTGGCGCGGCGCTGCCGCGGCACCCCGCGCATCGCCAACCGCCTGCTGCGCCGGGTGCGCGACTACGCCCAGGTGCGCGCCCAGGGCGAGATCACCGCCGCCGTCGCCACCGAGGCGCTCGCCCTGCTCGAGGTGGACGAGTACGGCTTCGACGAGGCCGACCGCCGCCTCATGCTCACCTTGATGGAGAAATTCGACGGCGGCCCGGTCGGCGTCAACACCCTCGCCGCCTCGCTGGCCGAGGAGCCCGACGCCATCGAGGAGATCTACGAACCCTATCTGATGCAGATCGGCTTTTTGAACCGCACCCCGCGCGGCCGGGTGGCGACGGCGCTCGCCTACCGCCATTTCCAGATCTCGCCGCCCGCCGCCCGCGGCCCCCAGCCGGACCTGTTCCAGCCTTGACCGTCTACCTCGCCCTCGGCGCCAACCGCGGCGACCGCGCCGCCCAGCTCCGCCAAGCGCTCCAGGCGCTGCCCGCCCTGGGGGTGCGCGTCCTGCGGGTCTCCGCCCTGCGCGCCACCGCTCCGGTGGGCCCGGCCACCGGCCGTGGCCGCTTCCTCAACGGCGTGGCGCAGGCGCAAACCCGCATGCCGCCGCAGGTGCTGCTGCGCCGCCTGCGCCGCCTGGAGCGCCGCCAGGGCCGCCACCGCGGTGCGCCCCCAGCTAAAAAGACTCCCCGCACCCTCGATCTCGATGTCGTGCTGTACGGCCGCGCCCGCATTCGCACCCCGGATTTGACGGTCCCGCACCCGCGCTTCTTGCAGCGCCGCTTCGTGCTCGCTGGCATGGCCGAGCTCGCCCCCCGCTTGCACGCCCCCGGAAACGCCCGCTCCATGCGCCAAGCGCTCCGCGCCCTGGGCTTCCACCCGAAAGCGTAGGTTGCGGTCAGCGGCCTTTCGCCCCGCCTGGGTCCTCGTCCTAATGTGCGGATTGTCGCGCCAACAGCACCTGCCTGGCGTGGGCTTCGAGCGCCTTGGCCTGCGGCAGCAGCGTGACCGCCTTGGCCACTTCCGGGTCCGACTGCATCAGCGTCTTCCAGCCGTCGTCCAGGCCATACAAGCTGGAGATGATGCGGAACCGGATCTGCTGTTTCATCCAGTCGGCGTTGGCGGCCACGTCGGCGGGGTTGAGCTCGACGTGCTGGCCGGCCAGGAAAGCCTCGAAGTCTTTCAGCGTGGCGTCGTCGGCCTCCCAGTTCTGCGGCACCGAATTGTGCTGGCTCAGGTACTGGTCGGCGAACTCATAAAAGGCGGTCCGGTCCAGCAGCATCTGCTGAAAGTCGTTGAGCCGGATCGGCGGCAGCATGACGTCGGGCGTGATCCCCCCGCCGCCGTACACGGTGCGGCCGGTGTCGGTCATCTTGACCTCGCGCTGGTTGAGCGGGGTCTGCTTCTCGTTGTGCACGAAGAAGTAGTCGTACAGCGAGACGCCCTCGTAGGGGCGCTGGATCAGCCGCCCGCTCGGGGTGTAGTAGTGGGCGGTGGTCAGCGCCAGGCCGGTGCCGTCGTCCAGCGGCATCACCGTCTGCACCAAGCCCTTGCCAAAGGTGGTTTGCCCGGCGATCAGGCCGCGGTCGTGGTCTTGCATCGCGCCGGAGACGATCTCGGCCGCGCTGGCGGTCATGTCGTCCACCAGCACCACCAGCGGAAAGTCGTGGCCGCCGTTGCCGTGGGTGGCGGTCAGCACATGCTCGGGGGAGTTGCGCCCGTGGTCGCTGACGATCACCTGGTCCTTGGCCAGAAATAGGTCGGCGATGCCCTGCGCCTGGTTGAGCAGCCCGCCGGGGTTGTCGCGCAAATCGAGCACCACGCCCTTCACGCCGCCCCGGGCGTACATCTTGTCCAGTATGGCGGCGACTTCGCTGGTGCTGGTCTCGGTGAAGCCGGTCAGATAGATGTACTCCACCCCCGGCTCGATCTGGTAGCTCGACTCCACGCTGTTGTGCTGCACGTTGTCGCGCACCAGCGTAAAATTCAGCATCTCCGGATGCCCGACGCGCTGCACCGAGACGGTGACCTTGGTGCCCTTGGGCCCCTTCAGCAGGTCGGCCACGCCGCTGGTGGACATGCCCACCGTGGACTTTCCGTCCACCGCCATAATCAAGTCCCAGGGCCGCAGCCCGGCCTTGAACGCCGGCGTGCCCTCGAACGGCTGCACCACGCGGCTTTGGTTGTTGCGCGCATCCACCGCTCCGATCAGCATGCCCACGCCCGAGTACCGCCCCTGCTGGTTCTCGATCACCTGCGCAAAGCTCTTCGGATCCCAGAAGTTGGAGTGCGGGTCGAGCTGGCGCAGCATGCCCGGGATGGCGCCGTTATAGACGGCGTCGTTGGCCTTCACCGGCGCGGCATAGTTGATTTGCACCAGATCGTAGACGCGCGCGAACTCGCGCAGGTCCGACTGGATCGCCACGTCCGGGTCGGCCGCGCCCGCCGGCGTCCCGCCGGAATCGGCCGCCACCGCCTGGCCGGCGGCGCTGGTGGCGGCGATGCGCGGGCCGTACAGGCCGCCCAACAGGGCGCACACCGCCAGCACGAGCAGGAGAAGCAGCGAGGTCCGGAGTCTTGACATGCCCACAACCGGCTGAAAAGGCTTACTGGTCGCAGTATAGCAGATGCCTTTGCCACCCGCCGGGCTGCGCCGCGTGCCGCAGCTTGCTATGATGACGGGGAGGGCAATACCTCCGGCATGAGCTTCGGCGAACTCCTTTTTCTCGCAATGCTGGCGCTTTTGGTCTTTGGTCCGCGCAAACTGCCGGAGATGGCACGCGCTGCCGCCAAGATCATGGCCGAGCTGCGCAAGGCGAGCAACGAGTTCCGCTTCTCGCTAGAGGATGAGATCCGCTCGATCGAGGTCGCCGAACGGTCGCCAAAGCGCTTGCAGGCCACCGAACCGGTCCGCCCCGCCGTGGTGGAGGGCACCGTGGCGCTCGCCGCCGAATCCGCCTCCGAGCCCGAGGCCGACTTGCACGCCAACGCCGACGCCGGCCCGCCCGCCGCCAAGGTCGCCGAGTAGCGTCTGCGCATGGCCCTTTTCGACCACTTCCGCTCCGACGCGCCCGCCGCCGACGTCCCCGGCGCCGCCATGTCGTTCCTGCAGCACCTCGAGGAGCTGCGGCGCTGCATCTTCCGCGCCCTGGTGGGCGTGGTGCTCGCCTTTTTCGTTTGCTTCGCCTACGCCGACCGCATCTACGGCTTCATCGAAAAACCGCTGTTGGGCGCGCTCAAGCTCCACGGCCTCGACCAGCGCTCGCTCGTCTACTTCAACCCCATCGAGCCCTTCAACCTCTACGTCAAGTTGGCGCTCATCGCCGCCCTATTCGTTTCCTCCCCGTGGGTGCTCTACCAGGTATGGGTGTTCATCGCCCCCGGCCTCTACCCCCGCGAACGCCGCTACGTGGTGCCGTTCGTGCTGTTCACCTCGGCGCTCTTCGTGCTGGGCGGCGCCTTCGCCTACCGCTTTGCCTTCCCGCTGGCGCTGAATTTCCTCATCGGCTACGCCCAGCGCTTCACCCCCCAGATCAACATCAACGAGTACTTCAACCTCTTCGCCACCGTGGTGCTGGGCCTCGGCATCGTGTTCGAGATGCCCACCTTGATCTTT
>Ga0307373_10012438_pt1 | contig 12089 bp, 9 predicted proteins | sample OX2MG_FD_202534 | JGI IMG/M metagenome (GOLD analysis project Ga0307373, IMG submission 202534) | Soil microbial communities from Risofladan, Vaasa, Finland - OX-2 | ecosystem: Environmental > Terrestrial > Soil > Coastal area > Acid sulfate soil | place: Finland: Risofladan, Vaasa | collected...
GTGGGGCGTCACCCGGACCAGGTGCTGGACATCGTGGCGCGCATCTGCGGCATCTGCCCCGAGGCGTACCAGATGAGCGCCGCGGGCGCCTTCGAGTCCATCTTCGGGGTCGAGATCGATCCGCAGGTGCGGGCTCTCCGCCGCCTGCTCTACGCGGGCGAGTACATCGAGAGCCACGCCCTGCACGTCTACCTCCTGCATGCCCCCGACTTCCTGGGCTACGCGAGCGCGATCGACCTCGCGAAGGACCATCGCGCGGTCGTGGAGCAGGGACTTGCCCTCAAGAAGGTCGGCAACGACCTGATGGCGGTGGTGGGCGGTCGCGCCATCCACCCGGTGAACGTCCGGATCGGCGGCCTCTACCGTGTTCCGCCCCGCGCCGAGCTGATGGCGATGCGCCCCGCGCTGGTCAGGGCGCTCGAGCAGGCGAAGGCCACGCTCGACTTCGTGGCCGAGTTCCAGGCGCCGCCGTTCGAGCGTGACGTCCGCCTCGTGTCGCTCAAGCACCCCACCGAGTACCCGCTGTTCGACGGACGCATCGTGTCCCACGACGGGTCGATCGACATCGGCATCGGCGACTGGCGGACGGTGTTCCACGAGGAGCACCACGAGGGCACCAACGCGCTGCACGCACGGACGGCGACCGGCGAGACGTACCAGCTCGGCCCGTCCGCGCGCGTGACCATCGCGGCGGACCAGCTGCACCCGATCGCCCGGGAGGCACTCGAGCGGACCGGACTCGCCTCGCAGATCGCTCGCAACCCGTTCTGGAGCATCGCGGCACGCGGGGTCGAGCTGATCCACTACTGCGCCGAGGCCATCGACATCCTCGACGCCTACGAGCCGCCGAAGCGGCCGTTCGAGCCGTGGACGCCGCGCGCAGGCGCCGCGGGCTGGGGCTCGGAGGCACCGCGGGGCATCTGCTGGCATCACTGGGAGACGGACGCCGCGGGCATGGTCACCCACGCCCAGATCGTTCCGCCCACGAGCCAGAACCAGGGCCAGATCGAGGCGGACCTGCGCGATTTCGCGCCCTCGATCCTGGAGCTCGAGCACGGCGAGGCGACCCGCCGGCTGGAGCAGCTGATCCGCAGCTACGACCCGTGCATCTCCTGCGCCACCCACTTCCTCGACCTGACCGTCGAGGGGGCGTGAGCACCGTCCTCCCCGGCCGTGGCGCAGCCCGGAACCGGTAGCACCGCTCGCCGCATCCGCGTGCTCGCCTGCGGCGAATCCGCGCGGGGTGACGACGCCGCGGGATTCCTCGCGGCCGACCTCCTGCGCGCCTGGTTCGATGGCGTGGAACCGCCTCCGCCGGCCATGGCGGAGGCCGTCGAGGCGCTCCGGCGGAGCACCGAGGTCGAGAAGGTCGGACAACTGGAACCGGACGAGCTGCTGGCGCTCGATCCAGACGATCCCCTCGTGGTGATCGATGCCGTGAGCGGCCCCGAGCCCGGGACGCTCGTCCGCCGGCCGCTGGCCGACCTGGCCTCGGGAGGCCCCGCGCCGCGCTCGTCGCACATGCTGCCCCTGCGCGACGTGCTCGGGCTGGTGCAGACGCTGCGCGGCTCGCTGCCTCGAGGCACGTTCGTCGGTCTCGGCGGGTCGTCCTTCGGGCTCGGCGACCCGGTGTCGAGCGCGGTCCGCGAGGCGATCCCGGCGCTGGCCGTGGCCACGCTCGAGGAGGCGGTTCGGCTGGCCGGCGCCTGATCGGGCCGCGGCTCAGCGAGGGTTGATCGGGATGGATCGCCTCCTGCGGGCCCCTGCGTTGCCAATTGCCCATACCCGCGACAATGACGGGCGGCGGACCCGTCGACGCGCGGGTCGCGATCCGGATCAGCGGTGCCGCGCCGGCGCCAGGAAGGAGAGTGCGTGCCCCGCCGTCCGATCCAGCCGAACACCCTGCAGGGCGGCATCGCGCGCCCCAACTTCGTGGCGCGCTCGCTCGATCGCGCGGCACACCTCGCGGCTCGCGGCCAGGGCCTGCCGTTCGGCCGGAACAGCGACGCGGTGCTGGAACTCCTCGGCCGCGTCGGTGCGCTCGGCCCGGAGCAGGCGGAGCGACTCATCAGCTTCTGGTCGGCCATCCCGTCGGCAGAGCGTGCGGATGCACACGCGGCGGCACAGGCGACCGCGCAACGGAGCGGCAGGCGGTCCGCGGCGCGGGCTGCCCAGACGGAGGCGCTGCGCTGGCTCAACGAGGAGTCCGGCTCTTCCGACCTGTGGGGCTCGGAGGGCGCCTCCGGACACACGCGGGACTGGGCCGAGATCCGGCGCGAGGCATTTCCCGCGGTGCTCGACGCCGTGGCCGCTACGGTCCTCGCGGACCTCCTCGAGCCCACCGCCCTCGAGGCGCTGCTCGGACCGTGGGATGCCGCCGTCGGCCAACCCGTCGAGTCTGGAGTGGAAACAGCCGAGCCCGGCGAGTCGGGAACGGGAACCCCCGAACCGGGCGCCTGACGGCCGCCGCCTCACGCGGGTGCCGGGCTCCTGTTCACGGGGGTGCCGGACAACGCGGGTGCCGAGGAAAGCCTGACGCGGGTGCCGGACAGCGCGGGTGCCGGTCGCCGGTTGACGCGGGTGTCGGACAACCTGGGTCCGGGCGCCGTTTGACGCGGCTGCGCGCTTCTAGCCCGGCTGGTTGTCGATCTGCGCGCGCTGAAGCCGGCCCGAGTAGTCGACGTAGATGGCCTTCCACTCGGTGAACGTGTCCAGGGCGGCATGGCCCGCCTCGCGGTGCCCGTTGCCGCTCTGCTTCATCCCGCCGAACGGCAGGTGCGTCTCCGCGCCGATCGTCCCGGCGTTGATGTACACGAGCCCGGCCCGCAGGTCGCGCATCGCGCGGAACGCGGTGCCCACGCTCGAGGTGTACAGGCTGGCCGACAGGCCGTACGGCGTCTGGTTCGCCGCCGTGATGGCCGCCTCGTAGTCGGGCACCGAGATGACCGAGAGGATCGGGCCGAAGATCTCCTCCTGGGCCAGCCGGTCCATGGGTCGCACGCCCCGCACGATTGTCGGCTCGAAGAAGTGGCCGTGCTCCAGCCCGGGCCGCCCGGCGGCGCTGCCGCCGCCGCACGCCACCGTGTGCTCCGTCCGCGCCAGCTCGGCGTAGGAGGAGGTCTTGGCCAGGGCCGCCGCGTTCACCAGCGGACCCACGTCCGTGGCGGGATCCAGCCCGTCGCCGAGCCGGAGCCTCCCCACCCGGTCGACCAGCCGCTCGAGAAGCGGCTCGAGGATCCGTTCGTGCGCGATGAGCCGGCTGCACGCCGTGCACCGCTGGCCCGTGGTCCCGAAGGCCGACCAGACGATGCCCTCGACGGCCAGGTCCAGGTCGGCGTCGTCCATCACGGCAATCGCGTTCTTGCCGCCGAGCTCGAGCGAGACGCGCTTGAGGCGCGCGGCCGCCACCTCGGCGATCCGCCGGCCGGTTGCGGTGTTGCCCGTGAAGCTGATCACGTCCACGTCGGGGTTCGCCACGAGCGCGGCCCCGGCCCCTTCCCCCGCCCCGGTGACGGGGAAGCCGGCCTCCGCGAGCAGTTCCACCAGCAGCACGGCGCACCCGGGCGTATCGGAGGCGGGCTTCCAGACCACCGTGTTGCCGCTGATCAGGGCCGGCATCATCTTCCAGCACGGGATCGCGATCGGGAAGTTCCACGGCGTGACGATCGCGGCCACGCCGAGGGGCTCGCGCACGCTCATCGCCCACTTGTCCGGCAGCTCGGAGGGGACGGTGTCGCCGAACATGCGGCGCCCCTCCCCCGCCATCAGGAACGCGATGTCGATGCCTTCCTGGACGTCCCCGCGGGCCTCGGCCAGGACCTTGCCCATCTCGCGCGTCATCTCGCGGGCCAGCCGCTCCTTGTGCTGGGCGAGCAGCGCGGCGAAGCGGAACATGATCTCCGCGCGCTTGGGCGCGGGCATGGCTCGCCAGGCCGGCAGCGCGACGTCGGCGGCCCGGATGGACATCGCGACGTCGGCGGGACCCGAGGCCTGGAAGCGACCCACGACGTCCCGGGTATCCGCCGGGTTCACGGATTCGAACGTCCGGCCGCCGACCGCCTCGACCCACTCGCCGCCGATGAAGTTGCCCCAGGTGGGGGCGACCGCGACCACGTCCGTCATGAGCCGGATTGTATGTTCAGGGTGCCGGCCGCATCGCCGCTCCGACGCCCCGCGGCGTCCAGCCGGTGCTCGAACGCGCGCAGGCGCCACAGCGGGATCACCGCGACACCGAGGAGGAGGACGGTCGCCGCCAGCAGGCCGTCGATCCCGAGGAGCTGAGCCGCCTCGCCGCCGATCAGGCTGCCCGCCACCTGGCCCAGCGCCAGGAACACGCTGTACAGCCCCATGATGGCACCGCGGTCGTGGGGGTACGCCTCCGACACGTCGGCCAGCAGACCGAGAGCCGCCGGGGTCGCGCCTGCAAGCACGAACAGCCCGACCGCCGCGCCGAGCACGAAGAGCACCGGGACGACGAGCGGCTGCCCGCTACTGTGGTTGACGACGAACGTGCTGCCCATCGACGCGGCACCGCCGGCGAGACCGTAGAGGATGATCGTCGTCCGGCGCAGCGCACGGAATCTCCCGCCCCAGTACAGCAGCCCGGCGAAGAACACGAGCAGGCCGACGGTCAGGCCCACGCTGACCTGCGTGGGCGTGAAGCCACCCATGAGCAGCTGGTTGCGCGCCATCGGCGGCTTGTCGGCGCGCTGTACGAGCTGGAACAGCGACTGGCTGGTCCACAGCCCGATCGCGGCGTTGATGGCGATCCACGTGGGCGCGAGCAGCCAGACGTGGGAGCTCTTCAGGAGCGCCAGGTACCGTCGGACGCCCGTGTGCGGTCGAGCCTGAGAGGCCGCCGCCGTGGCCGGAAGCTCCCGCACGCCCCAGCGGTAGATGAGCCACGAACCACCGTACACCAGCGCATTCAGGAAGAAACCGGTCCGTCCGGCGAGCTCCCAGAGTGGCCCCGCCGCGACGAGCCCGGCCCCGAGCCCGGCCAGCGTGGCCAGCTCGAACCGCGCGACGGCCCGCCCGCGAAGCGCCTCGTCCTGCGCCGTGGCCCGGGCGATGTAGCCGAGCAGCGACGGCACGCTCGCCGCGCTCGATCCACCTTCGAGGAGCCGCGTCACGCCGAGCAGCGGGATGTTCGTGGTCAGCCCGGTCAGGATGACGGCCACCGCCCCGAACCCCGGACCCAGCTGCATCACGCGACGCTGTCCGAGGCGATCCGAGGCGATGCCGAACGGCGGCGACAGGAGGAGCTCCGCCACGAAGAACGTCGCGGCCAGCATGCCGACGACGACCGGGTCGACCGGCTGCCCGCCGTGCGCCGGCAGCTGGGCCAGGTAGTAGACGAGCAGCGCCCCCGTGAGGCCCGTGCTGAACCGCAACGTGAACGTGCCGACCAGGACGGCGACGAGCGATCGATCCACCGCGGCAAGGGTACCGAATGCCGGACGGCCCCGGAACCCGCTCCGATCAGGCCGGCATACGGGCTCAGGATTCGGCGGAGCAGCGCCGGCATGCGCGCCGAACCGTGGCCGATCAGCCTCCGCACACCGCCACGCAGCCCTCTCGGCTAGACTGCCGCGACATGACCGGACAGTCCGCCCAGACCGCAGTTCCACACGAGATCGAGGACCTCGCTCGCCGGCGGGCCGAGGCCCGGGCGGCAAGGGACTGGGCCGCCGCGGACGTCCTGCGGGGGGAGATCGAGGCCGCGGGCTGGAAGGTGATCGACCAGGGCCTGCGCTTCCGTCTCGAGGCGGCCCACCCACCGGACCTGGAGGTCGGCGGGCGAACGCGCTACGGATCGAGCGAATCCGTGCCGTCGCGGCTTCACGAGCCCCCCACGGCGCTTGCGACGGTGGTGCTCCTCGCGGACCGATGGCCCGAGGATCTCGCGCGGGCGCTGGACGGCCTGCGCGCCCATTCCCCGGTCGGGACGCAGGTGGTGATCGTCGTCAACGATCCGACGCCGGAGCAGGCGGATGCGCTCGAGGGTGAGCCCGCGCCGATCGCGGGTGCCGCCCCCGAGCAGGTCTGGACCAGCGCGCCGCTGGGGCATGCCGCCGCACAGAACGCCGGGATCCGGCGAAGCACGGGCGAGCTCGTGATCCTGCTCGACACGAGCATCGAGCCCACGGGCGACATCGTGACGCCCCTGGTCGAGGTGCTCCGGGACCCCACGGTTGCCGTTACCGGCGGCTGGGGGATCCGCTCGCACGACCTTCGCCACTTCGACGACGCCGCGCCGGGCGACGTGGACGCCATCGAGGCGTACGTGCTGGCGTTCCGGCGGAAGGACTACGTCGAGCGAGGACCACTCGACGAGCACTTCCGGTTCTACCGGAACCTGGACATCTGGTGGAGCCTGGTCCTGCGCGACGCCGGCGAGGACAGCCCTCACCGACGCGCCGTCCGGGTGGAGCTCCCGGCGACCCGCCACGCACATCGCGGGTATACCAGCCTGTCCGAGCCGGAACGCGAACGGCTGAGCCGCCGCAACTTCTACAGGATCATCGACCGGTTCGGGGCACGACGCGATCTGCTCGTGGAGTCCGGGGTGTCGGGCCGGAAGGGTGGCGCGGGCTAGAGGTCCGACCTGCCTGCGCGCGGCTGCGTCGGCGACACCGGCGCGGCGCTCGTTCCGGCCATTGGCCGATTCACCTGCGACGCGGCCACATGGCGCCCGGAGCCGGCCGTGCCGGCAACGCCCGTCCCGCCCTCCCGGATCGTGGTGCCGATCTGCAGCCCCACCGCGAGCACGGCCACGAGCAGGAGCACGCCCGCGACGCGCAGCACGCCCGACATCGGCGTGGCGGCCGCCTTCGGGGCGCCCGCGGGGTGCTGCCACAGGCTCGCGAGGGTGAGCCCCGTGGGCAGCAGGACCAGCGCGAGCCAGACGCCGGCGATGAGCCCGCCGATGTGGGCAAAGATGTCGATCCCCACGCCGCCCCCGATGAGCCCGACGTCGAGGACGAGGTTGAACACGATCAGGAAGCCGATCTGGCGGGCGATCGCGTCCGCCGCGCGGCCCAGCAGCGGGCTGTGCACCCGGAAGGCGATGAACACGACGCCGAAGAGGCCGAAGATCGCCCCGCTGGCACCCACGGCGGGATTGGGCAGGAAGATGTAGCTGGCGATGGAGCCCGCGATCCCCGCGAGCACGTAGATCAGGAGGTACTGGGCACGGCCGTAGATCCGCTCCACCATCGGCCCGACGAGGTACAGGGCGTACATGTTGAACGCCAGGTGGAGCAACCCCGCGTGGACGAGCACCACGGTCAGGAGGCGCCACCATTCGCCCCGTGCCACCGCGGCCTTGTCGAGCATCAACAGGTTCGTGACCGCGTCGGCCTGCGAGCCTCCCACCATCTGGAACAGCCCGATCGCGATCGTGACGGCCAGGATCGTGTACGTCACGATCGGTTGATCGCTGCCCCCGGCCCGTGACCGGCCGAAGTACCGGCCGGCGGCGCGCTGGTTGCCCAGCTCCTTGTTCAGCCACCCGAGGCGCGACGCGATCTCCGCCTTCGCGTCGCGGGGAGCCCGCCTGTCGGCCTGGCGATAGGCCTCGAGCGCGCCGCGCAGGTCGCCTGCCCGGACCCGTGCCGCCGCCAGCTGGCGCCATGCCATCCAGCTGAGCGGCGTATCGGGGGCCTGCGTCGCCAGCCGCCAGCCCTCGAGCGCGGCGTCGTCCTCGTCCATCCGGTAGCGGCACTCGGACAGGCCGAGCAGGGCGGCAACGTGGAGGTCGGGGTCCCGGTGGCCGACCACGCGCGAGTACAGGACGGCAGCCTGCTGGTACTCGCCCTGGGCCGCGAGCGCATCGGCGCGCTGCAGCAGGGCAAGGGCAGAGGGACGGTCGAGGGGGCCGGCGGCGAACGGGTCGCGAGGCCCGGCCGGCTGATCGGATGACACGGCCGCGTGAGTGTAGCCGCTCCGGGGTGTCGACGATCGGCGTGCCGGCCGGCGGCCAGCGGCGACGCCGACGAGGCCGGAATCGTTGCGCGATCGGACACGGGCCGTGGCACGATGCGCGGATGGACGTCCACTTTCTCGGTGCCGCGAATACCGTCACCGGCTCGCAGTTCCTCCTGACGACGGATCGAGCGCGGATCCTCGTCGATTGCGGCATGTTCCAGGGCAGCCCGAACGAGGCGGTGCGCAATCGCGTGCCCCTCGCGTACGACCCGGCCTCTCTGGACGCGATCGTCCTGACGCACGCCCATCTCGATCACTGCGGCCTGATCCCGCACGTGGTCGCGGAGGGTTTCGGCGGCCCGATCTTCGCCACGAAGGGGACCGTCGAGCTGGCCGGCCTGGTGCTGCTCGATTCCGGCAAGCTCCAGGAGGAATTCGCCAAGCGCGAGGCTCGCTGGGCCCGGCGCCACCCGGACCGCGCCGAGCAGGAGGAACGCGAACGGGAGCAGCAGCTGCGAGCGCAGGTCCTGCTCGCCGAGGCGGACGAGACCTTCGGTGCGCCCGGCGCGGCCCGGGGCAGCTCCCCGGCCGCGAGGGACCGTGCAGTCACCGCGCCCGACGCGGCCACGGGCCGCGCGGCCGTCAGCCCGGCCGGCACGGGCTCCACCGGCATCGCGGTTCCCGTGGCGGGAACCGGTTCCGGCCCTGCAGGCGCCGCGCCCGGCATGGCCGGTACGGCGGATACAGGGGCCCCCGCTCCCGTCCATCCGAGCACCGGCGGAGGCACCCTGCCCCCTTCGGCGACGCCCAAGGGCCGCCCGAACCCCGAGCACGCCATCCTCACGGCGCCCGCCGGCGTGGACGCCGAGATCGAGGAGCCGCTCTACGACCAGCGCGAAGCCCGGGCAGCGCTCGAGCACTTCCGCGGCGTGGACTACGGGCAGCCAGTCCGGGTCGCGCCGGGCATCACCGCGACGTTTCTCGATGCCGGGCACATCCTGGGGTCCGCGATCATCCGCCTGGAGATCGAGGCGAGCGGGGACCGGCCGGCGCGGACGCTCGTGTTCTCCGGTGACCTCGGCCAGAGCGGGACGCCCATCCTGCGCGACCCGACGACCGTGCGCGACGCCGACTACGTCTTCGTCGAGTCGACGTACGGGGGTCGCGAGCACGAGCCCCAGGCGGAGGCCGTCCGGCTCCTTGCGGAGGCGGTGCAGCTCGTCGCCGAGCACGACGGCGTCCTGCTCGTTCCCTCGTTCGCCATCGGGCGGACCCAGGAGATCGTCTGGGAGCTCAACCGTCTCGTCGAGGCGGGGCGCATCCCCCAGCTGCGGTTGTTCCTCGACTCGCCCATGGCGTCACACGCGAGCGACATCTACCGGCGCTACAGCGACTACTACGACGAGGAGACGCGGGGGCTGCTGGCCCGCAACCCCGCTCCCCTGGACTTCCCGTCGCAGGTGGTCACGAACGACGTGCACGATTCGGAGGCGATCTCGCGTGCGCGGCGGCCGTACATGATCGTCGCGTCCAACGGGATGCTCACCGGCGGCCGCGTCCTCGGCCACCTGCGCGAACTGGTGGGCGACCCGCGCGCCGTGCTCCTCTTCGTGGGCTACCAGGGCGAGGGCACGCTGGGCGCACATCTGCAGGCGGGCGCGAAGACGGTTCGCATCGACGGACAGCCGCACCAGGTCCGCTGCCAGGTCCGGTCCATCTCCGGCTTCTCCGCCCACGCCGACGAAGCGGGCATCCTCGCCTGGCTCGGGGGCTTCATCGAGGGAAGGCCCGCGGATGGTCCCGGCGTCCCGCGCCGCGTGTTCATCGTGCACGGCGACCCCGAGGCCCAGGAAGCGCTCGAGCCGAAGGTCCGGGCGCTCGGCCTCGAGCCCCACGTCCCGCACTGGCACGAGCGAGTGTTTCTCGACTGAGGGTCCACACGGAGACGGCGCGGCCTCGGGCCGCCGGGACGAAGCCGGCTACAACGGCCGCGTGACCATCAGGAAGACGATCACCACGAGCGCCACGGTGAGGAACACGCCGCCCAGCTGCGTCCGCCGGACGAGAGCGAGCACCTCCGGCGGTGGGCCGGCGAGCGCCGCTCCGGGTCCCGCCGGGAGCGGCCGTGCACTCGTGAGCTCGATGAGCCGCGCCACCGTCGGGGACTGCACGAAGATCGCGAAGGTCATCGCGGCCGCGTACACGGCGATGGCGATCACCAGCCACGCGCTCTGGAACAGGTCGAACCCACCGAAGTAGATGAGGCCGACCCCGGTGAGGGGCATCGTCAGCCCGACCGCGATGACCAGTCGCTTCTCGATCAACTCCGTGACCCGAAGCGCGAAGTTGCCGTGCTCACGCTCCCTGCCCCCCAGGGATCCGATCAACGGAAACGTGAACGAAGGCCCGAACGCGACGATGGCACTCAGGACGTGCAGAAACAGGAACAGCTGGAACACGTTCTCCCCCCTCCGCGTCCATCCGGGACGTCGGCGCGGACAGTACCAGCCGGAGCCGGCTGGCGGCAACAGGTCGACCGGGCGAGGACGTCGCCTCCGGCGCCTGCGGTCCAAGGGTCCTTGGTGCTCCATCAATGTTTATGCTTGACATAACTGTCGTCAGTAGCATAATGGGTCCCGATCAAAGAACTATTTCATGGACCAGATGCAAACCATCGTCTCGACGAACCCGCCCGACGCCGCTCCATCGGAGCAGGACTCCGACACCGAATCGGTCGTCGGCGAGCTCCTCGCGCTGATCGCCCGCGAGAGGGCGTCCCACCTCCGCCGCTGGTGCCGCCAGGACGTCAGCATGACGGCGATGCACGTGCTCCTGGCCATCGAGGCCCACAGCCCGCTGACGATGAGCCGCCTCGCCGAGATCCTCGACGTCGCGGTATCGAACGCGACGGGCATCGTCACGCGCATGGAGGAACGCGGACTCGTCGAGCGCAGGCACGATGAGGCGGACCGGCGCGTCGTGTTCGTGACATCCACCGAGCGCGGCCGCAGGGTCCTGGAAGATCGCGAGTTCATGAAGGCGGAGCAGCTCCGGATCGTCCTCGGGGCGATGACCGCACGGCAGCGGGGCATCTTCGTGCAGGCCCTCCGCGAGTTCATGACCACCATCGAGCGGCTCCGCGCCGAAGGCAGCCTGGTCGACGACGACGTCGACGATCCGTTCGCCAGGCCCGCCGTCCCGCCCACCCCGGCAGTGATCTGACCGGGCTCACCAGGCAAGAACAGCGTCCGCCGGTCAGGACGGCGGACACCAGCCCTACCACCCAGGAGTATCAATCCATGGAAACGATGCCGGCCATGCCCGGCTCGAGCGGCACGGTCCATCCCGCCATCGAGGTGGGATCGCGCGCCAGGTTCGAGATCCTCTTCGCCGTCCTGCTCGGGTTGTTCCTGAGCGCCCTCGACCAGACGATCGTGGGTCCGGTGCTGCCACGCATCGTGACGGACCTCAACGGCGCCGACCTCTACACGTGGGTCGTCACCGCCTACCTGCTCACCAGCACGGTCACCATCCCGGTCTACGGGAAGCTGTCCGACCTCTACGGCCGGCGGCCGATGCTGATGATCGGGATCGTGCTGTTCCTGATCGGTTCCGCGCTCTCGGGCCTGAGCCAGACCATGTGGCAGCTCATCGCGTTCCGTGCCATCCAGGGCCTGGGCGCGGGCGCCCTGTTCCCCATCTCGCTCGCCGTGATCGGTGACCTGTTCACGCCGGCCGAGCGCGGCAAGTACCAGGGGCTCTTCGGCGCCGTGTTCGGCGTCGCGTTCCTGGTCGGCCCGTTCCTCGGCGGCTTCCTGACCGACAACGTGAGCTGGCACTGGGTCTTCTACGTCAACCTGCCCATCGGCCTCGTCTCGCTGTACCTCATCTGGCACCTGCTGCCGACGGTCCGCCGCGAGGGATCACGCTTCAACCTCGACCTGCCCGGCGTCGTCACGCTCACCCTTGCCATCGTGCCGGTCCTGATCGCGCTGACCATCGCCGAGAACGGTGACTGGTCCGCGCCCGGCGTCATCGGCGGGTTCGTGATGGGTCTCGTGTTCCTCGTGGCGTTCGTGGTCGCGGAGACCCGCGCCGAGGATCCCGTGATCCCGCTTTCCCTGTTCCGCAACAGGACCTTCAGCGTGTCGGTGGTGGCG
>Ga0307373_10012440_pt1 | contig 12088 bp, 13 predicted proteins | sample OX2MG_FD_202534 | JGI IMG/M metagenome (GOLD analysis project Ga0307373, IMG submission 202534) | Soil microbial communities from Risofladan, Vaasa, Finland - OX-2 | ecosystem: Environmental > Terrestrial > Soil > Coastal area > Acid sulfate soil | place: Finland: Risofladan, Vaasa | collected...
ATTATCGTACAGTTTGTTAGCCGTCTTCCTCTTCAGATTTATGAACCGCCCCTTTCCCTCTAGCACTTTGCTATTTACCATTACTATCGCAAACTCCGAGCGTTTAATTCGCTTATTACATTGTAAAACGCTATAACAGTTTGTTATAACAAATACTTATTTGCAAAGAATCACTCGTTCCCGGTCAGAAGATGAAACTGCCGACTTTGATTACTCGAAATCAGATGTGGGCATTGCTTGCAATATGCATCGTGACAGTGACAGCACTTCTAGTATCATTGACATTGCCTAAAGGCAAAGCGACAATCCAGATTCCTGCCCCAGTTGGTGCAGTCCTCTACCTCTGGTACGGAAGCGCCAACACAACAATGAGTGGTTTGGGCTCCCCGGGCTGGAACAGCACGAGTACCCCCGGGGGAGGAGCAGTTGTAGATGAACCTGTCCTTGGCTACTACTCATCTGACAATGCGAGCACATTCGCCTGGCAGATCAAGGAAATGCAAAGCGCTGGTTTGAGCTTCGCGATCGTGTCCTGGTGGGGTCCGTACGCAATGGGAGAGAGCGCCGCCATAAACAACGCAACGCTTCACCTGTTTCAATATCTAAAAGAAACAGATTCAAGTTTCAAGATTGCAATTATGGCGGACGCCTACCTTCAGCCGAGCCAGCAAAACAATACAGCGTATCAATCGATTTACGATTATGTCTACGACAGTTTTGTTGGTCCTTTCAATCAGTGGTACTTTTCTTGGAATGGAAAGCCGCTGCTCCTATTCTTCAACCCGATGTATCCAACTTATTCCAATTCCTCCTACACCATCAGGACCATCGGCAACAGGCCGAACCAAGTTGAGTGGAGCTTCTGGGATGCCCAGGCACAGTATCTTACTTCCGAAGCAGGCTCTGGAGTGAATGCGTCCAATGACATTGGAAACCCTGTAATCTCAACCGATGGCGAAGTGACCATCGTGCCAAGGATTGATTCCTATTACAACTACGAGTTCGGCTATCAGGGTGGTTACATGAGGTTTGATCCGAGTCTAACGCAAGGGTTGTATCAGGCGCAGCTGAATTATGTTCTGAGCGAAAGCTCAAGCGTAAGGCTTGTGATAATCTATTCCTGGAATGAATATCATGAGCGAACTGCCATAGAGCCGCACTACGATTACACATTCAACGGTTCGCCGTACCACCTCCTCAATTTGACATCTGAGTTCGTCTCGCAACTTGACCGGAAATAGAATATTCGAAAGGATAATGAGTGACAATTGATAATTATGAACAACATGCTTTACCGAGGCGTGGTCCAATGATCCAACAAGAGCAGCGATACAACTGGAACGAACATCGCTACGATGACTCATTGAAGGTAGGGATCTTGATTGCTGCGGCAACTACCATCATTTATTCCGTTTTTCTAATTGCATACATCTTTGGGCCGACTCCCAACTTGAACGTAATATCTTTGATTCTGTTAAGTTACCCATTGGTGACTTGGGTGGCAGAACCTCTCTGCTATTATTACATCAAGCGGCAGAGCTTATGGAGATTTCTAGGAGGGGCGTTTCTTGGGACCTTTATATCGTTGCTTGGCATAGGCGTAATTGCAACTTTCGTTTTTCTCTACGCCTTCTTTATGTCGCTTCCACTCAGCGATCAAGCTATCAGATTGATAGTTTCCCTACTCTGAGTTGTTTTTTGGTTCTGGTAAGTTTCTCAAACACGCCAAGGTTGTAACTGCACTGACAATGCGTTTCCATAGGGATCGATGATGCCGACTGGTAACACGAGGAGGCAATGAGAAATGAAGGTATGCGGGTATTTCTTGACCCAAAAATTCCCGCACAAAAGTATGAATTGCGAAATTGTTCCGCTCGCAATTGGCCATAAACCCGAAATCAATAATTACTGTAATCTTACAGTAACTCTTCGCTTTGGGCAGAACAATTCCTACAGCCACCATGCTAATTCAAGAAGAGATCAACAACTTTCTCAGAACGTATGGAAAAGCGCTATCAGGCAAACTGGAGCGGGAGGCCCTCTACGATCTGTTGCAGCTTTGCAAGAGACATACCCAGGCCTGCGGCCAGGCAGTGAGAAGGGTGCCGTTCCACGCCATATTGATGTCGCTGATTCTTGAGCAGCAAAAACAACTACACTTACTCACCGATGAAATGATGATAGTCGCAACGAATGACACGGCTCTAGGCAATCTATCTTGACCACGAAGAAAATCAAGCCGGCGCAGAAACAGCAACTGTTCCTCCATAGAAGCACCAGGAAGGCGATGGAGCTCTACGGTCTTTCCTTCGACAACAAGCTTGATGATCTTTTGGGAACTGGACTCAAGGCAAACACGCTGACATATTTGTACGGAAGAAGAGTCTCCGGGATTCTCAACATACTCGCCCTAAATTCAGTCAGGCATTTCGGGGGACGGGCGTTGTTTGTAGATGCTGGCAACTCCGCAGATCCCTACCTCATACGGCGAGAAGCCGATCTGAGGAAGAAGGGCTCTCTCGCCACGAGAAAAATATTGCAGTCAATCGAGATGATGAGGGTTTTCACTTGCCACCAGCTGACAAATTTTGTTATAGAGCAACTGCCATCCATTCTATCAAAGAATGACAAAAACGATAATCCAATCAGGTTTGTCGGAGTGAGCGGAATTGATTTTGTTTTCTCCGAAGACGACAGCCCAAAAAGTGAGATAGAAAATCTGCAGTTCCTCATCGCTCGCAAGCTTGGGGAGATCTCGAAGGACAGGGAGAACGGTGTCATGTTTGTTTTAGTCTCATCCGAGAAGCAGTGCTCACATTTTCTGAACTATTCGGATGTAGCGATAGAAATCTATCACGACAGAAGAAACGATAGAGAGAAGGCTGTATTGATGAGGCACGATTCACGTAGGGGCCACACCCTGGAACTCTAGTTTACAACTAGTTGGAATCTCGCCATGGCTTTCGATAGGTTCTCGGAAAATGAAGAATCACCGGGAAAGGTTGCCCGGCGGCTCAAGGACGAGATCGACTCGTGGAGACCGTATGCAGACGCGCTTAGACTGGAAGACAGAGAGGTATTCAGAGAGATGCTGAATAGTGTCACTGCTTCATACACTGAAGCAATAGATCGTGCTGAGCGGGGTTACGACACTGAATCTGTCATGATGAGCATTCTACTGAATCAGCAAAAGACGATCCGCTGGCTGGCAGGCACGCTAAAGAGAATGAAAGAAGACATTCGGTCGGCTCCTCTTTGATAGCCAGAGGATGGCTCCTCGATTGCTACCCTTCGCTATCTGGCGAAGGCGGAATGACGTTCTGGATCAAGACTGAAAACGGGCAGAATATCAGACTCAAAGACTCGAACTGGAGGGCGAAGATCTACGCAGCAGGTCCTGCCTGCGACAGTCCCAGCTTTCTCTATTCGAGGTTGAAAGATTCTGGATTCGTTTCTGCTGTCAATGTCGTCAGGAAGCGGACAAACATTTCCGATTGGAAGAAGAGCAACGCCCTAGAAATCGAACTAGGTCGGGCAGACAGAGGGAAGAAGGTTGCAGACCTCCTCGAATCAACCTTCCAGAATCCTTCGACGTTCACGTTATACAATGTAGACGTTTCTCCCGAACAGCAGTATTTCCTGGAGGAGGATTTGTTTCCTCTTGCACATGTAGCCGTCTACTCTGAAAACGGAGAAATTACAAGATGGAGAATGCAAGATAGTGTCGAGGCAACAGATTACGAAGTTCCTGGATTGAAAGTAATGGGACTGGACGTCAATCTCGCAGACAAGGTTCCTCGAATGGATTCGAGACTGACGTCGATCAAACTGTCTCCCTCGATTTACCATCAAGACGAAGCTGAACTGAAACCAATAGAAATTCAAGGAAACGAAAGAGACATTCTGGTTGAGACTTCAAAGGAAGTACGGAAATTCGATCCGGACTTTATCATCACCGAGAATGGAGACGCTTTCGTCTTTCCATTCCTTTATTCAAAGGCACAGAAACATCTAGTCATCTTTGACATCAACAGAGATCTTGAGGCGCAGCAGAGAGTTGCTCAAAGAACCCAGGCAGGAGGCAGGACCTATTTCAGCTACGGCCGGATAATGTACCGACCGACAACGCAGCGTTTCTTCGGAAGGATTCATGTTGACGGGCAGAACACATTCGTTTACGATCAGTGCAGATTTGAAGGACTGTTTGAAATTGCGAGGATCTCTCGACTCCCATTTCATACATCTTCACGGGCCTCCATCGGAAAGTCACTGAGCGGGCTACAGTTCTATCATGCATATCGCCGGGATACGCTGATCCCGTACAAGCCCGTCACTTCCGAAGACATCAAGACCATGGATGCTCTTCTGGTGGCAGATCGGGGTGGACTCGTCTTTGTGCCATTGCCGGGAATCCACGAACATGTTTGCGAATATGATTTTGCCTCACTATATCCCAACATTATCAAGGAGCGAAACATCAGCGCTGAGACGGTCAACTGTTCCTGCTGCTCTGACTCTGACAACAGGCTCCAGGATCTCGACGTACATATTTGCGAAAAGAAACTGGGAATAGTTCCAGAGAGCCTGGGTCTGCCGATATCCAAGAGATTTGAGTACAAGAGACTCAGAGATGCGACGAGTGACGCAAGACTGAAGCAAGTTTACAATGAACGAGCTGGTGCTCTGAAATGGGTTCTTGTTTGCGCATTTGGTTATCTTAGTTTCAGACATGCAAAGTTCATGAAGATTGATGCGCATATCGCAGTGTGCAGTGTCGCAAGGCAAACTCTCCTCGATGCAATGCACACCGCAGAAGGGAGAGGCTATCGAGTAATTCACGGGATTGTAGATTCACTGTGGGTCCACAAGGAAAGAGCCAGCCAGAAAGACTACGAAGAGTTGCGTGGCGAGATCGAGAAAGCGACGAAATTCAAACTTGCAATTGAGGGTACATACAAATGGATTGTATTCCTTCCGTCAAAAGTTGATTCGCAAAACCAGGTACCGAATAGGTACTTTGGAGCTTTCGAGAAAAACAATGAACTGAAAGTGCGAGGAATAGAATGGCGAAGACGGGACGCTCCACTATATTTCAAAGCCTGCCAGGAGAAGATTTTGAAGGAACTCGCCAAATGCGATAACAAGGAAGAACTGATGAAGTGTGCAAGAACTGAAGGAATTGCAATATTCAACGAGTATGCGGGAAGACTCGAAAAGCATGACGCCCCTCCCCTATCGCTTCTCATCACCCGGAGGCTGTCAAAGAATCTCACAGAATACTATTCCCGACGGCAGCTTTCCGTTAATGCCGCTTTGAAACTTGACGAAAGGGGACTGAAACTGCAGGCGGGGCAATCCGTTTCCTACGTGATCACAAGATACAGAACTGCGGGATTCGATAGAGCTCTGCCCGAAGAGCTGGCTGAAGATGCAGAATACGATTCTCGGAGGTACGTAGAACTACTTGCTGACTGCTGCGCCACGATATTGTCTCCGTTTGGAGTTGACAAGAGGATCTTATCGAGCAGGGGTCAGTCACTTCTAACTTGGGTTTAGCATGATGAAAATGAGCGACAAGCTTTCAAATTCAGAGAGGCAAACATTCATGCGAGCGGAAGGTTTTGTCAAGTTTTCGGTAAAATGCCGGGATACTTGTTCGTGTCAAAACTCGGTGATCGCCCTTCGAGCTGTATGTCAGAATTTATCTCCCTTATGGCCGTCACGATTTGCGGGTGTGTGATGGTCAATAGTTTCTGCATCTTCCACATGCCCGCAGGAATTGCACCTTAACCGTCCGTTCTCGAAGCGCATCGTATCAGTATTCTTACAATTCCGACAGTAGGTTGTTCCTTCTTCGGAAGTCATGCTAATAGTACTCACTGATCTCCTTCTGTATTACTTCAAACCTAATAACCCATACGTTCTGCCGGGGATTCCATTTCTTGCTAAAATAGTCTTTGAACGCTTGAACTGAATCAAAGCCTTCTCTCCTTGCCTCTCGCAGATCAACCTCTCCGAGTTTTGCCCGGGATACTTGTTATTCGAGCCTTACAGAACTTGCCGTCATTGGTGTATTTCCACATGAAAGTTTGAATTGACCCGGGTTTGACTAATTGCCTTTTCCATGATCGCCTGGTTACAGTCTTCTTGCCTGAAAGAATTGGCTCGATGAAACGCTTATCGAAGATGATCATTTTAGAGAGAAATGGCGTGTAGAATAGCAGTGAAGAAGTTAGGAATAGCTGACGGGTCGATAATACTTACGAATGTTAACAAGTAAAATGGCGGTTCTGAATACCTCACGAACATACTTCTAATATCTCGCCTTCTCTCCCATTTGCATATCGAGTCGATCATATTATTTGAAAGTAATGGACTTTGGAGTGCAGTAATTTGCGTGTCGATATGATTGATAAGCCCCGCAGAATCTTTTGGGTTTTCCATCTTCATTTTCATATCCACCAGAAATTGTCTCATTCTAAATCTCTGAATCGCATCGCCTAAGTAGTTAATGCAATATACTAAGCTGAATACTCTTCTCAAGTCTATGAACAGATGAGGAACGTAATTCTTTATTCGCGCTTCAATTTCCCCTTTGATTACCCTAATTACGTACAGCTGATTGTTCGAAGGTATATTTCTCAAATTCGAAAGAGATTCAAAAGCCGTGTCAATTACATCCTTCTTTGGTATTCCAATCCTCAAGTAGATCAAGATAATTCCAAAGGCATATTGAGGCGCAAGACGCTCAATTATTGAGAATTGCTTCAATCCCAGATACGACAGAATCACATAGAACAAGTTAAGTAAAAAAACCGATGAAGAAACGGGAAGGCTAAGACCACTTATTCTAGATATGCTGACTCTATCTTGAACTTCAAAATCTCTGAAATTCTTCACAACATAGGAATGCCATCTACCACTGAATGCCGCTAGCAGAAAGGCGATATACCCTATCAGAAATGTCTCAAAGAAAATGAACCATAACGGAGAGTTGGGCGATACCGTGAAGTAGCTCAATGTTGTAAACGAAAATACCAGCGCTATAATGAGAATGAATACGAGCCTTATTTTTCTTCCAGAATTGCCTTTGAGATGTCGTGTCATTATGTCCGCTGGATAACGTGCTGGTTTGAGAAGCAGACCTACAATCTGTTTCAGGACTCCGTACAGCTTATTTTTCCAGAAGCCTTTCCCGTAACGCATATATTATGGAGTCGCCTATTGAATGGGTTTGCTGAAAGGATTTAAGGCAGAGTATGAAGGGGTCAACCAACTTGTTTAAAGCTTTATCGATTCTTCAAGATGATGTAACTCAAATGGTGGTCGCAATTGTTGTGATCGGGGTAGTGTTTACTCTGCTTACATTGGACTTTTCATTGGTGATAAAGGCTACAATTGCCTTGGTTGCAATTGTCGGTGGAATATTCTCAGCCATATTCCGAAAATGATTATTGAGTCTGACAAAGATTTGCTCATCTCATCTCGTTAGTAGATGGTAAACAAAGGATTCTCTGGAAGGTAAGCAGCTAATTGAGTCCTCATCGATCTGGCGAATTTGTCTCTCAGCTCAATGTCTAGTCGTGCCCTGCTTTGTCGGAATTGGCTTATCTCTCCATCTTTGACATACAACCAATGATTTCTCCGAAATAGCGCAAGATTCTTACTTCCGACATTAGACATTCGCTGATTATAGAATCTGCATTCTATACATTCACAGGGAAGAATATCGATTGAGTGCGCTTTAGGAGAGTTCATGTCTATTGGGTGATAGTATGTCGGAGAGGTATCAACCTCATCGCGATCTTTGGAAGGGTAAGAGTAGTACGGAGAGGTTGCGAGTGGACATGAAATGTTGCAAACTGCATTAGTGTATCCAGCGTACCCTAATTCATCTACGTTAAGCAAATGAATTGGTATAGGCTCTTTTCTCTCTTGCATTTCCATAGAGTAAACGGCGAAATTTCTCAGAAACGCAAAAACCTCTGGAACTGATACGCTATCAGATTCTCTTATTCCGAGAAACTTGAATGCGACTTGATCAGGATTATTGCAAATAGCCAGCTTGAATAAAGAAGAATAATTCTGCGGCTGAATCAATTTGTAATTAATGGCTAGTGAATTTATCAGATCACGAGTTTCGAGATATTTTTTCAGGTCAGTGCTCTCCAGTAGAATGCGACTATCTACGAGCATTTGTGTAGCTTTGCTTAATTGCTGTCTAAAGTAGGTCTTTGAAGAAATATTGACGCATGGAGAAATGATCGCTGAGGCGTCATGGCGAACCTCAAAATCGATTAACGGTTTAACAGTGAGATAAGGATAGATTTCGTTGATGATGATTTGTGGTTTCTCTTTATTCGGAAGATCAGGGTTAGCTAGTTTTCTAACCGATTTGGTGATCTGCTCATCGAACAATTTGGTCGCGAGCATTTGACTTTTTTCTTCACTTGAACCGTTGAGAAGCTTGTGAAGGGAAGGGTCGATAAAACGAACCTTATCTCTCAAGTCAGCCTGCGATGTCATAACTATTGGTGCAGAATTAAACCCGAGATCGTCAGCAACCTCTCCATAATCCATTATATCAATCACTAGTCCATCGATGTTGGAAAGGCTCTTACTTGTTGTATGAGCTAGAGATTTCGCATCTAAACGATGTTGCGGATTTACAAAAAGACTCGGAGTGGTGAAGGTCTGACCGTTCTTGAGAGTATAGACCTTCATCACCTAAACACCTCGTCTCTCCATATCCTGCTTTGCCTTTCGCAGATATGCAACGAATCCATCGTAATCCTTCATAGGCATTTGCAAGCTTCCGATCACCTCTTGAGAACCCTTGCGGAAGTCTTTTTGCTGAATGACGGCAAAATCTCCGAGGCGATTTTTCAGAATGTAAACTTGATACTCATTATTCCCAAATTTTACAGATTCACTTGTGGCCTCGTGCATGCCTTTGTGATTAGGAATCCAAAGGACATTTGTTCCGACAGTGATTGAATAGATTTCATTTGTGAATTTCATTATCTCTAGATGTTTTTCCATCACTCTTTTTTCAAACGGCAAAGTCTGCTTGAGCTGGCTGATCGTTATACCATATGGATTCAACTGGAGAGTCTTTTTCAAAGTCTCTTTAATGTACGATTCCTTTTCTTGCGGAGACATCTTGCCATACTCAAGATCGCTAAGGAAGGTAGGTGTAGCTATTTGTTCCGACATGGCTGATACTGACGGTAAGAGGTTATTTAAAACTTGGCTCAACGTTGAACCAAAGCCACTAATACGCTCAATCTCAGTTTCAATTTCTTGGCTCAACGTTGAAGATTAGCTCTTTTATTAGTCCGCCTTCACATTCAACCTTCCGTCTTATTGGAACTTACTTCGACTTTGTTCTTTCCTCTGATCGAGAAGGTTATCTTGTCAGGCTCGCCAAGTGTTTCCATAATTGGCTTTGGAACGTTGACCTGATAGCCTCTGGTTTCATGCTTGTTCACGGCAACGGTAAATTCTCTTTCGTCTTTCTTCCATTTCGGCATAATTGTAGGATTCTGTTATCCACGCTAATAATATTATCCATATGGATACTGAGGATATGCAAAGCGTGAATCCCCGTGAACAAAGAGCAAAGCAGATCGTCCAGCTGGAGAATGCTGTTTCGAGAACTAATGAAACTTACTACATCGTAAAGTCTCAAAGCGGAGAGGGATTTTACACGGTCAATAAGACCCTAATGGGATGGATATGCTCTTGCCCTGATTTCATGTTTCGGAATACGACCTGTAAACACATACTAGCGGTTCAAATCTCGTTCAACCTTAGGCAAGAGGTCAAGAAGACTCTAGTTCTTGAACCGATCACGGTCTCAAAATGTCAGTTTTGCAGTTCACAAAACATCAAGAGTCTTTGCATTCGGCATAACAAGAGCGGGGATATTCAGCGGTTTATTTGCCAAGATTGCAAGAAGACCTTTTCGTTCAATATTGCCTTTGAAAAGATGAAGCACAATCCAAAGGCGATTACCTCAGCTATGCAACTTTACTTTAGCGGGCAATCCTTGAGAAGTACCATGCGGAGCTTGCAATTCATAGGCGTTAAAATCTCTTATCAAACTGTCTGGAATTGGATTCAGAAATATTGTGCTTTAATGGAGAGCTATGCTGAGAAAATCCAGCCTCAAGTTTCAGATCATTGGAGAGCTGACGAGATGTATGTCAAGATCAAGAAAGACCTAAAGTATGTCTTCGCGTTAATGGATGACGAGATTCGCTATAGAATTGCTCAAGAAGTGGCACATACAACGCAAGATCACGATGCAGCTAAGCTATTTCACAAAGGGAAGATTATTGCGGGCAAAGTCCCTAATGTGCTTACCACTGACGGCCTCGGTTCTTACGAGAATGCGTTTAGCAAAGAGTTCATAGTCCCTTACAAACGAACCGAGCATATCAGCGAAATCGCATTAGAGGGAGAGATTCACAATAATAAAATGGAGAGGCATAATGGAGAGTTCAGAGAAAGAATGAAAGTAATGCGTGGATTCAAGAGCATAGATACTCCGATCTTGACAGTCAGCAAAATATTCCACAATTTCATAAGACCGCACTCCGCTTTAGACGGGAAGACTCCCGCAGAAGCTTGTGGAATCACGATCACGGGGGAAGAAAAGTGGAAGACTTTGATTCAGAACGCCAAAGTGAACGAAACCCGGGCAACCCCGGCAGAGAAAGCGCTAGAAGACTTTTAATCTATTTGCTCGTTTCATAACCTTGAGTTTCTATGTGGATTCGAGCAAGGAAAAATAATCATTCTATGGAATACTATACTTTGATCGGTGTAGGAATCAGATTAGCTTTACTTCCTATTGTTTATCTTCTAGTGCATTTTCTCTGAGAAAGATCACAAGATTTTAACCCCAGAACCCGGCACGATTACCGAAACTTGACAGGAAGAATTTTGTCTTCAAATTACCGAAGACTTGGCAAAACCGAGCGGGATTAGGGCCTCTCTTCAGCTATTTTGAATTCAAGACAGACGAGGTTCAGTGTAAAAAGTGCAAAGAGGAGGGAAAGATAGCATCTTTCTTCGCCCCTGAAGTAGCGAGGAGGCATTTGACGCTCTACCACTCATTATGATCGATTTACAAAACTAATTTTGTCTGCAATCCGGAATATGGCTCAGGTTTGTTTAATCCTCCAAACTTGCGAACAACCAAGTTTCTTCTCTCTTTATCGGGCTTTTGTAGATGGGGATTCTTCCTCTCTAGGCACTCGTCCCTTGACGGCAAAAAATTCCATATGCCCACACCATTTTCACGTAGAGCCCAAAAGTACTTGCTTTTCGTGTGATCAAGAAGTCGTTCCGATACGAGAACAACGTAATCAAACCAGTGAGAGTAGCACTCGACCTGTTCCAATCCTCTAGAAATGCTGTCGGATTCTGATTTGTACTCGAAAGCCCAGTAAAAAGAACCCGTCTTTGCTGCGATGTCGACCAAAGGGTGATTTGAATTTCCGCAGTCAAATTCCTCGGGATAAACAGTGAAACCCCTCCGAATAAGATATTCTTTGAAAGAAGAGTAGCATTTGCTACGTTTTAGCGATAAGTCTTCCAAGGTTCGTAGCTAAAGAGCCCGAAGGTGAATGAAAAGAGTGTTGTTGGGAAAAATCAGATAAGGGGTCAAGCAAAAGTAACCTAGTTTCAATGAAAACCATTTCGGACAGATTATTTTCTAATTAGCAAATGCACTGGAAAGAATGTAAGAAACATCAAAGCATATACTATGACTCTGCAGTCCACAAGAGATGCCCCGTCTGCGTCAATAAACTCCTTCAAACTGCGCTCTTCAAATGGGGAATGGTAGAACTGAAACAGTTCTGTTTCGGATATGCAATATTGAAGTGGAACGGGCACTTCCTACACGCTCTCAAGCCGAGCACTAGTCAAGAACAGAAGTCCAAAAGCGATGCAGAAGCGGAAACTGCATACGCAAAGGCAAGAGAGATACAGAAAACAATTGTTTCGGAGCGCAAGGAACTAGTGGATTTCATAATCAGAGAAGACATCTTGTTGTTGCTTCCCAAGAACGATATGT
>Ga0307373_10012441_pt1 | contig 12086 bp, 9 predicted proteins | sample OX2MG_FD_202534 | JGI IMG/M metagenome (GOLD analysis project Ga0307373, IMG submission 202534) | Soil microbial communities from Risofladan, Vaasa, Finland - OX-2 | ecosystem: Environmental > Terrestrial > Soil > Coastal area > Acid sulfate soil | place: Finland: Risofladan, Vaasa | collected...
CGACCGCCGGCCGACACTGGCCGGCCACCTGGTCACGCTGCGGCCGGGCCGCGCCAGCGATGCCGGGACGCTGCGGCAGATCATGGCGGAGCCGTCGGTGGCCCGCTGGTGGGGCGAGCCGGAACCGGACGCCGAGATCACCGCCAAGCTGCTGGGTCCCGGCCCGGCGGTGCTGCTGGTGATCGAGATCGGCGGGCAGGTCGCCGGCGGCATCCAGTACGACGAGGAAGACGACCCGATGTACGCCCACGCCGGGATCGACATCTACCTCAGCGGCCGTCACCAGGGCCGGGGGGCCGGCCCGGAGGCGGTCGGCCTGCTCGCCGCCTTCCTGTTCGGCCGGCGCGGCCATCACCGGATCACCATCGACCCGGCCGCCGCGAACGAGCGGGCGATCCGGTGCTACCGCAAGGCCGGCTTTCGCGCCGTCGGCGTGATGCGCCAGTACGAGCGCGGACCCGACGGCCGGTTCCACGACGGCCTGCTGATGGAACTGCTCCGCGATGACCTCGCGGCTGGCTCGGCCTGACCGGGGAGGCCAGCGCCGCTCCTATCGTTGCGCCGCTGGGTTGAGTCCTGCCAGCATCTCCTCGGCGCGGTGGCAGGCGACCAGCCTGCCCGGGCTCCCCGGCCCGGGCGAGCGCAGCGCCGGCACCTCCGCGCGGCAGCGGTCGATCGCCAGCGGGCAGCGAGGGTGGAAGACGCAGCCGGGTGGCGGGCTCGCCGCGTCCGGCGGCTCACCGGGCAGGATGATCCGGGTGGTCCTGGCCGCCACGTGGACCTCGGGGACCGCCGAGCGCAGCGCCTGGGTGTAGGGGTGCGCCGGGGCGCCGAGCAGCGCGCTGGTCGGGCCGCTCTCCACGATCCGCCCGAGGTAGAGCACCGCGGTCTGCTCGCACAGCTCGCTCACGATCCCGAGGTTGTGGGTGATGAGCAGGTAGGACAGCTTCCGGCCGGCGCGCAGCTGGGCGATCAGCGCAAGGATCCGGGCCTGTGCCTTGACGTCGAGCGCGCTGGTGGGCTCGTCCAGGACCAGCAGCCGGGGCTGGACGCTGAGCGCCCGGGCGATCGCGACCCGCTGGCGCTGCCCGCCGGACAGCTGATGCGGGTACCTGGCCGCGAAACCGGGATCCAGCCCGACCTCGGCCAGCAGCTCGGCGGCCCGCCCAGCGGCGGCCCGCCGGGCCAGCAGCCGGTGCGCGACCAGCGGCTCGGCGACCGACGCGGCGATCCGCATCCGCGGGTCGAGGCTGTTGTCGGGGTCCTGGAACACGACCTGGGCGGCACGCCGGTAGGCCTTGAGCGCCCGGCCGCGCAGGGTGGCCACGTCGGCGCCCTCGAACCGGATCTGGCCGCCGGCGGTGCCGACCAGGTGCAGCACGGCCCGGCCGATGGTCGACTTGCCCGACCCGCTCTCGCCGACCAGCCCGAGCCCGAACGGGCCGCGGTCCACCCGCAGGCTGACCCCGTCCACCGCCCGCACCGGGCCGAACCGCACCGCCAGATCGGCGACCTCCAGCAGCGGCGTCACGGCGCACCCCCCGCGCGCAGCCGGGGCACCGCGGCCAGCAGCTCGGCGGTGTAGGGGCTGGCCGGCGCCGTCACCACCTGGCTGGTCGGCCCCTGCTCGACGATCCGGCCGTCCTGCATGATCGCGACCCGGTCGCACAGTTCGGCGACGACGGCGAGGTCGTGGCTGATGAACAGGACCGACATGCCGTCCCGGTCGCGCAGTTCCCGCAGCAGCTCCAGCACCTCGGCCTGCACCGTCACGTCGAGCGCGCTGGTCGGCTCGTCGGCCAGCAGCACCTCCGCGCGCAGCGCCAGGGCGAGCGCGATCGCGACCCGCTGCAGCTGGCCGCCGGACAGCTGTGAGGGGTACCGGTGCAGCAGCCCGGGGGAGAGCAGGACCTGCCGCATCGCCCGCGCCGCCGCGTCCCCAGCCTCCGCTCTGGTCATCCCATGCAGCCTCAGCGCACGGTGCACGACGCTCCCCACCCGGAACACGGGACTGAACGCCATCGCGGGGGACTGGAAGATGGCCGCGATCCGGCGGCCACGGACGTTGCGCCAGTCGCGGGCCGGGAGCGTGGTCAGCTCGGTGCCGCCGAGCCGGATGCTGCCACGGACGGTCGCGCCGACGGTGTGGGCGAGTCCCAGCACCGCCAGCGTGGTCATGGACTTGCCGGAGCCGCTGTCCCCGGCCAGCCCGACGATCTCGGCCTCGGCCAGCCCGAGTTCGGCCAGCTGCACGACCTTCCGCTGGCCGAAGCTGACTTCAAGGCCGGTGATCTGAAGTCTCATCGCGCTCATCGGCCGAAGTCCCGCCGCGGGTCGAGCAGGTCGCGCAGGCCGTCGCCGAGCAGGGTGAAGGCGAACGCGGTGACCAGGATCGCCAGGCCCGGGAAGGTGACAACCCACCAGGCGGTCGTGAAGTAGTTCTGGCCCTCGGCCACCATCAGCCCCCAGTCCGGTGTGGGGTCCTGCGCGCCGAGGCCCAGGAACGACAGCGCCGACACGGTCAGGATCACCCCGCCGACGTCCAGCGAGACCTGGACGATCAGCGGCGTGAGCGAGTTCGGCAGCACGTGCCGGGCGATGATCCGGAGCCGGGACAGGCCCAGCGCCCGGCAGCTCTCGATGTAGGGGCGCCCGGCCACCGACGCGGCCTGGCCCCGGATCAGCCGGGTGTACCAGGGCCACCAGGTGACCGAGACCGCGATCACCACGCTGGTCAGGCTGGTGGGCAGCACCGCGGCCAGGGCCAGCGCCAGCAGCAGCGGCGGGAACGCCAGGAAGATGTCGGTGACCCGCATGATCGCCTCGTCGAGCCAGCCGCCGAAGTACCCGGCGGCGACGCCCAGCGGGATGCCGATGACGCAGGCGATCACCAGCACGATGACGGCTATCAGCGGGGACACCCGGGCGCCGTAGAGCACGCGGGAGTAGACGTCACGGCCGACGTTGTCGGTGCCGAACCAGTGCCGTGCCGACGGTGCGTGCAGCACCAGGAACGGGTGCGTGGCCGTGCCCGCGTCGGCGGGGAACGAGGCCAGCAGCGGCGCCAGCAGGGCGGCCAGGACGATCAGCGCGGAGGTGGCCGCGCCGGCCAGCAGCAGCGGGTTGGCGCGGAGCCCGCGGCGCAGGGCCCGGCCCGCGGGCAGCACCGCGGCGGCGGGGGGCAGCGGGCTGGGCGCCTCGATCATCGCAGCCTGACCCGGGGGTCGATGGCCGCCTGGATGATGTCCACGGCCAGGTTGGCGACCACGTAGACGATGGCGATGAACAGGGTGACACCCAAGATGGCGGGCGTGTCGAGGGTCGAGATCGCGGCGGTCGCGTAACTGCCCAGGCCCGGCCAGTCGAAGATCGACTCGACCAGGAAGGTGTTGACGAGCGAGTAACCGAAGACCAGCGCGACCGCCGCCGCGACCGGGTTCCACGCGAGCTTCATGGCGAACCGGCCGAACACCGCCCGCTCGGGGAAGCCCAGCGCACGGGTCATCTGCACGTGGGTCTCGCCGATCGTGTCGAGCACCTGGGCGCGGACCATGCGGGTGATGAGGCCGGCCGGGTAGGCGGCGACGACCAGCGCGGGCAGCAGCAGGTGGAGCAGGACGCTGCCGAGCATCGGCCAGTTCCCGGTCAGCATGGCGTCGATCAGGCTGAACCCGGTGAGCCGGGCCAGCGGGTGGGTGAACAGCAGGCCGGGGGAGTACTCGCCGGCCGCGGGCAGCAGGTGCAGCCGCTGGGAGAAGACCAGCTGCAAGATGATCGCCAGCCAGAAGATCGGCATCGACACGCCGAGGATGGACCCGGCCCGGATCGCGTGGTCGGCCGGGCGGCCGGGCCAGCGGGCTGACACCAGCCCGAGCGGCACGGCGACCACCAGCGCGATGATCAGCGCGGCGGTGACCAGCTCCAGCGAGGCGGGGGCGGCGGTCGCCAGGTCGGACAGCACCGGCCGGTGAGTGTGGACCGCCATCCCCCAGTTCCCGGTGAGGATGCCGCCGAAGTAGGACAGCAGCTGAACCGGGGCAGGGCGGTCCAGGCCGAGGTAGCGCCGGGCGGCCGCGATCTGGGCGGCCGACGCGTGCGGGCCGGCCCAGGTCGCCGCCGGGTCACCAGGGACGGCGCGGGCGATCAGGAACGTCAGGACGATGACGCCCGCGACCACCCCGACCGCCAGGGCGACCCGGCGAGCGACATAGACGGTCAACTAGTACCGGTCGGATGGAGGTTGTAGACGAAGACGACGTTGGCGTAGGCCGGGTTCGGCTGGAAGCCGGTGAACGTGTCCCGCATCGCGTACTGGTAGTTGACGTTGTAGAGGACGTCGAGCGGCGCCTGCTGGAGGACCTCGACCTGCATCGTCCGGTACAGCTGCTCACCGGCCGGGCGGTTGGTCGCCAGCAGCGTCTCCACCTGGTTGATCTGCTTGTCCAGGGCCGGGTTGGAGTAGTAGGAGACGTTGAAGTACGGCGTCTTCTCGGTCTGCAGCAGGTTGGTGAACCAGGTGTACGGGTCGGCGTAGTCCGGCCACCAGTACTCGAAGAAGATGTCCTGGTGGCTGGCCGCGTTGGCGGACTTGGCCTTGGCCCACTGGGTCGGCCAGGCCAGCGACTGGGTGGACAGGTTGATGTTCAGCTTCGCCAGGCTGGACTTGAGCAGCGTGGCCACCACCTGCTCGTTCGAGTCACCCGAGGTGTAGGTCAGGCTCAGGTTCAGCGGCTTGCCGCCCGGGCCGTAGCCGGCCTGCTTCAGCAGCTGCTTGGCCTTGGCCGGGTCGTACTGGTAGTTCGGCAGGTTGGTGAAGTGGCCCGGCAGGCCGGCCGGGACCAGGCCGCTGGCGGGCACAGCCGCTCCCTGCAGTGCCGCGACGATCCCCGGGTAGTTGATCCCGTAGGAGATGGCCTGGCGCACCGGCAGGCTCAGCGCCTTGGCGTTGAGCTGGCTGAGCAGGTTCTGGAAGGACGGGACGCTGATCGTCTTGATGCCCGGGCTGCCCGCCAGCGACTTCCACAGCGACGGGCTCATCTGCTCGACGAAGTCGACCTGCCCTGACCGCAGCAGCTGGACCGCGGTGGTGTCCTGCTGCACCACCCGGAAGACGACCTTCTTGTAGTGCGCGCTGCTCCAGCCACCCCAGTACCCGGGGAAGGCCTTGAGTATCACCTCGAACTCCTGGCCCTTGTTCCAGGTCTGGAGCGTGTACGGGCCGGTGCCGGCGTCGTGCGGGGTGTTGAGCCACTTGGTCAGCGAGCCCCCGCCCACCTCCCCATTCCCCTTCACTGCCGCCTGGGTGTCGTAGATGTAGGCCGAGTAGGAGGCCGACGCCTCCAGGTCGAGCGGCGAGGCGTACTTCAGGTGGAAGACCAGCGTGTACTGGTCGGGCGTGTCGATGGTGGCGACCGCGCCCCAGACGTAGGCGGCGCCACCGCCCAGCTTGATCGTCCGTGTGATGGCGGCCTTCGCCGCCTGCGCCGTCAGCAGCCGGCCGGTGTGGAAGTGCACGCCGTGGCGCAGGTGGAAGGTCCAGGTCAGGCCGTTGCCGGCCGACGACCAGCTGGTCGCGAGCAGCGGGTTGATGGTGTGGGTCGCCGGGTCGTAGCGGGTGAGCGTCTCGTACATGTTGCTCATCGCGATGATGCCGTCGGAGTACTCCGTCGCCGGGTCCCAGCCGTCGGGCATGACCGCGGCCGAGGTGTCATAGGTGAACACCTGGGTGCTGGAGCTCGGCGGGGCCGTTGACTGCGACGACCCGCCGCAGGCGGCGAGCAGCATCGTCAGGGCGGAGCCGCAGACGAGCAGCCCGGCGCGGTGGGGCTTCATGGAGTGCCTCCGTGATCTGTGCTGGCCAGGCGGGTCCGCCGGGCCTGGTGTGCCTGCAGGTGCTGCTGCGGCAGGCCGCCGAGCGCGCCGGCCGCCTTGGCCCGGATCCGGACCGATGGCGAGGTCAGGTAGGCCAGCGGGATCTCTTCCAGTTCGATGATCTGCACCGTGGCCGGGTCCGCGCCGGCCGCGACCGCGCGCTCGCGTGCCTCGTCGCAGGCCTCGTCCAGGGCTGGCTGCCGGCCAGCCATGCCCAGGTGGAAGATCCGGTCCACCTGGCCGCTGACCGAGGCGATGGCGGCCCCGACGGCGTTGGCCGTGTCGAAGTGCTCGGGCCGGATGACCTCGCTCACCCCGGGCAGCCGGTCGGGCACCAGGATGCTGCCGCCCCCGACGGCGACCAGCGCGCGGTCCTCCTTGGACGTCTTCATCCGGTCGATCGCGTCGGCGAGCATCACGTCGGCCCGCGCCAGCGCCTCGGCGAGCAGCCGGCGGTGACGGCTGGCCAGTTTCGCATCCCCCAGCGCGGCGCGGCCGGCCGCGACCGCACTGTCGGTCAGGGTGGGCGTGTCGCCGCCGAAGACCAGCGCCTTCTGGGCGATCAGGTAACCGACGCTGCGTGGCCCGACCCGGGTCTCATCGTGGTCGCGGTCGATGATGGTGCCGCCACCCAGCGCGATCGTGACCAGGTCGGGCATCCGGAAGTTGGTCCGGATGCCGCCGATCTCCACCCCCTGCGACGACTCCCGCGGGAACCCGTTGACCAGCACGCCGATGTCGGTCGAGGTGCCGCCGACGTCGACCACGAGCGAGTCGGAGCTGCCGGTGAGGAACGCGGCCCCGCGGACGCTGTTGGCCGGCCCGCTGCCGATCGTGAGCACCGGGTAGCGCAGGGCGTGGTCCAGGCCCATCAGCGTGCCGTCGTTCTGCGCGAAGAACCTGGTGGGCCGCAGGTGATGGGCGGCCAGGGCGTCGCGCATGGCCTCGGCCACGTCGCGGGCGACCCCGGCCAGGGCGCCGTTGAGTATGGTCGCGTTCTCCCGCTCCAGCAGGCCGATCGAGCCGATCTCGTGGCTGAGTGAAACGTGCACCTCGCCGAGCTCGCGCTTGACGATCTCGGCCGCCAGCAGTTCGTGCCGGGGCGAGACCGGGGCGAACACGCTGGTGATCGCCACCCCGTCGGCGGTGCCGCCGACCTCGCCGAGGAACCGCGCGATGGCGTCGGTGTCGAGCGGGGACAGGTCGCGGCCGTCGAACTCGATGCCGCCGTCCACGATCGTCGCGCCGACCGAGACCGCGTCGGCCAGGTCGCGCGGCCACCCGAACATCGGCCGGATGCTGAGGGTGGCCGGGCCGCCGATCCTGATCACTGCCACCCGGCGCAGCCTGGTGCGCTCCAGCACGGCGTTGGTCGCGTGGGTGGTGCCCAGCATGACGTGGGTGATCCGGTGCGGCTCGACCGTGGGCGCCCGCAGCACGGTCTCGATGGCGGCGATGATGCCGCCGGTGATGTCCGGCGTGCAGGGCACCTTGGCCTTGGCGAGGACGCGGTCGGCGGAGTCCATGATCACCGCGTCGGTGTTGGTGCCCCCGACGTCGATGCCGAGGCGGCAGTCAGGCCCTGGCACCGGCGAGCTCCTCCACGGGCTGGTAGTCGAAGTCATAGCCGAACGACCGCGGCCCGGTGACCGCGATGCCGCGCTCGGTCCGCCAGACCGGGTCGCAGGGGAAGGCGATGACCGTGACCCGCTGGCCGTACCTGATCCGCTCGGTCGCGATGGCGTCGGCGGTCTCGCTGTCCACCACCGTGATCAGGTCAGGCACCGAGGCGAGCACCCGTCCCCGCTCGAGCGCCACCAGGTTCTCGTTCTGCAGCTCCAGCCGGATCAGCCTGCCCGCGTCCTCGCCCAGGCCTTCGACCACCACGCTGCCGCGGACGAAACCACTGGTCGTCCGCCGCTCTACGTCCGAGATCTTGCCGGTGACCAGCCGGAACGCCCCGATCTCGGCGACCAGCGCAGCCACCGGGCTGCCGGTGGCGCCGATCACCGCCTCGCCGATCCTGATCGCCAGCGAGACCGAGTCCCGCACCGTCGCCCCGCGAGCCTGCGCCGCGGTGAGCGTGAACTCCGTCGAGCAGGCGGCACCGCCGAACTCGACCGCGGCAGCCCGTTCCAGCCGCTCCATCCAGTCGCCGGAGATCGTCCGGAACACGATCAGGTTGCCGCGCTCGTCGGTCATCACGGCCGGGCTCGGCGAGATCCCGGCCAGCTGCATGGTGACCTGGGGGACCTCCGGGAACGCGCGGCCCATCCCGTCGGCGTCCGCTAGCGGCAGCCCCATCCGGGCGCACCAGGTGACGGGCAGCACGCCGTTCCCGCCGCCGATCTCGCCGGCCATGAGCGCGGCCACCGGTCGCCCGGTCAGGTACTCCAGCTGCTCCCGGAGCCGTTCCCCCTCGTTCCCGTTCTCGATCTTCTCGATCGAGACGGTGGGGGCGCCGATCCCTCCGCACGGCATGACCAGTGCCTCGTCGGGCAGCTCGTCGAGGTCCACCAGCCGGACCTGGCCGAAGTCCTCGGTCGCCTGCAGCGCCTGCAGCAGGCTCAGGTAGGTGTCGCCGCCGCCACCCGCGCCGAGCACGGCGCAGCCCCGTGCCAGGGCACGCAGCGAGTCAGGATCGAGCAGTCTCTTCATGGCGGCGAGATTGGTTTTCGTCAGGTCCGGGCGGCATCTGTGTCACGTACATAATTCACGAAGCCCGCACGGGTTGGCCACCATCCGGCACCATTTGCCTCATTGGTGGTCCAGCCCGGCGCCTCCGCGGCGCCAGCGGCCGGCCTGAGCAGTGCTGAACGACCGTGCTGAACGACGGTGCTGCGATGAGCGTGCTGTGATGATCGTTCTGGGATGCCCGCCGGGTTCAGCGTGGCACTTCCGCCTGCCTGATCTGGTCGCGAAGGTCAGAGGTGTCCCTGGCACGGACGACTTTGGGTGGGCTGGACCGCGGGCGCCGGGCGTAGAGCAGGCCGGCAACGCCCCGCCACACATGCCAGTGCGGGAACTCGGGGGCATACGGCCACCAGTCAGGGGCCTTTTGCTCAACAGCCGTTGCCCTCATGCCGGAGTCATACTCCATAGCTCTCCCCGAAGCACCTAGGTGTCAGGCGTGGGTTCGGTCACGCCGCGCTGCGGAAGTTCTGGATGCACCATCATGGTCGCAGCCGGTGGGCTCGGGGTGAATGGGCACACTGCACCGCGATCGTGACTCCGGTGTGCGTTCCGCATAAGGTGGGCACCTGACGCCTTCAATAGGGTGGGGCTCCTGATGCCTACCGTTGATGAGATTCTCGCGAGTTCGCCGCTGGCGGGGCTGCGCCGGGTGAGCCGCAGCGGCGGCGACCGGCCGGTTGCCGTGGTCCGGTTCGCCGAGCGGTTCGCCGATCTGCACAACGCTCCCGCCGCGAGCCTGTACGTCCTTTCCCGGGTCGCATCCGAGGAGGTCAGCGACTACCGGCTGGACATGGCCATGCGCTGGGCCACGATGCACCAGGTGGCCGCCGTCGCCGCCTTCTCCGCCGATGAGTGGCAGCCCAGCCTGACCGTGACAGACATCGCCGGGCTTGGCGACGTCGCGCTCATCTCCATCCCGCCCGACGCCGACCTCACCAGGCTGGTGCAGGCGATCGGGCGGGAGATCGGCGGCGGCGCCGAGCGGGTGCTCGGGCGGGCAGAGCAGGGGCTGGAGGCGGTGATCCGGGCCGAGGAGGCCGGCACCGGCCTGGACGGGCTGTGCGCCGCGGTCAGCTGGGCGCTCGCGACGCCGGTGGAGTTCCGCTCACTCGTGCCCGGCCGGGGCAGCCCTTCCGCCAACGGCGGGCCCGCTCACCCGCCGGGCACGAGGCCGGCCCTGAGCCCGGCTGAGCTGGATGGTGCGGGTGAGGTCAGTGTGCCGGTCGTGGTCGGTGAGACGCCGATCGGGTATCTCGCCGCCCCGGACGCCCATGGCGACCTCGGCATCGGTGCCCGGCTGGTCCTGCACACCGCGGCAGCCACCGCCGCACGGCTGCTCGACCTCGCCCGGAAGGCCCGTGAGCTGCCAGTCCGGTCACGCAGCGAGCTGCTGGCCGAGCTGCTCATGTCCGAAGCCGCCATCAACGAGGATCTGCTCGAACGGGCACGGGAGCTGGGCGTCCCCGTCGGCGGCTGGCACGTCGCGGTGCGCATCGAGGCGGACGACCTGGAGGAGCACGGGCGTGACGAGGTCCAGCGGTTCGAGCTGCTGGAGATGGCGGGGCAGGTGGCACTGCAGGCGGTGACGGCGACCGGCGGGTCCTGGTACCTGTCCCGGATCGCCCGCGGCATCGTGCTCATCCGCGTGACGGCCTCCAATCCCGGGCCGCAGGCCGGCGCCCGGGCCGCCCGGTCGGCCGAGCGCGCGCTGCAGGCCCTCGCGGCCAGGCAGCTGACGGCGCGGTTCCGGGCCGGAGTGGGGACGCCGCACGAAGGGCCGATGGGACTGCGTGCCTCGGTAGCCGAGGCACGGGGCGCGCTGCTCGCAGCCCGGGCGGCGCACAAGCCGGCCGGCGTGGCCGCCCACGACGCGGTCGGCGTGCAGCGGATGCTGATGGAGTGGTACTCCTCCGACACCGCCCGGGCATCGGTGCGCGACCAGCTCGCGCCGCTGGAGAAACTCGGGCCGGGCCGGGCCGAGACCGCCATCCAGACCCTCGCCGTCTACCTTGACCAGCAGGGGTCGATCATGAAGACGGCGCAGCAGCTGCATCTGCACCGCAACGCGGTGGCCAACCGCCTGCGCGGCATCACCGACCTGCTGGAGATCGACCTCGAAGACTCCGACCAGCGGCTCGCCCTGCAGCTCGCGTGCCGGGCCCGGCTGCTCGGATAGCACAGCGGAGTTGCCCCAGCGCAGAGTTGCCTGTGCATCGGCCGCGGCCTCGGGCAAGCGTTCAGCGGCTGTCCGTGGCCAGCGCGAACGCCTCTACCTCCAGCAGGAACTCCGGGCGGGCCAGCGCCACCACCTGGACCGCGGTACTTGCCGGCGGATAGGCGGTGTCGATGAAGTCATCGCGCACCATGCGGACCGCCGGCAGGTGCGCCATGTCGGTGAGGTAGAAGGTGAGCTTGATCACCTCACCGAAGGACAGCCCCGCTGCCGCAAGGCAGCGCCGCAGGTTCTCGAACACCTGGCGGGCCTGCGCGGATGGGTCGCCCGGGCCGACGAGCTGGCCATCTCCGTCGATGGCGACCTGGCCGGACACGGCAACCAGCTGACCGGTGCCGGTGACCACGTGGGTGTAGCCAGGTCCCGGGGCGACGCCTTCGGGCCGGGCGATGTGGGTGAGCCGTTGCTGCGACGTCATAGCTGTATTGTCGCGTGGGGCCAGCAGCCCGCACACCACGCAATCTGGATCCGCGAGAAGCCGGATGGGGTCCCCCCTGCGTATGCCTGTCTAGCGCGCCAGGCACACGTCGCTCTCATGCTTGATTAGCGTGCGGCTACAGCGGCTCGGAGATCGGCACAACGGGCTGGTCGGTGAGCTGGGCGGGTGAGATTACCGCCGGCCCCAGTTCGATGGCCCGGGCGGGCAGCTCCAGGTTCTGTGGATCCCGGTCAGCGTGCGGAGCCCGGAGCTGGCCGCGCCGCCGCCAGGTAAGGGCTCCGCCGAGCACGGCTCCGGCGGCCAAGGCCGTCGCATGCCCTACCGCGGGAACCTGGAGCTGGCCGAGTCCGGCGAAGATGCGCCCGGCGAAGACAAACACCGCCAGGTCAGCCAGTGCGGCCCCGCGTGCCAGCCACGGCCCGCCCAAAACGGCCACCGCGATGGCGGCTGCCACCACGTAGGACGGCCCGACGTCCAGCAAGTGCCTGTCGGCGCCCGGAAGTGCGCCGATATGCACGCGGTAGGCGACGATGCCCTCGCTGACCATCGTTCCGGCCACGTGCGCGGCGGCGCATACCACCAGCGTGCGCCGGTTACCCAGAACATGGTTCGCCCCGAACAACGCCAGCGCGATCAGGCCAGGCCAGGGCGTTAGCGATCCGAGCGGCAAGAACGCAGACACCGCCAGGCACCCCACCGGATCGTGCTCCAGGTTGCCCACGCTCGTGCTCGCCCAGTGCATCAGGACCACCTGGTCATGCCCGGGCAGGGCGGCGTTGCACAGTCCCGCGACGATCACGCAGGCCAGGTAGACCCAGGCGACCGCATAACGGGTGAACAGCGCCCTAG
>Ga0307373_10012442_pt1 | contig 12084 bp, 10 predicted proteins | sample OX2MG_FD_202534 | JGI IMG/M metagenome (GOLD analysis project Ga0307373, IMG submission 202534) | Soil microbial communities from Risofladan, Vaasa, Finland - OX-2 | ecosystem: Environmental > Terrestrial > Soil > Coastal area > Acid sulfate soil | place: Finland: Risofladan, Vaasa | collected...
ACCCCTCCAGGGGGTTAGTAGCAGCGGCGGCGCAAAAGGTTCGCTGGGCGTTGGGCGGGAGCGGGGGTATTGCGGCTTACCGGGGTAGGTTGGCGATTGCTCGGCCGGGGCTACCTTCGACCGGTCCCCGACAAGTGTTTTGAAGGACTCGAGGCTTGACACAGGTAGTATTGGTGTGACCATACTAAAGGCATGCCACGGCGATGCGATCCTCACCGTGGCATGATTCTAGTCGTGCCACTACTGCTTGTCCGGATCATCGGGGAGGGATGTGCGACGGATGATATTCTAGAATCGCCCGCGAGAACTTCAGAGTCTGAGCGATGCCTACACCTCGCGCCGTGCCGAGCTGGTGGTTCTCTTTGGGCGGCGGGGGTGGGCAAAAGCATCCTCCTCGCCTACTTCTTCGCGGACAAGCCGCACACTCAGCGGTCAGCAGACTTCTCGGCTGCTGGCTGAAATATGAGTCTCATTCTGTGCGCGTGGTAGTTTGTCAGCGGCCTTCGTCGCACGAGTACCGGGAGGCACGCAATGTACAATAATGTTGGCTCTTCCATCGGCCTGGCATCTTCCACCTCGGTCGACGCTGTCTGGGACGAAATTCGTTGTTGGCCATTGCGCGCAATGGCCGGTGCATTGCTTCTGGTCGCATTCGTAGCGTGGTCGACAATGACCGCGAGTCGCGTCGCATCTAGCACGCTCGATGTCTTGGTCTTTGGATTGCCGGCTCTCAGCCTCCTCGTCTTACTCCTATCCCGCTGGACAACCAAGGGTGCGGCAATTGTGTTAGTGGGAGGCATCCTTCTGGTCCTAGGAGTAGTTGCTTGGTCCCAACCTGAGACGGTTGTCACCAGCACATTTTCAGTGGTCGTCCTCATCGCCGGTCTTCTGCTCGGTCGCCGCGCGGCGATCGTCGTGGCAATTCCTGCCTTGCTGTTTGTCCTCGCCACGAATCCCGACCGGGCTGGCCTGATGAGTGTTCCCACGGGAGCAGCGGTCATCTGCCTCAGCGCAGGTTTATGCTGGCTCGCGCTATTGCCCTTCGAGGTCGCCATTGAGGGGCTCTGGCGAAGCTATCGGCAAAGCCGCGATGCGGTCGACGAACTGCGAGCCAAGCAGGGTGTATTCAACTCAGCCCTGAAGCAGTTGGACGACGCCTGTTACCGTCTCGAGCGAGCGAACGAAGAGCTGGCGAGTGCTCGCAAGGCGGCCGAAGAAGCCCGTCGGATGAAGGCCGAGTTTGCCGCGACTGTGAGCCACGAGCTTCGCACTCCGCTCAACCTGATCGTAGGTTTCAGTGAGATGATGGTCTTGAATCCGTGTCGAATTTACGGGCAGCCTCTCCCGGAAAGCTACCAAGGGGATCTCGAGGCAATGTATCGCAATGCATCCCACGTTTCGCACCTCCTCGACGATATCCTTGACCTGTCGCAAATTGAAGCTCATCGGATGCCGCTCCGGCGGGAGATCAGCGCACTGATCGAGGTGGTGGGAGAGGCGGCTGCCACGGTGAATAGTCTCTTCCGGGATAAGAACCTCAATCTGGATGTGCAACTCTCGAACGACCTGCCGGTCCTCTGGGTAGATCCGTCCCGCCTGCGCCAGGTATTGATCAATTTGCTGGCGAATGCGGTGCGCTTCACCGACGAAGGCGGCGTCTGCATCAAGGCGCGCGTAGACGAACGGGATATCACTTTCTCGGTGGCCGATACGGGGGCCGGCATGTCCCCCGAGGAGCTCCCAAGAGTGTTCGACGAGTTTTATCAGGCCGGTGAATCGCGCCGGAGTGGCCGTGGGAGCGGCCTCGGCCTGGCGATCAGCAAACGCTTCGTTGAGATGCACGGCGGCAACATGTGGGTGGAAAGTCAGAAAGGTGAAGGCACGACGTTCTTTTTTAGTTTGCCGCTCACCCAGAATGTTGCGACTGCAGTCGTGCCGCCAGATTACGACCGCCTCATCTCGTCTGGGCAGTCGCCGTTCGAGGAAAAGATCCTGGCGGTGCTTGACGACGATCCCGATGTCGCACGTATCCTCGAACGGTACCTGGATGGCTACCGTGTCGTCGGTCCGCCAAAGGGTTCCAGGCAATCGCCGAAAACGCCGCGACTCGTGCCACGGGCCATCATCGTGTCGAAGATCGTCGCCGAGGATGGCTGCGTCAAGCAGCCATCGCTTCCCCCGGACTGGTCCAATCAGCCAGTGATCATGCTCCCACTGCGGTCGGTCCGCCATACCGCCCGCGAGCTCGGGGTCGTCGACTATCTCGTCAAGCCCGTGTCGCGCGCGCAGTTGGCAGCCGTCCTGCGTCGACTTGGTCGCGGGCACCGGGAATTGCTGGTGATCGATGACGATCCCGAGATGGTGCGACTGCTCACGCGGATGATCCGAGCCATCTCGCCACGATATGTGGTGCGTGTGGCCTACAGCGGCACCGAAGCAGTTCAGCTCCTAGATTCAACGCCACCTGATGTAGTTCTCCTCGACCTGTTGATGCCGATCCTCGACGGCTATGCGGTGCTGGAGGCGATTCGGGCCAGTGAGCACTGGCGCGATGTGCCGGTGGTCGTCATCTCGGCCAAGGGCGTAGAAGACGAGTCGATCGTGATTAGCATGGTTGGGATCAGCCGGAGTGGCGGACTGACCGTGGGCGAGGCAGTGCATTGCGTCGAGTGCTTGCTCGAGGCGACCCAGAGTCGTGCCGTACTCCCGGGCCCTGAGAACGTCAGACCCGCGTGACCTCGGCCTCGACCGGTGATAGAAATCGGCGCCCACAGATGCTGGAATCGAGATTGGCAGATTCATGGCAGGTTCATGGCCGATGCTGACTTGATCACGCCAAGAAGCAGACGGTATGCTGACGCCAGCAGCCGGGATAAACAATGCTTCGTTTCGTAAAGAGGGAGATCCAATGAGAACCTCGCACATCGTAAAGCCAGTGGGTAGCCGACGACAGTTCCTTCTCGGAATTGTATCCACGGCGTTAGCCGCGCCAGTTCTCGCGGCCTGCGCCTCGACTCCCGCGCCCGCCGTGACCGCGGCTCCGACAGCAAAGCCAGCGCAACCCGCCACGGCGCCGACAGCAAAGCCAGCGCAATCCGCCTCGGCGCCAACCACGGCGCCGGCGGCTCAGCCCGCGGCGGTCGCTAAAGGGAACCGAACCTTGACATTCGCGATGTACGTGTATTCGGATTGGCTGGCGAAGGCAGAGAAAGTTGCCAACTTGTGGGCACAACAGAACCCGGGAGTCACGCTCTCCTTCCAGTTCACTGGAAATGCCGATTTCTTTACGAAGATGGTCTCGGAGATCGCGACGGGCACCCCCCCCGATGTCAGTATTGGTGCGCAATCATTAATCATGTCGTGGGAGACGTCGAACCCAAATGCTCTCTTGCCCTTGGACGATTACATCCACCAGGATACGTTCTCTCTGACGCAGTTCCTGGCGCAAGGTCCGCCCCAGTATCGCTGGAAGAAGGGCGATTTCACCGTCGGCGGAGCGGGTGGACAGATGTACGGTCTCCCCGGTGACGCTCAAGGCTTTATCTTCGTCTACAACAAGACGATGTTCGATAAGGCTGGTGTGAGCTACCCGACCGATGACTGGACCTGGGACGACGTCGTCACCGCCGGCCAGAAGCTCACTCAATCTGACAAGAACGAGTGGGGCTGCTACGCACCCGATCTGGATACCCTCGACCGCGGGAACTTTGTGTACTCCGCGGGGGGCGGGATAGTGTCCAGCGACTTCAAGAAGTCGGAGCTTGACACACCGGCAACCGTCAGCGCGTACAAGTGGGCGTGGGATCTCATTTACACGCATAAGATCGCGCCCAAACCGGTGCCGAACGAGACGGCGAATCCGTTTTCCTCGGGCCGGGTCGCGATGTACTGGGAAGGTGACTGGTTCATTGACGACTTCTCAAAGATCACCACCTTCGACTGGGATATGGCGCAACTTCCGAAGAATCCAACGACCGGCAAGCGTACGACCAGCCTTGAATCAGACGGATGGTGGGCCTACAAGGCAACGAAGGAGCCGGAGCTGGCCTGGAGTCTGGTTAAATTTCTGGCTGGACCGCCCGGCGAAACCCAGTTTGCCGGCCTTGATTTCTTCATTCCGCCTTGCATCCCGGATATCGCCAAGACATGGTATGCTCAGAAACCGCCGGTCCACCGTTCTCTGGCGCTGGACAACATCGAGCAGGACTCGAAGATGTTGAGCTTCGCGTATTATGACGCGGCAGCCGTTCGACAGGCGTATGACGCAGTTCTGCAGAAGGCATTCTTCGATGGCAACGACATTGAAGCGATCATGAAAGAGGCGGCAGCCGCCATGAATCAGGCCCTCACCGACGCCTGGAAGCGATTCGAGCAATCGTGACCACCCAACGGATCAGGGGCCCGGAAGAAGCCTCGCCTTCGTCATCGGGCGCCGCGCCGTGAGGTATTGATGCGTCCACGGCATGGTGCTACGCTGCGTGGGCTACGGCGGCAGGAAGAACTGACCGCTTGGCTCTTCGTCGCGCCGGTTGCTCTGGGCATCCTCATCTGGCAGGTCTATCCCGTTCTCTATTCATTGTACGTAAGCTTCACCGCATGGAATTTTGTGAGCGCTCCAAGATGGACCGGCCTCCAGAACTACACGCAGTTGTTCGCGTCGGACCAGTTCTTTTCCGCGGCCTTACGAAACTCCGCGGTGTACGCGGTGGGGACCGTAGTGCCGACGGTCGTGCTTGGAGTGCTTTTCGCGGTGATCCTTAACTCCAGGATCCGTGGTCGAGCGATCTATCGTACCCTCTATTTCCTGCCCAATGTGACCCCAATCGTGTCGATCGCGATTGTCTGGGCGTGGATGTACGACTCGAACTTCGGAATCCTCAACTTCCTGCTGAAGCTCATCGGGATCGCCGGCCCGCGCTGGCTAGGAAGCTCCGACTGGGCGATGACGTCGCTGATCATCATGGACGTTTGGCACGGATTAGGGTTCAGCATCATCCTGCTCCTAGCAGGTCTGCAAAGCATAGGAGCAGAGTATTACGAAGCCGCGACAATCGACGGCGCGGATGCCTTCGAGCAGTTCTGGCACGTCACCCTTCCTCTCCTCTCACCGATGACCTTCTTGGTTCTTATTCTCGCACTCATCAACGCTTTCCAGGTTTTCGACAGCCCGTACGTGCTGACCCAGGGAGGGCCTGCGAACGCGACACTCACGCTCGTGCTGTACCTCTACAACCAGGGTTTCGCTGACCTGCACATGGGGCTCGCGTCGGCCGTTGCCTACTGCCTCTTCGTGATCATTTTGGTGCTGACTGGCTTAAGCTTTTATCTGCAGAAGCTCTGGGTCTTCTACGAGGAAGGCCAATGAGTCAGGTCAAGGACAGATTTCTAGGATCGGGCGCCTCCCGCCCGATCCTACTGCGAGTAGGAGCCCGCAAGCTTCTGACGCGAGGAGTTCTCCATCTCGTCCTCATCGGTATCCTCGTTGTCATGGTTTTTCCGTTTTACTGGCTGCTGGCTACCTCGCTAAAGGCTTCGGGCCAATTGTTTCTCTACCCACCGAGGATTATTCCGAATCCGCTCGACTTCCGAAACTATTCTGACCTCTTTTCGCTCGTCCCCATGGGCACCTTTCTTTTCAATAGCTTCAAGATCGCGAGCTTTTTGGTGATCGGCGTCTGCCTTTCCTCTTCGCTCGCTGCCTTCGCCTTTGCGCGGATGCGGTTCCGCGGAAGCAAGGCGCTCTTTGCTCTGCTCCTCGCGACGCTGATGATTCCGGGTCAGGTCACCATCATTCCGACATTTCTCATTATGCACGTCTTGGGCTTGATCGATAACGACGCAGCGCTGATTGTCCCCGGCTGGTTCGGAACACCTTTTGCGGTGTTTCTTCTGCGACAGTACTACCGGACTATTCCATCGGATCTCATGGATTCGGCGAAGATCGACGGCTCGGGATTTCTACGGATTTATTGGAGTATCTTTCTTCCCCTTGGTATGCCAGCGCTGGCGACCGTCGCGGTTTTCACTTTCCTCTGGTCGTGGAACGGTCTCTTTGGGCCGCTCATTTTTCTGAACAGCGTGCGCAACATGACTGTCACCCTCGGGTTGACCTTCCTGTTTGGTCGAAATGGCTCGATGGGAGTTGGTTGGGGCATCATCATGGCGGGCGCTCTGCTTGGCGTTGTGCCTATGGTGGTGCTCTTTCTCTTTGCTCAAAAGTACTTCGTGCAAGGCCTGGCAAAGACGGGGCTGAAGGGCTGACCAGAGGAACGCGGCACCGCGCAGCCACGCGCAAACGCTTTGACGTCAGAGAGCACTATCGGACCGGCTAGCGGCGAAAACGCACCAGTATCTCAACCAGTGCGGCTTCGGCAACCGGTTTGGCGAGAAACTCCGCTCCCGCTAGCGATCGAGCTAGTCCATGCTCGGGTAGGACTGAACACACCACGACTGGTATATCGCTCGTCTTGGCATCGCTCCGTAGCTCCTGCAGGATCTCCCACCCGTCTTGAGACGGAATAAGAACGTCGAGTATGATCACATCGGGCCGATGGTCTTTCGCGAGACTTAGCGCGCGTGATGCATTGGTTGCCTGAATCAAGCGGTAGTTGCGTCCCTGCAAGTACCGACGGAACAACCGCCCCAGGTCCGGATTATCGTCGATCAAGAGAACGGTTGTTTGCATCTGGCGAGGCAGGCAAAGTAGTAGGCGCTGGCATCCGCACGAGTCTTCGGTAACATCCACGATCCACCCTTCAATCTCGGCCAGACGATGCGCCATCTCGAAAGGTCTGCTGGACTCCGGCGCGCTCGATTGGGCAGGAACTTGTTGCCGGTGAATGGCAAGGGCTACCTCAATGCCGTTGGGCTTCGAATCGACTGACAAACGGATGTGCTCGGCCGCCTGGCACTCGATGGCGTACGCAAGCAAATCGAGCAGAACCTGCCGGATGATCGCCCGGTTAATATGATTGACCATCAAATTGGTAGGGGCAATCAACTCGCTGGTGACCCCAGTGATTTGAGTAAGGGGTGCGATGGTCGCGAGCACTCCCTGGAGGACGTCGGTGAGATCGAGTGGCTCGTCGATGGAGGCGAGCTCGAGCCGGCCGATCTCGGTCTCAAGAATCGCCTCACCGCCATCGGCATCACCCGCACCCGCTTCTTGCGCTTGATCGCTATTAGGGCGTACAGTAATGCCACGACTCAGCACATAGCGATTGTAAAGAATCGCCGCGACTGCCTCACGTGCCTCAATATGATCACGATGCGCTTGACGGAGGCTGACCCCTAGATTGCGGGCGATGTCCTCCAGCGTCTGGACCTCCACGTAACGCAGCACGAGGTGTTGATACCGACGCCAGTAGGGCGACTTTGCGGTCGCTGGTGATGGGCGAAGTTGCTCAATCGCGTCGCGAAGGGCGCGCCGGACTTTCTCAGGCGACGCCGGATGCTCGGTGGTTCCAAGTAACTCCGCCAGGGGGTGCCTTCCCAGGTATGCGTAGTCGTAGAACCGCCCGAGGGCCTCGGCAACGTAGCGATTGAATGTCTCCCGGTCCACCATACCCCCATTGTAGCAGGAAACCCAACCCATCCCCTTTGCTGGTCCGGAATTGCGTGGAACCAGCGCCCGGAGCGGAACGCCGTCGTCCGGCGTCACCAGGAACGCCCCACCATTTCAGACATTTCGTGAAAAAAGTCTGTCGTGGTGTCGATCCGGGGCCCGCCCGGTCGACGTAATTAAGTAGAATCCAGGAACGGGACGCGAGAGGCTTGTCAACGAAGGAGAGTTCACCTGGCCACGGTCGTTGCGGAGATGTCGCGGGGCTGTTGGATGAGATCATCGACCGCCGAGAAGGGGAAAGAGCATGAGCGACGCTCAGAAGCAAGTCCAGGAAGCCATCGACCAACTTGGTCGCATCCGGAGCCGAGAGGGGTCTGCAGGTCGCGGTGTACCGGCGCGGGGCGCTGGTTGTCGACGCCGTCGCGGGCGTCGCCGACCCGACGACCGGCCGTGCGGTCACCTCGGACACGCCGTTCTACAGCAGCTCGACCGCCAAGGGTGTGGCCTCGACCGTGGCGCACGTGCTCGTCGAGCGCGGAGCCTTCAGCTACGACACGCCGGTCGTCGAGCTGTGGCCGGCGTTCGGCGCGCACGGCAAGGCAGGCGTGACCGTGCGGCACGCGTTGACCCACGCCGCCGGTGTGCCGGGCATGCCGGCCGACATCACGCCGGAGGATCTGGGCGACTGGCAGAAGATCTGCGTCCTGATCGCCGACGCCACGCCGTGGTGGGAGCCGGGTACCAGGACCGGCTATCACGCCCTCTCGTACGGCTACCTCATCGGCGAGATCATTCGTCGGGCCACCGGCAAGCCCATCTCGCAGGTCCTTCGGGAGGAGGTGGCGGGGCCGCTCGGCGTCGCCGACGAGCTGTTCTTCAGCGTGCCGACGTCGGAGCTGGGACGGGTGGCCCGGCTGGAGGAAGCCGAGGGCAACACCGCGATGCTCGCCTCGATGCCTGACGAGTTCCCACTGTTCAAGGTGGCGCCGCGGGCGGTACAGCCGACAGCGGAGTTCGGCAACCGTCCCGATGTCCTGACGTCCGACATCCCCGCCGGCGGTACCATGTCCGCCCGTGCCGTGGCGCGCATGTACGCGGCGCTGCTGGGCGAGGTGGACGGCACCCGGCTGGTCTCGCCGGAACGGCTGCGCGAGATCACCACGGTGGCGATCACCGGCGACGACCAGATCCTGGGATTCCCGGCCGCGCGGGGCCTCGGTTACGATATCGGCTTCTTCGGGCCGCTGAACAGTCCCACCCTGTTCGGGATGGCGGGCAGCGGCGGGAGCGCCGCGTACGCGGACACCGTCAGCGGAATCGCCATCGCTCTCACCAAGAACCGAGTTACCTACGGTCAGTTCAACGCCTTCAACCAGGTCGGCGAGATCGTGACGAAGGCCCTCAGCGAGAGCTGATCCAGGCCCCCGCGGATTCGGCGGCGGGCGAGGCCACGGCCTTTGGCCGGCCAGAAGTCATCGCGCATTGCGGTCGTGGCCCTGGCGCGGCCCGTCCGAGCACGTTTCGCGTTCTACGCGCTGCGCTTACCGCGCGATTTCCACCAGCAGGACTGGTATGGGCACCTTACAGACCACGCCGACCCTGGCCGGACGTTGATTGGGCGCCCAGCGCATCCACCGTCGCCCCGGGTCGCGCCAGGAGAAGGGTCACCCCCACCACGACGACACCGTGTCGATGACCCGCCCGATTCTCCCACGTCGCCGCGTTGCCCTCCCGCGTCCACCTGCCCCTCGACGATCCCCCGCCGACGCGCCGCGATTTTACCACGCGACCGGCCACCTGGAAGTGTTCCGGGTGGTCACTCCCCAGGGAGCAGACCGCCTGCCCCGGGTTGAGGTTGACTCGCCGCCTCACCCGCCGCGGCCGGTGGAGCTTCACCCGTGCCGGTCAAGAGTCCCCGGCCCAACCCGATCGAGCCGCGGTGGGTCCGCGCGGCGCCCGTCCCCGTTTTCGCGATCTTTTCGCGGCGTTCCACGCGCTTCGTGGTCCAGACGTCCCGCCCTGAGCTGCCGGCAACCCGTGATAGACTGTTCAGTAGACAGCGTTGCACGGAAACACTCTGGAAGGAGGTCCCCGGTCCGATGCTGAGTACAGACGACCGACGGCTCGAACCGTTCGATTGGTATCGATCCATGCGTGCGTCCACGCCGGTGCTCTACGATCCGGGTCGCGACTGCTGGTCGGTCTTTCGCTACGACGACGTCCAGCGCGTCCTCTCGGAACACGCGACCTTTTCGTCGCGGTTCCCGCACGCGGAGGCGTCGGCCGACTACCCTCTCGACGCGAGTCTGATCAGTACCGACCCGCCGCGTCATCGGCAGCTCCGCGCGCTGGTGTCCCAGGCATTCACGCCGCGCGCGATCGCCCAACTGGAGCCGCGGATCACCGCGATCGCCCACGAGCTGCTCGATCGCGTGGTCGACGCCGGGCGGATGGACCTGGTTGCCGAATTTTCCGACCCGCTGCCGGTGATCGTGATCGCCGAGCTGCTGGGGATCCCGCCGGCGGAGCGCGACCAGTTCAAGCGCTGGTCGGACGCGCTGGTGTCCGACGTCGAAGGTAACGTCCAACCCGCCATGAGCCAGTACTTCCACCAGGCGATCGCCGAGCACCGTCGGCGTCCCCGGAACGATCTGATCGGCGCGCTGCTGGCAGCGGAGATCGACGGTGAGCGGCTGAGCGAGGTCGAACTGCTGGGCTTTTGCACGTTGCTGCTGGTGGCGGGAAACGTGACGACCACGAACCTGATCGGCAACGCGGTGCTCTGCTTCGACGAGACCGAGCATTGCTGCCCGACGTCGTCGAGGAAGTCCTGCGCTACCGCTCGCCGGTCCAGTCGATGTTCCGCTACGCCGCGGTCGATAGCCGCATCGGCGACCAGGAGATTCGCGCCGGCCAGACGGTGATCGCATGGATCGGCTCGGCCAACCGCGACGACGCGCAGTTCGCGGCCCCGGACCGCTTCGACGTCGCGCGCCGGCCGAATCGGCACCTGGCCTTCGGTCAGGGCGTCCACTTCTGCCTGGGAGCGCCGCTCGCCCGCCTCGAAGCAAAAGTCGCGCTGACGGCGCTGCTCGATCGCCTGGCCGAGGTGAAGTGCGATCGGAGTACGCCCCTGGAAGCGCTCGATAGCTCAATCGTTTACGGAGTGAGGCATCTCCCCATCACCTTTGTCTCCGCGTGATAGATGACCGGCATGGCGGGTGATTGCGGCGAGGACAGAGTCGACGGCCGCTATAATCGAAGCAGTCGGTTGGTCATCCACGCGCGCGGGCTGCCGGGCAGACCGCCGACGATTGGGAGGGTCGATGCAGAAGACGATCGACGTCGCAGATTTTCAGCACCGGTTCCGCGCTGTGCTGGACGAAGTCGCCCAAAAGCGCGTCTCGTACGTCCTCACCGAGGGGAGCCGACAAGAGGCTGTTCTCGTGCCGTACGAAGAATTTCTGCGCCTAGAAGCGAATCAGACGGAGGGCATCCTGGACCGTGTTGACCGACTGCTCGCCCGCATGTCGGCACAGAACGCTCAACGGAGCGAGGAGGAGGTCGAGGCCGACGTCGAGGCCGCTCGGGCGGAGGTACAGGATTAACGCGAACTGCAGACGGTGAAGCTCTTGACGAAAGACAACGTCACCATCGACCCTCCCACCAACGAGGAGCTCACCGGCCGCCAAGCTCTGGTTGCCAAAATTCTGGCCAATTTCCAAAAGCGGGTGATCAGCCCGTTGAGGACCGCGGATCTGATCCACCAGGCGCGCGCGGAGCGAGAGGAGGCCTATGAGCGCTGGACGCATTGAAACGCTGGTCGTCGATGCCTCCGTTGCCACCAGGTGGCACCTGACCGGCGAGGAGCACACCGACAAGCCTCGGCTCATTCTCGAGCGTTTCTCCCAAGGGCAAGTCCAGATCCTCGCCCCGTCGCACCTCTGTTACGAGGTCCCTTCGGCGATTACCGCCTCTACCCTTGGCCGGCGTGCCCTCCTTACCCGCGACGAAGGTCAAGAGGCCATCGCGGAGTTTCTCTCCTTGAACCTTCCGACCGTTGAGGCTGGAGAGCTGGTCCTGTCCGGCTACTCCTTGGTCCACGAGCATCAAATCTCTTTTTACGACGCCCTCTACCTCGCTCGATAGCACCCCACCAAAGCGTGGTGAGGGGGTCGGTTGGTTGAAAAAGATGGGTCCGCGATGACGCTCGCGGGTTTCAATCCCTCACAGGTAGGCTACAAACGAAACGTTGCATCATTACATGCGGCTCGTGCGAACCAGTTTCAATCCCTCACAGGTAGGCTACAAACTATCGGCCATCGGTTTCCATCCTCTCAAAATCCGCTGTTTCAATCCCTCACAGGTAGGCTACAAACGATGCGCCAAATCACTTGTGTTTGATACTCTTGATTGGCCCACTTCGATGGTCGGGAGTGGCCCACCTGCGATGACGAAAGCCGTTACCCTGAGGGTGATGAGATCACCCAAGGGGAACGGATGCGCAGGAGAAAAGCCAA
>Ga0307373_10012443_pt1 | contig 12083 bp, 10 predicted proteins | sample OX2MG_FD_202534 | JGI IMG/M metagenome (GOLD analysis project Ga0307373, IMG submission 202534) | Soil microbial communities from Risofladan, Vaasa, Finland - OX-2 | ecosystem: Environmental > Terrestrial > Soil > Coastal area > Acid sulfate soil | place: Finland: Risofladan, Vaasa | collected...
GTGACCGTGGTGGATGACTACGGGCATCATCCAACGGAGATTGTGGCCACGCTGCAGGCGGCGCAGGAGTGCGGGTATGGACGGGTGCTGGTGCTGTTTCAGCCGCACCGGTTTACGCGGACCCGGGACTTGATGGAGGACTTTGCGCGGTCTTTTGGGGATGCGGATGTAGTGAAGGTGCTGGACATCTATGCCGCCAGTGAGGAGCCGATTGCCGGGGTGGATGCCGGTGCGCTGGTGAAGTCGATTGCGGCTGAGGGTGCGACGAAGGTTGAGCACGCCGAGTCGATGGCGGCGGCGGTGGAGGCTCTGGTGCGGGAGGCGCGGGAGGGTGATGTGGTGCTGACGCTGGGCGCTGGAAGTGTTTCGCAGGCAGCAGCGATGATTTTAGAGGGACTGAAGCGGTGAAGTCTCGACTAAAGACACCAAAAATGACAATTACAGTAATGATTTGGGTGAGTTCCTCAAAGGGTACATAGGAAAGATGTTGGGTGGGAATGGGTTCGTGACAGGTTATATTCGGGGTGGCGATTCTCGCGACCTTGCTCAAGTTTGCGATATAGCAATGGATCTTCGAAACGCGGTGCGGCGGTGCTAGATGCGCCCGAGCAGGACTATGCCCGCGAACCTAAGGTGCCCAGACGGACGTCTGTGGCGCCTAAGAGAAAGCTGCGCCGCGACTTCAGCGAAGACTTCGCCGATGATTTTCCGGAAGACGAGGACGCTCCAACAGGCCGGAAGCAGAAGGGCGTGCGGCTGCGATTTCGCTGGGGCATGCCCGCGACCAAATGGGGCAGGATGAGCGCCGGGTTTGGCCTGGTGGTTCTGGCCGGGCTTTGCTTCGGAGCGCTGCTGCTGGTCAGGGACAGCGTGATGCATGATCCGCGATTCTTTATCCAGTCGGCATCTTCGATTGAGATTCAGGGCAATGTGCACCTGACGCGGGATGAGCTGGTCAATATCTTCGGGGAAGACGTCGAGCGGAACATCTTCTATGTCTCGCTGGCGCAGCGGCGGACACAATTGCAGCAGTTGCCGTGGGTGGAGCATGCGACGGTGATGCGTCTGCTGCCGAACCGGCTGCGGGTGTCGATTGTGGAGCGGACGCCGGTGGCGTTTGTGCGGCAGGGAAGCCAGATTGGGTTGGTGGACGCCAGCGGCGTGCTTCTGGATATGCCGACGCATGGAGACGCGCACTACTCGTTTCCGGTGGTGACCGGGATTCTGGCCTCCGATCCTCTTTCCACGCGGGCTGCGCGGATGAAGATCTTTGAGCAGTTCACGTCGGACCTGGATAGCTCGGGAGAGAAGATCTCGGAGAAGCTGAGCGAGATAGACCTGTCGAACCCGGAGGACGTGAAGGCGGTGATTCCGGACAATGGCAAGGACGTTCTGGTCCACTTTGGGGATACGGATTTCCTGAACCGCTACCGTAAGTTCGAGGAGCATCTGCAGGAGTGGCGGACACAGTATCCGACCCTGTCGTCGGTGGATATGCGGTACGAGCGGCAGGTGGTGCTGGATATGCAGCCCGGTGCTTCGGCGACCAATGCGGGCAGCTCGGTTGCAGTTTTGCCGACCGCGGCTGCAGCGGACGGGATGAATGCGGCTGCTCCGTCTGAAGCTGCTGCGAAGCCTGCGGCCAGGACGGCGATCAAGCCTCATGCCAAGGCCCATGTGGCGGCGAAGAAGGCCCCGGTTTCGAAGTGGAAGCGCGCTTCGGCGAAGGCCAAGGCCCATCGAGCGACCGCGAAGGCGCACGCGCGAGTTGTACATCATGCGGCGGGGAATTCCCGCTATCATTCTTCTCAGGTGGTCCATCCGTGAACCAGAAGCAGGAAAACCTCATTACGGTAGTGGATGCGGGCAGCACCAAAAGCTGCGTGCTGGTGGCAGAGCTGCTGGACGGCGTGCTCCGATACCGCGGTCATGGTATCGAGCCTTCGCGTGGGATGCGCAAAGGCTTGATCGCAGAGCTGGGTCCGGCGGCGGAAGCGATCAATCGCGCAGCGCTGACGGCCGAGCGCACGGCGAAGGCTGTGATCGAGACTGCCGTTGTGGGGATCGGCGGGACGCATGTTCGCGGAGTCAACTCGCGGGGCGGCATCAGCATGGGCAGCCGCATGCGCGAGATTACGCGCGAGGAGGTGCGGGCTGCGGTCGATCGGGCGCGCAGCGTGGCGCTGCCTCCCGACCGCGAGGTGCTGCATCTTTTGCCGCAGGAGTTCATTCTGGACGACCAGGCGGGGATTCATGACCCGGTGGGAATGGTCGGCAATAGGCTTGAGGTAAATCTGCATCTTTCGACCTGCTCGGGTGGAGTGGCGCAGAGCGTAATTACCTGCGCGAACCGGGCGGGGCTCGAGGTGCTGGATACGGTGTATGAGGGGATCGCGGCGGCGGAGTCGGTGCTGAGCGCCGATGAGCGTGAGCTTGGCGTCTGCATCGCCGATATTGGGTCGAGCACGACGGAGCTGGCGGTTTACTTCGAGGGATCGATTGCGCATACGGCTGTGCTGCCGATTGGCGGCGATCACTTCACCAATGACCTTGCTGTAGGTCTGCATGTGACCGTCGAAGAGGCGGAAGAGTTGAAGAAGATCTATGGGCATTGCGTGGTGACGGCGGTGCCGCAGTTGAACGAGATCGAGGTTGGCGGAAACCTGGCGTATTCGGGTGGGCAGCCGGCACGGTTGGTAAGGCAGAGATTTCTGGCTGAGATTCTGGAGCCTCGGGCGCGAGAGCTGTTCACCATGCTGCGCGACAATCTGCGAACCGGCGGCGTGTTGGAGGCGCTGGGCGCGGGATGCGTGCTGACGGGTGGCGGAGCGAACCTGATTGGCCTGCTGGACAATGCGGAGAGCCTGCTGCGGGTTCCGGCGCGGATCGGGTTTCCGGTACCTCTGTCGCGGATGCCGGAGGAGTTGGCAAAGCCGGAGTTTGCGGCGGTGATCGGGATGCTGCTCTACACGCATCGTACACAGGTACGGAAGGCCAGCGAGGAGCAGGGATTGCGATCGAAGCTGAAAGCTATCTTCGCTGGAAGCTTCTAGCTTGACCGTTTGAGATGCATCCGGGTGGATAGAAGTTCAACTTGAGACAGGCTACACCGCTCTGCTCCGAGTCTTCGTGTGGATGGAGATACATCTCCATCTATAGGTGGATGCGCATTGGATGCCACAAAGCTAAGATTCTCGCCGAGATGGAACTCGCCCGAACTTCGGGGTGAAGGCCAGCCTTCGGGCGAGGGAGAGCGATCCGGGTGGAGCATGAGGAAGACACTGCCGACGTAACCGTGATCGGAGGCGGCATCGCAGGCATGGCTGCTTCAATTCATCTTGCCAGGGCAGGATGGAAGGTTCTGTGCGTGGGTCCGGATTTAAGCGGGAGCCAGTCGGTAGGCGAGTCGCTGGACTGGTCTGCTCCGGCGCTTCTGGGGGCGCTTGGGTTGCCGATGCAGCGGCTGATCGATGACGGGACTGCCACCTATAAGAAGCATGTGATCCTGAAGCTGTGTGACGGCTCCGAGCGCCATTATGTTCCTGCCGCGTGGCTGGGACGTGCTCCTTTCAATCTTGAGCTGCGCACGCTGCACGTAGATCGTCCGCGCTTGAACGAAGCGATCCGCGAGATTGCGATGGCCCACGGAGTGAGACACCTGTACGACAAGGTGGTCAATGTCGAGATCGAAGGTCGCAGGGTGGTCGCGGCGAATACTGCGGAGGGGCGAAGGATTTCCTGTTCGCGATATATCGACGCCTCGGGCTCGGCGGCAAGCGTGCTGTCGCGGGCGTTCAAGTTGCCTGTCTATGAATACGGTCCACGTAAGGTGGCCGTGTGGAGCTACTTCAAGGTGCGGGAGCCGGGAGAGGGAACGACTCTGTATGCGCAAACCGCGACGTCCAGCTACATGGAATGGATATGGGAGATTCCTATCAACTCAGAGACCATCAGTGTGGGCTACGTGACCACCGGTGAGGCGATGAAGGCGAATCGCCAGCAGGGACGTGCGGTCGAGGAGATCTACAGGGAAGAGCTGGAGCGATTTCCTCGATTCGAGGAGCTGCTGCGAGAGGCTGGCGCGGTGTCACCCTTTACCACTTCCTTTCGTTGCCGTGTGCATGGCAACGTGGCTGGGCCTAACTGGCTGATTGTCGGCGAGTCTGCCGCGATGGTCGATCCGATGACCTCGAACGGCGTGACGGCGGCGTTGCGACATGCGTCCGAAGCGTCGAGCCTGTTGATCCGTTACCGTGATCGCGAACGGCTGCCGCGGCTAGCTACAGCGATGTACAGCAAGCGAGTGGAAGGGCTGGCAAAGTTTTTTAACTGCGGCATCGAGAAGGTGGTCTATGACTGGCCGGTTCGAAGCCGCATTGGTGTCTTATTGGCAGGCGATGTGTACACCGTGCCTGCGTGGAGCTTGAATACGGTCTATGCGCGGATGCGTCCCCGGGGTGTGTTCGCAACGCTGCTGTTCGGTTGCCTGCTGAATCTCTGCAGGGCGGCGGCGTCGGTGCTGCACGGTCTCTGTAAAGAGGAAGAAGAACCCTGCGAGGTGCAGGCATGAGGCCTATGTCGAATCTACGGGGTAAATCCGACGGGATGTATCTGCTCTCCCAAGGGGCTGGAGATGCTGTCTTGTTTCTCCATGGCATTCCTACGAGTTGCCATCTGTGGGATGGTGTGATCGAGAGGATGTCTGGAACCTATACGTGCATGGCGGTGGATCTGCCCGGACTGGGACGTACTCCGAAGGCGCGTGAAGGCTTTGGGGAATTGAATACGATTGTGGCGAAGCTTGAAGCGCTTCGCATTGAAAACAAGGTGGAGAGGTGGCACGTTGTCGGCCACGATGCGGGATGTGCGATTGCGGTGCATTATGCACACCAGCATCCTGCACATACGGGCCGCTTGGCACTGCTGACTCCTTCGATCTTTCCTGAACTGGAGCCGTTCTTCCTGTTCGAATTACTGCGGAAACCGGTGCTGGGGGAGTTGATGGCGCCTCTGGTTAACCTGATCTTCTGGAAGCTGGTGATGCGAAGGACGCTTGATGGAAGTCAGGCAGGTCGGGCTCTCCTGGCTGATTTTCGCGCGCCGTTCCGTGGGCCGCTGGGAGCATGGCGATTGATGTCGTTGTTGCGGTGGGGCAAGCCCGAAGAAGTGCTCGCGGCGATTCCAGCCTTGTTGCCGGAGCTTCTGATGCCGACGCTGATCTTTCATGGGGCACATGATCCGGCTGTTCCCGCGAGCTTCGCGACGCGTGCGTCTGGATTGATTCCGGACTCGGCGATGGTGATTACGGACTCTGGGCACTTTCTTCCCATGAATGAACCTGCGGCGATTGCAGACAGGCTTCTCAGCTTTTTGGATAAGAAGCCGGACCAGAGGGCGGATAAGAATAGGGCTGAGCCGCACTGGCTTGCCGCCGATCCCTGTGGCATGCCCGTAAGCTGAGGTTTAGAGCATCTGCGAAAGGTGGCGATGCTGTCGTCTGTGGTTGAAGTTGTCTGCAGTTATTTGCGGACGGCGATGGATAACCTCGTTGCTGAACCATTGGTGGTACGTGCGGTGGAAAATGAGGGATGCGTGGTTTGTCTGTTGATGGGAGAATTAACAGGTAACTTTGATCCTTCCAGGAGCAACTGCTGCCATGCCCAATCTGCCCGACGACGATATCCGTATTCACTATCACGATGAGATTCCCCGTGGGGCGAAGATCAAGGTGATCGGCGTGGGCGGCGGCGGCAACAACGCCGTGAATCGCATGATTGCGGCCAACGTTGAAGGTGTTGAGTTTATTGCGGCGAACACCGACGTGCAGGCGCTGCAGTCCTCGAATGCCGCGGTAAAGATTCAACTGGGCGTGAAGCTGACGAGTGGGCTGGGCGCGGGATCGAACCCGGATGTGGGACGCCGTGCGGCGCTCGAAGATTCGGACAAGATTATCGAGGCCCTCGAAGGCGCAGACATGGTGTTTGTGACCGCCGGGCTGGGCGGCGGCACGGGGACGGGTGCGGCTCCGGTGATCGCTTCGCTGGCCAGCGAGATGGGCGCGCTGACGGTTGCCGTGGTGACGCGGCCCTTCGCGTTTGAAGGCAAGCGCCGCATGCAGCAGGCCGAGCGCGGGATGCAGGAGCTGTTGGAGTCGGTCGATACGCTGATCGTGATTCCGAATGAGAAGCTGCTGGCGGTGGCGAAGGACGCAGGATTTTTCGAGAGCTTCCGCATTGCGGACGATGTTCTGCGGCAGGGCGTGCAGGGCATCTCGGACATCATTACGATTCCGGGCGTCATCAACCGCGACTTTGCCGACGTGAAGACGACCATGGCTGGAATGGGCTATGCGGTGATGGGGACGGCGCAGCGTTCAGGCCAGAACCGTGCAATGGAGGCTGCGATGGCTGCGATGGCGTCGCCTTTGCTGGAGGCTGGTGCGATCGATGGAGCGCGAGGCATCCTGATCAACATCACCGGGTCGAGCAGCCTGAAGCTGAGCGAGGTGAATGAGGCCTCCGGAATTATCCAGAGCGCGGCACATGAGGACGCGAACATCATCTTTGGCGCGGTGCAGGACGAGACCATGGGCGACGACGTGAAGATTACGGTCATCGCCACCGGTTTCCGGCAGCAGGAGATGCCGCAGCGGCGCGAGCGGATGCTGGCCGAGGCGACGCTCCCGACGATGCGGTACGATGTGCCGATCCAGTCCAGGGTGTCCACTTCGCGGGCGACCGCTCGTTTTGCCAGCGAGTCAGAATTCGAGGCTGCACCGGCCTTCAGGCCGGAAGGCTCTTCGCCTGAGCCATACAACGAAGGGCAGCGGCCAGCGGGCAGAGCGGAGGCGTCTCCGGAGCTGATTCCGGTACCGGCGTCCGTCTTTGACGACGATTTCTTCCAGGGCTCGGGACATAGCGAGGAAGCCGATCTGGACGGGACTTCGGACCGGACAAGGGATGCGGGTCACTTTTCCGCTCCCGCGCGCGTCCAACAACAAGAGAATGTTCGAGTTGTGATGGCAGAACCGGGTGAGACAGCGGTTCGGGGCATTTCTTTTGATGCGGCTGGGGCATCTGCTGAATCCGATGAGTTAGATATCCCCGCGTTTCTGCGGCGGGGGAACTGACGCTATCTGGTGATGCCGAGATCGATGAGATTGTCCTAAGGTATAGCTAGCAGGAATGGCAGATTGATTGCTGTTGAAGAAACCGGGTCCTTTATGTCGAGATATTTAAAGTCTGTTTGCGCTATTTTTTTATGCCTTGGTCTATGCCTTGGGGCTTCTGCGGAACCGACCACCCGGCTCGCAAAGCGCCACAGCGCAGGGACGACCCATACTTCGACGAAAGCTTCGCGTGCCAGACGTAGCCGTGCGGTTGCGAAGACCACGCACGCACGCAGACATGTAACGTCAACCAAGGTTGCGGTGCATGGACGCAGACGCAATGGGCGGGCGGTATTGGCGGTTCGACGGACGCGGCACCGGTATAGATACTCGGAGCGCTTCACGGCAAGTTCGTATGCGGACAATCTGACGCTAGGGGATGTGACCGCCGGTGAAGATCCGGTAGTTCGCGCGGCGGCGATTGAAGCGCTGGGCAATATGAATGGAACGGCGGTTGCGATCAATCCAGACAACGGCCGGATTCTTGCCATGGTGAACCAGAAGCTGGCGCTGTCGCGGGGAGCGGAGCCATGCTCGACGATCAAACTTTCAGTAGCGTTGGCTGCTTTGGAGGAAGGGATCGTCACCAAGGACACACCGGTAAACCTGGGCCATGGCTATAGGGTGAATCTGACTTATGCCTTGGCGAAGTCGATCAACCCCTACTTTGAAGTGCTGGGACGCACGCTCGGTTTTGAGCGGGTGAAGCACTATGCCAACCAGTTTGGATTGGGTGAGCTGGCTGGATACCACATTCAGGGGGAGCAGTTGGGAGTCTATCCGGATGAGCCGCTGCCGGAGAAGCTGGGAGGCGTGGGCCGGATGTGCTCGTTTGGCGAGAGCATCTCGATGACCCCGCTACAGCTTGGAGCGATCGTTTCCGCGATCGCGAACGGCGGAACCCTTTATTATCTGCAACACCCCGAGACTCCTCAGGAGGTGGCGGACTTTACCCCACGGGTGAAGCGGACGTTGAATATCGCACCGATTATTCCGGAGATCATTCCCGGGATGGCTGGCGCGGTGGGCAGTTCGTATGGAACCGCGCGGTCGCTGCGGGCAAGCTTCAGCGAGTTTCCGGTGATGGGGAAGACGGGAACCTGCTCGAACGACGGGACGAGATTCGGATGGTTCGCCTCGTATGCGAATACCCCGAACGGACGGATCGTAACGGTATTCTTTCTTGAGGGCGGACGGCCTACGTTTGGGCCGAAGGCGGCTGCCTTGACCGGGCAGTTTTACCGAGCGCTTTGGGACAACAGCTACTTCACCCCCAAGACACCGACGGTTGAGACGGGGAGCCTGGGCGGGCAGTGATGGAGACCTCGCCGCCTGCGGCACAGAATCCGCAGAGTTATCTGGCGGCGGAACGGACCTTTCTTGCATGGATCAGGACTGGCCTCGCGCTCATGGGGTTTGGGTTTGTGGTGGCGCGGTTTGGGCTGTTTCTGCGGGAAGCGCAGAGATTCATTCATGCGGGAAGCGCCCAATCTTCGATCTTCTCTTTGTGGAGCGGAACAGGGCTGGTGCTGCTGGGGGTAGTGGTGCTGGTGGTATCGGTTGTGCGATACAGGGACAACATCCTGCGGCTGCAACGCGGGGATATGCCGAGGATGTCTCCATCACGCACGGCAATGGGTACAGCGATCATGCTGGCGGCGTTAGGGATAGCGATTGCTGGATATTTGCTGTACTTCCGTTAGGGCGATTGGCGCTTCCCGGCGAATTTCAGATAGAACGGTAGCATGAGGATTTTGACGGCGTCAGAGATGGGTGCGGTGGATCGGCGGACGACGCAGGAGTTTGGAGTTCCGCTCGGCGACCTGATGGAAGCGGCTGGCAGCGCTGTGGCTGCTTTTTGCCTGCGGCAGTATCCGGCGGCTTCGCGAGTGACCGTGTTCTGCGGCAAAGGAAACAATGGCGGCGATGGGCTGGTGGCGGCGCGGGTGCTTGCGGCGGCGGGCAGGACGGTTCAGGTTGTGCTGCTCGGGCGTGGAAATGAATTGAAGGGCGAGGCTGCTGCGGCGTTGGCACGCTTGCAAGCGGAGGGTGACGATGTTTCCGTTCTTGAAGTGACAGATGAACCAATACTTGCTAACCCATTCGATAATTGTGGGTTACTGGTCGATGCCGTTGTTGGCACTGGTTTCAAGCCGCCGCTGCGAGGGCTTGCTCTGGCTGCACGGGATTTGGTGGAAGGGTTGAACGTACCAGTGGTGGCCGTGGATCTGCCTTCGGGATGGGATGCGGATTCGATGGAGCAGACGGTAAAGGGGGCGTTTCGGGCACATGCCGTGGTGACGTTTACGGCTCCTAAGCTGGCCCATGTGTTTGGGCATCTGACGACGGAGACGTTCGGGCCGGTGGTTGTGGCGGAGATTGGGTCGCCGGATGCCGCGGTGAGGTCGGAGACGGGGTTGACCTGGACGGGAAGCGCGAAGGCTTTGGCGGAGAAGCCTCGGGGAATGAACTCGAACAAGGGAAAGTTTGGGCATGTGCTGGTGGTGGGCGGTGCCTGGGGGAAGGCTGGCGCTCCGTCGATGTCCTCGCTTGCGGCTTTGCGTGCCGGGGCCGGTTTGGTAACTGCCGGAGTGGTTGAGAGCATTGTGGGCATGGTGGCAACGGTGACCCCCGAGTTGATGATCTCTCCGTTAGTCGAAGCGCAGGGGGTGCTGCGAAATCTTGAAGGCGATCGGTTGCAGAGGCTGATGAAAGGGATCACCGTTCTGGCAGTGGGGCCGGGACTGGGGACGGACGGAGATGCTTCGGAGTTTGCGCGGGAACTTGTGGCGAAGACCGAGGTGCCGGTTGTGATCGATGCCGACGGGTTGAACGCGTTTGCTGGCAAGACGGAGTTATTGCAGGGCGCTGGGCGGACTATGGTGTTGACGCCACATCCGGGGGAAATGGCTCGGCTGGCGGGGATGACGGTGAAGCAAGTCGAGGCCGACCGTATAGGGCTGGCGCGACGGTTTGCCACGGAGCATGGATTGACGCTGGTGCTGAAGGGATGGCGGACGCTGGTGGCTCATCCCGATGGCAGCGTGGCGGTGAACACGACAGGAAATCCGTCGATGGCGAAGGGCGGCAGTGGGGATATTCTCACGGGAATTGTGGCGGCGATGTTGGCACAGTTTCCCAACGACGTGGCACGGGCGGTGGAGGCAGCGGTTTACCTGCATGGTTTAGCGGGTGACTTTGCGGCTCATGCGATGGATGAGCATACCGTGCTTGCCACCGATACGGTGAAACACTTGTCGGATGCCTTTCGCTACCGGGTGAAGGACGCAGATGGTTTGACCTGGATCTGCGGGTTGCACGGACAGAATTTTAGAAGACATGGGACGGCACAATGAACACGAAAGAGAAGCTGCGGGAGAAGCGCTTCAGGACGCGGTCGGTTGAAGGGACGCTGGCGCTGGGAGAGACGTTGGCGGAGATGCTGCGGCCTCCCAAGCTGGTAATCCTGCGAGGTGAGGTCGGCGCGGGCAAGACGACGCTGGTGAAGGGGATCGCGCGCGCGCTGGGTGCGGCGTACGAGGAGGACGTCACCAGTCCGACGTTTACGCTGGTGCACGAGTATGACGGGCCGAAGGTGCACCTGTTCCATCTTGATCTTTACCGGCTGGAGACGGAGGAGCAGATTGCGGTGCTGGGGCTCGAAGAGATGGTCGCCGAACCGAATGCGCTGGTGCTGGTGGAGTGGGGCGAGCGGTTTGAGAGCGTGGTGAAGCTCGCGGATGGAGAGATCGTCATGGAGCATGGCGAGGGCGATGAACGTGGCTTCATCGTTCGCTGGCGGGAGTAGCTACGGAGCGACAGCGCGGCCGGTGTAGCGGTAGATGGCGCACTCCTCGTCTCCGGTCGAGCCGTATTCTTCCTGCTGGGCGATGGCTGCGAGGTCTGCGGTATGGTCTTCGGGAGACATGGCGACCGGACCATTGAAGAGCCGGATGAAGGCTGGGTGCTTGTCGAGGACGGTGCGGCATTCGGCGTTGACGTAGAGGATGTCGAGGGTGCCGGGGCGTTTGGCGAACTGGGTTTCGATGCGGCGCAGAAGCTGCTTGAGGACGGGCGCCTCAAAGGGATGGAAGAGGAAGACCAGCGTTGGGGTGGATGGAAAGTCGAAGCTGAGGGCGTCCTGCTCCTGAAGCTGGATCGGGGCGAGTCGCGGGGCGGTGCTGTCGGCGGCGTGGGATTGGTGCCAGCGGTCGATGTTCTGGCTCGCGATGGTGGCCATGGCTGGATTTAGCTCGATGCCGATGATCTGGTGAAAGGGAAGCTCGCTGGCAACCAGCATGGCGCGGCCTTTACCCGCTCCGATGTCGATGAAGGTGTAGTTGTGGATCGGCTCCGGGGGCGGGGTCTCGCGCCAGAGATCGATCAGGGTACGAAGGATGCTGGGGGCCACGCCGTAGTAGGCGGTGACGTGTTCGTCGTTGGGGTGGCCGGTGATGAGGTTGGCGGCTGGGACGAGGCCGCTGGTTTCGACGCCGTGGATCTGGTCGAATGGATGAACGGGAGTGGATGTCGCCTTGAGCAGATCGCGGGGACGGATGGGGATGGGCTTTTTGCTCATGGTCTAGCGGATCTGGATAAGGCTGGGGTTGCCGTCGAGGCCGAGGATTCTGCGTCCGGCTGAAGTGATATGGACTGGACTCCATAGCGGTTCAGTCTGAATCGTAACGGTTGTTTGGCTGACGGTCTCGAGACCGGCGAGACGGTTGGCGATCTGGGCGCGAAGCTGGGCTTCCGCGTCCTCGCCGGGATGGGTGAGGATGATGTCGATCTGGACGTGGTGCTTTTCGGGGACACCAGGGATGCCGGAACCGGGAGCGTCACGGTCGGGCGTGATGGCGATGGCGCGGACGAGGCCGAGGTCCACGACGTTGCAGGGCAACTCGGGATCGTAGCA
>Ga0307373_10012444_pt1 | contig 12082 bp, 12 predicted proteins | sample OX2MG_FD_202534 | JGI IMG/M metagenome (GOLD analysis project Ga0307373, IMG submission 202534) | Soil microbial communities from Risofladan, Vaasa, Finland - OX-2 | ecosystem: Environmental > Terrestrial > Soil > Coastal area > Acid sulfate soil | place: Finland: Risofladan, Vaasa | collected...
TGATCTCGCGATTCGACATTCGGCCGCTCAGTCCGTAACGATCACCCCACGACTCGCCCTTCGGGACATGAAGGGGGTCACAAAGCGCAACCTCCTGCGGATCGTCCGCACGCCCCAGCTAGTGGTCATGTCGATCGTGCAACCCACAATCATCCTCCTCCTCTTCCGCTATGTCCTCGGGGGGGCCTTCCATGTTCCTGGCGTCAACTTCGTCAACTTCGTCGTGCCTGGCATCTTTCTCGAGGCTGTCCTCATCGGTGGCATGACCACGGCACTCGCCCTGGCCCAGGATCTCGAAGTGGGGATGATCGATCGCTTCCGGAGTTTGCCAATGGCCCGAACGGCCTTCCTCGCTGGCCGGACCTTGGCTGACACCTGTCGGAACGTGCTGGCGCTGGGGTTCATCATCGGTTTGGGCTTGCTGGTGGGATTCCGGTTCCAGAACAGCGTTGGGGCGTGCTTGGCCGGCATTGCCCTCATCGTCACCTTCGGATACGCCTTCACCTGGCTGTACGCAGCAGTGGGCTTGACGGTGAAGGATCCTCAGAGCGCCCAGATGGCCGCCATCCTGCCAATGTTCATTCTCTTCTTCGCCAGCTCGGCGCTGGTCCCCGTGAGTACGATGCCCGGCTGGTTGCAGGCGTTTGCCAAGCACCAACCCGTTACCGTCACCGTTGACGCAGTCCGATCTCTCTTCGAAGGTGGGCCGGTGTACCACGATCTGTGGCAGGCATTTGCTTGGTGCCTCGGGATCTTCGTGGTCTTCTTCACCGTGTCCCTCAACCTGTACCACAGAGCCACGCGATGAGTGCAGCGTCACGAACGAATTCGAGGCAGACCAGCACGTAGTGCGCATTGCCAGATGGGGACTTTGTACCCTTCCGGCGATGTAGGGGCACTGTCAGGCTTGGGTCGAGAGGATCGGAGCCCACACATGGATCGCATTGTCATTTTGGGAGGGGGAACCGGCGGGACACTCACCGCCAACCGCTTGCGGAAGATGTTTTCCCCAGGTGAGGCATCCATCACCGTGGTCGATCAGGATGACCGCCATGTGTACCAACCGGGGTTGCTGTTCGTGCCGTTCGGACTCACCCAGCCCGAGGACATCGTCCGTCCTCGAGGACGCCAGTTCCACCACGGCATCGACGTTCGAACCAACGAGATCCATCACGTCGACCTGGTCGCGCAGGCGGTGCACTTGGCCGATGGGGGCGAGCTCGCCTACGACGTCCTGGTCGTGGCGACCGGTGCGGTCCTTGCACCCGAGGAGACCGATGGTCTGACCGGACCGGGTTGGATGGAGAAGGTCTTCACGTTCTACACGCCGGAAGGGGCCGCTGCCCTCGGACAAGCGTTGGCCGCATTCGAGGGCGGTCGGATCGTGGTCGATGTCGTCGAGATGCCGATCAAGTGCCCGGTGGCGCCGCTCGAGTTCTGCTTCCTCGCCGACTGGTACTTTCATGAACGAGGGATCAGGGACCGGGTGGAGCTCACGTTCGTCACGCCCCTCGACGCCGCCTTCACCAAGCCCGTCGCGGCCAAGCGGCTCGGCGGCCTGCTCGAGCAGCGAGGCATCAACCTGGTCACCGAATTCAACGCCGGCGAGGTCGATGGGGTCGGGGGGCGGCTGGTGTCCTTCGACGAGCGGGAGGTGCCCTTCGATCTCGCCGTTGTGATCCCCGTGCACAACGGCGCCTCCTACGTGACCCGATCAGAGGGACTCGGTGATGCGTTGGGATTTGTGGTGACCGACGAGCACACGCTGCAGGCCGCAGTGGCCCCCAACGTGTTCGCTCTGGGAGACGCCGCCTCGCTCCCGATCTCGAAGGCCGGCTCGGTGACTCATTTCGAAGGTGAGGTGCTCGTCGAGAACGTCAGGCGCTTCCTCCACGGTGAGCCGATGGATGCGTCCTACGACGGCCATGCCAACTGCTTCATCGAGACCGGCTTCTCCAAGGCCATGCTCATCGACTTCAACTATGACGTGGAGCCCTTGCCGGGCCACTTCCCGGGTCCCATGGGCCTCCCCCTCTTGAAGGAGTCCCATCTCAACCACCTGGGAAAGCTGATGTTCCAGTGGCTCTATTGGCACAGCCTTCTGCCCGGACGGGACATCCCCGGAGTACACAGCGCCATGCCACTTGCGGGCAAGGCGCGACAGACCGACACCATCGCAGGGGAGCGTGCATCATGACCGTAGACAGCATTGCCGGAGTCGACATCGAGTCGAACGACGAGGGGTTTCTCGTTGATCCACACCAATGGAACGACGACGTGGCCGTCGAGCTCGCTCGCCGGGAAGGCATCGGTCCGCTGACCGATCGCCATTGGCAGGTCATTCGCTTCATGCGATCCGAGTACGAAAGCAAGGGAACCGGGCCCACCGTCCGTGTGCTCGGCAAGACGTCAGGCGTGTCGATCAAAGAGCTCTACCAGCTGTTCCCGAAAGGACCGGCCAAGCTGGCGGCCAAAATCGCCGGCATTCCGAAGCCTCGCGGCTGCATCTGAACTTTTCGAGCTCGAGAAAGGAGCGACCACTTATGGGCGCAGGCATCAGCAAGGTATCGATCATCATCTCCAAGGGCTCGCTGGAGGGCATCTATCCCGGCCTCATCATGGCCAACGGGGCGCGAGCCGAGGGCATCGATGCCAACCTCTTCTTCACCTTCTTCGGCCTCGATGCCATCCATGCGAAGCGCCTCGAACACATCAAAGTGGCCGCGGTCGGGAACCCGGGCATGCACATGGCCAGCCTGATCGGGGTCCTTCCGGGAATGTCAGCCATCGCCACCCACATGATCGAGAAGAAGATGGAGCAGATCGATATCCCAGATCTTCCCGAGTTCATGGAGATGATCGCGGACACCGGGTGTGGCATCTACGCCTGCAAGGCCTCGGTCGACCTCTTCGGGTTTTCCAAGGACGACTTCATCGACCAGGTTCAGGACATCATCACCGTCGGCGAGTTCTACGAGCTGGCGGCCGGCGGAGAGATCATCTTCACTTGACCGTGGCTTCGAAGGGACCTCCGTTGCGGATCGTCATCGTGGGAGGTGTTGCCGGGGGTATGTCGACGGCCACCCGCCTTCGTCGCCTCGACGAGACCGCGACCATCACGGTGATCGAGCGATCAGGGCATGTGTCCTATGCCAACTGTGGTCTTCCATATTTCGTTGGTGGCGTCATCGAGGACGAGGATGACCTCCTGCTCCAGACTCCGGAGCGCCTCTTCGATCGGTTCCGGCTCGACGTCAGAGTCGACTCGGAGGTCATCGGCATCGATGCCACCAACCATGAGGTGACCACCCGATCCACCTGCGATGGTCAGACGGAGCCGATCGGCTACGACAGACTGGTGTTGAGCCCCGGAGCGGTTCCGGTCCGGCCACCGATCCCGGGCTTCGACCGGGCCCGCGTGCTTCGGACCGTGGAGGACGCCGAACGGCTCGCCGCCGATGTAACGGGCGCACCCGCCACGGCCGTGGTCATCGGGGCCGGGTTCATCGGGCTGGAGACAGCAGAGAACCTCGCCCGCCAGTCGATCGCCGTGACGGTGGTCGAGGCGGCCGACGGGGTCCTCACAGCACTCGATCCCGAGCTCGCCATCCTGATCGCAGCCGAGCTCACCGCCCATGGCATCGCGGTCGAGACCGGTGTCGCCGTCTCCGAGGTGACCACCGGTGGAATCGTTCTCGCTGACGGCCGCCCCATCCCCGGCGAGCTCGTTGTCGGGGCCATCGGCGTTCGTCCCGACGTCGCTCTGGCGGAAATGGCCGGGCTGGCCCTCGGAGCGCACGGTGGCATCGCCGTCGATGCGTTCAACCGGACGAGCGACCATGACATCTATGCCGTCGGCGACGCGGTCGAGAAAGAGGACTGGGTCGGAGGTGGCAACTCGCTCATTGCTCTCGCCAATATCGCCAACCGTCAGGGACGTCGAGTCGCTGACCACATCTGCGGCCTTCCTACGGCGGGCTCCTCCTCGCTCGGGACGGCAATCGTGAAGGTGTTCGATCTCGCCGCCGCCTCAACGGGGTGGAATGAACGCCGGCTCCAGGCCGAAGGACGCAGGTACCGGGTCATCCACTCGCACCCAATGAGCCATGCCGGCTACTACCCGGGAGCACAACCACTGTCTCTCAAGCTCCTGTTCGACCCGGTCGACGGGACCATCCTCGGGGCGCAGGCAGTCGGAAAGGAAGGGGTCGACAAACGCATTGACGTCATAGCAACCGCGATGACCGGGGGCATCACCGCCGATGGACTCGCAGACCTGGAGCTGGCGTATTCGCCTCCGTTCTCATCGGCCAAGGATCCCGTCAACATGCTCGGCTATATGGCAGAGAACGTGCGCACCGGCGCCTGCGACGTCGTGGAGTTCGGCGAGCTGGCGGGATTGACCGAAGCAGGCTGGACCCTGATCGACGTTCGAACCAACGAGGAGCATGATCGGGGCTCCATCCCCGGCTCTCAGAACCTCCCTCTCGACCGGCTCCGGGATGAGGTGGTGGCAGGCGAGGGCCCGGTCGTCGTCTACTGCGAGTCGGCCAGCGAGGGCACACCGCGACGTCCCTCCTGCACGAACTCGGGATCGAGGCTCGCAACCTCGATGGCGGCTACCGCACGTGGCTGGCGGCTGACGCCGCCAATGAGCAGAATCCGGTTCGGCTCGTCCATCAACCGCTGTAGGTCGTCCCTCTGGACCAGTCTCCACCATTGCGCACGGACAGAGCACGGATAGAGCACGGACTGCGAGTCGGGCATGGCAGTCAGCTGTCGCTGACGGTGCGCCGATTGTCCTTTCGTGGCGTGATCGCGGACTTCTCGACGCCGGTGGCGTAGGTTCACTGCGGTGATCAAGTACCTGGGATCCAAGCGATTGCTCGTACCGCTGATCGTGGACGTCATTCGCTCGCTGGGTGAGGAGCGCACCGTCGTGGACTTGTTTTCGGGTACGTCTCGGGTCGGGCATGCCTTGAAGGGTAAGGGCCATCGAATACTGGCCAATGATCTCGGTGCCTATGCGGCCGTCCTTGCACGGTGCTACGTCCAGGCCGATCGTGAAGACATCATCGACGACGTCAGGCGCCTGCTTCCAGAGATGGCAGCTGTGCCGGGCCAACCCGGATACATCACCGAGACGTTCTGCGAGCAGGCCCGGTTCTTCCAGCCCAAGAATGGTGAGCGGATCGATGCCATGCGCGACTGGATTGACCAACGGTCTCTCGACCCCGAGATCGAGGCCGTGCTCTTGGTCTCCCTGATGGAGGCGGCTGATCGAGTCGACTCCACGACCGGAGTGCAGATGGCGTATCTGAAGTCATGGGCTCCGCGTGCCCACAACGATCTCGAGTTGCGGCTGCCAGACGTGATCTCCCGAGCCGCGGCAGGCAAGGCACTCGTCCTTCAGATGGAGGCCCAGGAGGCGGCATCGGTCCTGTCGGGGGACATCGGCTACCTCGACCCGCCGTACAACCAGCACAGCTACCTGGGCAATTATCACGTGTGGGAGACGCTCGTTCGTTGGGACCATCCCGAGGCCTACGGAGTGGCGCAGAAGAGACTTGATACGCGCCACCGCAAATCTGACTTCAACTCCAAGCGCAAAATCGGGGATGCCCTTCGTACGGTCGTCCTGAAACTCGATGTCGATGATCTTGTCGTGTCGTTCAGCGATGAGGGCTACATCTCACGAGAGCAGATGATTGAGATCCTCTCGGTTCGCGGCGAGGTCATCGTGCTGGAGAAGGACTACAAGCGCTACGTCGGCGCTCAGATCGGTATTTACAACCCGGGAGGTGTGAAAGTGGGCAAGGTCTCACGCCTCCGTAACAAGGAACTGCTCTTCATCGTCCCGGGTGCCAGCCGGACCGTTGCCGCTGTGAGGCGCCGCCTTCGAGCCGTGGAGAGTCGTCACGGCGCCGATGCCATGTACGCCTCCTGAGCACCAGATCCCACCATGATCGATCGTTTGTAGGGTGTACTTGCCTCCGCCGACCGTCGGATGGGATTCAGTGGGCATCGCCGCACCGATCAGACCAGGTTGCTTCAATGAGCCAGATTCCCCCGCCAAGCCGTACTCCAGACCGGTCACAGTGGTCAGCGAGGGCATGGCGCACCTCCGCGAGGGCAGCTATTCGGCCCGGCCCATCCCGGATGGTCTCCAGAAGCATCCGGCCCGGTCCGGTGTCGGCCAGGTACTCCACCGCCTCGTCCACGTCACGACCGAGGGTGAACATGACCTCGGTCGCGTCCATGACGATGTCGATGAAACCGGCGGCCTCAAGAGTGGCAGTGACCAGGTCTGGATCGGACTGAGAGAACATCCCGAGTGGTTCGGCACTGGTGGGACGCATGTCGGTATGCCGCAGAAGTGCCTCGCCCGGGAGGGTGAGCCATTCGTTGTCGGCGAGCGATTGCCACGTGGCGAGGACCAGGCGTCCCCCGGGATGAAGGGCCTTCCCGATGTTGATGAAGGCAGCTTCAGGGTCGGAGAAGAACATCGTGCCGAACCGGCTGATGATCAGGTCGACAGAGCCGAGTTCGAAGGCGTGGATCTGTGCATCAGCCTGCGTGAAGGTGGCGTTGCCGGCACCAATCGCTCGAGCGCGCTCCTGCGCCACGTCGAGCATGGGTCGTGAGAGATCGACGCCCGTGACAGATCCCGGGTTGCCTACGTCGGTTGATGCCATGAGGGTGGTGGCGCCGCAGCCGCTACCGATGTCGAGGACATGCGCTCCCCGAGTGGGGGAGGCGGCAGTGAGGAGCGCCTCGGCGACCGGTGCGAGGACCCGGTCGCGCTGGTCGGCCCTGGCCACCCAGCGTTGGCCGCTTTCGCCGTTCCAGGCTTCGAACTGTGCCGCATTGACGTCGGTGGTCACGATGGCCCGCCACGATGGTCGACGATGTGTTGGATGGTGTCGCCGACGTCGGTGTCCTCGACAATTCCGAGGCGCCGCCCGATCGTGTGCAGGGTGAGCCGGCCAATGCCGTGGGCCAGAAGCCCGCGACCGCGTTGGAGGAATGCCTTGGTGGCCTCGGCATCGGTGTCAGCGGGCAGGTTGGCGATCTGCCGTACGATCTGGTCAGCGACCGTGTCGGCCGCTGCGTGAATGACCTGGAGCATGGCCAACACATCGTCGGGGGTCAGGCCGGCGTGTTGGGCCTCGACGGCGAGCTGGAGAAGCGAGGGGCTGGGGATGCAGAACCGGTCCGGCCCGCAGTGCTCTATCACCCCGGCGGACGTGAGCTCGTCGAGACGGTCGGGGACCATCGCGGGGAGCAGCACGGTCAGTTGTGCAAGCGTGGCAGGCGCGCCTGGCTCGTCGACGTGGACAAGTTGGTCGGGCTCGAGCCCGAGCACCTCCCCCAGGTCGGCGCCCGAGCTCCAGTTCCCGAGCAGGTCGCCGATGCCGGCGAGCGAGTAGCCGCGATCACGCAGTCGGGCGACGAGCTGAAGACGGCGTAGATGGCTTTCTCCGTAGAGACCGACCCGCCCTTGACGGCGGGGAGCGGGAACGATTCCGAGTGTCTGGTACTCCCGGACCGTTCGGACCGGTAGTCCGGCCAGCCTGGCCAATTCATCGACGGTCCACTCCCTCGGAGCGGTGGCGTCCGGGGAGATCTCGTTGATTGCGGCATCGGTCATGGGTAGACACTAACGGATTGTACCGTTACTGTAAATACAATGACAGTAAAAGCAGACATCATCATGGAAATCCGATCCCGAATCGCCGAGGCCTGGCCGGGGACCACCTTGGCAGAGGAGCCCACACCCATGACCGGCGGTTTCTGGGCCTCGATGTACAGACTCCGCCTCGAGGGCCAACCGCAGGCAGTGCCCGTTGACGTCGTATTCCGGATCGCGCCCGATGCCGCCATGGGGGCCAAGGAGCTCGCCGTCCAGCAAACCTTGGCCGAGCTGGGCTTCTCCACTCCGCATGTTTGGCTGGCTGGACCCGTCGACGACATCGGAGGGACCTGGTCGGTGATGGACTTCGCTGTAGGGATTCCGCCTCTGGCCGGGCTTGGCGGGTTCGCCGCGTTGCGCCGGTCACCCGGGCTGCTCGGCCGACTATCGGCCCAACTGGCCGTGCCCATGGCGGCCCTGCATGCCCTCGATCCCGAGCCAGTCAGCTCGGCAGTGACGGCGGCGGCGCCAACCGTTTCGTGGAGTGTGGACAAGGTCTTGGCGAACTTCGAGGCCAGTGCCGAAATCCGCGGTCGCTCCGACCTGGTCGCCGCCGTTCGAGCGCTGACCGATGGCCGGCCCTCTGAAGGCAAGACGGTGATCTGCCACGGCGACCTTCATCCGTTCAACCTCCTCATCGATGGCGATGGCACCGTCACCGTCGTCGACTGGACGGCGGCAATTCGTGCCGAGCCGGCCTACGACGTGGCCTTCACGGAGTTCCTGCTCGCCAATCCACCCCTCGATGCGTCCGGTCCGTTGGGTGCAGTCATTCGTTGGATCGGGGCCCATCTCGCTCGAAGGTTCGTGGCCAAGTACCGAGCGGTCGCCCCCCATAACGACCTGGGCGAGCTCGCGTGGTACCGGGCGCTGCACAGCCTCCGGATCCTGCTCGAGGCTGCCTCCCTCGAGAACACTGAAGGACCGATCCCCAACGGGCATCCCTTCATCGCACTGGCTCCCACTGCTGCGTCGGCCCTCAGCGCCGCCACCGGACTACCAATCGGGACGCAGAATGGATAGACCATAAGGGCCGACTAGTGACCAGCGTTGGCTTCGTGCGCGTACTGGGAGCCGCGTTGGCGCGAGATCTGCCATTTGCGGCTGAGCTGTCCGATCGACACGCCTTCTTGTCGGGCCAATGCAAACGTCGCCACCTTGACGGCATGACGACTGGCCTCGAATTCCTCAAGGGCGGCGCTCACCCGTTCGCGCACTTCGCCGACGTCGACCCGGTCCAGTACGGCGACCAACGACTGTCCCTGTTCGAATTCGCGATGGAGTTTGACCAATTGACGCTCACCCCACTGCAGCGTGCGGCGTAGCTCCCGATTGGCCTCTTGACCCTCCAGCAGTGCTTGGATCAGCTCACTCCGAGCGTCGGTCACGTTGGACCATGGTACATGCGAAGGATCGTTTCGCCCATTGTTTCGAGTAGAACGCTCGGGCCGGGTGGTGACGAGCCGGAGCTGAACGGACCGGCCGGTCCGCTGGGCGGGAATGGAGACCAGTGCACGGTCAGCCTTCCAATCGGCACAACGGCAAAGAATGCTGAGCCGTTGAACACATCCGCGTGTCTGTGCGTAGTACTGGATCAGATCGTGCAATTCGCCTTGTACGCAGAAAGGAGCCCCTCATGTCGCGCCGCGTGACCCGCCTGTTGTTCTCTGCGGTGGTGACAATCGTTGCCCTCGTGGCCGCGGCATGCGGGGGAGCGGCCACCTCCGCTGCCCCAGCCTCCTCCTCAACCGGGATCCCAACGGTGGGAATAGCCAAGAACCCACAGCTCGGGTCGATCCTGGTCGACGGAACAGGCCGAACTCTCTACCTATTCGAGAAGGACCAGGGCGGAAAGTCTTCGTGCTACGGCAGCTGCGCTCAGCTCTGGCCACTGCTCACCAGCAGCGGCAACCCTCATGCGGGCACCGGTGTATCCGTCTCGTTGCTGAGCACGACGAGTCGCTCAGACGGCAAGGCACAAGTCACGTATCACCGTCACCCGCTCTACTACTACGTGAGCGACACGCAGCTCGGCCAAGTGAGCGGTGAAGGCCTCAACCAGTTCGGCGCAGGGTGGGATGCCGTCTCCCCGCAGGGGGACAAGGTCGAGAAGCCGGGTGCGTAGCCAGTGCAAGACAAATTCACGACAAACCATCTGATGGCAGCCGCGTCGAACGTTGTCCCCAGCCGAATTCGTTCGCTGCTGGACTATGCCGGAACGCGACCGACTGGATCGGCAACCCGGCGGGCGGTCATCACCGGCACCTTGGTCATCGGGGCCGCGCTGGTTGGTGCCACCAGCGCCATCCACCTGCACCTGTGGGCCATGGGGTACCGCGACATTCCCACCGTCGGTCCGCTCTTCCTCGTGCAGGGCATCGTCGGCGCCGTTTTGGTTGTCGCGTTGGTCGTGGTTCGGCGACTGATCGTCGTCGCGGTAGCTGCCGGCTTCATGATCGCCACGATCGGTGGATTACTGCTGAGCGTCAATGTGGGCCTGTTCGGCTTCATGGACACCCTGTCGGCTCCATTCGCCGGACTGTCCTTGATCGTCGAGATTGCGGGGGCCCTGGTGCTCACCGTCGCGGGAATTGCCCTCGCCGTCGGTACTCCTCGCTAACTTCCGTTGGATCCGACTCCTCCGGTGTCCACGTGGCCCACGCTCACGGTTTGAGAGGATTGGTCGTAGCCGTGGTTGCGTGGTTCGCCGGAGGCGGCAGTGAGGGATCTGCGGCTTGCGGCGGTGAAGGAGTAACGGCCGGATCCGGCGAAGGATTGACAGGTGGAAGCGGTTGATTGAGGGCTTGAGGAGGCAGCGTGGGAGTCAATGCTTGCGGTGAAGGCGCTTGGTTGGACGCCTGAGAGGCCCCAACTGCATTGGCACCTTGTGCGGAGGTGTTCGGAGAGGCGTTGGCCCCTGGCCCGGACCCTCCTGTGCTGGCGTCGGCCGACTGGCGGCCCGATACCACCGTCGACGAGGTGGTGGGTTGTCCGTCCGTCGATGCAACGAGCGGAGGGGAGAGCGAACGGACCGACGTTGGCATGCCGGGGCTCCTCGGATGATGGACAGCTTGGCCCTGGGCAACGACTCCACTGGCTGGCGAGACGGTGGCGTTAGCCGGAACTGAGGTCAGCGGGACCTGAACCACCATGGATCCGAGCGAGATGGCGGCAACGGTCGAGAGTGTGCCCACCGATACGGTCGGCCCCGTCGTGAGCGTCCCAGCTTGTGCGACGGCCCGGGGGAGCACACCGAGGAACGGCAACTCGGCAAACCAGGCCACCAGTCCGAGCGACCAGTGCAGCCGTCCGAGCGAGATGCCGAGGAGGCTCCGTACGACCGCCGGGTCGAACTGTGACCCGCTGTGCCGGGCGAGCTCTTTGCGTGCCTCGCTCGCCTTCATGGGCTTGCTGTAGGAGCGCACGGCCGTCATCACCTCGAACGAGTCGGCGACACTCACGATTCGTGCCGAAAGGGCAATGTCCGTTCCGGCCAACCCCCGGGGATAGCCAGAACCGTCATAGTTCTCGTGGTGCTCGCTGACTGCTTCCACCCCGCTCCCCAAGAACTCCCGCAGCGGCTCTACCAAGTTGCCACCGTCACCGGGGTGCCGCTTCAGCGTTTCCCACTCGCTCGGAGTGGGCTTGCCGGCCTTGTTGAGTAGGGCCGCGGGGACCAAGATCTTTCCGATGTCGTGGAGGAATGCACCCCAGCGAACCTCGTTGACCTCGGCCTCGGTTAGTCCCATTTCGACCGCCAGCAGCTCAGCCATGGCTCGCGACCGGTCGGAGTGTCCCCGTGTTCGACGGTCATGCGTATTCAGTGCGGCCGCCAGGGTGACAACCTTTTCGGCCAGCGCCGCCGGGCCGTCGTCGTGTTGGGTCATCCGAGCCCAAAGCTGCAACTTCTTGACGCTCGTGCTGCGCATCGCCACCGAAAATCGTGACGGCGCGTGGTCGGGGAACACCAGGCTGAGCCTCATCAACATGGCGAGCGGGAGGATGCGGCGACCGACGCGATCCAAGATGACGATGGTCAAGGCTGACGCCGCTCCGGCGGCCCCGATTCTGGCCAGTTCACCGGAGACTCCGCGACCGCCGACGCTGCGCCCTACAACCAGGCCCACGACGATGGCGGCGACAATTGGTAGGAGCACGATCGTCGTACGCAGAGCTGCTGCGCCGACCGGACGCCTGATCCATCGACGCGTGATCGGACCCTCGGTGGTTTCCGGTACGAACCGCTCAAGAATCGTTGACATCTGCCCCTCTTCCCATCCCCTCGCCAGCGGACAAGTTACTTAGAGTATCTCAACGAACACTGTGCGTAGTCAAGGAGGTTCCTGCGCTTTGATGCTCCATCGTGCCTACGGAGTCACGCTTCGAGGC
>Ga0307373_10012445_pt1 | contig 12080 bp, 13 predicted proteins | sample OX2MG_FD_202534 | JGI IMG/M metagenome (GOLD analysis project Ga0307373, IMG submission 202534) | Soil microbial communities from Risofladan, Vaasa, Finland - OX-2 | ecosystem: Environmental > Terrestrial > Soil > Coastal area > Acid sulfate soil | place: Finland: Risofladan, Vaasa | collected...
GAAATGAATTTTACCTCAAGCAGCTTGAGGCATGTCGCGTGGTGGAAGAGGGTCCGTGTCACGATTTGAGATTTGTCTTTCACGATCTGGTTCAGCCGGCTCCGCACTCGGTCGAGCACTCCAGGCTTTTAGCGGAAGCGGAGTTCTTCGAACGAGGCAATCGTGGAAGTTTTCTGCTTTTTGGGAAAAGTGGGCTGTTATATTTTCTGGAAAAGGCTTCGACCAATCCGATGGCAATGATCGGATCCTGGCGCCCCGCAGTCGACACGATCGTTTTTAAGGCATATGTGCCGCCCGGATGAGTGTGTGCCTCCGGGCGCCCGTCGGATTTGTAAGCTTAATAGCGTTTGCTGCGAACTGCAGTTTTCCCGCAGCAGCGCGTTTTTACAGACGATTCCCTGCTGCTATTACCTTTTGCGCCGATTATGTACGAGGGCTTAGCTTGAGAAGAACAACAACGGTTGCTTTCATTGCGCTATCCGCATGTCTATGGCTCACTTGCGGCCACGCGTCTGCTTACGCTGAGTATTGTCCGACCCGCGTGCAGGGGTATGCCGTGCCCGATTCCGGGGCGAGTGCGCCGTCGAGTCTCTACGCGTATCGGTTGGCGGCTTTCAGCGCTCGGTCGGCTCGCGGCAACGTTACCATTAAGACGAGCGACGGTTGGTTTACAGCCGCGTTTCCTTCGGTTGCGTTGACGCAGCAAACGCTGCACATGCGCGGTAGGACCTCGGCGTACACGCGCTCGGTGTTTCGGTCGCCGGTGCTATACGTGCGCTTCGCGCATCCCGTTATGGTGCAATACATGTATGTGGGCGATGCGCAAAGTAGCGGCGATCAAATTTTCGGTTGGGATGCGAGGGGCGACGTGACCTGCCAAGCTCCGGCCGGTATCGGCATGGCGAACAATCCCTTGCATATAAATCCAGATACCGATATCGACGCGAAACACGCATTGCAAGCGCCTCCGGGGCCGAACGCCGCTGTGGCGACCGCCGCTATCGCGGGCGTCCCCGGACCGCTTGACTGCAAAGAGCCGTTCTTAGGCGCGGTTGCGACGCATTACGCCCAGCCGGACGTTCCGCTCGCGATGCAAGACGATCGCTATCGGGGCGTCGTGCTTGTGGAGATTGCGGTGGGTGCCGACGATAAGCTGGACGATGCGTGGGTGTATTCCCCATCGGGCTATCGCGAATTCGATGAGGCGGCGCTGAAAGCCGTGCGTAAAAGCAGCTATAAAGCAGGTCGCTCATTTTGCAGCGCAGCGGCCGGCTTCTATCTCTTTCGGCTCGACTTCAATATGCGTTGAGCATCTCAAGTATCGCGAGATCCAGCGCTCGCGATGCGAGGCGCTCTCTCGCCGGCGACCGCAAGGGCGGAGGGTGCTGACCGTTCGTTGAACTGCGGCTCGATGACCGCTGTATTGCAGGCGCCGGTGGCTGATTTGGTCCGGTATCGCCGGCACTTCCACGCCCATCCCGAACTCTCGCTGGAAGAGCACGCGACCGCCGCGTATATCGAGCGCGAACTGCGCAGTTTCGGCTACGACGAGTTGCGGACGGGCGTCGGGCAGACCGGCATCCTGGCAACGCTCCATGGCGGCCTCCCGGGCCCCGTCACATTGTTGCGGGCCGATATGGATGCGCTGCCGATGGATGAGACCAACGACGTCCCGTATCGCTCCACCCGAGCCGGGGTGATGCACGCGTGCGGGCACGACGGCCACATGGCGATGCTGCTCGTCGCCGCTCGCGATTTGATGCAGATGCGCGCGCAAGTGCGCGGGACGATCGTGTTCTGCTTTCAGCCGGCCGAAGAAGGGCCGGCCGGCAACAAGCTGATGATCGACGACGGCGCGCTCGAAAATCCGCACGTTGACCGGACCTTTGCGTTGCATCTCTATAGCGGGCTCGAAGCGGGCAAGGTCGGGGTACGCGACGGGGCGTTCTTCGCGGCCTCGGATCGCTTCTCGATTCTGCTCAAAGGCCGCGGCGGCCACGGCGCGATGCCGCAGCTCTCCGTCGATCCGATCGTCGGTGCCGCGCAACTGGTGACGTTGCTACAGACGATTCCTAGCCGTGAATATGCGCCCAAGGATCCGATCGTCGTCACGGTCGGCAAGCTCTCGTCGGGAACGACGTTTAACGTCATTCCCGATTATGCGGATATGCTCGGAACCGTGCGTTGCTTCGATCCCGAGGTGCGAGCCCAGATTCCACAGAGCATCGAGCGCATCGTCGAAGGGCTGTGCGACGCGCTGCGCTTGGATTACGAACTGGAGTATCTCTGGGGCTATCCGCCGACGGTCAACGATCCGGCGATGAACGATGTGGTGCGCGCGGTCGGAGCGAAACTCGTCGGCGAACGGAACGTGGTCGATCCGCACGACCTGATGATGTGGTCCGAGGACATGTCGTACATGCAACAGGAGCGCCCGGGAGCATATTTCGTCGTCGGCGTGCGAGGACCCGAAATTGGGCACGAGCCGCAGCACAGCCCGCGCTACGACATCGACGAGCGCGCGCTCGAAATCGGCTACGGCATGATGGTCGGCCTAGCGCTCCACGGCTAGCCTCGCTACGGCTTGTTGTCGAACGTTTTCGAAACGTGGTCGACGGCTTCTCGCGCGCTGCGCAAGAAGGTGTCGAAGAGCGGCTTGGCAGCGTTGGCTTGCGCCTTGAGCGCCTCGCTGCCGGATTTGAGCGCAGCATCGAGTTGATCGAGCGCCTTGTTCGTCTGCTCGTGGGTGCTGTCGGCACTATCGCGGGCTTGGGTCAGGAGCGTCTGGCGCAACGTGTCGGCCTGCTTCATGGCCTGCTCCATATACGGCTGGGCTTGCTCCTGGCCTTTGGCCATCGCCTCGGTCACTTTTTGCTGCAGGTCCTTGGCTTGTTCCATGACCTTACGCATGACGTCGTCGTTCATACATCCTCGCTTTGGGTGACGGTGAGCACCCAGCGGATCGCGCGGTTGAGTTGGTCCATTTCGCGCACGCTCCGCAGGAGCCATTGGGTAGCCGGGTCGTTTACGAACTTCTTACCGCGCTCGCGCTCCAATCGTTTCGCGTAGGCCAGCGCCTTTTCGAGCTGCTCCTCGATCGCCGGCCATTCTTGCGAGAGAGCGCGTTCGGAGGGCTCGCCGAGGCGGGCGATCGGCGGCGGCGCGGGAACTTCGGCGTACTTCATGGCAAACTCCAGCCTGACCAGCGTGTATTGATTGCGCGCGCCGATGAATGAGGCCATGAGCTGCACGAGCCGAACGTCCAGAATACCCTCCTGTTGCAGGGCCGGCGGGCGAATCCCGCCTACCTAACGAGCATAACGAATGAGCCTCGCATATCGTATGCGAAAAGGAGCCCGCGGTGCTAGATACACAGGTCCGCCGATATGTGATCGTCGGGAACGGCTTTGCCGGGACGACGGCCGCGGAGCAATTACGCAAGCACGATCCCACCTGCGAGATCACGCTTTTCGGCGACGAGCCCTACCCGCTGTACAACCGCATCTCCTTACCGCCCATGTTGCGCAAACAGATTCCCGAAGCCAAGGTCATGATGCGCACCGAAGCATGGCACGAGGAGCACGGCATCGCGCTCAAACTGCGCACGCCGGTCGAACGCATCGTTCCCGAAGAGCGCGTCGTTATCGCGAACGGCGCTTCGTATCCCTACGACGCCCTGTTGATCGCCACCGGCGGGCGTCCGAACCCGATCGGCGCTCCAGGTAGCGAGGGAGCGCACAATCTCTTCAACTTTCAATATCTCGACGACACGCGCGCGATCTCAGAACACTTGGAGACCGCGAAGATCGCGGTCGCAATCGGCGGATCGTACATCGCCTACGAACTCGCCGAAGCGTTTTCCACCCGCAAGGTCGAGACGCATTGGCTCATTCGCGGCCCGCGCTTCCTCCATCGCATGCTCGACGAAGCTGCGGGCGCTTACGTCGATGCGGCGGCGAAAGCCGACGGCGTCCACATGCACTACGGCGAGGAAGTTGAGGGCTTCGTCCGCTCGAACGGCGTGGCAACCAAAGTCCGCACGAAGAGCGGCCTCGAAATCGAGGCCGACTGCTACGGCGTCGGCTTCGGCCTCACCATGAACGTCGAGTTAGCGCAAGCGGCCGGAATCGAAACGAGCAAGAACGGCATCGTCTGCAACGACGAACTCGAAACCAGCATACCGGGTATCTATGCCGCCGGCGACATCGCCGATTTCTTCGACCCGATATTGGAGATGCGCTATCGCATGGGCACGTGGAACAATGCGGGCGCGCACGGCAAAGTCGTCGCCCTCAACATGATGGGTGGCAGCCAGAAGTATCACGACGTCCCCGAGTATTCATCGCTGCTTTTCAAAGGGCAGACGATCACGCAATTCGGCCTCTCGCCCGATCTGCAGCCCGAGATCGAGACCGCCTACAAAATCGACGCGGAGAAGCAGTGGTATCGCGCGCTCTACTTCTGGCAGGATCGTTTGGTCGGCGGCCTGATGCTCGGTAAGGGCAATCGCGCCGGCAAACGCAAGTACGTCGAAGCCATCAAAGCCAAAGAGCACTACCCGAAGCCCGAGTGGGACGCATTGCTCGACTGGACCGCTTGAGGGCTGTCCGGCCGCGTGTAGTGGTCTAAAAAGCCTGGCGGGCTATGCCGGTTTTCCGGGGACGCGCGCGGATTTCGCTTCGTGCGAAATCATCTACTCCGTTCGTGGTCGCTGCGGTCGTTTAGTCGGGCACACCGGCTTCGCTCAAATCGATATGCGCGAATGCGCGCATCGAGAGCATGTCGTAGAGCGCTTCTTCCACTCCCGGATTGCTGAGGTTGAACCACTATTGAAGAAAATAGATACGGAGCATGCGCTCCAGTTCGATGGGGCGGCGTCCGACGCCATCGCCCTTGAAATAGAACGGTTTGACGATCTGTCGCAAGCGCTTCCAGGGAACAATGCGATCCATCTTTCGCAAAAACTTCTCGCGCCGAGTCACCTTCGAATGCCGCTCGAACCCGGTTGTCGCTAACGTCATTTGCCCGCGCATGCTCATGTACAAATCATACCAGGACGATAGCTAATCTTTACACTACACCGCAGGGGTCTTTCGCAGTTCTTGAGAAGTGCGCGCTTCTAATCGTAGGAGCACATGAGGTGAGAGCGATGCGGCGTTTCCTTTTCCCGATCCTAGCGTTTACTGCAATCGCTATTGCCGGGTGCGGCGGAGGAAACGTCGTAGCTCCTTCGTTGCCAGCACCGGGGCCATCGACCAGCCCGTCGACCAGCCCGTCGGCCAGCCCCTCCGCCTCGCCGTCAGCGCAGCCCACCGGCGTGCCTGGAACCATCGCTGCGACGATCGTCAACAACAACCCGGCCGTCACGTCGAGCAGCATTCGAGTGTACATTTACGGACAGCAGAACGGATCGGGCAACACTCCCTACGAAGGCGTCAAGGCCGATGGTTCAATATACCCGTTGACGGGAGGTTCTTCGGTCATTCCGATCGCCTGGTCGGGCGGTACGGGAAATTCGGAGACGGTCTTCCTGCCTCAGTTGAAGGGGGCGCGCATATATGTTGCGAGTGGAACGGCGCTCAACTCGATTTTTACTGTCCCCGCCGGCTCCAGCGCTGGACCATCAGCACCTGCACCCTGGAACAACGATGGATCGCAAGGCGTGTACTTCGACGACATCGAGTATGCATCAGCGGCTCCGGGGCTTATAAACTTCGACCTAAGCCAGGTGGATGCCATTGGCTTAGCGCTTGAGGTGAGCGCGACCGGCTCGGGCGGCACACAAACCATCGGCTTAAAGAGTGGTGCCATTTCGGCGCTCCAATCGTCGGTCGACGGGCTAGGCGCGTCGTGGAGCCCACTTACCGGCGAAATGCCGTATCATATCCTGAATCCGCAGCATTTAACACCGCTAACACCGCCATCCTTTCTCGATTCCGCCATCATGACGGCATGGAATGCGTACAAGGGCGGCACCTGGATGGAGATAACCGCTGCTAGTTTGTCGGCCGCGGGATACAACGCCCCGCTGTACGGAACCGTCGATACACTCGGGAACTTCGACTTTTACAGCTTGCAGAATACGTCGAGCACGCTTGTGGGGACGATTAAGAGCCCCGCGACGTACGCCGCGAGTAACCCGTCAACAACGGTAACCGAGCAGATGTTCGCGCAGGACGGCGTGTTCGGTGACTTCACCACGCCGTCCACGCAATATCCAGCCCTTGGGCCAGCGGTTGGCAACCGGTTGAGCGGCGCGCTCAATAGCGGCGTGATGCAACCGGCCTCGGCGCCGAGCCCTGGCGCGCCGCTCACCGTTCAGCCGGTCTGTACCGGCCGCTTCCCCGGCCCAACGGTTGCCCCATATGAGAATCAGTTCGCTGCTGCCCTACACGCTGTAGCATTTAACTACGGGTATTCAACCGGTGTTAACCAAGGAGCCGCATACGGATACCCCTATGATGACCTCTGCGGCACCTCAACCGACACGACCAGCTCCGGCACAACGCAAATGACGATCACAATTAATCCCTCGTAGACCGTTTGCGGAGGCGACCGGCTGCGCTGCCGCGATGCCCGTGGTGCCCATGAGATCCACCCCGAAACGATCCAGTGGAAAACGCGCGCTTCATCGAAATCGTCAGGAGCTCACATCGCGGCCTAGCGAGCTGAGTGCTTGCTAAAAGACGGTCCACGCCGCGGGAGACGATTGCTGCTTCCAAAATGCCGCGAAAAGAAAACGATGGAGGGCCTTCTGAGAAGTGGGCCAGGGCCCAATTCCGGTACACCGTCAAACTAAGGGCTACGTTTTATAGGTTGGCCTAATTTTTATCCTGTGTCTTATTAGAAGACAAAGCGTCGTTAAAGCGCGTTCGGCCCTTTCATGGCGCCCGGACGTTTGGTGACCCTTGTATAGTCTCCCCGGCGTAGCCCGCCAGCGCTCTTCAGCCAACGGCTACACGCACGGGCGCGGGACCCCTGCCACCCTCTGCGAACCGGACGGGTTGGGATGCATATCCTACCCTTTGTTCGTGGAGGTACTCGATGTCGATGACTTCAACGGCGACCGAACGCGAGGGCGTGAACCACGGGCGGTTGATCGCCGGGTTTGCGATCTTCGCGTTCACGCTCGTACTCGGCTTGCTCTATGTGAAGTGGCTCCCGTATTATGCTAAGAGCCTGCTTGCGCTCACGCATCATTCGATCGGTGCGTCGATCGTTTCGGGCAAGTCCGCCGCGCCGCCGGCGGCGAGCTTCGCGGCTGCATGGCAGTATGCGCTCGCGTACTATAACGCGATTTGGCAGGCGCTGGCGTTGGCGCTCGTGCTCGGCGCCACCATTCAAGTGTTGGTTCCGCGCCGTTGGATTCACAAGCTGTTCTCCGGGCGAGATTTTCGTTCCATCGCCATTGCCGGGACGCTCTCGCTCGGCGGGATGATGTGAACGTGCTGCACCGGTCCACTGGCAGTGGGCCTTCGCAAACAGCGCGCATCGGCGGGCTCGGCGCTCGCGGTTCTTCTCGGTAGCCCCACCCTTAATCCGGCGGTGATGGTGTTCATCGCGGCCGTCGTCGGATGGCAACTCATGTTGGTGCGTTTGCTAGTCGGCATCGTTTTGGTATTCGGCGCGGCGACGCTGGCGAATCGTTTGGTCAAAGATCCGGTTGACGTGGAAGTAGACGACGCGCCGATCGAAGATGGGCGCAAGGGCGGGCTCGATCTTCTCGTTGACTGGTTGCGCCTGCTCTGGTGGGAGATCTATACGATCGTTCCCGGATACGTCGTGATCGTGCTGCTGCTCGGCGCCGCGCGCACGTGGCTCTTCCATCCGGGGCTCACGCTTGCGGGCGGGAGTATCTTGGTGCTGATCGCGCTCGCGATCGTCGGCACGCTCTTCGTCATTCCAACGGCGGGCGAGGTGCCGATCGTGCAGACGTTAATGGGCTTCGGCCTGGGCGTCGCGCCGGCGGCCGTGCTGCTCGTGACGCTTCCCGCGATTAGCCTGCCTTCGCTCTACATCGTACGCAGCGCGTTTCCGAAACGCGTGCTGGCGATGGCCGCCGGGGCGGTGGTGCTGGCCGGATTACTCGCGGGGTTGATCGTCTCGGTGATTCCCGGGTTTCACGCGTGAACGCGTAGGCCGGTCGTGGCGGTCGTGATGCCGATGCGCGCCACGATCGCCACGCCCAGCTCGCGTGCGCGAGCCGCGTAGCGTTCGGCGTGTTCGGCCGCAACCGCCACGAGCAAACCTCCCGAGGTCTGCGCGTCGCAGAGCACCAGCCGTAGGCTCTCGTCGATGCGATCGTCGAACGCTACGCCGTTCGCGAGCGCCTGCCTCAGGTTCGTGCGCGTGCCGCCCGGCACGACGCCGTCCTGGGCGAGTGCGAGCACGCCTTGGAAGAACGGAATCGCGTCGGCATCGATATCCGCGCCCACGCCGGCTCCATCGAGCATCTCGCGCAAGTGACCGATCAATCCGAACCCCGTGACGTCGGTTGCCGCATGCACGTCGCAGCCGTCCATCGCCTCGGCGGCCGCGCGATTGAGCGCCGACATCGAAACGATCGCTTCCACCATCGCCGCGTCGTCGATGGCATCCCGGCGGCGCGCGGTCGTGAGGATTCCGGTGCCGATGGCTTTGGTGAGAAAGAGGATGTCGCCGGCTTGCGCGCTCGAATTGCGGATGATCCGCTCGGGGTGGATCAAACCGGTAACCGAGAGTCCGTATTTCGGTTCCGCATCCTTGACCGTGTGGCCACCGATGACGTGGATGCCGGCTTCGCGCGCCTTCTCGGCTCCGCCGCGAAGAATCTCATGCAGAACCGCCGGATCCTGATCCTCGGGGAACCCGACGATCGCCAGCGCCGTGACCGGCGTGCCGCCCATCGCGTAGACATCCGAGAGCGCATTCGCCGCGGCGATGGCGCCGAACGTGTATGGGTCGTCGACGATCGGCGTGAAGAAATCGACCGTCTGCACGAGCGCGAGCGCCTCGTTCACGCGGTAGACGCCTGCGTCGTCGGCCGTCGATGTGCCGACCAGGACGTTGGGATCGTCGATGGGTGGTAAGCCGCGCAGAACCTGCGCGAGGACGTCGGCGTCCATTTTGGCAGCTCAACCCGCGCAAGCGGAGAGGTGCGTCAAACGGAGGATATCGGCTTTGGTCACGTGATGCAGCGTCCTTTCGGCTCTCGTGCCGCGGGAATGGGCTGGCGTGCTATTATCGCGCGCACGTCCGAAACCCCGTAATGATGTCGCGGCGTTGCGGACGGTAGAAATTTCTCCACCGCGTGCTCACCAATCGCCCGCGCGTGGTCCACGCGCCGCCGCGCAGGACGTAGTGGTTGCCGAACCACGGCTCGGAATACTCGCGATACGGATCCGGAGCGAACCCCGGGTATGGGCCGAACGCGCTCGACGTCCACTCCCAGACGTTCCCGATCATCTGGCGCGCGCCGAACGGGCTCTCGCCGCTCTCGAAGGCACCCACGTCCACGACGTCGCCGTACCATGCGTCGAGATTGCATCGCTCGGGCGCCGGCATCGCTTCACCCCACGGGTACCGGCGATGGGTGCCCCCGGTCGCGGCAACCTCCCACTCGGCCTCGGTGGGCAGCCGCCGGTCCGCGAAAGCGCAATAGGCCTGCGCTTCATAGAGACTGACGTGCACGACGGGTTCGTTCGGGCGTAGCGCGCTCCAGCGATCGAAGTGGCAGCGCTCCCAAGCCCCGTCGTTACGGCGCCAATACTTCGGATGCTCGGCCGCCTCGCGTTCGCGCCACGCCCAGCCTTCATCGCTCCAGTACGTCCGCGTTTCGTATCCGCGTGCGTCAACGAACGCCGCGTACTCGCGGTTGGTTACCGGCGCGCGCGCGATGGCGTACGCCGCGAGCGTAACGTCGTGCTCCCACTTTTCATTGTCGAACACGAATCCGTCGCTTGGACGGGCGCCGATGCGATACGTGCCGGCCGGAACCGCACAATCGCCTTCGAGGCCGCCGGCAGGTTCGATGCTGCGGTACGGCATGACCGGACGCGGATATCCGAGTGTCTGGCGCGTATAGACGAACGCTTCCGCATGCATGTCTTCGTGATGGAGCGCGAGCTGGTGGAGGTATGCGTCGGCTGCGGCAAGATCCGTCGCCGGTAATCGCTCCAGCATCTCTTCCAGTTGCTGCGCCAAAAACGCGAACGTTCGCTCGCGCGTGGGGAGTGGAAGCGTCCAGCGATCGTCGTGCGGAATTTTGGCGGAATCGTAGAGGCGGTCGGCGCCCTCGATGAGCGGCGCGCGTCCGCGCAACTGACGCAGCGTCCAAAACTCGGCGAAATAGCCGACGTGCCCCAGCTCCCAGAGTACCGGATTGATCACGTCGAGCATGGGGACGACGTACTGCTCGTCACGCAGATCCGCGACGTATGCGAGCGTCCGCGCGCGGGCGTCCCGTAAGGCTTGGGCGATGGGCGAGCTTGCTTTGGTCTCTAGCATCCGTCTCTTCCCCGAGGGCGAACGTGCGGTAGGGCGAATCTGCGGCCTGTGACCATACGGAAGCATTCGCGAACGATCGTCATAATCGCTCCCACGGCCGCCACGGCGCGGACCGGAAACGCGCATACCGCGGCTCGCTACGCGTCTTTTTTTCGCTCCGGGGGCTGGCGCGTACGCGTGCGCGAGCGCTGGGGCGGAGAAGCCTGCGACGTGTTGGTGGCATTACACGCCCGTAAGAGCGCTCGTTCGGCCCTCGCGTTTGCGCGCGCCTTCCCCGACCGTCCGCTCGTCGTGGTGATGACGGGGACCGATCTGTATCGTGACATCGCGAGCAGCAAGCTCGCGCAGCGCGCGATGTGCGCCGCGCATGCGATCGTTACGCTCCAGCCGGACGGTATTGGCTATCTCCCGCGCGCCGTCCGAGCGAAGGCGCGCGCGATCGTGCAGTCGTCGCCCGCGCGGACAGGCGCGGTATCGCGTCGCGCGGGACTGAAGGTCTGCGTACTCGGGCATCTGCGATACGAGAAGGACCCGTTGCGCGCGGCTTATGCGTTGCAGAGGCTATCGCGCGACGTACCGATTCGCGTCATTCAAGCCGGGGCGGCCCTGCAGCCGCGCTTTGCGAGTGCCGCCGAGCGCATCGCGCGCGCCGATGCACGGTATCGATGGCTCGGCGAGGTCACGCACGCACGCGCGCTGCGAATCCTGCGGCAGAGCGATCTGCTCGTGCTCTCGTCGCGCATGGAAGGAGGTGCCAACGTGCTCAGCGAGGCGATCGCTGCCGGCGTCCCGGTTGTCGCTTCGGATATCTCCGGGAATCGGGGGATCCTGGGCGCATCGTATCCGGGCTATTACCCCGTAGGCGATACCGCCGCGTGTGCGGCATTACTCGAACGCTTCGCGCGCGACCCGCGATTCGCGCTCGCGTTGCGGCGGCGCGTTCGTGCGCTGGCCGCGCTGGTGCGCCCTGCGCGCGAGCGTCGTCTGTGGCTCTCGCTCCTGCGCGAACTGCCCTCTTAACGGTGGAACAGCACGGCAAGGATCGTCGTGATCCATGTCCCGACGATCAACGCGGTCATCCGCCACTGTAGGCCGTCGATCTTCGCCGCTAGCCCGTCGCGAACGCCGTCGATCTTCGCCGCTAGCCCGTCGCGAACGCCGTCGATCTTCGCCGTTAGCCCGTCGCGAACGCCGTCGAGCTGCGCCGTTAGCCCGTCGCGAACGCCATCGATCTTTCGATCGAGCCCGTCGATGCGGGCCTCTAGCTGCCCGAATCGCTGATCGATCTGTCCAAACCGTTGATCGACCTGGGCGAAGCGCGCCTCGATGTTTTGCGCCAGATCGCTCAGCCGGTGGTCGATCTGTTCGAATGACCCCTCCAACCGGGCCAAGCGCGGCTCCCAGGGCTGCATGCTCATCATGCCCATCCTATCACGACGCGGGGCTATCGTGGAAAGAGGTGCGCCGTGCGGTGACTCACGTCGCGAGAGATTCCTTGACGGCCAGCACGAAATCGTCGATGTCGTCCTCCGTCGTGGCCCAATGCGTCATCCAGCGAACTTCGGGCAGCGATTCGTCGAAGGTGTAGAAGAAGA
>Ga0307373_10012448_pt1 | contig 12080 bp, 11 predicted proteins | sample OX2MG_FD_202534 | JGI IMG/M metagenome (GOLD analysis project Ga0307373, IMG submission 202534) | Soil microbial communities from Risofladan, Vaasa, Finland - OX-2 | ecosystem: Environmental > Terrestrial > Soil > Coastal area > Acid sulfate soil | place: Finland: Risofladan, Vaasa | collected...
ACGTGATCCCGGTCTTGAAGGAGAAAGCGGACGTGCCGGCATCCGGATAGGTATCACCGAGTTGTCAGCGGGTCTCACGAAGACCCGGCTGGTCTGCCTCTGCCCTGAATGGCTGGCCTGGGCGATTGTCGGTCCGCTGCCGGTCGCGTCGGACACCCCGTTGCCATGGATCTCGTTGGCAGCGTAACCGGCTGAGTCGTCGCAACTGCTCCCGATTTCAGCATCGCCATCCGGCAGCTCGACCCCCAGGCCAGATCAGCCAATTGAAGCGCCCTTTTTGGCGCGACCTCGCTGCGCGTTTTCCACGACGCGGACTGCACGTTTTCCACGACGTCCGCTCCGCGTTTTCCACGACAGCGCGCCGACCGATTCTGCACGAAACTCCGCTCGCGCGGCACCCCCGGGTCGACGAGCATGGTCGTGACGGAACAGTCTCGATCCGGCAAAGAGATGTCGGAGAAGGGAGGAGCTGTGGCAAAGACCGTCGTGGTGGTGCAAAGGCTGAGCGACTTCGCCGACGACTTCGCCGATTGGCTCCAGCGCGTCGGCTATCGCGTGCGTGTCTGCACCGGTCCATCGTCGCCGAGGTATCGCTGCTGGGCACAGACCTTCGACGATTGCCCGCTCTGGCAACAGGCCGATCTGATGATCTACGATCCCTGGCTTCCGACCGGCCCCTCGGCCTACGGGAGTGGCCGGCTGCTCGCGCTGGAACACGGCCGACATCCGGATCGGCCAATTCTGGTCTGGGGGAGTGGTGCCGCGGTTCCCCGCGACGTGGCGTCGATGGAGCGGCCTGGCGAGGTCGGGATCCTTCCGGCGGACGTCACGCCGGAGAGTCTGGTCGCCGCGGTCGCGAACCTGATCGGACCACCCGAATCGGACGAAGCGGCCGTGAAGACGGAATCTGCCCACGCCGAGTGAGGAACAAGCGACGAAGTCGTCGTCGAAAGGAGGACTGACCCCATGACCCGTCTGCCTACCTGGGTGTTCGTCGCGGTTGCGGTTGTTCTGGTGTCCGCGGTGGTGCTGTTCATCACCTCGTCCGGTTGGGTGGGTTCCCGGCCCACCGAGCGCACCATCACCCTGGACGCGCACCAGTTCGCCTTCACCCCGTCGACGATCACGGTGAACCAGGGTGACCACGTCCGGATTGAGCTCGTGTCGACGGACGTGACCCACGGCTTCTATCTGGACAGCTACGACGTCGAGATCGCCGCTCCCCCCGGTCGGCCGTCGACCGGCGAATTCGTGGCGAACCGAGCCGGGACGTTCCGATTCCGTTGTTCCCAAACGTGCGGACCGCTCCATCCGTTCATGATCGGCGAGTTAACGGTCCAACCGGCAGCCCGGGTGAATCCGGGTCCGTTCCTCGCGGCGCTTGCTCTCGCGATTCTCCTGGGGATCGGGACCGTGGTCTGGCAGTGGAAATCCGCGCTGCGCTCCGAGGTGCTGCATGGCTAGTCTCTCGGTCGAGCCTCGCGCACCGGTCGCCGACGTGGCCTCCGCGGCCGAGTCGCGCGCACCGGATCGCTACGACCTCCTGCGCATCCCCCTGCTGCGGACGATCCTGCGCCACCGCGCCTTTCAATTCTCACTGATGCTGGTCAATACCTTCTTCTTCATGATCGTCATCCTGAGCGGGCTGGTAGGCACTCCGGTCGGAAACCGCAACTTCTCGATCATCTTCGTCTGGATCGTCTGGTGGGCCCTGCTGATCATGGTGCTCATTCCCTTTGCCTCGCGCCTCTGGTGCATGATGTGCCCGATTCCTGCTCTCGGTGAATGGGCCCAGCGCGGAGCGCTCATCGGACGGCGCATCGGCCGCCCTTTCGGTCTGAACCTGACCTGGCCCAAGCCGCTTCGGAACATCTGGCTACAGAACCTCAGCTTCGTCGGCGTCGCGACGTTCAGCGCGGTCATTCTGACCCGACCAGTCGTGACGTCCTGGGTCCTGATATCCTTCATCGCGCTGGCCTTCGGCTCGATGCTGGTCTTTCGGCGACGGGCCTTCTGCCGCTACATCTGTCCGGTTGGCGGCTTCATCGCGTTGTATTCGATGACGGCGCCGGTGGAGATCCGCGTGAAAGACCCCGAGGTCTGTCTCAAGCATTGCGCCGCCGAGTGCGTCCGTGGGTCCGAGAATAGCTACGGCTGCCCCTGGATGGAGTACCCGGGCACCCTGACCCGCAACGCCTACTGCGGCATGTGCACCGAGTGCATCAAGGCCTGCCCGATTGGCAACGTGAGCGTGAACCTCCGTCCGTTCGGGACCGATCTGCTCGAACCGGTCCGCCACCTCGACGAAGCCTATAAGGGCTTCATCATGCTCGCCGCGGCGCTCATCTACTCGACGGTGATGCTCGGTCCGTGGGGGTTGCTCAAGGACTGGGCAAATCTCGGGACCGGAAGCTTTCCTCACTTCGTCCTGTACGCGCTCGGGCTCGTCACGACGATGCTCGTTATCGTGCCCGGGTTGTTCCTGCTCGCGAGCTGGATCGCGAAGCGTGCCTCCGGCGCGCGCACGGCGTCGCTGAGGAAGCTCTTCGTGGCGTTCGGTTACACGACCGTCCCGCTGGGCCTGATGGGATGGATCGCCTTCAGCCTGTCGTTCGTCTTCATCAACGTCTCGTACGCGATTCCGGTGCTCTCGGACCCGTTCGGCTGGGGCTGGGACTTGCTGGGCACGGCCAGTTACCCCTGGACGCCATACATTCCGATCGTCCTACCCTACCTGCAGGTCCCACTGCTGCTCGGTGGATTGATCCTGGCGATTCGCCTGGGCTATCGGGTCGCGGTCGAGACGCTCGGCAACCCGCGGCAGGCACTCGTTGCACTGGTCCCCTTGGCGACCCTGCTGACGGGGCTGACCGGAGTATTCCTCTGGCTATATCTGGGATGAGGAGGAGACGGTGAACGCGACCATCCCGACGACCACCACCCGTCCGAGCCGCGTTCGGGCGGCAGCATTTCCCAGCGAGGAACGCCTCGAGGCCGCCATTCACGCGCTGACCGGGGAAGGATTCTCGGAGGATCTGCTCGGCGTCGCGGTCCGGGGAGAGGAGGTCTATCTCCTGAGCGTCGTCTCGTCGCCGGGTCACGAGCGAGAGGTGGACGCGCGGCTGCTCGCGCTGGGCGCGGACGTTGCCGGGGGTATCGCCGACCTGCCGGCGCGGTACGGACCGGCGCCCCATCCCGGCGTCCGCGAGGATCACGACCTGAAGCTCCCGATGGGCCGTGAGTTTCCGATGGCATCCTGGGCGCCGGCGATCGCCGGCTACCGCGTGCGGTCACCGGTCCTCGATCCTCACGATCGCGTCTGGTCGTTCGACGAAGTGGAACCGGGTTACCCGCTGTCCGATGCGCTGGTCGAGGCCGATCGCTGCCTGCGCTGTCCGGAGCCTCGCTGCGTCGAGGGCTGCCCGGCCCACAACCGGATTCCCGACTTCATCGCCGCGCTGAAGGACGGGAATTTTCGTCGAGGGATCGACATCCTGCGCGAAACGACTGACTTCCCCGGCATTTGCGGACGGGTGTGTGACAAAGCTCGCCAGTGTGAAGGCGCCTGCATCCTGGCCAAGGAAGGAGGCGACCCGATCGCGATCGGTCTGCTGGAGCGCTTCCTCGCCGAGTGGGAGCGCGAGGACGGCGTCCGACTGGCGCGGGCGCGGCAGCGTGCATCGGCATCGGGACGGCAGGTGGCGGTCGTCGGATCCGGTCCCTCCGGACTGGCCGCGGCCGAGGAGCTGGCCCTCGCGGGCCATCAGGTCACGATCTTCGAAGCGCTGCCGGTGATCGGCGGAGCGCTCGCCTGGGGAATCCCGACCTTCCGACTTCCCCACGCGGTGCTGCAGACTGAGATCGACTTTCTACGCGGGCTGGCCGTGGAGTTCCGCCTCAACACGCGGATCGGTCCCCAGCTGAGTATCGACTATCTTCTGCAGAACGGGTTCGACGCCGTCTTCGTGGCCGCCGGCGCCGTCCTGCCTCAGTCACCGGGGGTTCCCGGCGAGGATCTCGAGGGGGTCTACACCGCGACCGAGTTCCTTTCGCTGGCGAAGCTCGCGCGCGTTCATCCCGAGCCGTCCTGGCACGCTCCGGCGGTCGGGGAGCGGCTAGCCGTCATCGGTGCTGGCAACACCGCCATGGACGTCGCTCAAACGGCGGTGCGCCTGAGTCTCACCGAGTATCAAGAGCGGTCGGTTTCCCAGACGACGATGGACGTCGCCGAAACCGCCGCGCGATTAGGATTCCGCGAGGTGACCGTCGTCTATCGGCGCTCGGAAGAGGAGATGCCAGCCCGGCGAGCAGAGATCGAAAGCGCGCGCGAGGAGGGGGTGCGCTTCCGGTTCTTGACCGCGCCAGTCCGGTTCCTCGGAGACGAACACGACCATCTCAAGGCGATGGAGTGTCTCGAAATGGCGCTCGGTCCACCAGATCGGCGCGGGCGCCGCGCGCCAATCCCCAAGCCCGCCACGGAGTTCATCCTGGAGGTCGATACGGTAGTTCTGGCGCTCGGCTACCAGGTCGACCCAGGCTTGGCGCGGGCGACGCCGGGAGTCGCGACCGATCAGTCCGGAACCGTCGTGATCGACCGGGCGACCGGGCGCACCAGCCGCGATGGAGTCTGGGCCGGCGGCGACGTCGTCGACGGACCGGATACGGTCGTGCGCGCGATGGTGGCAGGGCGTCGGGCCGCCGCGGACATCCACCGCTATCTCCAATCGCACGCTCACCACGGAAAGCAGGAGGTCTCGTCATGAAGCACTGGGATGCCCTCGGGTTGCTGGCGGTGCTGGTCGTGCTCCTCGGGACGCCCGCCGCCGTGTTCGCCGGGCAGCGTTACCTCAATGCCCCTCCCCACGAGTACACCATCGTGGCGCACACGGCGGAAGACGGGGGATTCGTCCCGAACCGGATCACCGTCGTTCAGGGCGAGCACGTTTGGCTGCGGCTGACCTCGGCGGATGTGACCCACGGCTTCGCGGTGCCATCGCTGGGCATCGACGTTCCCCAGCTATATCCGGGAAAGTACGTGACCGTCGACTTCACCCCGCAGAAACCGGGAACCTATCCCTTCCTGTGTACGATCGTCTGTAGTCCACTCCACTACAAAATGCAGGGCGAGATCGTCGTGCTCCCGGCGAATGATGCCGCGGCGGACGCGGCTGCCGCGGTACCGACGCCCGCGGCAATCAGCCAGACCACGGCGAGCGGAACGGTGAGCTTCAGGGCCGACGTCCAGCCGATCTTCCAGAGCCAGTGCGTGGGCTGCCACACCGGAACCAATGCGCCAGCGGGACTGGATCTCGGTAGCTATCAATCGGCGATGCGCGGCGCGTCGGGCTCGCCGGTCGTGGTTCCGGGCCAGCCCGATCAGAGCCTGCTCGTCCAGAAGGTGAAGGGAACGGCCGGAGCGCGGATGCCTTTCGGTGGCCAACCGCTCCCAGCCAAGGATGTTCAGCGGATCGAGGGTTGGATTACCGAGGGGGCACCGAACAACTGACCCGACCGCGCGGTTGGCAGGCCCGGCGGCGCGGAGCCGGGCCTGCCAGGAACGGTCCGAACAGGGAGGGACGCAAGAGAGTTGGTCAACGAGCACGTGGCCACCCAACAGAGATCTACAGAGATCAACAGATCGATTGAGGAGGAGTTGAATCCGATGCGAGACATCACTTTGAATCGTCGGAAGACTTTGGGAATCGCGGCGGGATCGCTGGCCGGCGCGGCCTTGCTGAGCGCGTGCGGGGCGTCGACGGCAGCGGGCGCTGGCAAGCCAGTTGACCTCTACCTGACGATCGTGGGCGACCCCCTGCTCAAAAAGAAGGACTGGCCGGCCTTCATCCCGACGGCCCTGACCGTTCCGGCGAACACGACCGTGAACGTCCGGATCGTCAACTTCGACGATGGCGCCGCCCCACTGCCGGACAGCTCCGCCGGCTACGCGAAGGTGTCCGGCGTCATCGGGAGTCAGGCTTCCAGTGAAGCGCTCAACCTGGAGAGCCCAAACACGCCGGGGACCCCGAAGAGCTACGGTGAGTTGGCGCCCAAGGACGTGTCCCATACCTTCACGATCACCACGCTGAACCTGAACGTGCCGCTTCCCGTCAGCTCGATCGTCTCGTTCTCCTTCCCATCGCCCAGTCCGGGCACCTACACCTGGCAGTGCATGGCGCCGTGTGGGACGGATCCCAACCAGATGGGCGGAGCGATGGCCGAGCAGGGCTACATGGTCGGCTCGCTTCAGGTGGTGTGACCTCGCGATCCGTGGGAGTGGTCCCGCCTTGGTCGTGCCGACCGGCGGCTCGGCATGACCAAGGCGCACATCGCCGGACCGTTCGCCGGGAGCGGTATTACCCGTCGGGTCGCTCGTCGTCGAGCCAGCCTTGTTCGATCGCGTACCGGACCAGGGCGGCCCGACCGCGAAGGTTGAGCTTGTCCAGGCCGCGAGTCTTGTAGGTTTCGACCGTTCGGACGCTGAGGAAGAGCCGTTGCCCGATCTCCTCGCTGGTGTAGCCGAGGGCGACGAGGCGCAGCACCTGACACTCGCGATCGCTCAACGCCTCGTGGGGTTGGCCGGGATGAGCGTCGCCAGCAACCCGGGTCTGGTCGATCAACAGCCTGGTCATGGCCGGATGGAGATAGGCTTCGCCACGAGCGACCGCGCGAATCGCGTCGAGGAATTCTTGTGGTCCAGCCTGTTTCAGGGCGTAGCCGGCGGCACCGGCCTCGAGGGCCTGCTTGAGATACGCCGCGTCATCGTACTGGCTCAGCATGAGAATCGCGAGCTCCGGAAAGTCGTGCTTGAGGCGCCGGGCCGCCTCGATCCCGCTTCCCGGCATCCGGACGTCGATCACCGCCACGTCCGGATGCGTCTCGCGAGCGCGGGCGACGGCTTCGTCCGCGCTGGTCGCCTCGGCGACAACGGTGAATTCCCCGTCGCGATCGAGGAGGGCCCCGACCCCCGCTCGGAGGACACCGTGATCATCCGCGAGCAGCACCCGTCGTTTCAGCATGAGCCGACTCCGGAGGAAGATTGCTGGTAATCGAAAGGTCGACGAAAAGCGCCGTTCCGTGGCCGGGTGACGATTCAATGCTCAACCGGGCCCCGATGAGCTGGGCGCGTTCCTCGATGCCGGCCAGACCCAGCCGGTCCTTCAGCGGTGCGGATCGAATCGCGGCCAGCTCGAAGCCGCGGCCGTCGTCCTCGACGACCAGGATCAACCGATCACCTCGTCGCTGCAGGAGGACGCTCACCGCGTGAGCGGTGGCGTGACGCGCGACGTTGTTCAAGGCTGCCTGGGCGATCCGGTAGAGCGCCGTCTCGGCCGCCGGGAGCAGGCGCAGCTTCTCGACGTTGACGGTCTGAAACTCCACCGGCAGTCCGAGCTGATGCTGGTAATTAGCGACCAGGCGCTCCAGCGCGGCAACCAGGCCGATGTCGTCGAGAAGACTTGGCCGGAGCTCGGCGGCGAGGTTGTGGACGCTCTCGATGCTAGAAGAAATGAGGCATCGCACGTCGTCGAGCGTTGTCTCCTCGATCATCTCGCGTTTGCCGGGAACAGCCGGCGCCTCGATCTTCAGCAGGATCGAGGTGAGGGCCTGGCTGACGTCGTCGTGAAGCTCCCCGGCCAGGCGCCGCCGCTCATCCTCCTGAGCAGCGATCACCTGACCGAGGAGCTGCGCCCGTTCTCGCTCCTGCTCTTGCAGGGCCGTGTAGAGGCGTGCGTTCGCGATCGCCATCCCGACCTGGCGACCGATGGCGCCCAGGGTATCGAGATCCTCTGTCGCGATCTGGCGCTCGGTCGTCGATCCAAGAAAAAGAACGCCTTCCACCCGGTCAGTGCTCCGCAGCGGAACCGCGATCGACGACTTCATCCCGGCCAGTCGACAGGCATTGGCATCGGGCGCTCGGTCGACAACGTGGCTGCATCGGCAACCACCGCTCATCGCGGCCTGACCACACAGGCATTGACCGGATGAGATTGTTTCGACTGCCATGACCGTGGGCAGGTGGTACCCCGCCACGAGCGCCAACGTTTGATCTGACGTCACGAGACGGTACGAGACGACGTCGAACCGAGTTGCCTCGGCGATCAGGGGAAGCGTGCGCTCCAGCATCGGACCGATGCGCAGAGGATCGGAGAGGTTTTCCGCGACGACGTTGATGATCGCCAGCTGTCGGTTGCGCCGCTCGAGATCGTGGGTGCGCCGCTCGACTCGCCGCTCCAACTCCTGGTTCCACCCTTCGATGTCGGTCAGCGATTGGCGCAGTCGTTGGCGCATGATCTCGAAGCTGCTGGCGAGCGAGCCAATCTCGTCGCGTCGATCGACCACGACCGGCTCGCTCAATTCCCCGGTTGCGAAGCGCTCGGCAGCCACGGTCAGCGTCTGAAGAGGACGGATGACTCGACTCACGTCGAGCCAGGCGACCGTCACCGCCAGCGCCAACGCGAGTAGGCCAGCGGCGATCAGCCAGCGCAGGAGCAGGTCCGGCGCGCCGAGGATCGTTCCCTGACTCTGCTGAACGAACACGCCCAGGGTGGGGTAGCCGGGCACTGGCGCGTACGCCACGACGTGGGGGTTGAAGCTCTCGCCGTCGTTCGGCCAGTGGACCTCGTAACCAGGCTGCTCCGAAAGGATGAACGCCCGCAGCAAGACGACGTGCTCGGCGATCATGGCGGAGGAGACTCCGCCAGTCTGCGCCAACACCTGACCGGAGGTGGAGATCACCTGAACCGCAACTGTTGGTGGCGTCGTCTGGTTCAGGACCTGCTGGACGCGATCGACCACGACGGAAGGCTGATCGCGGATCGGCCCGGCGGCGCCAAGTGTCGTCCCTAGCTGCGCCGCGTCCACTTCCGCGAGCACCAGCTGCTCGGTTTCCGCCGCCTCGATCGCCTGACTAACAATCATCCAGGCGACCGCGCCGAACAGGAGCAGGATGAGCATCACGCCAAGGCCAACCCCGACGACGATGCGAAGGCCGAGCCGCGACCGCGGCCAGCGTCGCCCGCGGTCGTCGGCGCTAGCTATCTTGAACGGTTGCTCGACTGGGTGATTCATCGACTCGCCATCTCAGGGGGCAGCAGCGACCCTGGCCGCGAACGAGCGCGGCAATAAACCTGCTGATACGAACTGTCGCCCGATGATGACCTGCTTGCCCTGAACGGGGGCTAGAAAATGCCCGCCTCGCCCTGAATTCCTCCTGAATACGCGGTCAGCACGCCGGCGACTCGGACTGGCGCTCGGGGCGTGAACACGCCCGGGCGCGGGTGCCGCGTCACCCGTCTCGCGACGTTCAGGATTTTTCAGGCCGGTTAGCTCATTCGTCAGGGTATTTTCAGGCCGAGGATCTATCGTCGTCACGGAAAGTAGAGGAACCGAATCGAATCGTCGCCGGCCGCCTCCGGACCGGCGGTGATGAGATCGCTCAACTCCTGGCGTTGGGTCTTGGTCAGTTTCGGCGGACGGCCCGGCGGACGCTTCTAGGCCAGGCTCGCGATGTCGCGGAGAAGGAAACTGGTGACGTAGTTGCGCACGGCTTGTTCGCTCAAGTCCAACGTCGCGGCGACCTCCGCCACCGATTGGCCTCCCGCGATGGCCCGGACCGCGTGAATACGCCGGACCAGCCGCAAGGGACCAGTCGTGTAGGCTTGGTGCAGCCGTTCCAAAACAGACTGGCGCAGCGGGTTGCTCAGGTGTATTCTAATCGTCACGAGTGGGGTCACCTCCCGACTGGTTTGGACTAGGTTCAGCCGAGAGTATGCTCCTACTCCGATTCCATTGCATCTCGCGAGAAATCACAGATCTTTTCCTGCATCTCTATAGCCCTCACTCCATCGAGGAGACTTTGGCTAGATACGTCGTCGCGACCGTCGAGGAGATTCCTCCGGGTGGGCGCAAGATCGTCGACGTCGATGGACGGTCGATCGGGGTCTTCAACGTCGGCGGCGAGTTCTTCGCTCTGCGCAACCGCTGCCCGCATCAGGGCGGCCCCGTCTGCACCGGCCGCCTGTCCGGCTTCCTCCAGGCAGCGGTGCCCGGCGAGTATAGCTACAGCCGACCGGGCGAGATCCTGCGCTGTCCCTGGCACGGCTGGGAGTTTCACGTCCGCACCGGCCAGTCCTGGTGGGACCCGGCCCGGGTGCGGACCCGGCGTTACCCCGTCTCCGTGCAGCCTGGAACGGCCCTGGCCGAAGCCGACGACGAAGCTGCCCTGGCACCCGGGCTCCAGAAGGGGCCCTACGTCGCGGAAACCTACCCAGTCTCGGTCGATCGTCAGTACGTGGTCGTGGAGATTCCCGCCCAGATGCGGTGATACTTTTGCCAAGGAGGCATTCGGGAATGGTCAGGTGCAAGCGGGCCCGATCGGCCCGTTTTCACCTGACCGTTCCCGAATGCCTGCCTGGACGACGCACTCGCGGGGAGTCTGAAGAGTGTCAGTTGGTGGAAGATTTGCTGTGCAAATCTTCCACCAACTGACACTCTTCAGACTCCCTTAATGAAAGAGATCGTCGACGGCATGGCGCGCCAGCCGCAGGTGCGCTTCGTCGGTGTCATCCGGCACCGAGCAGCCGGGTGCCAGGATGAAGTGCCGCCCGCCATCCGTTTGATCGAGGGCATCGCGTATCTCGGCGGTCAGCGCGGCTACGTCGCCGCGTGTGATCGGGCCGCGTTCGTCGATGCCCCCCATCGCCGCTCGGGCTCCCAGCTTCTGCCTCAGGTCGGCCAGGCGCACGCCGGTCAAACGGTCCTCCCAGGAGAGGGCCGCGCAGGGGTAACCCAGGGCCAGATCGAGCATCTGCTCCGGGCCACCGTGCAGGTGCGCCACGTTCAGCCAGCCTGCATCGCAGGCGTCGAGCACCTGCAGATCGTACGGGCGCGCAAACTCCCGGAAGTCCGCCTCCGACAGCCAGCCACCGGCGATCCCCTGGACGGCGTAGTAAATGCCATCCGCGCCCGCTGCGAGCAAGGCCCGGCAGTACGCTGCCAGGTTCCCGGCCAGGACGCCAAGGACCCGGTGGACCGCGTCGGGATTCGCTTGAAGCTGGCCGCGCAAAGCGTCGGGTCCGCCGGCGAACCGGCGGGCCTCGGTGATCGGAGAGTACACCGTGACGACAATCGGTACGTCCGGCCCCACGGCGCGGCGGACGAGAGCGGTCGTCTCAATCATTCGTCCAAGGTTGCTCGCGGTCGGCTCCAGGTGCGCGACCAGGCCCCAGTCGTCCGGCCCGTGGATGCTGTTGGGCGGGAACGGATAGGGCATGTCTGGCATGATCTTGTAGATGTCCAGGTCGAACCGCCCGAAGAAGTCGATCGTCGCCTGGGCGAGGGCGTGGGGAACGTTGTGGGGTCTGAAGTGGTGCCAGAAGAAAAAGGGCGGACGATCGACGCCCTCCCCGTGGACCGCGGCCCAGACTCGCTCTCGCTTGCTCATTGACGCCATTCGGTCATCTCCTCCTGAAGTCTGCCTTCAGGATACCACAGCCGTGGACGACGAGGCTGGTGTAAAATACCGAGCGGTAGTCTCGCAGGAACGGAGCAGTCAGATGAGGGATGAAACGGCCGGGCCCGGTCAGCTGCGGGCGGAAACTGGGCTCTCGGTGGCGCCGCTCGGGCCGGACGAACAGATCGCTCGCCGGTTCGGCCAGGAGTCCGTCGACGGGGACACGTGTTTCACGTTGAGTCGCGATGGTCGGCTGATCGCGACCATCCGGTTGAACAGTCGCGAGGGGACCGTCCGGACCGTGCCCGCGGCGGGATTCGCCGTCGACGGCGCGGCTGAGCGGGCGGCGTACGCGGCGGCGGTGCTGGAATACGCGGTGCGACACGTCCTCGAGACCGGGCGCCTGCTCGACGTCGGCGATCCGCTGCCCGAGCGATTACTCGACCCCATCGCGGACCAACTGGCCTCGTTACCGAACCGGGAGCAGCCAATCGTCCGCGGACCGTTCTCCCTCGGCGCCCTCTCGGGCACCGTCGCCCACGTCGGCGCCGTCGAGGCATTCAAGCCGGGTCGGTATCAGGTCAAGGTGGGTCTGCCCGGCGGCCAGCCCATTCTCCTGTCCTTCTCCGGC
>Ga0307373_10012449_pt1 | contig 12079 bp, 11 predicted proteins | sample OX2MG_FD_202534 | JGI IMG/M metagenome (GOLD analysis project Ga0307373, IMG submission 202534) | Soil microbial communities from Risofladan, Vaasa, Finland - OX-2 | ecosystem: Environmental > Terrestrial > Soil > Coastal area > Acid sulfate soil | place: Finland: Risofladan, Vaasa | collected...
AAGGATGCCGAAAGCGGCGTTCAAGCCGGCCAGATGGTCGATCAGATTGACCCCGGGCCGCTGAGGAGGCCCGTCCGGCTCCCCGGTCACGCTCATCAAGCCCGCGATTCCCGCCACGAAAAGATCGTACGCGGGCTTGTCCGCCTTTGGGCCGCTCGTCCCGAAGCCGGTGATCGTGCAGTAGATCAGGCGCGGATTGATTGCCGCAAGGTCCTCATACCGCAGGCCGATTCGCTCGGCGTAGACCGGCCGGTAGTTGTGGATAAGGATGTCGAATTCCGCCACGGCGGAGCGAAGAATCTCCTGCCCCTGCACCGAGTTCAGGTCGACCGCAACCGACTTCTTGCCACGGTTGAGGCTCAGATTGTACGTGGATTCCCCCGCGACGTACGGAGGATACGCCCGCGTATCATCGCCTCGGGACGGCTCCTCGATCTTCACGACGTCGGCGCCGTGATCGGCGAGCAGCATCGTCGCATACGGCCCGCTCGCTATGCGCGTGAGATCGAGCACGCGGATTCCGGCTAGTGCCCCAGGTAAATTCACCATATCGAATTCCTAAGGTCAGGATGCACCAAGCCTAGCACCGCCGGTTCCAGAAATCAAGTGGGCGCGCGCGTCGGCCATTGGGCACCCCGGGAATCAGTATCCCGAATTGACGATCGACCGCTGCGAGTAGTACACTCAAACCCATGGACGCGCACGATAGCGCATCCGCGGGCTCGTGCGGCTGCTAACCCGAGCGGCTCAACTCATTGGCGCGATGGGCATCATTCTGATGCTCGTCGTGTCGGCGTTCGCCGCTACGCAACGGTATCTGTTTCATACGAGCGGCGCTTGGATCGAAGAGCTTGAGCAATACCTGCTGCTCATGACGGTCTTCGTCGTGAGCGGCAGCGCATACACGGAAGGCGAGCACGTCAGTGCCAGCATGGTGTTTCGCCTGCTTCCTCTGTGGTGCCAACGCCCTATCGGGGCGGCGATCGACGTCTTGGGCATCGCGTTCTCCGGATTCATGCTGCGAGAAGGGCTGCTGAAATCGTATCAGCTCTACACCGCTCACATTCGCTCAGGAACATCGTTGCAGACACCCCTCTACCTGATCGCCTTGATGCTGCCGCTCTCCATGTTGCTGCTCGGCATCTCATTTCTCAATCACCTCATCTTCCAGGTCAAACGCGCCAAGGCCCAAGCCGGTTCGACGAGCGGCGGTGGAAGGGCGTCGTCGTGATCATCGCCGGCCTGGTGATTCTAGCGGTGCTCATCGTCCTGGGCGCGCCGCTGTTTCTCGCCATCGGCGTGGCCGCCATCGTGCTCCTCGTCTTCGGCTCCACCTATGCGCCCGATGTGATCGCCACCGTCTTCCAGTCGAGCATCGACAACTCCGTATTCATCGCCATACCGCTTTTCATACTCACCGGGAAAGTGATGACGGGAAGCGGCGCCGCGCGCCGCCTGACCGGCTTCTTCGAATCGCTGCTCTGCCACTTGCCGGGCGGAATGGCGATCGTGTCGATCGTTAGCTCCGTGTTCTTCGGAGCGATGACCGGCTCCAGCATCGCCGATACGACCGCCGTCGGCACGATCATGATCCCGGCGATGGTAGAAACCGGTTACACACGCCGCTTCGCGGCCAGTGTCGTTGCAGCCGGCGGCTGTTTGGGAATCTTGTTCCCGCCCGGCATCCCATTGATTCTCTTCGGCGCCATCGCGCAGGTTTCGATCGCCCGCCTTTTTCTCGCAAGCCTCATTCCCGGGATCGTCGTGGCCGCCATACTCATGGCCATTGCCGTCACCATTGCCGCCCGCGACGGAGGAACGCGGTTGCCGGCACGCTCGTGGGCGGAGCGATACGCAGCGTTTCGCAGGGCCCTCCCCGCCCTGCTGCTGCCGATCATCGTATTGGGCGGCATTTACCTCGGACTGGTCACCGTTACCGAGGCTGCGACCCTCGCGGCCGTGTATGCGATCTTCATCTCCGCCACGGTCTATCGAGAGCTGTCATTCTCGGCGTTCGTTCGCCAACTGGTGGAAACCGCGCAAGTCACGTCGATGATCATGTTCATCGTGGCCAGCTCGGCCGTCCTCGCGTTCTACCTCATCCAGAGCCAAGCCCCGCAACATTTGGCCACCGCGGTCGTAGGAACGAAGCCTTCCCTCACGCTCTTCTTGCTCGCGACGAACGTCTCGTTTCTGATCTTGGGGTTCATTCTGGAGCCGCCGGCGATCATCTACCTCACGGTCCCGCTATTCGTTCCGCTTCTCTCCTTAGTCGGCGTGAGTCCGCTTCACTTCGCCATCATCATGATTCTTGCCATGCAAATCGGCCTCATCCACCCGCCCATCGGCTTGAATCTCTTCGTGGTCTCGGGCATATCGAAGGAGCCGGTGGAGGCCATCTCGCTTGCCGTCCTGCCGTTTCTCGCTGGATTGTTCGTCGCGCTCGTCATCATCAATGTCGTCCCGGGGTTGACCCTGGCGATTCCCGAGCTCGTGAAGTGACGCGGCATATGCGCCACGTTGCGGTTCGAGGAGCATGCGCGCGAAGCGCAGGCGGTCCTCGTCTTCCGGAAGCGGGGCCCACGTGTCGTGGTAATGGTCTATTTCGTCGTCGCTTGATTCGGCCTAGTCCCGAGGCCCGAAATACAACTCTCTCAACACGCCTCCGCTTGCTGCGCTCGCCGCGGATCCCGACCACACGACTGAGCCGGACCGCATGACGTAACAGTGATCCGCGACCCTGAGGCCCGCGCTGCCGTCCTGCTCCGCAAGCGCTACGCCCATCCCCTCGCGTGCAAGCACGCGCAGCGAGTCCAACACCGCCTCCACCACGATGGGGCCCAATCCTTGAGATGGCTCGTCGATCAGGAGAAATGCCGGTTCGCTCATGAGCGCACGTCCAATCGCGACCATCTGCTGCTGGCCTCCGGACAACTCCTCCGCCCTTCTCTCGAGCCGCACCACCAGGTCTGGAAAGAGCTGGAGCGTCCTCGCGATTCGCTCTTGCATGAGTCTGCGCGAAAGCCGGCACTGGAATGCGCCGAGCTCGAGATTCTCTCTGACCGTCATTGGCCCGAAGAGCTCCCGCCCTTGCGGCACGAGCGTGATTCCTGCCCGCACGCGGTGCGGTACCGCCGCTCTCGTCACGTCACGATCCCCGAGCCATTCAGATCCCGACCAGAACGGAAGTATTCCGGCGATGGCATTGAGCAGAGTGCTCTTGCCCGCTCCATTGGGCCCCAAGACGGCGGTGACCGCGCCGGGCCGTATCGAGAGATCCACACCGAAGAGGACCTGAAGGTCTCCATAGCCCGCGCATCCCGCTCGCACCTCAAGTCCCGGCATGAGCATTCCAGTCCTTGCCGAGATACGCCTCGATCACGCGAGGATCACCGCGCACATCAGCGGGGGATCCTCTGGCGAGGACGCTCCCGAGCGCGAGTACGACGATATTATGACACGTGTTCAGGACGAACGGAATGTCGTGGGCGACGAGGACGACGCCGACTCCCTCTGAGGCGACGGACCGAATGAGCGTCTCCAGCAGGGTCTTCTCGTCGTCGGCAAGGCCAGTCGACGGCTCGTCCAGCAGCAATGCATCCACCCTCCCCGTGCACGCCCGCGCGAGCTCCACAAGACGGCGCCCAGCCATGGGAAGCGTCGACGCAACCCGACGGCGCACGGGATCGAGGTAGGCGAGTACCGGTCCCGCGTGGCCACCTTTCCCAGAACCGAACCTCGCTAGATCCAAATTGTCCTCCACGGTGAGCCGCCTCATCACCCGCGGGGTCTGAAACGTCCGGCGCAAACCAAGGCGCGCCAGCCGATGCGGCGCAAATCCGGTAACCGCCATTCCCGCCAGCTCCACCCGCCCGGCATCGGGTCGCTCGTAGCCGCTGATCACATTCAAGAGCGTCGTCTTTCCCGCACCGTTCGGCCCCATGACCCCGAGAATCTCGCCGCGCTCCAATTCGAAGGATGCCGCCGCTACGGCGCGCAAGCCGCCGAAGCTCTTGGAGATCTCCGACACCTTGAGCACAGGTACGCTACTCGACATGAGCCGTCTCGCTCCCTCTGACGCCCTCGCGTCCCGAGGAGGGGCTCCGCCGCAGCCGGGAGACCGCGACGTGGATCTGCCGAGGCACTCCGAGAAAGCCCTGCGGCATGAACAGCAGCACCGCGACGATCGCGACGCCGTAGAGCAGCGCGCTATACGACGCGTATACGCTGAGCACTGCCGGAACCACGCCGACGACGCAAGCCCCGATCAAGGCCCCCCAAACGCTGCCCGTGCCCCCGACGAGCATCATCGTGACGAAGAGCACGCTCATATCCACGTTGAAAGGCTCCGGGCTGATATAGCTCAGGAAATGCGCATAAACGCTCCCCGCGATGCTGGTCAAGCACGCCGATGCAACGAACACCGCGGTGCGAATCGCCTGGGGATTGATTCCGCAGGAGGCCATCGCGCGCTCATCATCCCCGAGCGCGCGCAGAATCCGCCCAACCCGAGAATGATCGATGACCACAGCAGCGGTATAGATGATGGTAACCAATATCACCACCACGAAGAATGCACTGCGCGGCGTTCCTAGGCCGGGAATTCCGACGATCCCGTTGAGTCCTCCCGTGATCGGAGTGGCATTCTCCAGCACGACCCGAACGATGATGGCAAACGCCAGCGTGGCGATCGCGAGATAGTGCCCACTAAGCCGCAACAGGGGAAAGCCGATGGCATACGCGACTATGCCCGCGATCGCGATTCCGACGAGCATCCCCACCAGCGGGTGCCAACCAAGGCGCGTCGTCGTGACGGCACTCGCATACGCCCCCACGGCGAAAAACGCTGCGTGGCCGAACGAAGGCCGCCCCGCATAGCCGAGCAGCAGCAAGAGCGCCAGCGAGGGCAGCGAGTACATCGCAATGACGATCCCGACGGTGAGCCAATAATCCGAGAGGAACATACGCCCGATAAACGCCACCCCCAGGCCAAGCAGCGCCAACGCGACAGCCTCGCCGAGTGCTCGGCGGCGCGCATTCACCATCCTCAAAGGCGCTCCCGCTCCTCGACAAGGCTCGAGAATATTCCTTTCGGCAACGCTACCAACATGACGATGACAAATAGAAACGTGATCGCGTCTTGGAACTGCGACGAGATCAAACCGGCACCCAGCGACTCCACGACACCGATGATCAGCCCTCCGACGACGGCTCCCCTAAAATTTCCGAGCCCGCCGGTGATCGCCGCGGCAAAGCCCTTGAGCGTGAAGGACAAGCCGATAGCATACGAGGTCGTCGTAATCGGGGTGAGAAAGACCCCGACCAGCGCCGAGACGGCACCCGATAAGCCGAAGGCCATCATCGAAAGAACGCCGACGTCGATACCCACGATCCGCGCGCCAATGTCATTTACGGCCGATGCACGCATGGCTTTGCCAAACCGCGTATACGCGAAGAACGACGTGAGTCCCGCGAGCAGTACGAGGCACAGCGGAAGCACGAGAACGTACTGAGACGACATGCTGATCTTACCGAGAACGATCGGCGCTCTGCCGAGAAACGGATCGAAGATCAGCGGATTGGTCCCGAAGGCGAACATCGTGACGTTGCTAAGAATGATGCTCACGCCGAACGTCAGAAAGATGTACGTCAACAGCGGTGGACGGAACCGCCGCGCCGTATTGATCACGACGCGCTCCACGACCAAGCCCACAAGGGCTCCGATCAACACGGCGGCCGTAGCCGCCACCCATAACGGACAGTGGAGCTCGGTTATGAACGCCCACGTCATGACACCGCCGATCATCACGAATTCGCCCTGAGCAAAGTTGATGATCTGCGTAGCATTGTAGATGACGCCGATGCACACGGCGATGACGCCATACATGAGTCCGATGAGTATGCCCGTTACGAGCAGCTGACCGATGACGCCTGCCATATGCCCTGTCCTCGCGCAGCGCTCGCTACGTCGGTCCCGCACTTCTCCTGCGTCTAGAGCGGCCGCGCGGGTCCCGCCGGACCCGCGCGGTTCGCAAGAGCGTCCGCAGCACGGTATTCGCCGCTTAGTTCCCGTACACCAGCTTGCCGTTGACGATCTTCGAGGTCACCAGCGAGTCGGCATGACACGCTGAATGGTTTCCGGGTGAGAATCGAGCGAGACACAGGGTCCCCTGATATCTCGTCTCATCCAAGGCGGCTTGAATCTTCTTCGGGTCGAGCGATCCAGCGCGCTTTATCGCATCCGCAAGAACCCAAGCGGCATCGTATGCGGCCGCAGCACCATAGCCGCTCGGGTCGCGACCGTAGGCCTTGCGAAACGCTGGGATCATCGCATGGAGTTTCGCGTACCGAGGGTCGGACTTCGGCAACGTGTTCCAGACCTCCTCGGCGAACGCTGTGTGTCTCACGTTCGACAGTGCATTTGGTCCCGCGATTTGAGCGAATTTCGTGTCGCCGATACCGAACGACACGGCGCTGATGACCAGCGGCTGATGCATGCCCAACTCGTACATCTGCCGTGCAATCAGGGCCGGCGTGGTTCCTCCGCCGATGTCGATGATCGCGTCGGGATTCGCCTTGCGGATGGCTGTGAGTTGTGGCGTCATGTCCGTACTCGTCGACTTGAACGCCTCACTCGCTACGACGCGCACACCCTTCGCCGCGGCGTCTTGCTTCAGATTGTCGCTGATCGATTGGCCGTATGCATTGCTATCGTAGATAATCGCTATCGATTTCGCGTTCTTTTGCGCGAGCGCGACGTTCAAGTCCCCCAAGGCTTCATCGTTCGGCTGAATCGAAAGGCTGTACGCGTAGGCCGGCGGCTGCGCGTGAGCGGCGACCGGCAGAAGCCCGAAACTCACGTCCGGTATCTGTCTTGCGGTTGCAATGCTGGCGAGCGCCGCCGTTCCCGCCGTGGTCGTCGGACCGAGAATGGCGATCGCTCCCTGATCGATGACCTGCTGAGCCGCCTCGACCGTCGCGGTTGGATCGCCTTTGTCGTCGAGGATGATCGGCTCGAGCTTGACTCCCGGAATCACGTTGGACTTGTTGATCTCGTCGATCGCGAGCAGAGCCCCGTCGCGTTCGTCGATCCCGTATGAAGCCACATACCCCGATAGTGACGCCAGTAGACCGATCTTTACCGTCTGCGTTCCGGCAGCCAAGGCGCGGCTTCCGGCGGCTATGAGAAAAATGCTGCCCATAACCGCGAGGGCCACTCCCAGCATTCGTGCGAATCTCATCGTCCTACCCTCCATCTGTCCCATCGCTCCACGCGTATCCGTCTCGTGCGTGACGAGCGCTTCTGTGTGATTACACTGTAACGGGGGCGTATACCGGAGTCAGCCAGTGTTGTAGCGACATGTCCTCGCCTCTGGCGATCCGAAAGTAGAGATCTTGGATTTCTTTGGTCAAACGGCCCGGACGGCCGGACCCGACGCTGATGTGGTCGATCGACACAACCGGCATGACTTCCATCCCCGTGCCGCAGAGAAACACTTCGTCCGCGACATAGAGCTCCGTTCTGTCGATCTCGCGCTGGATCACCATCCTCCCAATCCGCTCCTCAAAGAGCTGGATCAGGGTCGACCTGGTTATGCTCTCAAGTATGCCGGCCGTCACCGGAGGGGTGCATACCTGATTGCCTCGGACGACGAAGATGCACGCGCCCGGCGCCTCCGAAACCGTACCGGACGAGTTGAGAAAGATTGCATAGTCGTAGCCGTTCGTGCGCGCCTCCAGCAGCGCGAAGCGGCTATTCTGGTAGTTTGCGGCGGCTTTGACTCTGGGAGGCATCACCGTATCGGAGATTCGCCGCCATGAACTGACGCAGACGCTCAGTCCATCCTCCAATGCCCGTGTTTGCGGCTTTGCCACTGCCGTGATGAAGAATCCCTCCTGTACGGGCTTCGTTTGAGCCCCATACTCCTCGCCGAAGCCGACATAGGCCACGGGCATGTAGTGCACGTCACCCCTGAACTCGTTCCGCCGCAACAACTCGATCGATGCCGATACCATCTCGGGCGAGACCGCCTGCTTCATCCGCATGATCTTCATCGACTCCGCAAGGCGCGCGAAGTGCTCCTGAACGCGAAACACGTAAAGCTGCCCTTGCCCAGCGTTCCAGTATGCGCGAATGCCCTCAAAGACGCTGGCCCCCGTCATAATCGCCTGAGCGCGCACGTGCAGAACGCACTCTTGCCACGGGACGAAGCTTCCATCGATCCAAGCCCACTTCGGTGAACCCTGCTCAGTCGGCATGATGTCCCTCTCTGGATGATTTGCGACGCATCGGTCGGTCTAGCGCTAGCGAGTTGCCTCTCAGGCGTACGAGCGGCGGGTATCCCATATCTGCGGATTCAGCAGCGTTGGCGGCTTTTCGCCGGCAAGCGCCTGGAGCACATACTCTGCGATACGGACTCCCATGTCGCGCGTGCTATCCTCCGTCAAGCCGGCATTGTGCGGCGACAACGTGACGTTGGGAAGCCGGAGCAGGGATGAGTCGGCGTCGGGCGGCTCGCGCTGAAACACGTCGATGCCGGCGCCCTTGATGCGGCCCTCCGCGAGTGCCGCGATGAGCGCATCCTCATCCACGATCGGACCGCGCGACGTATTGACGAGAATCGCCGTCGGCTTCATCGCCGCGATTGCCGATGCGCTCACCAGGCCACGCGTCCTATCGCTCAACGGTACGTGAATCGAAACGACATCCGCCGTCTTCATCAGATCGTGGAGGGTCTCGACCTTCTCAACCTCGATCTCACCGGCCCGCTCCCGCGATAGCGTCGGGTCATATACGAGCACCCGCATGTCGAAGCCCTGGCGGCACATCCGAGCGACGATGGCGCCGATGTTCCCGCAGCCGATGAGGCCAAGCGTGTGGCCCCAGAGATCGGAGAGGCGCCACTCGTCTCGTACCCCGAAGCGGCCCTCCGTGACCGCCCGATGACAATCCAAGACGCGCCGAAGTACGGCGAGCATCAGCGCGACGGCACCTTCGGCCACCGCCGTGGCGTTGGCTCCGCCCGGTGTGTTCGCAACGACGACACCCCGTTCGCTAGCCGCGTTTAGATCGACGTTGTCGACGCCCGATCCGTGCTTGCCGATGACGACGAGACGTGGGCACCTGTCGAGGAGCTCGCCGGAAATGGGAAAGCCTCGGATGACCAGAGCGTCGGCGTGCGCCAATGCCGCATCCGAGCTTTCCGCGTTTCGATCACCGAAGAGGAGCGTGACCTCATGCTCTTGGCGCAGCCGCGCAATGCCGTCTTCGTGAATCGGATCGGTGACTACTATCTTCATGATCAGCGTTACTTCTCAATCGCGCTTTACGAAGAATGAGTGAGAAGAATGAGTGACCGGTAGACGATCGCCGTTCACCGTTCATCGAGCGGGCAGGCGCAATTTCGGAATAGCACCAGGAGCATTGTCTCAATGCACGCCCGGAGTCCCCACCTTCGAGCCTCGATCGCCGACTTACGATAGCATGGGACCGTGGAGCGCACAAGGGGGTAGTTCCTTAGGTAGAATTTCGGGAGCGCGCATCCCCGACCGCAGGCCGGCGCTCGCGGGCAAACGCATTTGGGTGTATTACCGCCGATATGTCGCGGCCATGCGATGTTGACACGAGAGAAACGACAATGCTATAAGGACGTCAAGTAGCGACTCACTGTCTTCTCTTAGTAGAACAATAACGCGCCTCCTGCGCAAAACGCCGTTGGAGGCAGTGGATGCACAGCGGCCAGGCGATTACGCTTGCAGGCGGGACGGCGAAGGCGCACTTACGCTCGGCGATACGAGACGACGAGCACGGATTCGGGGTCGTCGCTGGGAGCCGCGGAGACATTCTGTGGAGAGCCCGATCGAGCGAGATGCAGAGCGATCGAGACCTAAGGAGAACCGATGGGCAAACACGGCGACACCTATGCCGTTTTCTGGCCACGCGGAGAGCGAGCGCTGAAACCCCACGAGCTCGCGCCTCGGTTTGATAACCTTTCGGGCAAGACCGTAGCGTTCGTCTGGGATTATCTCTTCCGGGGCGACGAAATCTTCTCCATGCTCGAAAGAGGACTGCAAAGCAGATTTCCCGACATGCGTTTCGTGGGCTACGAGGCGTTCGGTTCAACGCACGGAGCCGACGAACACGCAGTAGTTGCCGGCTTGCCCGACAAGCTCCGCGCACTCGGCGTCGATGCGGTCGTCTCCGGCATCGGTTGCTGAGGTAGCTGCACACCCGCCGTGTTGCGGGTGAGCGCCGCGGTCGAAAGCGCCGGATTTCCAACGGCAACGCTAATCTGCGAGGGTTTTCTGGGCCAGGCGAAGGCCACGTCCTCCGGTCTTGGCGTACCCACGCTTGGCATTGCGATGGTACCCGGACATCCCGACGTGCAGAGCGCCGTTGAACTCGAGCGTAATATCGCGTCGGTGACGCTGGAGCGCGTCGTCGCTTGCCTGACCACGACATCGAACGGCGCGCGACACCTCGTGGAGCCGGCGCCGCGAGACGTTGTTTTCGAGGGGACCTTCGACGAGGTCCAACGCTTCTTCTACGAGAACCTGTGGAGCGACGGGTTGCCCATCGTGCCACCGACGCGCGACCGCGTCGACGCCTTCCTTTCGTTCGTCGACCGGAGTCCGGACCAGGTCTTGGCAACGGTGCAGCTCGACAATCGCGCCGCGACGATCTGGAATATCGCCGTCAACGGCGTCATGGCCGGCTGCCGGCCCGAATACATGCCCATTTTGGTCGCCCTCGTCGAGGCGATGGCCGATCCGGCATACGGAGTCGAGCACAGCGGCAACACGCCCGGCGCGGAGACACAGATCGTCATCAACGGTCCGCTGATCAAGGACCTCGGCTTCAATTACGAACAAGGCGCGCTGCGTGACGGCTTTCAGGCCAATACGAGCATCGGGCGCTTTTGGCGCCTGTATCTGCGCAACGTCGCCGGCTTTCTTCCCCACCAGAACGACAAGGGAACGTTTGGAGGAACGTGGCGGGTCGTGATGGCGGAGAACGAGGACACGCTGGCCGAGATCGGGTGGCCGACGGTGTGCTCCGGGATGGGCTTGCCGCCCGGCCAGAACGGGGTCTGTATCGCGCGCTATACGGGGTCCCACGTCATTGTCTCGGTGTACGGCACATCGGCCGAGGAGTGCCTGCCGTACCTCGCGGACGCGGTCGTCAAGTACACCGGGTGGGAGCTGATGTTCACCGTCGGCATGGCAACGGGCACCTACAAGCCCATGCTCATCCTTTCCCCGATCGTCGCAAAGACGATCGCCGCTTCAGGGATGACGAAAGCCGACGTACAGGCGTACTTGTTCGAGCATGCTCGCATTCCGGCACGACAATTCGAGAACTACATATCCGGTTGGACGAACTTGATCCCGGGCAAACGCTCTCTGTATGACCTGGTGATGCTCCGCAAGGCGCCACAGGTCTTCGGGGCCTCCCGCGACCCCGAACGTCTCGTGCCGCTGGTGCTCCGCCCCGAGGATTACATGATCGCCGTGAGCGGAGACCCGATGCGGACGAACTGCTACTTCCTAGCGCACAACGGTATGCTTGGCTTCCCGACGATGAAGCCGATCGTGCTTCCACGCGATTGGAGCACGAGGCTCAGGGCGGCATACGCGGAGTAGCATGCGATTCAACGGCCGATGAGTGCTCCGCATGAAAGCCGCGGGACGCAATGGGTCCACAACCCGGTCGGACGGCAACGCGGCGGTGGCTGGGTGGATGATGCACTCGGCGACCGTGGGCGCGAGACGGATCCCGTGGGCATGCGCTTTGCCGGCGCGAGAGTCGTGCCGCAACGCGTGGAAGCAGTTCGCAGCGCCGACGTCGACGCGGCGGTCAACGAATGCTTCTATCGTCGAGGCTGGACCGACGGCCTCCCGATCGTGCCGCCAACGGTGGGGCGCGTTCGCGAGATGGTGCGCTTTTCGCCGGAATCCGCGTCCACCGTGATCGGCGAGCTCGAGCCGATGCATGGAGAGGCCAGCGTCGAAAAGCTCGCCGTCAACGCGGTCATGGCCGGCTGCCGCCCGGAGTACTTCCCGGTCGTGCTTGCCGCCG
>Ga0307373_10012454_pt1 | contig 12077 bp, 8 predicted proteins | sample OX2MG_FD_202534 | JGI IMG/M metagenome (GOLD analysis project Ga0307373, IMG submission 202534) | Soil microbial communities from Risofladan, Vaasa, Finland - OX-2 | ecosystem: Environmental > Terrestrial > Soil > Coastal area > Acid sulfate soil | place: Finland: Risofladan, Vaasa | collected...
CGGTCGCTACGAGGTCCTGAACGACGGGGACGCCCGTCAGAACGTCACCTTCTTCGGGACGCCCGAGCAGATGCAGGCCGACTTCCTCGGCTGCAGCCGGGGCATCGTGCCCGACGCCCCCTCGGTCAACCTGTCGATCCCCACCCTCCGCGACCCCGGGCTCGCGCCGCCGGGCAGGCACGTGGCCAGCAGCTTCGCGTTCTACGCCCCGATCGGGGCCGACCACGACGAGGCGGCCGAGCTGCGCGATCGGATGGCCGAACGGATCGTGGCCCGGATCGCCGAGCACGCACCGAACTTCCCCGACCTCGTCGAACGCCAATTCAGCTACCCGGCCACGGCGTACGAGCGGATGTTCGCCTGCACGGGCGGCGACTTCACCCACGGCCTCCTGCAGCCCGAGTTCATGGGACCGTTCCGCCCCGGCCCCCGGGGCTGGCCCGACGCCCCGATCCCCGTCGACGGCCTCTACCTGTGCGGCGCCGGCTGCCACGGCGGCCCGGGTGTCACCTTCATCCCCGGGTACAACTGCGGGCACGCCGTCCTCGACGACGTCGGCTGATCCCGGGACCGGCCGGGAGGCCGGGGAGCCCCGATGCTGCGGGGCAGTCCGTGCCCGTCCGTCGTCACGGGACGCGCCTACGGGGCGTCGGGCTCCGACGTCGCGTGCGCGGGCTCGGACTGGCGGACCCAGGTCTCGTACATCTCGGCGTAGCGACCACCCCGGGCCACGAGTTCGGCGTGGCTGCCCACCTCGAGGATCCGCCCACCGTCGACCACGGCAATCCGGTCGGCCCGCATGGCCGTCGACAGACGGTGGGCGATCAGGATGGCCGTGCGGTCCTCGAGCAGGACGTCGAGGGCGGCCTCGATCTTGGTCTCGGACTGCAGGTCGAGGTTGGACGTGGCCTCGTCCAGCACCAGGACGCGGGGATGGGCGAGGAAGGCCCGGGCCAGGGCGATGAGCTGGCGCTCACCCGACGACAGGGTCTGCCCCCGCTCGTGGACGACGGTGTCGAGGCCCCGGGGCATCCGATCGATGACGTCGGTGAGCCCGACCTGCTCGACCGCCTCCCGGAGCTCGTCGTCGGTGGCGTCCGGTCGGGCGAAGGCGATGTTGTCCCCGATGGTCCCCGCGAACAGGAACGGCTCCTGGGGCACGACGCCGAGCTGGCTGCGCAGCGAGTGCAGGGTGACGTCGCGGAGGTCGTGACCGTCGATCGTCACCCGCCCCTCCGTCGGGTCGTAGAACCGGGTGACCAGTTTGGCCATGGTCGACTTGCCGGCGCCGGTCGGTCCCACGAAGGCCACCGTCTCGCCCGGCGCCACGGCCAGGTCGACGTCCTCGAGCACCGTGCGTCCTTCCACGTACGCGAAGGACACGTGGTCGAACCGGATGGCTCCGTCGATCGGCGGCAGCTCGGACGCGTCGGGCGCCTCGGTGACCTCGGGCTCGGTGTCGCAGAGCTCGCGCAGCTTGGTGACCGAGGCCTGGCCCTGCTGATACGTGTTGTACTGCTGCACCAACAGCGTGATGGGCTGGAAGAACCGGTTGAGGTAGAGGAAGAACGCCACCAGGGCGCCCAGGCTGAGCTGGTGGTGGAGGACCATGTTGCCACCGATGGCCAGCATGGCGGCCTGGCCGATGATGCCGAGCATCTGCGTGCCGGGTCCGTAGAGGGCGTTGACGTGGGCCGTGTAGTTGTTGGCGTCCCGGTAGTCGCCCACCACGTTGCGGTGGTGCACGACGTTGTGGCGCTGGCGGTTGTGGGCGGTCACGATGCGGACCCCGTGCAGGCTCTCCGACAGGTCGGCGAGCACGTCGGCGATCCCGTCGCGCACCCCGATGTAGCCGCGCTCGGAGGCCCGCTTGAACCAGATCGAGGCCCCGACCAGGGCCGGCACGATCAGCACCACGGTGATGAAGGCCAGCAGCACGTTGGTGGCGAACAGGATGATCGTGATGACCACCATGGTCAGGGCCTGGATGGCGAGCTGCGACAGGCCATCCTGCAGCAGCTGCTGAAGGTTCTCGATGTCGCTGGTCATGCGGCTCATGACCACGCCCGCCTTCTCCTCGGTGAAGAAGCCGAGCGACAACCGTTGCAGGTGGGCGAACACCTTCACCCGCAGGTCGTTCATCACCCAGGCGGCCAGGCGCCCGGTGACCTGGACCTGGAAGCGTTGGGCCACCGCGGTAATGGCGATGAACACCACGTAGGCGATCGCCATCGCCACGACGACGCCGAAGTCGAGGTGTTCCGGTGGGGTCATCCCGCTGTTGATCGCGTACTCGACCAGCTTGGGGCCCACCTGGCCGGCGACGGAGATCACCACCACGAGGAACCCGGACAGGAGCAGCATGCCCCGGTACTTGGTGAGGAGGCGCCACAGGGTCAGCCGCTTCAGCTCTTCCTCGTTGGCGTTCTGTTCGAATGTCAGCGTCGGCGTCTCGTACTCGGGCTCCGACGCCACGAGGCGGTCGACGCCGTCCTGCAGCTCCGACGGGATGCCGGCGAAGGGGAGGCCCGGTGCGGCTGGTCGGCCGAATCCACCCGGAGCACCGCCCAGGCCGCCTCCGCCCATGCCTCCTCCCCAGGTCATCGGGAACCTCCCCGCACGGCGTCGAGCACGTCCCCGAGCGGCGTGGCGCCGGTCACCTGCCCGCCCCCGTCCCCGTCCCGCTCCTCCTCGGCCTCGAACTCGGCGGCTTGGGCCAGCACTTCGGCGTAGAGCGGGGTGGTGGCCAGCAGCTGGGCGTGGGTGCCGTCGGCCACCACCTTGTGCTGGTCGAGGAGCACCACCCGGTCGGCCAGCGAGATGGTCGACAGGCGGTGGGCGATGATCAGGGTGGTCCGCCCTTCCATCTGGATCTTCAGGCCGGCGTGGATGGTCTGCTCCACCTGGACGTCGATGGCGCTGGTGGCGTCGTCGAGCACCATGACCGATGGGTTGACCAGCAGGGTGCGGGCGATGGCGATGCGCTGACGCTGGCCGCCCGACAGCGTGTAGCCACGTTCGCCGACCACCGTCTCGTAGCCCTCGGCCAGGTGGGTGATGAACTCATGGGCCCCGGCGGCCTTGGCCGCGGCCACCACCTCCTCCCCGGTCGCCGACGGCTTGCCGTAGGCGATGTTGTCCCGGATCGACACCGAGAAGAGGAACGGCTCGTCGAGCACGACCCCGACGTTGGCCCGAAGGCTCGCCAGGGTGAGGTCGCGGACGTCGTGGCCGTCGATCTCGACCGACCCGTGGCGCACGTCGTAGAACCGGGTGAGCAGGCGGGCGACGGTCGACTTGCCCGCTCCGGTCCGGCCCACGATGGCCACCGTCTGGCCGGCGGGGACGTGGAGGTCGAAGTCGGCGAGGACCAGCTGCTCGGCGCTTTCGGTGTAGGCGAAGTCCACATGGCGGAATCGGACGTCGCCGGTGCAGTCGATCAGGTCGACGGCCTCGGGCGAGTCGGTCACGGTCGGCTGCTCGTCCAGGATCTCGTAGATCCGCTCGGCCGAGGCGGCGGCCCGCTGGCCCATCATGATGAGCATCCCGAGCATCATGAACGGCGCCTGGAGCATGAGCAGGTAGAGGTTGAACGTCAGGATGGACCCCACGCCGAGGCTGCCGTGGATGACCATGTAGCCGCCGAACAGGAGCACCAGGGCCAGGCCCACCTGCGGCAGGTTCTGGACCATCGGGGTGAATCGGGCCCGCAGGTCGGCGTCCTTGATGTAGCCCCACTGGAGCTTGTCGGCCGCCCCGGCCAGCGAACGGAGCTGTTGCTCCTCGGCGGCGAAGGACTTGACCACCCGGACGCCGTTCACGTTCTCGTCGACGATGGTGGCCACGTCGGCCAGGCGGGCCTGGATGATCCACGACACCGGGAACATCGACTTCCGCATGCGCACGCCGGTCCAGTAGACGACGGGCATGGTGGCCATGGCGACGAGGGCGAGCGGCACACTGATCGTCAGCATCACGGCGAAGGCGATGACGGCCAGCGAGCACTGCACCAGGATCAGCGGGGCGAAGGTCAGGTACATCTGCACGGAGCGGATGTCCGAGTTCGCCCGCGAGATGAGCTGGCCCGACTGGACCCGGTCGTAGAAGCCGAACGACATCTTCGTCAGGTGCTCGTAGATGATGTTCCGGAGGTCGTACTCGATGTCGTAGGCCGTTTCGAACAGGAACAGCCGGGCGACGTAGCCGGTGACGCCCGCGGCCACACCCAGGCCGACGATCCACCACACGTAGTGGTCGAGCGACACGGTGTGGTGCTTCAGCGAGTTCGCGATGGCCTCGTTCAACAGGTAGGGGACCATGACCTGGAGGACCAGGCCGACGAAGGACAGGGTCAGGGACGTCAGGAAGATCCCCCGGTGGGCCCGCAGGACGGGCATGGCCCGACGGAGCCAGGAGAGCGAGCGGTCGGGGTCGATCCCGGCCGGCGGCGCCTCGTTGCGGGCGGTCTCGGCGATGGGGACGAACTCGGTCCCGACTTCGGCCGGGCCGGGCGGACGCGGTCGCAGGGTGGGCGCCCTCACCGGCCCCACCGGGACCGGCTGTAGGCGACGAGGGCCCGGCGCCACCGGGCCAGGCCGGCGAAGGCCTCGTCGGCGGCGCCCGGGTCGTCCATGGCGTCGGTGACGACGCGCAGGCGGGCCTCGACGGCCTCGTCGGCGGCGCCGAGCACCGCCAGGCCTTCGGGGGTGAGCCGGTGGTCGACCCGTCGCCGGTCGCCCGCCACCGGGTGCCGCCCGACCAGGCCCCGCGCCACCAGCCCGTCGACGACGGCCGTGACGGTGGGTGGGCGCACGGCGAGTCGCTCGGCCAGGTCCGAGGAGACGGCGGAGTGCTCGTCGAGCAGGCCCAGCACCCGGTACTGGGGGAGCGACAGATCGACGGCGCCGAGCCCGATCTCGACCTGCTTGGACAACCACGCCGCCGTCCGGCCGACCGTGCGGTGGGAGGCGGGGGGGACGGCGGCTGCAGGGGCGACCGCCGGCGAGGCCGGCGCCGGGATCGGTTCGGTGGTCACATAGTTAGACTATCGAACGAATCTTGGCCACCGTCCGGGTCCGGGGCGGCCCGATCCACCGGCACGCGTCGTGCCGGGTCCGGCTGCCTAGGATCGGCCCATGACCACGGGATTCCGGGCCCAGGACGCCGTCGACCACGCCCGCGCGCGGTGGCGGCCCGACGTGCTGCCGCTGCTCGAGACGTTCGGCCGAATCCCCAACCTGTCGCCGGACTTCGACCCGGGCTGGCAGGAGGCGGGGCACATGGACCGGGCCGCCGACCTGATGGCGGCGTGGGCGTCGGCCCGGGACCTGCCGGGTGCGGCGGTCGAGGTGGTCCGCCGGCCCGGGCTCACCCCGACCGTCCTGGTCGACATCCCTCCCACCGACCCGGGTGCGACCGGCACGGTCCTGCTCTACGGCCACATCGACAAGCAGCCCCCCTTCGACGGGTGGACGGCCGGCCGGGGGCCGTGGACGCCGACGGTCGAGGGGGACTGGCTGTACGCCCGCGGCGTGGCCGACGACGGCTACGCGCTGCCGTCCGCCCTGGTGGCCGTGGAGTCGGTCGCCGCTGCCGGGGGCCGGCACGGGCGGGTGGTGGTCCTGGCCGAGGGCTCCGAGGAGAGCGGCAGCCCCCACCTGCCCGAGGTCCTGGCCCACCTGGCGGACAGGATCGGGACACCGGACCTGGTGCTGGCGCTCGACTCGGGCAGTCCGACCTACGACCGGCTGTGGGTCACCACGTCGCTGCGGGGCGCGCTCGTCGGCACCCTGACCGTCCGGGTGCTCGACCACGGCGTCCACAGTGGCGAGGCCGGTGGCGTCGTCCCCTCGTCGTTCCGCATCGTCCGGCTCCTCCTCGACCGGCTCGAGGACGCGACCACCGGCGACGTCCTCGTGCCCGAGCTGTGTGTCGACCCCCCGGACTGGGCGATCGAGGCCGCCCGCGAGCAGGCGGCGGCGCTCGAGGCGGCAGGGCCCGGCGCCTCCCCGTTCCCGATCGTCGCCCGCCTGGCGCTCGAGGGGACCGACGGTGTGGACCGGGTCGTGCGCAACGCGTGGCGGGCGTCGGTTGCCGTGGTGGGCGCGGACGGCCTGCCTTCCCCGACCGACGCCGGTTCGGTGCTGCGGCCGTTCACGTCCGTCAAGCTCGTGGTCCGGATCCCCCCGACGTGTGACGCCGGGGCGGCCGCCGAGGCACTGGGCCGGACGCTGACCGCCGACCCGCCCTACGGCGCCGAGGTCACCTGGGAGCCCGGCCAGGCGTCCGGCGGGTGGGCGGCGGCCCCGCTCGCCCCCTGGCTGGCCGGTGCGCTGGGGTCCGCTTCCGTGGCGGGCTTCGCCAACCCGCCGGCGCGGCTGGGAGAGGGCGGGACGATCCCGTTCATGGGCTGGCTGGCCGAGCGGTTCCCCGAGGCGCAGATCCTGGCGGCCGGCGTCCTCGGTCCGGGCTCGAACGCGCACGGGCCCGACGAGGGGCTCCACCTGCCGACGGCCGAGCGGCTGACCGGCGCACTGGCCGTGGTGCTCGCGGCCCATGCCGGCCGACCGGGCGGCTAGCGACCTGCCGTCGACCGGCCCGGGGTCCGGGTGCCCGCCCTACGAGTAGATCCCGGCGGTCGACACGTTGAGCCCGTCGCCCTTCGAGCGGTGGACGGCCTGGACCTCGGTGAACTCGGACAGGCCCCAGGGTCCGTTTTCGACGCCGATCCCGCTCCACTTGAAGCCCCCGAAGGGCTGCGACGGCCCGAGGGCGAGGTGGGTGTTCACCCACGCCGTGCCGCACTCGAGCCGGCCGGCCACGGCGGCCGCCCGGTCGGCGTCGGCACCCCACACCGATCCCGACAGGCCGAAGTGGGTGCTGTTGGCCCGCTCGACCACGTCGTCGAGGTCGCGGTAGGGGATCACCGGCAGGGCCGGGCCGAACTGCTCCTCGTCCACGATCCGGGTGCCGTCGTGCACGTCGGTCAGGATGGTCGGCTCGAAGAAGTAGCCGGGACGGTCCATGGCCCGACCTCCGGTGGTGGCCCGGGCGCCGTGGGCGAGTGCGTCGGCCACCAGCTCCTTCACCCGCTCGAACTGCGGGGCGTTGTTGATCGGTCCCAACTTCGAGTCGGCCTCGGTCCCGTCGCCCACCTTCACCTCGGCGGCGCGGGCCGTCAGGCCCTCCAGGACGTCGTCGTAGAGGGATTCGGGCACGTACACCCGCTTCACCGCCGAGCAGACCTGCCCGTTGTTGGCGAAGGCCGCGGCGAAGATGGCCCGGCTCACCTGGCCCGGGTCGGCGTCGTCCAGGACGATCGCCGGGTCGTTGCCGCCGAGCTCGAGGGTGACCCGCTTGAGGTCGGGGGCGGCCGACTGGGCCACCAGCTTGCCCGTCTCGATCGACCCGGTGAAGCTGACCTTGCGGGGGACGGGGTGCCCGGTCATCCAGGAGCCCAGCCGGTCGCCGCCGCTGACCACGTTGAGCACGCCGGCCGGCATCACGTCGCGGAGCGCCTCGACCACCTTCAAGGTGGCGAGCGGGGTGAACGGCGAGGGCTTCAGCACCAGGGTGTTCCCGGCGAGCAGCGCCGGTGCGATCTTCCAGAACGCCAGGGTGAGCGGGAAGTTCCACGGGGTGATGGCCGCCACCACGCCGACGGGTCGACGGACGACCTCGACGTAGGCCTCGTCGTCGTCCTGGATCACCTGGGGCGGGGTGGCGAGGTTGGCGAAGTACTGGCACCAGATGGCCGAGGCGAAGACCTCGACGTTCGCCTCGGCCAGGGGCTTGCCCTGTTCGGCGGTGAGCACGGGTGCGAGGTCGCCGGCGGCGGCGAACAGGGCGTCCGCCATCGCCAGCAGCGTCGCCCGGCGTGCCGCCTCGTCGAGCTTCCAGTCCCGCTGGGCCTTGGCCGCCGAGTCGAACGCGGCGTCCAGCTGCTCCCGGGTGCACTCCGGTGCATGGGCGAACACCTCGCCATTGGCGGGGTTGACCACCCCGAACGAGTCCGCGGCCGGAACGGAGTCCCCACCGATGGTCATGACGAAGTCGGACATGGCGATCCCCCTGGCGTTGTGCGGTCTCCCTCGCGAATGTACCCCCGGGAGTGGCGGATGTCCCGGGCGGGCCCGCCGCCCGGGGGGATCCGGGTCCGACGGGGCCTCACACCCTCAGCGGCTCCGGGTCGGGCGACGCGGGCGGTGTGGGCGGCGTGCCGTCGGGACCGCCGGGCCCGGGAGGCAGGTCGGGGTCGACGGTCACGTGCGGAACGATGCGGTCGAGCCACTTCGGGAACCACCAGTTGGACTCGCCGAGGAGCAGCATCACCGCCGGGACGACGGCCATGCGGATCACGACGGCGTCGATCAGGATGCCGCCGGCCAGCCCGAGGCCGAACTCCTTGATCACCCGGATCCCGCCCAGGATGAAGGCGCCGAAGACCAGGATCATGATGAGCGCGGCGGCCGTGATGGTCTTGCCGGTGGCGGCGAGCCCGTTCCGTACGGCGGTGCGGTTGTCGCCGCACTTCAGGTACTCCTCCTGGATGCGGGTGATGAGGAAGACCTCGTAGTCCATCGACAGCCCGAACAGGATGGCGAACATCATCACCGGCAGGAAGGCCTCGATCGGACCCGTCTTGTTCACCTGGAACACCGAGCCGGCCCACCCCCACTGGAACACGGCCACCAGGATGCCGAAGGCGGCCCCGATCGACAGCAGGTTCATGATCGCGGCAGTGAGGGGGATCACCAGGCTCCGGAAGACGATGGCCAGCAGGAGGAACGACAGCACGACGACCAGCCCGATGAAGAGCGGCAGCTTCGACGACAGCACCTTGGCGAAGTCGGCGAAGATCGCCGTCGTCCCCCCGACGTAGACGGTGACCCCGCTTCCCGACGTGACCGTGGGGATCGTGGTCGCCCGCAGGTGATTGATCAGGTCGGTGGTGGCCGAGGCCTGCGGGGCCGAGTCCGGGTACACGTTGAGGAGCGCGACCTGCTGGCCTCCGTGCGGGGGCAGGACCACGGGCGGCACCACGGCGGCCACGTCGGGCTGGGTGCGGATCTCGGCGGCCAACCGGTCGACGGTGGCGGTGTCGAGCTGGCCCTTCTGGGCGGCCACCACCTGCAGGGGGCCGTTGAACCCCTGGCCGAAGCCGGACGAGAGCAGGTCGTAGGCCTGGCGGGTCGTCGTGTACGTCGGGTCGTTGCCCTGGTCGGAGTTGCCGAGCCGGAGGGAGAAGAACGGCATGGCCACGAGCAGCACGACCAGCAGGGCGACGACGGCGGGGACGATCGGGCGCCGCTGGATGAAGTCGGCCCATGTCGGCCAGAAGCCCTTCGACCCGGCGCCGACGACCCGGGGGCCGTTGGTCGCCAGGTCCTTCTTCTGCCTGCGGCTGAGCACCTTCGGGCCGATGAAGCCGAGGAGTGCCGGCAGCAGGGTCAGCGCCGCGACCATGGTGAACGACACGCCGATCGCCGCCGCCACGGCCAGGCCGTACAGGAACGACACCCCGAGCGCGAACATCCCGAGCAGGGCGATGCACACGATGATCCCGGCGAACAGCACGGCCCGCCCCGAGGTGTTGACCGCGTTGACGATGGACGATTCGACGTCGTTCCCGGCGATCAGTCCCTGCCGGTGCCGGGTCACGATGAACAGGGCGTAGTCGACCCCGACCCCGAGCCCGATGAGCAGGACCAGCTGGGTCGAGAACTCCGGCATCTTGAACAGGTTGCTCAGGAGCCCGATGAGCCCGATGGCGGTGCCGAGCGACGCCATGGCCGTCACCAGGGGCAGCGCCATGGCGAACAGCGAGCCGAAGACGAGGAGGAGGACGACGCCGGCCAGCAGGATGCCGAGCCCGGTGCCGCCCAGTGACTGCCGGTCGGCCTGCTCGGCGATCTGGCCGGAGACCGCCACCTGCAGATTCTTGTCCTGGGCGGTCAGGGCCGTGTTGACGAACTGCTTGGCCTGGGTGGCGGTGACGTTCTGTCCCTGGACGTCGAAGGTCACGTTGACGAACGCGGTCCGCCCGTCCGCGCTGATCTGGTGGGCCCCGACCGTCGTGTACGGGCCCTCGACGACGGTGACGTGCGGCAACTGCTCCACCTTGGCCATCATCGCCTCGATCGGCACCCGGACCGAGGAGTCGGTCACCGGGGTGCCGTCGGTCGTGTGGAAGACGATCCGTTCCTGGTCGCCCGACTGACGGGGCGCGGCCGCCTTCAACAGGTCGAGGGCCTGCGTCGACTCGGTGTGGGGGAGCGAGAAGCTGTTGGAGTACGCCGTCCCCACGGATCGGGACAGCAGCGACATGCCGACGAGCGCGATCAGCCAGAGGACGACCACGACGACTCGGCGGCGGACGCACCAGGTGGCGAGGGACTTCATGCGAGGGGGGCTCCTGTTCGAGGCGGGGGCGGGTCGATGGTGCCCGTCGGCGACCGGGGGGAGCGGTGGTGGGCCGGCGACGTGATCGGCGCGGCCCGTCCGGCGGGTGCCCCATTGTCGCTCATCCGCGAACCGTCCCCGCGCACCGCGGGGACGGCGGCCCCGGACCGGCCATGATGTGCGTCATGGACGCCCCACCACGACTGGTCCCACTGGCCGGAGCCGTCAACTTCCGCGACCTCGGCGGCTACCGGGGCCGCGACGGCCGCCTCACCCGGTGGGGGCGCCTGTTCCGGAGCGACGCGCTCCACGAGCTGACCTCCGAGGACGTGGCGCTGCTGCGGACCCTCGGCCTGCGCACCGTGGTCGACCTGCGCACGGGACGCGAGCTGCAGACGTCGGGTCGGGGGCCGCTCGAACCGGAACCGGTGGCCTTCCACCACCTGGCCGTGGTGCAGGAGGCGGCGTCGGGCACCGCCGGCGACGACGGCGAGTCCGTGGCCGCCCCGGCCCCACCCGGCGACGACCTGACCGAGCGCTACCTGTGGTACCTCGAGGTCGGCCGCGGCGCCCTGGTGGAAGCCCTCACCCTGCTGGGCGGCGCCGACCACTACCCGCTGGTGTTCCACTGCGCGGCGGGTAAGGACCGCACCGGGGTGCTCGCCGCCCTGGTGCTGGAACTGGTCGGGGTCGACCGCGAGGTGATCGTGGCCGACTACGTGATCACCGCCGAGCGGATCCGGCTCCTCCTGGACCGCTGGCGGGCCGATCCCGGGTTCGCCGAGCGGATGGCCAGGGTCCCGCCGTCCCGGTTCGGCGTGCAGGCGGACACCATGGTGGGATTCCTCGACGGCCTCGCCGCACGTCACGGCGGGGCCCGGTCCTGGGCGCTGGGTGCCGGCGTGCCGGCCGATGCGCTCGACCGGCTGGTCGACCTGGTGCTCGAGCCGGAGCGCTGACCCCGTAGCCGCCAGGACCTGCGTCGGCACCCGGCAACTACCCGGCCGCGCCCCACCGGGTTCGGGCGCCGGGGAAGTCTGGCACCCGAACCCGGTGGGACGGGGACCGGGTCAGGCGGCCACGGTGACCGCCACCGATGCGGCACCGACGACGGGCGAGTTGAGGTGCGTCCCGCCCATCGAGCCGTAGTAGACGGCATCGCCGAAGGCGAACGTCCCGCCGTCGGACGCCACCAGCCAGTAGCCCTTGCCGTCCGGCGTGGCCGTCATCCCCACGATCGGCGAGTTGAGGTGCTTCCCGCCCATCGAGTCGTAGAAGACGGCATCGCCGAAGGCGAAGACCCCGCCGTCGGACGCCACCAGCCAGTAGCCCTTGCCGTCCGGCGTGGCCGCCATGCCCACGATCGGCGAGTTGAGGTGCGTCCCGCCCATCGAGCCGTGGAAGACGGCATCGCCGAAGGCGAAGACCCCGCCGTCGGATGCCACCAGCCAATAGCCGTGTCCGTCCGGCGTGGCCGCCATGCCCACGATCGGCGAGTTGAGGTGCGTCCCGCCCATCGAGCCGTGGAAGACGGCATCGCCGAAGGCGAAGACTCCGCCGTCGGACGCCACCATCCAGTAGCCCTTGCCGGCCGGGTCGGGCTGATCCGGCGGCACGACCGACTGGTAGGGGGTGGCGGCCATGCCGACCACCGGGGCGTCCAGGTGCTTGCCGCC
>Ga0307373_10012455_pt1 | contig 12073 bp, 7 predicted proteins | sample OX2MG_FD_202534 | JGI IMG/M metagenome (GOLD analysis project Ga0307373, IMG submission 202534) | Soil microbial communities from Risofladan, Vaasa, Finland - OX-2 | ecosystem: Environmental > Terrestrial > Soil > Coastal area > Acid sulfate soil | place: Finland: Risofladan, Vaasa | collected...
TCAGGCGATCGAGGCGCAGCCGGTCTTCGGCCAGATCAGGCCATCACGAGGCCAGGTGCGTCCGTGCTTGAACAGCATCCTCGGGAGAAGACGTGGCGGATGTCGGTTGTCCTGCACAAGATGTCGGACAGTTCAGGCGTAGAGAAAGAAACCGTAGCGTAGGAAAAGGCGAGTCCGTTTGCCCCGCACATGCCGCAACGAAATGCTCTGTCCTATGGGTCACGGGCCGTCAGAGATCGAACCGACGCTGGCGAAGCGCGAGTCCCACGTGGGCCGCATGCTCCGGGACGTGAACACGCGTTCCTGAAGCGCCCGATCGTCAACGCAACCTCAATCGACGATGAGGACCACGCTCATCCCTCGCGCGTCGCGGCCGTCAGAACCGGCTGAGGCCTGTCTAGTGACGCCCCGCCCGGCCGCAGCGGAAGAGGCTCTGCGAAGACCGTCATCCGCGCCCAAGCCGTGCCGCCGATGAAGAGCGCACCAATCCAAGCGAACACTTCGCGCCAGACGAGCGACGGAACGCCGATCTGCGAGAGTCCGAGAACCGCATGATAGCCGGCAATCGCCGCTGGAATGGCAAATGCGGCGGCGATGGCGGCGCGCAGAGGCAGCGGGCGAACGATCGCGAACGCAATCTGGCCGATGCCGAGGGTGAGAGCGCCGGCGATAATGCCGACAAGCAGCGCGCCGATGACGCCTGCGCCGCCATGAAACGCCGCCATCCCGGCCGTCAGTCCAACGAAGAACGGCAGCGCGTAAACGGCGAGCGTGAAAATCAGCCAGCAGAACAGGCCGATCCCGAACGTGCTGAGGATGAGTCCAATGACGAGCATGGTGGTAGCCTCCGTGACAAAAGATGTGACGGTCGCGCCTTCCACCACCACCACGGCGCGCTTGAAGAATAGCCGATGGCGAACTGGGTTGGAATCCCATTTATTTGCCTGGCAACCCCCCGTCGACCTGTGAAGGGAGACGGTTCGCGCATGGCATGTGAACTGAAAGAGTGGTGAGCCGCGCCCAGGGGAGACGGGACGGCGCTTACGCGCCGCCCTCGCCGAACTTCCAGACCGGAATTCCGAGCTTCTTCGCCTTGTCGGCGAGATTGCCCTGGATGCCAGTACCGGGGAACACCATGACGCCGATCGGCAGCACCTCCAGCATCGCATCATTGCGCTTGAACGGCGCCGCCTTGGCGTGCTTCGTCCAGTCGGGCTTGAACGCGATCTGCGGCACCTTGCGATTGGTCGCCCATTTGCCGGCGATCAGTTCGGCGCCCTTCGGCGATCCGCCATGCAGGAGTACCATGTCGGGATGCTTGGCGTGGACCTTGTCGAGCCGGTCCCAGATCAGACGATGATCGTTGAAGTCGAGCCCGCCGGTGAGCGCGATCTTCGGTCCTGCCGGTAGCATCACTTCTGTCTCGGCGCGGCGTTTGGCGGCCAGGAAGTCGCGGCTGTCAATCATCGCGGCGGTCAGAGTGCGATGGTTGACCGATGATCCGGAGCGGGGTCGCCAGGATGATCCGGTGTGGATCTCGAAGCGTTCTGCGGCCTGGTCGCGGAAGAGTTCCATGCTGTTGCGGCGCTCGATCAGCGTGATGCCCTCGGCCGTGAGACGCTCGAGTTCGACCGAGCGCACTTCCGAGCCGTTCTGCTCGCGCTGACTCTTCTGCTGCGCCTGCTCGTTGTCGTCGAGCTCGCGTCCGATGCGGTCGATCGCGCGGTGGAACAGGTTGACCGCCGACCAGAGCAAGTCCTCGAGGTCGGGTTCGAGGCGCGTGTCGCTCAGGGTCGAGACCAGGGCGTCGAAGATGTCGGAAACGGCGCCCGCGACGGCATCGCCTTCGGGAAGCGGCCTCGGATCGGGCTCGTCGTGGAAGGGACGGTAGCCATAGAGCTGAAGTTCGTTGAGGACGTGATCGGTCGGGGAGGAGGTGTGCGGCGGTTCGAATTCGGTGTCGTCGTGGTCGGTCGTCATGGTGAGGTCCTTTGCCGGATCGACCGCGCCCATCGCGGCCTTCGTGGCGATCACCAGACGGCAGGTGGAACGGGCCAGAACCCGAGAGCGAAGCGGAGGGCCGGAGCGCCAGCGGAGGATGGCGAAGCCCGGCTATTTTGTTTCGCGCTGCAAAGGCCTGAAGGGCCGGCGGAAAATAGCCGGGCGCAGCCATTGCCGGGCCGGGCCGCTTGCCGTCCGATCGCCCTCTAGGAGGCCAAGGGCGCGACTCTGTCCGGCGTCTTGGGCCTCGCCTGACCGGCCATGAAGATGCTTGAACCGCCGACACTCACCCCGTCTCGGCAGACCCCCACAGCATGAAGCGGATGACGTCCTGCGGTGCGAGCTGAATGCGTAAGGCCGCCCTGAGTTCGTCGATGCCAAGCGTGCGCAGATCCTCGTTGAAGTCGCCGAGCCTGGGCGACCATGCAATCGTCTTGATGCCGACCGCCTCTGCACGTTCGGTCAGAGCCGTCACCGCCGCGTCACCGGCCGCATCGTCGTCTCGCGCGATATAGAGACCGCGCAGCGTCGGCGGGAGCAGCAAAGCGGCGAGGTGGTTGGCGGAAAGCGCCGCGGCCATCGGCAAGGTCGGCAGCACGCATCGTAGTGACAGCATGGTCTCGATGCCTTCGCCGGCCGCGAGCACGTCGTTTGCCACACCAAAGCGGACCGCGTTGCCGAGAAGGTCGCCCATTGCCCGTCGCGGCGTGTCGATCGGCGCCTTGCCACGGCCTGACGGGTCGAGCCAAGTCCGGTGTGCGCCGGTCATCCGGCCGTCGAGATCAGTGACGCGGGCGATCATCGCGGGCCAGGTCTCGGTCGACGCGTCCTCGTCCGGGCGATAGTAGCAGTGCGGGTGAAAGCGGAGCGCGCCGTCTTCGTGCAAAGCCGCAATGCCGCGATTGCGCAAATACGTTTCCACGAGAGTCCGTGCGATCGGCTGTGACATAGCGAACAGCCGCCGCGCCGCTTCCGGCGATCGCGTCTGCGCCGGCAGACGTGCAGTTTGCGGCGCTGGCTCCGGGCCCGAGCGGGGCAAACTTAGGAAGCGTCGCGCCTCGTCGGCGACATCGTGGAAATCGAGAAGTCCACAGCTCTCACGGATGATGTCGAGCAGGTCGCCGTGCTCGCCGGTGGCGGCATCGGTCCATTTGCCGGCTGGTCCCTTGGACGACTCCTTCAGCCGGACGAACATGGAACGGCCCGGCGTATTGCGCACGTCGCCGACCAGCCAATGGCGGCCCTCGCGCCGGCCATTGGAGAGATAGTGGCGGCATACCGCTTCGGCTTCGCGCGCGAGACGGTGCGCAAGTTCGGAAGCGTCGCATGGCATCACGCAGCCTCCCGCTCACTGACGCGCTCGACCGGATAATGCTCCAGCACTTTCCCGAGCACGCTGATGCCGCTCGCATCGGTGGGCACGAACATGCGCAGCTTCCAGGAGATGATCTCGTGAAAAAGGCCGTAGGCCTTGAGTCGATCCCGCATCGTGTCGGTGAAGCCCGACAGCTCGATGCGGTTCGCGCCCATAACGCGCACGCGGCGGAGCTTCAGGCCTTCGGCGAGATCGAGAACGGTGCGGCCGTCCATCAGCGCTGCGAACGCGCTCTCGGCGGTGAGCGTCGGTGCGTCCACCGCGAACGCGGTTGCGGCCCAGGCGGGCGAGACCTTGCGGCCGATGATGCGTTCGCCCGCATCGGTCTGAAGCCGATAGACGCGCGTCGACTCGTTCGGCAGGCGCTTCCAGATCGGCAGCAGCAAGCCGGCGACGATGTGGATCGTGCCATCGGTGAACGCGGGCACCTCGGCGAGCTCGGCCAGCCAGGCGGCGGCGAAGTGCTCGCGATCGACTTCGATCCAGTGGCTCTCCGCCATCATCTTTAAGGGAAGGCTATGATGCTCCATCGGCCGGATCAGCCGTACGCGCCGCTCGATCTCGCCGTCGTCGAGCATCAAGCTCGGTGCCGGAATCTGAATGGCCGCTCGGCCGGAGCGCTCGTTGATCAGAAGTACAGCGCGCGGATCGGAAAGCCGATCCAGGGCATCGTCCAGTGTCACAGGGCGATTGCGCTCGCGCTGGATGATGGTCAGCAGGCGCGTCTCCGCGCCGGTGCCGGGATGGGTGTAGATCGCGCGGCGGTCGGTGAGCGCGAAGCTTTCGGCGCGGAGCGTCTCTAGCCCAACATCGTAGGTCCCGGACGCGACAGCGCCTTCGATGCGTGCGGTCAGCAACTGCTCGAACGCCGTGAACAGCACGTTCTGCAGATCGATGGTCAGCGCCAGCAGGCGATTGAGGAAGGTGGTGATCGGCGGCAGCTCGTCCTTGATGCCGTTGGCGTCCATCAGCTTCAGGCCGGTGGCGTCCTCGAAGGTCTGAAGCGAGCAGCCGTCAACCTTGCCTCTGACCAGAAGCATGTAGAGCTGCCGCAACGCGTCGCGCCCGTAGTGGCTTTCGAGATTATCCTCGGGCCGGAACAGGCCCTGGCCGCCCGTCTGGCGCTGGCCGCGTGTGATCGCGCCGAGCGTGTCGAGGCGGCGCGCTATCGTGCTCAAGAAGCGCTTCTCCGCCTTCACGTCCGTGGCGATCGGACGGAACAGCGGCGGCTGTGCCTGGTTGGTGCGGTTGGTGCGGCCGAGACCCTGGATCGCCGCATCGGCCTTCCAGCCGGGTTCGAGCAGGTAGTGGACGCGCAGGCGCCGATTCCGCGCCGACAGCTCGGCGTGGTAGCTGCGTCCCGTGCCACCCGCTTCCGAGAAAACGAGGATGCGCTTGGCGTCATCCATGAAGGCGGCCGTCTCCGCGAGGTTGGCCGAGCCGGCACGGTTCTCGACCATCAGCCGATCGCCCTTGCGGACGACGCGGCGCGAGCGTCCGGTCACCTCGGCCACCACGTCGGTGCCGAAGCGCTGGACGATCTGGTCGAGCGCGCCGGGCACCGGCGGGAGCGAAGCGAGCTTCTCGATCAGGCGGTCCCGGCGAGCGACGGCCTCGCGGCTCTCGACCGGCTGACCGTCGCGGTAGACGGGCCGAGACGAGAGGTTGCCCTCGGAATCGGTGAAGGGCTCGTAGAGCTGCACCGGGAAGGAATGGGCGAGATAATCCAGCACGTACTCGCGCGGCGTGATGTCCACCTGGACATCGTTCCATTCCTCGGTCGGAATCTCTGCGAGCCGGCGCTCCATCAGCGCCTCGCCGGTCGAGACGATCTGGATGACGGCAGCATGGCCGGCCTCGAGATCGCGATCGATCGAGCGGATCAGGGACGGCGTCTTCATGCTGGTCAGCAGATGGCCGAAGAAGCGTTGCTTGGCGGATTCGAAGGCGGACCGCGCCGCTGACTTCGCCTGCGCGTTCAGCGTGCCGGTTTCGCCGGTGATGTTCGCGGCCTGCATCGCCGCATCGAGATTGTTGTGAATGATCGAGAACGCGCCGGCATAGGCGTCGTAGATGTGGATCTGCTCCGGCGTAAGCTGGTGTTCGACCAGTTCGTATTCGACACCTTCGTAGGAGAGCGAGCGGGCAGCATAGAGGCCCAGCGCTTTGAGGTCGCGCGCCAGCACCTCCATTGCGGCGACGCCGCCATCCTCGATCGCCTCGACGAACTCGGCGCGAGTCGCGAACGGGAAGTCCTCGCCACCCCAGAGGCCGAGACGCTGGGCATAGGCGAGGTTATGGACCGTGGTCGCGCCGGTCGCGGAGACGTAGACCACGCGAGCGTTCGGCATCGCGTGCTGGAGCCGCAAACCCGCGCGGCCCTGCTGCGAGGCGGCCTGGTCGCCGCGTTCGCCCTTGCCGCCGACCGCGTTCTGCATGGCATGGCTCTCGTCGAAAATGATCACTCCGTCGAAGTCGGAGCCCAACCATTCGACGATCTGCTGGACACGCGAAAGCTTCTCGCCGCGCTCATCGGTGCGCAGCGTGGCGTAGGTCGTAAATAGGACGCCCTCTGCCAGCCGGATCGGCGTGCCCTGACGAAAGCGGGAGAGCGGCGTGACGAGCAGCCGCTCCATCCCGAGCGCTGACCAGTCGCGCTGTGCGTCCTCGATCAGCTTGTCGGACTTGCTAATCCAGACGGCGCGACGCCGGCCCTTCAGCCAGTTGTCGAGCAGGATGCCGGCGACCTGGCGGCCCTTGCCGGCGCCGGTGCCGTCGCCGAGAAACCACCCCCGACGAAAGCGAACGCGATTCTCGGCATCGTCCCGCGCCGCGGTGACGACATCGAAGGTCGCATCGACCGACCAATAGTCTGCGAGGAAGTCGGAGTGGGCTTCGCCGGCATAGATGACGGATTCAAGCTGGGCGTCTGACAGAGAGCCGTCGGTGATGACGTTCGCCGGGAGATGCGGCCGGTATGAAGGCTTGGGAGGCGCGACCGAGGCCATCGCGGCCGACTGGACCAGCTTGGTGGGATGCGCCTGAGAACCGGGAATACGGATCGACTGCAATCCGTATTCTTCATAAAGCGCATCCGTGAGGCGCACGCCCTCCGGCGGCGTCCAGTCGATGATCTCGTAAGCGAGCTCCACCGCCTCCGGTTCGGGGAGCGCCGGAACGGAGGATGGTCGCATTGCGAAGGCGCGCACCGTGCGCGGGATGGCCGGGCGCGCATCGGTGACGGCAATGGACGCTTCAACCGGCATACGCGGTGGAACGTGCTCGATCACCCAGGCGAGCAAGGTGGCTGCATCCGGCGCGACACCCGGAGAGTCAGGGAACACGCCCGGATCGACGGCGGGTTGCTTGTCGATGACGAGCAGCCGCGTGTCGATCGTGGTGCCGTGCTTCGCATAGGCCGCGCCGTCGATCGCAGCGGAGAACACGAGTCGGCCGCGCTCCTGCAGGCAAGCGAAGGCGTCGGTCCAAGCTAGATTGTCGGGCGCGAAGCTCGATCCGGTGATCGCGACGAGACGCCCGCCTTCGCACAGCCGCGCCAAGGCAGAGGTGACATGGCGAAGCGCCGCGTCCGCCATGCGCCGATCGACATTCGCCATCGCCGAGAAAGGCGGGTTCATCAGAACCACGCTTGGCGCGATGGCGGCGTCGAGATGATCGTCGATCTGCGCCGCGTCGAAGCGAGTGACGGCGATGCCGGGGAAGAGGTGATCGAGCAATGCCGCACGGGCCTCGGCCAGCTCGTTCAGGACCAGCGAGCCGCCGGCCAGTTCGGCGAGGACGGCGAGCAGACCGGTCCCAGCCGAAGGCTCGAGCACCTGATCGGCGGGCGTGATGGCGGCAGCCGTGCAGGCGGCGAGTCCGAGCGGGACCGGCGTCGAGAATTGCTGCAGCGCCTGGCTCTCCTCGGAGCGGCGCGTGTGGGTGGGGAGAAGGCTCGCGATCTTCGCCAGCATCGGTAGCGCTGCGACCTGAGACCCGGCTTTGCGGAAAAGCGCGTTGCCGTATTTGCGGAGGAACAGGACCGTGGCCGCCTCGCCGGCGTCATAAGCGGTCTTCCAATCCCAGGCGCCAGCCGCATCGGAGGCGCCGAAGGCGGACTCCATCGCGTCGCGCAGGATGCCGGCGTCGATGCGGCGTCCGCGTTCGAGATCGGGGAGAAGAAGCCGCGCGGCCTGAGCGATGGCGGCGGACGCTGGCGCGAGCGATGGCACAGCCGAGCGGGCGGCCGCGGAGCCGGAAGGATTCGTCATGAAGAGGACCTCGGGAGAGCAGGAACGGGCCGAGCCAATGGGCGCTCTCTCTCGACCCGATCGGCTCAAACCCGTCCCGGCAGGCCTCTCACTCTCTCTTCGCGCCGCCACCCGCCCGCACCCGCACTGGATGCTCAGGCGCCCGTCGCTTGGCGCGCGAAGCTGCGAGGGTGCGCGCCAGCCAGCCGTTGGTGTCGGTCCAGGCGATCGTCTCGCGGGTCTCCAGGTCGAGCACATGGGCGCCGCCGCCGAAGGCGTTGACGCGCGGCCGCGAGCACGAGTTCGACCATTGGAAGCCCCAGCGGCCGGTAAGACCGAAAGCCGCAGCGCAGCGCTGGACGAAGAGGACCACCTGCTGGGGATCGCCGGTGACATCGTCGCGAATCCAGAGTCTGTTCGCGCCGTGCTCCGGCTCGATCGACAGGAGGAAGCCGTCGGGCGGCACCTCCTCATGAGCGGCGTCCTCCATGAAGGCTTGGTAGAGCTTGAGCGCGCGCGCTGCATTGTCGGGCGTGCCGACGTCGAGCACGCACGAGAAGTGCGTGAGGAAATCAGCCATGATGGCCTCCAGAAATGGAAAAGCCCGGCGCATGGCCGGGCGTATCGTGGAAGAGTTGAGCGGGGCGACCGACGCCGCCCCGCCCAACGTCGTCACTCCGCGGCGATCACGGCCGGCTCATCCGCTTCGTCATCGCGGGCCTCTTCGTCGTCGGAGAGAAAGGCGGGCAGCGTGTCATCGTCTCCGGCGGGATCGCCGTCGATAGACTCCGCGGCCACGGCTTCCTGAGTGCGCAGCGGCTCGGGGAGCCAGCCAGTACCGTCGAGCAGCCGTTCGGCTTCCTTCGCCATGTCCGCCTTCTTCAGGTGGTCGATGAGTTGAGCGGATTGCTCGCCCTTCGCCTCGCGCACCGCCTCGAGGATGCGGGGTTTGGTGACGCGGCCGAGATAGCTGTCGACGGTCGGCCTCCAGCCGGCTTCCACCATGTCGAGCCCGACTGCGCGTGCGAGCCGGTCGGCCAGGACGAGACGGTGCTGAACGCCGTGAACCGAGACGCCAGCACCGCTATAATGATCGCCCTTCTCGTAGAGCGCGTTGACGCCGAACGAGACGCAATGCGCAAGGAGCGCGCTGCGGCTGGTCTCGTCGAGGGTGGCGAGCCAGTCCCAGAGCCCAGCCTCATCCTTCGGCAGATCGGACTTCCAGGCTTCGTGCCGTTCCGCGACCGTCCTGGCGGGCGGACTGTCCTTTAGGTCTGCCGGCTGTGCGGAGAAGAACACATGCCGCACTGACGCCTCGAGACAAGCGCCCGGAGCCGCGTGCTGAAAGGTGTCGAGGCAGAGCTTGTGCAGCAAGGCCGTCATTGCGACATGCGGGTTGTTGGCCACCGCGTCCCGCAGCGCGAGTGTCCGGTACGCCGTCAACTCGCTAACGAGTCGATCGGGCAGCGGCTTCACGACATCGTCCTCGTCCTCCTCCGGCTCGGTTTGGCCGCCGATGGTGATGACGGCGCGCTGCGCCGGGGGCGAGGATGGTTCGCCGCCGTCGTGCTGATCGACATCGGCCTCCGCTTCGCGGTCGCCGTCCACGGCAGCCGGCGCCTCGTCTTCGGGACGGACATAAGCGCGATCGACGGAAAGGCTGCCGTCCGCATCGATGCTGACGAAGACGCCGGCGCGGGCGATCTCGGCCGGATCGTACCTAACCGGCCGACCCTCGCAAGCGGCGAGCGCCGTCTCGATTTCGCCGAGGCGCGCGTCGATCTCGTCGGGCAGTTCGTCGGCGTTCTCGTATTCGGCTTCGAGCTTGGCGTACTCGGCCTGCAAGGCATCGATCGTCGCGTGTTCCTCGGCGGTGAGATCGGTCGGCGTGCCGTCGAGTTCGCGCAGATGATGGGTGTGGCCGAACGGGAAATCGACATTCACCTCGATCCACTTCCAGCCCTCGGCGGCGATTTTCTCTGCCTCGGCCTTCAGTTTCTCGGCAACCAGGCCGTCGAGCAGGCCGACATTCTCCAGCCAGCCGCCATCGTCCTGCTGAAAGAGATCGCGCATGACGATGCCGCCCGCCTGCTCATAGGTGTCGAGGCCGACGAACAGGACGCGCTTGTCGGACGCGCGCACGGTGCGTTCCGTTAGCATGCGGCGGATCTGATACGGCTCCTGGCTGTAGGAGCGTTGGAGTGTTTCCCAGACCTGGTCCTGGCGCGCGTGATCGTTGGTCACGGTGAACGCCATGAGCTGATCGAGCGATATGCCGTCTTCGGCATAGATGTCGAGCAGCTTCTCCGACACCGCGGAGAGGCGCAGCCGCTGCTTCACCACGTTCACGCCGACGAAGAACGCGGCGGCAATGTCCTCCTCGGGCTGACCCTTCTCGCGCAGAACTTGGAAGGCGCGGAACTGATCGAGCGGATGCAGCGGCGCGCGGTGGATGTTCTCAGCCAACGAGTCTTCCTCGGCGGAGATGTCGACGCCGGGATCGCGCACGACGCAGGGCACCGGCGCGGTCTTGGCGAGACGCTTCTGTTTGACGAGATGCTGCAGCGCCCGGTAGCGACGTCCGCCGGCCGGGACCTCGAACATGCCGGTCTCGGCGCCCTCGGCATCGAGCACCGGGCGGACGTTGAGGCTTTGCAGGAGCGTGCGCCGGGCGATGTCCTCGGCCAGCTCCTCGATCGAGACGCCGGCCTTCACGCGCCGGACGTTCGACTGGGACAGAACAAGCTTGTTGAAGGGAATGTCGCGCGACGACGACAGGGTGATCTTCTGAACAGTAGTGGCCATCGGGATGGTCTCCGCGACGGGCGCCGAAAGACTCTCTCTCGGCTTCCAACCCATCACGAAGACCGGCGCAGCCCTCTTCCTCTAGGGCGCCGCAAACCCGCGAAGCCGTAGATACGCCTCCACAAATCCGGCCTTGCGTAACGGCCGGATCCGCCAGGGGCGTGGGCCCGTCCAGCGGCGGAGGCTCACGCCGCTTCCTGTTCGCGATCCGATGGCGTGGCGCGGCGTTCGTCGTCGCTAGGAAGAAGGCCGAGGAGAAAGTCGGCGGCCTTGCTCGCCTGCGACGCCGCGCGGACGATGGCGCGGTTGTCCTCGCGCAGCACATCCAGCCAGGAACCGATGTAGTCGGCATGGCGCACGGTCGGCGCGATGCCGAGCGAGGCGCAGCAGAAGGCAGCATTCATCTCCGCCACCAGCTCCTCGAACGCATATTTCTTCGAGCCGAAGGAGCCGGAGAGATCGCGGTTCAGCCGGTGCGGGGCGCCGCTGGCGTGACCGAGCTCATGCAGCGCGGTGCGGTGCCAGTTGATCGGCTCGAAATAGGCTTGCGGCGGCGGCACCTGCACATAGTCATGCGCTGGTGCGTAGAAGGCGCGGCTGCCGCCGATGCGGAAGTCGATGCCCGTCGCCCTGATCAGCGCCTCGACCGTGGGCTCGATCAGGCCCGGCTCCGGTGGCGGCGCGGCAACGGCGAGATCTTCGGGCAGCCCTTCGCACTGCGCCAGGTTGAAGACGGTGAAGCGCTTCAGGAACGGGATGGCCTGCGCTTCCTCGCCGGTCTCGCGTGCCCGCTTCTTCTCGTCGTCGGGCACGAACCTGTCGGCATAGACGACGGTGGTGCCGTGCTCGCCCTTCCGGACATTTCCCCCGAGCGACAGCGCCTGGCGGAAGGTGACCCAGCCCTGGACCGGAAACCCATGCTCGATCACCGACCCCCAGAGGATCAGCACATTGATCCCCGAATAATTCCGGCCGGTGGCGGCGTTCTTCGGCATGGCGAGCGGCGCTTTCGCCGCCGCCGTGCCCCAAGGCTGGACCCAGGGCACGCGGCCCGCCTCAAGCTCGTCGATGATCCTGGTGGTGATTTCGTCGTAGAGGCTCGTTCGGTCGGAGCCGGAACGGGCGCGAGCGGTATGTCTGGACATCGCGGATCTCCGCGACGGGCGCCGGAAGCCTCTCTCCCAGCCTTCAACCCGTCACGGAAACCCGGTCCGCACTCTCACTCTCGGGGCGTTGCGGGGTGTCCCCGCAGAAGGGGTCGGCCGAGACGATTGGCTCGGCCGCAGGGGAAGGCCTTCCCCTTAGACGCCGTTTTTCGGGGGCCTCCGAGGTGGAGGCCATGGCGTTCGATCCCACCCAGGACCCGCTTAGTCCCTGAAAATGTGCTGGAAGGGGTACTTTTTACCCTATACGGCGCGTGTTTAGCTCAGAAAAGGAGGGGTCCGGCTTTTGGCCCCAAGGAGACGTTATTGACAAATATGCGCCAGAATGGCTATTTAGTGCCCACTTTGACGCAGAATCACAGACTCACCATGCAGCCTCGCCAGCACAAAACCGCCAGCTTCTTGTCGGCTCACCCGGTGTTCACGCGGGCTGAGTTCGCGGCGGCCTTCGGCCATCCGGCGAGCGCGGCCAATGTCAC
>Ga0307373_10012457_pt1 | contig 12072 bp, 13 predicted proteins | sample OX2MG_FD_202534 | JGI IMG/M metagenome (GOLD analysis project Ga0307373, IMG submission 202534) | Soil microbial communities from Risofladan, Vaasa, Finland - OX-2 | ecosystem: Environmental > Terrestrial > Soil > Coastal area > Acid sulfate soil | place: Finland: Risofladan, Vaasa | collected...
GCGTTAGCCGGCGCGGCGGCGGGCACCCTTGATGGGTGGGTTGGGCGGCAGGCGTGAGACTGCGCATAACGGACGCCCGCGGCGGACTATCGGACGGCTTTGCTGTTCGATAGCCCGTAACGCCGGTGTTCGTTATGCACCGCTGGTATTCGGGCGATCACTTTTCGTGCCTAACCGTCCCTCGGACTCGAACGAGGGCCCCGACCTTTAGGTCGAGGGCCCGAGGCACCAATGATCGCAGATCGAAACCCCCAGGTCGGTCCCTCACATGAGGGAAATGAACAACACAAACAACAAACATAACCCCAGTCGCGGACGAAATATGCGCGACGCTTGAGCTTACGTCGTTGAAATACGCAAAGAATTCCTCTCGTACCTATGCCTACTGGATATGCCGACGGTGATCACAGCGGTAGGCAGGGGAGTAGGCACAGCTGAAACCACACCCAGCGGAAGCGCGTCGAGCTCGTTCCACGCCTCGCAGGCGCGTCAAACTTGGGCTCACGAGGGCGGGTCCAGAAGCGACCGGACATGGGTTGATGAACGGGAAAGAAAAGGTCGCTTCAGCTTGTTGTAGCGCTCAGGTCCGCTTTTGGGCACACTGCAGAAGCAGATGGACACACTGCGCCGGCAGCAGCGGTTGAGAATGATCGGGAACGGACGTTGTGTCTATTGGTCCACATGTACTTCGGATCAAGGTGTTCTCGCCGCTAAGGCCGACGGTTTTGCGGGCAAGAGCGACGCCAAGGGGATATCAAGATTGCAAACGACGCCGGAGGATTCGAAGGCAAGATGGGCTTTCCCGCTTAGTTCGCCAACAAAGCCTTGTTCAATCAATCGCGTCCCAAAGCTTTGGTGTGTTGGTATCTCAACGGACGGGCCGCCTGTCTCCACCCACGTAAAGCCAAAACGCTCATTCGAGGCATTAATAGCCGCCGATATCGCCACGCAGCCATTGCCATTCGACAACGCCCCATACTTGACGGCGTTAGTGCAAAGTTCATTCAGGATCATTGCGAGTGGAAGAACGGCGGAGGGACTAACGTCAATATCCGGAATTTGAACGAAGAAACGCGCGCCCTTATTGAAGGGATCGATTGCCGTGCGTACGATCGACTCCAGCGATGCGCTTGCCCAATTTGTCTTCAATAACAAGTCGTGCACTCGGCCCAATGCGAGCAACCGATGCTCGATTGCCTCACGCCCCTTCTCAACACTGTCTACATTTCTTAAGCTCTGTGACGCGATAGCCATAACGGTGGCAAGCACGTTTTTTATTCGATGATGTAACTCTTCCAAAAGAAGGCGTTGCAGGCTCTCGATTACCTTTTGCTCGGCAGCGTCGATCCCGGCTTGCGCCAATAGCTGTCGCAGGGTCGCGTTCTCAGTATCGAGCCGAAGTTCTTTTGCGCTGACCAAGATTGCGATGCTCTATAAAGGCGGGACCAGTCAGCTTTCAGTCACCCCGTACTAGCCACGGCCCGCTCGGCGGTTGTGCGAGCCTATACGGCATGTACGAAAACGTACAGCAACCAAATGTGTCGAACGTGGCCCACCGCGTTGATTTACGACTGTGCATGTCGGCAAATTGAGCATAAGCAGACATTTGCGTGGGGATGACATAGGCCACTCGACTTTTAGCGGCTAAAATAAAAGCCGTCGGGGTTGCCGGCGGCTTTGAGTCTGCCCTCGCGGTGAGGGCGCTACCGGCGTCGTGGGCCGGATTTGTTGCTGCTTACGTTCGCGTCTTTCGGTGTCTGGTCGGCCTTCTCCTCTTTGGGCAGCCGGAGCACGACCTTGCCGTCGATCGGCAGCGCCTGCAGCACGAGGTTATAACCGTCGCCATCCTGGTGCATGAATGCTGCGCCGATAGCGAGCCAAAAGTCGTCTTGGCCTTCGCGCTTCACGACCGTGTAAGCGCGATACGCGGGTTGCTGGTTGGCCATTGCTGGTCTCCTTTCCGTTGGTGGGGGGTCAATATTCGTCGGCGCGCATGATGGTGAGTACGCGCGTCGTCTTCTCGGGATCGGCGGGATCTTCCGAACCGCCGTCCATGTCGAGGGCGTAGTAATCGATCTTGAAGAAGTACGTTTCGCCCTCGATCTCGAAGCTGCCGAAGTCGTGCTCTTGGTGTGGGTCATTATCCGCGTCGAACTTGTCGAAGGACTGCACGGCCAGGATCACGCGCGCCTTGGCGTCGAGCGGCAGCTCGTTGACGCCTTGCGTCATGACCACTCGGCCGCCGATGAACGTGGTGCGAAAATTATTGTTGAGGACGCGTATTTTCTCGGCGGCGCTGTCAATAGCGGCGTGAGACATGACTGTCGCCTCATGCCGCGTGTGCTGCGGCAAGCGAGCCGACATTGGCGCGAATGATCGCAAGTGCTTCATCAAGCGTCGCGACGCGTTCGCTGGCGAGGTCTTGGCCAACGAATTCGAGTTCGTCCTCGTCGAGCAATGTCGCTTGCATGACGACGGAGTATTGTCCGTCGATGAGCGGCGCGATCTCGATGTTGACGAATTGAAGGGGAAGCTGCGACGGCGCTTTGGCGCCCGCACTAGTGTCAAGGGACATAAATCTCTCCGTCTTGCTCCGCCGGGCCCCGATCAGCTCAGGGGGCGGCGCGAAAGACGGAAAGGCTGCTGAAATTATACCCAGGCGGCGCTTGTCCACAAGCAGGCGAGTGTTGGCGATGAGTTAGAATTGGTTCATGGATGCGCAGCTCAGAGTCCGTGGCCGATTGTTTCAGCGACCAGAAGCGCCACGAGCCTTTCGGCTGACGGCGCGTGACTTGAGCTTGCTGGCCAATCTCGCGCGCTTGCGGCTGGCATCTGGCGAGCAGCTGGCGGCGCTCGATGGCGGGAGCCAACAAAACGTATCGCGTTCGTTACTGGCGCTATGGGAAAACGACTATGTCGAACGGTTGCTCGGTCAGATGGAGACGCGGCTACTCTATAAGGGGTCGTTCCCGCTGATCTACGGACTGACGCGACCGGGTGCGTGGTTGCTGCGCAAGCACGGTTACGATGTTCGGCGGCGTCTGCTGTATGAGACTGACAAGCAACGTCGGGCTGGTTGGCGGTTTATCGAGCACCGGGTGGCAATCACCGAATTTCTGGTGCGTCTTGAACTAGCCTGTCGTACTCGACCCAATATTGAACTCATCCAGCGTAAAGACATCGTAGAGAACGCTGCAAAGACGCAACGCGATCGTCGTGTGCGATTGACTGCAAAGGTTCGTATTGACGGTGCGCAGCAATTGCTGACGGTTGATCCCGATGAGCTATTTGGACTGAGGGTGTCCGGTGCAAAGAAAGCAACCTTTTTTATGTTTGAGTGTGATCGTGGTGAGATGCCGGTGCATCGACGCAAGAACAAGGAGCAAACGTATTTCGCGAAAAAATTATTGGCATATCACGGGGCGAATAGGGAAGGGGAGCATGTTCGTGAGCTTGGGATGCCGAACTTTCGCGTGGCGACGGTGACGACGACACCGCAGCGGGTTGCGCAGATGATCGAAGCGCAAAATGAAATTACTGACGGACGCGGTTCAAACCTGTTTTTATTCACTGACAAGGAAAGTTTAGCGGCTAGCAGCCCGCTCGAAGTACTGTGGACGACGGGGACGGGTGAACGAGTGCGTTTAACTGACTAACGTGACCAGCGTTTAGCCAGAGTCTGAACATTTCGCCTGAGGTGATCGGCATCGAGGATGTTGGGGTTGAAATCGGGTCCGATCCAATCTTTGTATTGAGCGTGTAGTTTATGCGAGGGATCTGCGATGGCCTTGCGGAATATCGCATAGCCACCAGGTCCGCCGACATCTTCCGGAGGACAACGTCCGTCGACTTTGACAAGACGCGGGTAGAGAACATCCGGGGCGGGATCAAAGATGTCTTCGACCGAAATAGTGTGCTCCCAACCGTCACCGAAATCGTAAAGATAGGTGAATACGTTGGAATAGGGGAGAAGGTCCCGGAGCTGCGCATTTTGTGCGTCAAGGCGACTGGTGTCACTGTCGGGATCGACGAAGCCCCAGGAAAGGTTACCAGCGACAATCTCGTAAAGATGACTATTGCTCCATCCCATCGCTGCTTGCAGCAACAGATGCAGTTTATCCAATCGGGTCGAGAGCGGAACCTCAATGCTTCGCATGACAGCGGGCTGAACGTCTTCAAGAACCACTTTGAGATGTGCAATGCTCGAATCGTTCATATCTGAGTTCGCGCAGCCTGCGTTAATACGTACTCGAACCTCGACGTTTAATCGCAGTTACGACAATCAGCTTCTTGGCTTCAATAAGTTCGAAAAGGATGCGCCAATCGCCGACTCTCCGTCGGAAGCTTTTCAAGCCGCCCAATGCCTTTACATCGCCGTCGAACGGGTCGGCGCACATCTCGGAGAATGCGGCATCAATGGCGTCGCGGTCTTTGGAGGGGAGGCGGTGGAATTGCCGCTTTGCCCGACTACCGATGACGAGGCCCCATTTCATGCCGTAGTTGTTGAAGGGTAACAAAATCGCCGTTTTGGAAATCACTACGGCCCGCAGCAACAGCTTCGCGATCTCCCGGTTCGGGTTCTTCTTCTAACTGCAGGATCACCGCGCGTGCAGCGCTATCCTGCATTGGCGCCGGTAATTGGCGTAATCGCTGGATCGCTTCCTCAAGCAATTTTGTCATGGAGAGATTATAGCATATGACGTGCGAGCGGCACGGCGGTTGCGAGTTCGCAAATCAGATATTGTGCGTAGTTCAGAAAGCCGCTCTGTAGAGCCATTCCCTGCCGACGGCAGGCTAGCGCAACACCTTTTGTTGGCTGTCAAGCAGCGCGCTTCTCGGAGAGTGCAAGCGCGTTGCGACGGAGGATCGTGCGCGGGAAGAACTCGCAATATTGGTGCTCGTTGAACGACGCGCATTTGAAATCGAAGAGCGGAATGCCAGTCAAATGCGAAAGCGCCAGCGCGTAGATCGTGAGTTGCGCAAACGGCTTTCCGGTGGTCGCGTCCGGTTTGTAGTCGAGGATATGGATGGCGCCGTTGCGGACCTGCACGAAGTCGATGTGCCCGGTAATGATGCGCTCCTGGCGGGGCAGCTTTGGAGCGAGCGTGATCCCCCACTGCGATTCGATCGCGGCGATATCCGGCTCGCTCAGCCATATCGGAATCTCGACGGCAACTGTGACGGAATCGTTGGCGAGCATGAAGCGCTGAAGAGTCTCGTGGCGAAGCTTGTTGTTGCCGACAGCGGGAATGATCAGCGCTGCCGTGTCGGTCGCTGCGTTCGTCCGGACGTTGACGATCACGCGCGCCGTATCGGCGAACGTCGCTAGAGCCTGCGACGCGCGACCTTTCGAGTCCCCTTCCCCAGTGAAGAGTTCGTGCGGGCACTCTGTTGGGACGCGTTCGAGAAAATCGGCGAGCGGCGCGAAGCGGTTGTCACCTTTGCGCTTTTCGTCGAGCGATCCGGTGCGCAGGAATTCGAGTTTCGGACGGTGGTAGGCATAGCTGTAGATTTGGCGGTGGTAGAGTTTGATCGAGCGGATGGTCTGATGGGCGGGAAAGCGCGAGAGACCTTTGGCACGCAAACGGCGGTAGGTGCAATGAGACTTATACTCTTGCAGCCATGCGGTGATCGTCGACGGCGAGACGTTGCGGTGGGTCTTTTTTTTAAGGCGGCCGGCAGTTTGTTCGAGCGTGAAGCCGGTATCATAGTCGGTAAGGGCCGAGAGGATCATGCGGAGCGGGTAGGTCTTGTTGCGAAGGGCTGCGGGGCCGGGCGTGAACGCGCGCTTGCAATGAGAACACCGCCATAATTGCACGATCTCAAGTTTTTTCTTGCGGGTGCCGCGGCGCGTCAGTGAACGCCCGCCGCAGTGCGGGCAGGCCTCCGGCACCTTGGCCGTGAGTGGTACGCGGGCGCTGCTAGAGACTGCGATCATAGGCGGCGAGGCCGATTCAACGTACCATAGGCTCGTCTAATTGGCGAAATGATCGGCGGTTGGCATGAGGACTCGCACGATTTGTGCGCGCGCGTACAATAAATGAATGCCGATCTGTAAACGATGCGATCACAAGGGAGAGGATCACAATTGGGTGTCGGCGCCGTGCTCGAATTGTCGAAACCGAAGTCCGTACTGCCCTCTTTGTATTGAACGATATAAGCAGCGCAGAAAACGCGGTCAGTGCCGCGTGCGTGGTTGCTCCTGTCGGCAATATGCGCCGTTGAGCGATCGGCCGCGGCCCGTCAACAAATTCGCCGGCCGGCTGCTGTATCGGAAGGCGCATTAGCTTGTCGCCTTGCCTCACGAATATCGAAGATGGAGGGCGTCGCCCTAGCTCACGGAAATTGGAAAAGATGCGCACGGCGATCGGCGCGGGCGTAGATCACGGGTTTTGGAAGATGGGGCGGGGGTTTGACGGCGTCGTTGAGCGATGAAAGTGGGCTGGGTTTCGCAGTTCAATTGGTACGTCGATCTTGGCTCAGGCCTTGCGATCTTCGTGGTTCGTAGGTTCACTATCTGCCGGTTTCGTATCGAGGGGTAGAGTCAGGATTTTGGGCGATGAGCGATCCGTGGTCTTTTGGGTGGACGCAACTGCTGACAATTGCCGGGTTGTTGCTTACGGGGACCGTTTCGGCGTTCGGTCTGCGGACGTTCGGAAAATGGAGGCGCGAGACTATTGAGGGAAGGAGAATTGAAGCGGCGGTAGATGCGCTTGCACTCGCCTATCAGGCCAAGTGGGTGTTCGAGAATATCCGTGCGCCCATTACGTATGAGTACGAATACGAAAAGATGCCGGAGCGCGCCGGAGAGGATGAGAACAGCCGGAGCGCCCGGGGTAGGTATTTCGCGGTGTTGGAGCGCGTTCAGCGCAACAGCGACTTTTTTAAAGCTGTGTGGAACATTCAACCGCGGATGATGGCGTTGTTCGGAACGGACACAGAATCGATATTTCTGGAGTTGCATAAGGCGAGAAGGCAGATCGAGGTGTCGGCTGGACTTTTGTACCAGCACTTTGTGAGTGAGAGAGGGCTTACGCTAACGGACGATAATCGGAAATTGAAACGAGAACAGCTTGAGGACATAGATTGGGCTGAAGCGTCAGGCGCGATAGGTGGCGATCGTATCAAGGCGAAGCTTTCCGCTTTCGTAACGGGAATGGAGAAGTTATGCCGTCCAATTGTCGAAAGAGGTTATCGCGCCTGAATGTTTTGCAGACGATCGGCGGGCTTAGTGAACCGGTTTGCGGCTGGGCTTAATCTGCTGCTGAGTTCGTCGCCAATCGCACGGCTGCTACGTAAATTGCCACGTCCCCATTATCTGTAGAAGCCACGACGCGAGCGGCTGGGGTGCGGTGACTTCGTAAAGAAGTCCATCGTGGAGAAACCACATCTCCGCAGAAGCGCCCATCGCCTGATTGGTGCTGATAAATTCTGTCGCCGGGGCGCCATCGACGGTGATGTCGGTCGGGTCATCCATCACGCCCGAGGGCTCGTCCATGAGAAAGGTCGCCTGCGTTATCTTTGGCTGGTCGTACGGGACAATAAAGATATCAAAACCCTGAACGGTTGCCTGGTCTTCAAATAGCACGACTATCGAGCCGTCGGCGCCCGGCTCCTCTTTCACTGAAAGATCGTCGGGGTAATACAGGGAGAAATGGTAGAGGCTGCTTTGGTACGCTTTCGTGTTTGGAGGAGGAGAAAGAGTCGATGTGGCACTCGCAAGGGCAACTGCGGAAAAAGGACTTGCGCTCTGGGATGCTGTCTCGGAGTGTTGCGGCCATATTCTATAAAAGAAGAAAATGCAGAGAAGTGCGACTGCCGGAAGAATCCCTACGATGAGCAATCCTGCGTATGTCCAGATGCGTGGGCGCATAATTTTCAATAATGCCAGTAGGTGATAACGATGACGCCGGGCGCGCCGGCACCGCCCGCACCCCCACCGGCTCCGGCGACACCGCCGCCTCCGCCTCCGCCGCCGTAACTACCTCCGCTGCCGCCCGCATAGCCAACCCCAGCCCCGTCGCCTGACGCACTACCGCCTCCGCCTCCGCCGCCGCCGGAACCAGCGGTGATCCACTCGCTGCCTGCACCGCCGGAAGCACCCGCAAAAGCCGATCCGGAATCAGTTCTGTCTCCGCCGCCGCCGCCGGAACCATTGGTACCGGCTTGCGCAGCCGTCCCTCCGGTCGTTGCCCCAGCGCCGCCGGCGGTGCCCGTGGGGCCGGTGCCGCCGGCACTTCCGTTGGAAGGGTCACCGCCGCCGGCGGAGCCGGCGGTTGCACTGCCCGCATCCGCGCCGCCGCCGCCGCCGGCACTAAAGCTTTGTGCGCCACCTGCCTTACCAGCGCCAAGAGGTCCGGCAGCGCCGCCTCCGCCGCCGCCGGCGCGGGCGTTAGAGCCAGTCCCGCCCCCGCCTTGTCCGCCGCTTGCGGTAAGCGAAGCGGCCGAACCGCTTCCCGAACCTCCTGCGCCGCCGGAGAGGGTAGCACCACTAGGATTATTTGCTCCGCCGGTGCCGCCGCCGCCTTGTAGAAAGCCGGACGAACTGAAATAGGTATTGCCGCCGGAGCCGCCGGCTCCAGAAGATCCGGCCGACCCGCCAGCGCCAATAGAGTATGTAATTGAGGCACCCGGTGTCAGCGACGCGTTTACGGCCTCGGCATAGCCGCCGCCGCCGCCGCCGGTAGCACCGAAGTCTTCGGGGGTTGCGCCGCCGCCGCCGCCGCCGGCGCCGATGACTTGGATGGTGTTGTTGGAAGTCCAGTTGCTCGGCACTGTCCAGCTGGTGCCGGAGGTTAGGAAGATCTGCGTCGAAGTGTACGTCCCCTCCTTTCCGATAGTTAGTTGTCCACCCTGTTGGCGGAAAAACCCGCCCCAGAATTCCACCATACTCGGCCGCGCGACCGGAAGGACCGGGCTGTACGTGATGACGATGATGCCGGAGCCTCCCGCACCTCCGCTGCTCGTCTGCGAGCCGGCATTACCGCCACCACCACCGCCGCCGCCAGTATTGGCAGTTCCCGCCGTTCCCGATGTACTATTGATTGAGCCAGCTCCGCCGCCGCCTTGGCCGCCCGAGCCCGCGGTGGGGCCATGTGTTCCACCGCCCCCACCGCCGCCGTAGTACGACGCTGGGAAGTTGGCGTTGAGCGTGGACGCTTCTATGCCGTTGCCGCCGTTGCCGTTACCGGACGCGCCGCCAATAGTACCTGCACTATTTGCGCCACCGCCGCCGCCACCGGTGTAAGGAGATGTGTTCGGAGATGCGCCGCCGGCATTTCCATATCCGGTACCGCCGCCGGAACTTCCTTGAGTAGCGGAAGCGCCCGTGCTGTCGTAACCGCTACCGCCGCCGGAGCCGCCGTTAAAGCCCGCGTCCGAGGCTGAGCAGTTGTAAGAACCGCCAGCGCCGCCGCCCAGTGCTGTAATCGCGCCGAATACCGAATTACCGCCGTTGCCGGCACTCGCTCCGGTTCCAACGCCGCCGGCAGCGCCGCCGGAGCCTATCGTATAGGAAATTTGAGAGCCGGGAGTGGTCGCGTAATTGGATAGATAAACAACGCCGCCCGCGCCGCCTCCGCCACCGGAGCCGACCAATGATGATGTGCAGGCACCACCACCACCGCCTCCGCCGGCGACGACGAGGATGCTGTTGTTGACGACGTTCCAATCCGAAGGGACGGTCCAGGTGGTGCCGGAAGTGAGGACGATAACTGCGGAGCCGGGACTGGCGTTCGCTTGCGGTGTGCCGAACATGAATATGCCGGCGCAAATAAAGAAAATCGCTACAAGCGCGATCGGAACGCGCAGGCGCCATACCGCAGCGAAGATTCTGCGTGTTGGGCTTGCGGAAGATTTTTGGTAATTCAGATGGAGCGCGAGAATCGCGCTCTACCATTTTAGCATCCGGCGTTGCGGGCGCGGACGCAATGCAGAGTTGACAGGTAAGGAAAGTGTTGTCTGGTCAGATATTGCATTGGGCGGAATTGATGAGGGATTTGCCTTCAGACCGCGAGCGTGTTCGTCGCGGTCAACGCTCGTATGGTCGCGTTGGGGGATGAATACTGGCGACTTGACAAATAAGGAAAGTGTGGCGGGGTGAGATTGTGCGTTTGCTGGATGTTGCCGGATTTTTTTCGTCGCGCGCTGTTGCTCAATAGTAGCATCCCAACGATGTTGCTGACATTGAATTGGACACGAGGTTGTCGAGTTTTAGAAGCGCATTTGACGTTGGCGCTCGATCGCTCCGCGTGACCTAGCGAACCGCTGCCGGCTCTGCTCGCGGATTAACGCTGCTGTACCGAGCGGATCGTACAGATGCGGCTCGACGAAAATACGGTCATGGCCTATCCCGCGCCGAAGCCAGGCGGTGAAAGGCTCCTGGTCGGCAAGTCCCCCAACATCCATGGGCCGAAATTCCGGCGCCAGCAGTTCTGCATCGCGGCTGCCGACCCGAAAGACGATCAGCGTGCCGGCGTTGCCGATCACTGCGGATCGCACGGCATTTGATAGTTGGTCGGCAAATTGGTTCGCCAGCGCGAAGTGCAATGCGAACTTTCTCGCTTCCGAAAGCAAAGACGCGAATGCATCCGAGCTGAAGGTCTGGAATTCATCGATATGAGCAAAAAACGCAACACGGTCTTGCGGCGAAAGTGCGCCGCGCTCCATCGCGATAAGCTGCAGGTGTGAGACAAGCAGCGAGCCCAAAAGGTTCGTCGCCTGTTCCCCTATCGTCCCTTTCGAGAGGTTGGCAATTAAAATCCTTCGGTTGTTCATCGTGAAGCCGAGATCAAGCCGCGGCGCGACTTGGCCGAGGATGAGCCGCAGTTGCGGCGAGGCGGCAATCTGGCCGACCTTGTTCAATATCGGCGCGATTGCTTCGGAGCGAAGCGACTTCGTGTAGCTGGGAAATTCCTCCAGCCAAAAGCGCCGCGTTTCGGGATCGGTTACGCACGTGAGGATACGGTCGCGGAAGCGATCGTCGGTATACAAACGCGCGAGGTCTATCAGGGTGGCATGCTCGCGCGAGATCAGCCCAGCAACGCCGTGATAGAGGAAGTGTTCGAGGCGCGGTCCCCAGCTGTCGGACCAGAGGTGTTTGAATGCCGCGACGATGCCCGAGGCAGCGAGGGCCTGGCGTTCGGGAGCGATCCTGGTCGCCGGATTGAATCCGACCGGGTATTCCGTTTCGCCCGCGTTGAGATAGCAAACCTCGTTGATGCGCGCATGTGGGATTGCGTCGAGGATATCTTCCGCAAGATCGCCATGCGGATCGATGATGACAACGCCCTCGCCGGCATAGATGTCGCCCATGGCGAGGTTGAAGAGGAGCGTGCTTTTCCCCGAGCCTGACTTGCCGACAATCCAAACATGGCGCTCGCGCTCCTCGCGCGATAGCGCGACGCCACCGCCGTGCGCGGTGGTCGCAATAGGTAAAGGCGTTGGCTCCATAACGTCGCGCCAGCCTCCGGTGAAAGCGCGAGCTGCAACAAAGCAGCCGCACTTGCCGTCGTGCGCTCTTCCCTACCCGTGGAGATCGGGACTAGCGCGGCACGCCGAGCGACCCGTGGTGAGGTGTAGTCGGCGAACTACAAGAGACCGGCGCCACGCCGTGAGACGTGGAGACTTCAGTTTACACTCGCGTTTCGTGCATGAAGATTTCGGGATTGTGGAATCTGGTGTGGATAGATGCAAATAGCACGTCGCCGTATTCCCCTTGGTGAGACAGCGGCTGCATTCCCCTCGGAGCCGACGCAGTCATGCGTACGCGCCGCCAGCGCAGGTCAAGGTCGGCCGGACGGCCGCCTCGAAGAGGTCGCCTTGACGGGCGGCTGATCCGGCGCGTGACATATCCTGTATCGGCTAGAATTTGGCGAGGATTAATTGACGAGCCCGGTGAGAACGCGAACCTTGTGCATGGTGACGGCATGCAGTTTTCCGCCGGTGTTCTCGCCCCCGCTTTGTCGGAGGGAGCGCGGGCGCGACCGTACGGCGCAGCCGGCCGACTTCGTGCCGCCAGCCCGAGCACCACAGTCATTCAGACGAGGAGCGCAGCGGCCGCCAGCTTTGCCA
>Ga0307373_10012461_pt1 | contig 12070 bp, 8 predicted proteins | sample OX2MG_FD_202534 | JGI IMG/M metagenome (GOLD analysis project Ga0307373, IMG submission 202534) | Soil microbial communities from Risofladan, Vaasa, Finland - OX-2 | ecosystem: Environmental > Terrestrial > Soil > Coastal area > Acid sulfate soil | place: Finland: Risofladan, Vaasa | collected...
GTCGGCCGCGAGCGCGAGCGCCTCGGCGACGCCGACGATCGCGAGGACACGCTCGGCCGCGTCGCGGCGCGCGCTCCCGCCGGACATCGTCCGGGCGGCCACGGCGACGGCCGGCGTGAGGAGCGCGACCGCGAGGAAGACGACGAAGCGCGGCAGCAGCGCCTGGCCCACGACGAGCGCCATGACCGACACGGCGCCGGCGGCGACGAGCGTCGCGGCGAACGAGCGGACGAGTGCCTCGGAGAATCGCGGAGCGGACTCGGGCAGGCCAGCCGCGTAGAACGCGACGAGCAGGAGCGCGGTGAACACCACGAGCCATCCGAACCGGGGGAACGCCGTGAAGCGGTAGTGGCCCACGAGGTGCGCGTGAACCTCGCCGAGCGCGGCGACGACGGCTACCGTCAGGCCCGATATGAGCCACCGCGCAGACCTGGACACCGCGCCCAATTCAAGCACCGGGCGCGCGGCGACCTCGCGATTCGGCGCTCCCTCCTGGTTGGTGGGCGCGACGACGCTAGACGTCGTCGCGGCGCTTCTCGCGTTCCTGCTACCGGTGGCGATCTCGCCGGTCACGAACTCCTACACCTTCACGCCGAAGCTCGCGGTCGTGCTGGTCCTTGCGGCGATCGGGCTTCCTCGGCTCGCCCGCCTCGCCGCCGGGGGCGATCGCGCTGCGTGGGCGGCGCTCTCGTTCCTCGCGATCGGGCTCGCGTCCGCAGCGATCTCGGGCAGCGTCCTCGTGGGGCTCTTCGGGATGTACCTGTCAGGGACGGGTTGGGTCTTCTGGTGCGGCGTCGTCGGTGCGTGGGCGATCGGTCGCTCGCTCGGCCCTCGCGGCGCCGACCTCGCCACGGCGGGTCTCGTCGCTGGGGCGCTCGTGAACGCCGTGGTGACCGTGGCGCAGCAGGCGTTCCAGCTCGCGAGCCCCGTCCTCGGCCTGTACCAGGGCACCCAGGCCGACGGGCTCATGGGCAACCCGATATTCCTCGAGAGCGTGCTCCTCGGCGCGCTCGCGATCGTCCTCGTGCGCGCGTGCACCGTGCGCTGGCAGTGGTCGCTCGCAGCCGTCGTGATCTCCGCGTCGCTCGAGCTGAGCGGCGAGCGCTTCGCGATCGCGCTCCTCGCCGTGCTCGTCGTGTGGGCGGTCGCGGTCCACCGCAACCGTCGGAGCCTGCTGTTCGCCGCGGCGGTCGCGTTCGGCTACGGGGTCACCTACGCGTTCTCGAGCGCGCTCATCCACGCACGCATCGCCCGGAACGTCGCGTCGAACCCGCGGCTCACGCTGTGGAAGGCGCTCGCCCACGCGTTCGCGCACCGCCCGATCCTCGGCTGGGGTCCAGGCCAGACGCTCCAGGCCACGACCGCGTTCCAACCGCTCGCCCTCGCGAAGCGGCTCGCGGTCGCCACGTACTTCAACGACGCGCACGACATACTCGTGGAGGTCGCCGTGACCACGGGCGTGCTCGGCCTCGTCGCGTTCGTCGCCTTCGCCGGCCAGGCGATGCGCTCCGCGTCCGGACCACTGCTCGGCGCGGCGCTCATGATGCTCGCGGTCGAGCTCGTCGAGCCGCTGAACGTCGGCGTCACGCCGCTCGCCTTCCTCGCGCTCGGTGCGGCCACAGCGAGGACGGGCCGGACCGGACCGGGAGAGGCCCGCACGGCGCGCGGCCGCGCGCGCCTGGTCGGAGCCGCGACCGCGGTGCTGGTCGCCGCCGCCGTCGGGGCGTCCGCCACGATGCTCTACGGCGACTACGAGCTGAACTCCGGGCTACTCGCCTACCGGTACCCGACTGCGGTGCGCGGCGCCCACGTCCTCGCCGTCTGGTCCGACCCCGCGCTCGTCGTCGCAGAGATCGCGGTGAACCGTTCGATCGCGTTCCGCGACCGGCGGCACTGGCTCCTGCTCGCGCGCCACTGGCACGCGGTCGCAGCCGCCCGCGAGCCCACGAACACCCAGCTCTGGACCGCGCTCGCCGGCGCCGACGCGGAGCTCGGGAGGCTTCGCGCCGCGTCGTCCGAGTACGAGAATGCGCTCCGCCTCGACCGTTTCGACACCGAAGCACTCGTCGGCCTCGCGTCGATCGACATCCGCGAGGGACGCGCTCGCGAGGCCGTCGCGCTGCTGCACCGCGCGCTCGCGACCGCGCCCGGCTACGCGCCCGCGATCGCCGGGCTCCGCAAGGCGAGCGCAGCGGGCTGAGCGCAGACCGGCTCGGGCGCGCGAGCGCCCCGGCCAGGTGACCCGTGGCCGGGGCGCTCGAAGCTCGCGGACCAGACGGCGCGCGAGGCCCGGTCAGATCAGGCCGGGAAGCCGCCCGTGTTCGTCCACGCGCCCGGCTTGCCCGCGGTCGTGCTCACTCCTGCTTTCGCCCCCGCCGCCGTGCAGGCCGCGCTGGTCGTGGCCGGGTACCAGCCGTAGTAGGTGTCCGTGCCCGTGAGACCCGTGATTCCGAGGCCCCCCGTGCTCTTCTGGTCGGCGATCGCGTAGCAACGGTTGCTGCCGTTCCACGCGGCGAGGAACAGGTCGCTCGAGTCGACGACGTCGACGCTGATGACCTTGTTGCCCGTGGACGCAGCATTGCTCACGTACGTGAGGCCAGTCCCCTCCTTCGAGATGTCGGACACCGACGTCGAGCCGATCAGGGACGTGTAGTTCCCGTTGTTCTGCGTGTAGTAGGTGTCCGCACCGGTGAGCGCGGTCTGCAGGTTCGACGTCACCGCCGTGTTCGTCGCGCTCTTCGTCACCGTCAGGAACGTGGGGATCGCGATCGCCAGCAGGATGCCGAGGATCAACAGGACGACGAGGAGCTCGATGAGCGTGAATCCCTCATCGGCGCCCTCGGACATCTGCGAGAGATGCCGCTTGAGATGGGTTCGCAACTCTTCCTCCTTGGACTACGCGCCGACGCTCGGCTTCTGCGTACAACGACACGGCGTGACACTGCCTTGAGTGAAAATTCGCGAAATCCCCACGTTGAGTGCCCTCCAGGCGTCACCGGACCACGCAGCGTGGCGCGAACGAGCCACGGGGCACGCTCGCCCCCCTCACCCACGCTCGCTGCCCGTTGGGTCGCCGCTAGCCCACCGCCGGGCACGCGGGCGTCGTTTGGGTCGCGATGTTCGCGTCGCCGCACACGACGTAGCCGAGGTCCTGCCACGAGGTCACCGCCGACTGCAACGCGTACGGGGGCTGGAGGAACTGGAGCCGGCTGTCGAAGCTGAACTGCTTGTCGTAGCCCCAGGTCTCGCCGTAGCCCGAGATGAGACCGAACGGTCCTCGGTACTGGCTGATGTCCGCGCCGTTCAGGTGGACGCCGTTGCTCGAGTACGTCCCGTTGCCCTGGTCCCAGTACTCGACGCCGAACGCGCCGTTCAGCGAGATCACCGCGGCGTCGATGACCGGGTTCGCGATGTCGCAGTTCGGCCAGACGGCAGCCGGCTCGCCGATCGACGACCCGCTCGTCGGGTCACCGGACGTGCCACCGGACAACGTCCCCGCGGTCGCGGCCGTCCCGTCGTAGGCGCACGTCGAGAGTCCGTTGCCCGTCGAGCCGAGGAGGCCCGTCATCTGCGAGACGGAGTACGGCGGCGACTTCACGGGGTGCGACACGAGCACGTTGTCGAACGCCTCGAGCCCGAGGATGTCCGGCGACGACCCGGTGGTGCACGCGGCGACGGACGACGGGTTGGCAGCGGATGCGGGCCCGTTCGTCCCGTCGGCACAGGCATAGGTGAGGTCACGCGTGACGATGATGTTCGCAGCAGACCCGACCGTGAGCTCGCCGCTCAGCTCGCCCTCGATGTAGGTGTCCCCCTCGAGGCAGGTCGCGGAGGTCTTCGTAACCGTCGGGAGTATCGGGTTGTTGGCCTGCGTCAGGTTCACGTACGGGTTGATGCAGCCGGATCCGGTGCTGTTCAGCCCGTCCTGGACCGTCGGAGCGGTGCTCGCGGCGCCCGCGTTCTGCACGAAGACGACTCCGTTGGCCGGGAGCGGTACGCCGATGATGTAGGGGCCCGAGCTGCCGGAGAAGCTCTGGCCGAACGAGGTGAGCGAGGCGCCCGTCGGGCTCTTCCCCGTGCTGCAGGCGGCCGACGGGGCGTTCGCGCCGGTCGAGAGCGGGCTCCACACGTTCATCGTCGTGCCCGAGCTCGACGTGACGAGCGCGATCATCGTCGGCCCGGTGAACAGGCATCCACCCGAAGCCGCAGCGGTCGCGAGCTGCGTGTTCCAGCTGGGGAGCACGAGGTTGCCGTTCAAGCTCGATCCGTGCACGAAGTTCGGGGTGTTCGGCTGACCGCAGAAGTTCTGGACCGGGTCGACCGTCGTGCCGCTCGGCGAGTAGTACGTCGTCCCACCCGACCGCACCGGCACGGAGCCGAGCCAGTCGTACGCGTACGCGGTGCTCGACGACACCCCGGACGTGTACGAGATCGGCGCGCCCGAGAACGTCGGCGACGCACAGACGTGGAGCTGGTCGTTCGAGTACACGGGTCCGGCGAAGCTCTCACCGGTGTTGAAGTCGAACGTGCCGCCACACGCCTCCGCGGGCACCGTTACCGTCGCGCCGTTGCCGTTCGTGAAGCTGAACCGCTGGGCGCCGTAGAAGGGCCCGTAGTACGGGTTGCTCGGCGTGTACGACTTGTAGACGTCCCGGTACGGGCTGCCCACGGTCTCCGCGCCCACGCTCACGTTCTGCGTCTGGCCGAGCCAGTCGAGGAAGTCGTTTGCCTGGTACGTCTTGTAGTCGCACAACGCGTTCCACAGCGACGTCGTCGTGCTCACGCCGTTCACGGGGTACGTCACCTGGTAGGTCGTGATCCCCTGCGAAGCGCTCAGGCCGGTCACGGTCACGCCCGTCTGCTGCACGTCCGGGTAGAGCGGGTCGAGCACCTCGGTGTTCGAGAAGTACGCGTTCGCGAGGATGGAGCTCGTCGTGAAGCTCGCGCGCGCGGTCACGTAGACGTAGCTCCCGGGCGAGCCGCCGCGACCGGTCACGGTGAGCACGACGCGCCCTGCGTTCGTGCCCGACGTCGCGAACAGGGTCGAGTCGTCTGGCACGTAGTGGAAGGCCTCACCCGGGCTCGTGCCGCCGAGGTCGCACGCGGACGAGCACCACCCGCCCGTCTGCATCGCGGGGTCCGCGGGCGTCGACGGGTTCGACGCGCTGTAGAGGTAGTAGTTCGGGTCCGCGTCGAGGTGGTTCCGATACCACTCGATGCCCGACTCTGCCGCGGCGAGCGCGGCGTGCTTGTTGGTCGAGAGCACGACGAGCGGTGCGTCGCTCGTGATCTGCGACGCCATGAGCGGGCCGAGCACCGAGAGCAGGACCACGAGGATCACGATGATCACGATGATCTGGCCCGAGTCGTCCCGGCCGTGGCGCGTCGCGTCGACCCGCTCGCGGAGCGCGTGCGCGACGCGATGCCGCGCCCCCGGTCGGCTCCCCGGAGCTCGTAGGGCCGTCATGACGCGTACACCGCAGTCCCCGCCGAGGTCGACGCGCTGTAGCTCGTCGCGGCCGGCGGGCTCGCGACGCCCGAGTACGTCGCGGTGACCGTGTACGTCGCGCGCGAGGCCGCGTAGAACGAGCACGACGCCTGCCCGGTCGTCGAGAGCGACGTCGCGCTCGCGCAGGTGTTGGAGATCGTCGAGCTCCCCCGGGTCACGACCGCGGTCACCGAGCCGCCGTCGGGGACGGGCGAGACCGTGACGGTGAACGCGACCGTCGTGCCGTACGTCGGCGCGGTGTTGGGGAAGCTCACGACCGTCGCGGTCGTCGGCGCGGGGGCGTTCGCGTTCTGCAGGTACACGGTCGTCTGGAACGTCGTCGGCTGGATCGCCTGGAAGCCCTGGAGGGGCTTCTGCGGGCCGGCGAGGAAGGTGACGTCGACGCCGACGGCGACCACGTTGCCGAGCGCGGCGCATGGATCGTAGGTGCCGACGAGCTCCTGTCCGGTCGCGTCGGGCGGGTTGGTCGTCGTCGTCGGAGTCGAGGAGCCGCACGACGGCTCGGTCGCGCCCACGCTCGCGTAGTAGTAGTAGGTGAACGGGTCGGCGGTGTTCACGACGTAATAGGTTCCGACCGGGTGCGGCGTGCCGCCCTGCGGTGTGATCGACACGACGAACGACGCGTCGGCGTTCGATCCGCTCGGCGGGACGAGCTGGGCCTCGAGCGTCGCGATGTCCTGCGTGGAGGTCGTGGTGTTGTACCCGGCCTCGACCGACGCGATGAGCGTCGTCGGCGTCGAGCCCGGGAGCACGGTCACCGCGCCGTGCAGGTACTCGAGCAGCGCGTTGCCGGCCGTCTGGTCCTGCTTCAGGCCGAGCATCGTGTCGTGGAGGTCGACGCTCTGCTGGCTCAGGTTGCCGATGAGGCCGTAGATGACCGGCACGATGATCGCGAGGACCGCCATCGCGACGAGCATCTCGATGAACGTGAAGCCCGCGTCCCCCCGGCCCGCGGCCCGGGTGCGGGTGCGGGTGCGCGCGAACAGCGGTTCCGGAGGTGACCGACGCCGGCTCATCCGACGGTCACCGAGATCTGCGAGGTCGTCGGCGACGAGCACACCGAGGAGCCGGGCGAGAGAGGCGAGGTCGAGGCGCACACGCCCGTCGGCGTCACCCACATGTACGCCTGGCCACCCGAGAACGTCACGGACGGGTTCGACCCGGTCACCGTCGCGCCGAGCTGGAACTCCCCGAGCGGCAGGCTCGTGAGGCTCGCACCCGTCCCGCCCGGGTAGTTGAGCGTGATCGTGTGCCCGCCCGAGTCCTTCGCGAAGAGCCCGGTCACCGAGCCCGCGTCGCTCTTCACCGTGAGCTTCAACGAGAGCGGGTACACGGGAAGCGTCACCGAGCCCGCGGCCGCCGCCGAGGCCGTGAGTCGGGTCGTCACCCCGCTCGTGCCGTAGTACGTGGCCGTCGGGTCGGCGTCGGTCGTCCCACCCGCGTACGCCGTGTAGTTCGCCCCGGCCGACGGGAACGGGAAGAGGAGCGCGGTCTGCGCCGAGCTCGCGCCGGTCGCGAACGCGCTCGTCGCGTTGCCGAGCACGCAGAGGCCCGCGCTGCCGCACGCCCCCGGGCTCACGAAGGTCACCGGGAGAAACGGCGCCGGTGCCGCGGTCTTGTCCACGGTGTCGGAGAAGTTCACCGTGATGGGTGCTCCCTCGTCGAGCACGATCTGGCCGGTCGGCTGCGTGACGCTGTCCGCGGTGATCGCCATCGGCGCGAGCGTCGGCACCCCGCCCGCGGTCGCCGCGTCCGACAGCTCGTTCGGGTCGACCCAGCCCGCGTTGCCCGACACCGTCACGGTGTACAGCCACCCGGTCGCCGCCCACAGGTTCGGGAAGACCGCGCAGCCGGTCGATCCCGTGTTCTCGGTCTCGGTGGTCACCGGCAGTGGCGTCCCCGACGGCTGGGCGCACGAGGAGAGCGAGCACGTTCCCGTCACGGTCACCGAGATGGGCGTCGCGGTCTCGAGCGTCGTCGGGAGCGCCGCCGGCGAACCGGGCGACGTGGTCGTCGTCGTCGTCGCCATGCTCGAGGCGGTCGTCGTGTACACGGGGACCGCGATCTCCCCGGCGCTCACGTTCGCGAGGTCGGCCTGGGCGGGCGAGATGAGCGCGCGCTCGATCACCGAGTTGCCGGCACTCGCGGACGCGCCCCAGCTCACCGTCGCGGACGCGCGCCACACCTCCGTCGAGGTCGCCCCGGGCGGCGCGGTGCACAGCGTCCCGACGCCCGACTGCGGCAGGACGGCGAGGTCGAGCGAGACCGTGAACTGGTCGCTTCCGGACATCGCCGTCGTGGTCGTCACACCGGTCGTGAGCGGCGAGCCCGCCGCGGCCTGGTACTGCGCGGTCTCGAGCGCCTGGGTCGCGAGGTCGACGGCCTCGGCGCGACGGTGAAGCGTGTTCGCGGAGCTGTGCGTCGTGATGAGGACCACGGTGAGGGGGAGCACGACGAGCGCGAGGACGAGCAGCGCGACGAGCACCTCGACGAGCGAGAAACCCTCGTCGAGACGCGCGGCTCGGCTCTCGCGCGCCGCGCTCGCGTGGCGCCGCGCGGTGGCGGCGCGAGCGACTCGCGGGACTCGTTCCTCCGGGTGACGCGCGCACCTCATCGGCGTCGTCTGCGCCCTCAGGACGCACCCGTCGGGGTCTTCGGCACCGACGTCGTGTACGCGGTCGCGCTGATCGACGCGGTGTAGTTCGTGAAGCTCGAGGCGTTCAGGTTCCCGTTCCCCGAAAGGGAGACCGACTGGATCGTGAGGAGGCGGCTCATCTTGTACAGGTCGGAGATGAAGGCGAGGAGCTGGTCGTGCGGGCCCGACACGGCGAGCGCGACCGGGATCGTCGAGTAGCCGAGACCGCTCGGCTGCACGGAGTCGTCGGTCACGCTCTGCAGGCTCACGCCGTCGGCCACCGAGAGCCGGTACACCTGCACGACGAGGTCGGGCGCGTCCGGAGTCGACGGAATCGCCGTCGCGAAGTGCTTCAGGAACGGGGCGGCGGCCTGGACCTGCTTCGCCTCGGCGCGCAGCTGCACGAGGCGGAGGTCGAGTCGCGTCTCGGTCTGCTGCTCGGTGATCTGCTGCTGGTGGATGCTCGCGAGCTTCGACCCCTCCGGCGTCATCCACGCGAACCACCACGCGAGCGCGAGCACTGCGACGCCGAGCACCGAGACGAGCACGGCGGGTCGACGGGCGAGGCTGCGGCTCGGGGCGCTCATCGCTTCGGCACCTCGAACTCGGCGAGGCGATCGGTGTGGATCGCCCCGGTGACCGCGAGCTGTGCCGTGAAGTCCACGCCGTGCCCGCTGCTCGACACCCCGGAGTACTGCACGATCTCGAATCTCGCCGATGCCACCATCGCGTCGAACCACTCCTTGAACGAGGGATACTGCGGCCCGGAGAACGACAGGCTCACCGTGCCGACGGTGTCGGTGGGCGACGGGAGCGCCGAGGACGGGCCGGCCACCTGGCCGGTCGACGCGCTGGTCGCCGCCGTCGGCGCGACCGCCGTCGACCCGGAGAACCCGCTCGCGCTCACCGACGCGGGGGTGTACTTCGCGAGCGCCGCGAACACCGCCGGCCAGTTCACCTCGTGGCTCACGATCGGCATGCCGATGCGCGAGTCGGCGAAGATCGCGTTGTCCTGCTGCTGGACCCGGTCGTACGCGGGGAGCTGCTTCTGGAGGTGCGCGATCTCTCCCTTGATGCTGCCGACGCCGTGCTCCGCGTTGCGCACCTGGAGGAAGCGCAGCGCCCCTCCGGCTGCGAGCGCGACCACCGCGATGACCGCCGCGCTCTGGATCGTGCGGGTCGTGCGTGCGCGGCGACGCTCGACGAGGACCTCGGGCGGGAGCAGGTCGAGCGCCTTGCGACCGGCGGATTCCGTCATCGCGGCGCCCGCGGCGACCGCGCCGACCGTGTCGGCGTGGATCCGGTCGAAGCTCAGGCGGCCCGTGTCGACGTGCTCGAGCCAGCTCGCAGTCGTCACGGGGACGCGGACCTGGTACTCGAGGCGCTCGACGAGCCCGGCGAGGCGCGAGCCGCCGCCGGTCACGACGACGCGCGAGACCTCCGGCAGGCCGGGGAGCGTCGCGAAGTAGTCGATCGAGCTCCGGATCTCGCCGAGCAGCGGCGCCGATCCGTCGCGCGCCGCCGCGACCGCCTCGGCCGGGAGGCGCCCCGCGTCGGTGGGCGACCAGCCGAGGCGGATCTTGATCTGCTCGGCGTCCGCAGCGGGGATGTCGAGCGCCGCGGAGATCGCTCGCGTGACGGCGTTGCCGCCGCCGGCGATCGTCCGTACGAAGTGCGGCTCGCCGAGCTCGTGGATCACGATGGTCGTGAGCTCGGCGCCGATGGAGACGATCGCCTCGACACCCGGCTCCTCGCTCGCGAGCGAGCGCACGAGCGCGGAGGACGCGAGGTCGACGCCCTTCACGACGAGCCCGGACTCCGCGAGCACGTCGACCAGCGGCTCGACGAGCGCCCGGTGCGCCGCCGCGAGGTGCACGCGGACGAGCTCGGTGCCGTCCGGCGCGGTGACGGTCCCGAGCGTCCGCGCCGACAGAAGCGTCTCCTCCTCGGGGAAGGGGATGATGTCGAGCGCCTGCAGCCGGACCGCCGCGTCGAGGTCCGCGTCGGGAACGCGCGGCATGACGATCTCGCGGCTGATCGCGCGGAGCCCGGCGACCGCGAGCCAGACTTCGGGCGGTGCGCCGAACTTGCTGCGCTCGAGATGTGCGTTCTTCAGGCAGGCGGCGACCGTGCGCTTCACGGCCGACCGGTCGGCTACCACGCCGTCGGCCACCGCGCCCTTCGGGAGCGCGGCCTCGCCGAAGGCATGGACCTTCGCGCGAGAGCCGCCGCTGTCGATCTCGACAATACGCACGGAGGTGGCGGCCACCTCGATGCCGATTCGCCGCGTCACGTCGACCGCCCTCCTTGGTGCCCATCGTCACGCATCACTGGACCCCTCTCTCCTTACGACGGCTGGAGGAGCTTTACGTAGTTGAACATCGGCAGGTACAAGCTGACGACGATCGCTCCGATGCAGATGCCCATGAAGACGATGAGCGCGGGCTCGAGGAGCGAGGTCAGGCTGCCCACGGTCGCGTCGATCTCGTTGTCGTAGAACTGCGAGACCTTGTCGAGCATGTCGCTCACCGCACCCGACTCCTCGCCGGTCTCGACCATCTGCAGGACCATCGGCGGGATGATCGGGTGGTCCGCGAGCGTCGAGGCGAGCGACCGACCGTCGCGCACCCCCGCGATCGCTCCTCGTGCCGCGTTGCTCACGATGCGGTTGCTCACGTTGTCCGCAGCCATGTCGAGTGACTCGATGATCCCGACCCCGGACGCGAGCAGCGTCCCGAGCGTCGAGAGCATCCGCGACAGACCGACCTTCAACATCAGCGGACCGAACACGGGCGCGCGCAGCCGGAGGCGGTCCCACGTGAGCCGCCCGCGCTCGGTCGACACCCACCAGCGGACGGCGAACACCGCTCCGACGACGACCGCGACGACGGCGAGCGCCCAGATGCTCGCGACGATGTTCGACGCGCCGATCACGATGCGAGTCGGCAACGGCAGCGTCCCGTGCAGGCTGCTGTAGAGGTGCTTGAACGTCGGGACGACGAAGATCATCATCGCCGTGATCACGAGGACGACGACGAAGACGACGACGACGGGGTAGGTGAACGCGGACCGCACCTTCGAGCGGAGCTCGACCCGCTTCTCGATCGAGTTGGCCAGCTTCAGCAGCACGACGTCGAGCTGACCTCCGGCCTCGCCCGCACGGACCATCGACACGTAGAGCCGGTCGAAGATCTTCGGGTGCTTCGCGAGCGCGGCGGAGAACGACGTCCCGTGCTCGACCTCGCTTCGCACCGCGACGAGCGCGGTGCGAAGCGGCTTCGACTCGACCTGCGCCGAGAGGACGGCGATCGCACGCACGAGCGTGAGGCCCGACGCGACCATGGTCGCGAGCTGGCGGCTCATGACCGAGATCTCCTTCAGGTTCACGCGATCGGTCAGGCCGGGGATGCGGATGTCGCGGTGGAGGTCGAGCGCTGAGGTCGCCTTGATCTCGATCGGCAGGTAGCCCATCTCGCGCAGCCGCGACGCGACGAGGGACTTGTTGTCCGCGTCGATCCTGCCCTTGACCACCTTCCCCGCGTTGTCGCGGACCCGGTACTCGTACGTCGTGACCGTCATCGTGGCCTCACTCAACCCTTCAGGTAGTCGAGCAGCTGCTTCGGGTCGTGGGCGCGGTCGAAGGCCACGGTCTCGCTGATCTTGCGGTCACGGACGGCCTCCGCCAACGCCTGGTCCATCGTCTGCATGCCGCTCGAGCCGCCGGTCTGCATCAGCGAGTAGATCTGGTGGGTCTTCGACGAGCGAATGAGGTTGCGGATCGCGGGCGTGCAGACCATCACCTCGGCGACGGGCACGCGTCCGACCCCGCCCTCCGCGATGACGAGCTGCTGGGTGACGACCGCCTCGAGCGCGCCGGCGAGCTGGACGCGCACCTGGTCCTGCTGGTTGGTCGGGAAGACGTCGAC
>Ga0307373_10012462_pt1 | contig 12070 bp, 8 predicted proteins | sample OX2MG_FD_202534 | JGI IMG/M metagenome (GOLD analysis project Ga0307373, IMG submission 202534) | Soil microbial communities from Risofladan, Vaasa, Finland - OX-2 | ecosystem: Environmental > Terrestrial > Soil > Coastal area > Acid sulfate soil | place: Finland: Risofladan, Vaasa | collected...
CTCCCGGCGCTACGTAAGATGATGACGACGGGTATGGGCCAAGAGGTCGCGCTCGGCGGCGGGCGCGCTCGCGGCGATCGTCACCAACACCACGGGCGACTGGCTGATCAGGCGGTGCCGCAGCAGGAAATCGTACAGGGTGCCCACGGCCTGGGTAATCAGGTTGATGGTGGATATTTGCAAGGGGTGAGGACGAGCATTCTGCGCGTCGTGCCCGGGATGACGTAACCACAGCACAAACTCCGTGACATCCGCCAGGGTCACTTGCGTGGCGGAGAGCTGACGGGTGGCGAGAAAACGGTAGAACCGCAGGAGCCGAGCGCAATACGCCTTGATGGTCGCAGGCGCATGACCGGTGGCGGCTTTCCAATCCAGAAACTGCTTGACCTCGGGGATGAAATCCAGCTGGTAATCGACCAGGTAGAACATACGGCCCCGATCCGGGACATCAGCGGCAACCATGCGGGGTGCTTCCACGTCCATCCACTCCTTCCACCAGTACGAGCCATCGCGCGTGCTCGTTGTATCGTTGTTGCACTCGTGATGCGTGCCGTAAAGATACCAGAAAGTACGACAATTTGCAACAGGACCACCCGACGTTGTTCTCGTTTTTTCCCGGTGAGTGGATTCTGTAGTTAAGACTATCTCATATCATCCAACTCGCCCTCAACCCGCTCTCCATGCGGAAAATTGGGTGTGGTACTTGTATATCTATATACCTCTCTTTACGCTCATCATGCTACAAAACCCGTTTGCGGGGAAACGCAGGGCTTGTCTTTTCGCGCCGCTCATGGTATACCTCTTACATAGAACATGTGAACTAGACAAGAGCACGGCTGCAAAGCATCTCCTGTCAGTTCCACGAGGCGATCCGGCCTCTTCCTCCGTCCGTCGCCGGGTGGTAGCGTTTCGCGACTGCTCGCCGGGAGGAAAATAGGATGAGGGAGTTGGCTGTCCACCCTCGATTGGAGTGTCGCTGGGCGATCTTCTTGCAAGATGGCTCGCCGCCAGTCAAAGGACAACGCGTTTATCCGTTTTCGTAGGTATATCGTCTCTTCGTATTGTCGTCTTTCGTACTCGGTTCGATTATCGTCACTGCGCAACGGTACAGCAGTAGCAGAAGGGAGGCTTGGACATCTAAAAACCTATGAGGGACTGATGCTGCCTGCTTTCGTGCTGCTCGTTTCGCGCAACAGTATGCTGTGAACAACCAGCACCAGGAAAGAATGTTTCTCATGGAGCATCAGCCACCAAACGATCACATCCATCATCGCGTACAATCTCAGCAACTCCGCGAGCCATATCGCCCGCGTAGCCGACACGCCCCGCATGGTCAATCGCCTGGGAATCCAGCGCAGCAGAGGCGCGAGTTCTTGTGGCGAGAGCGCCTCTCACGAGAGACGCACAGGCAGGAACTCATGGTGCGTGCCGCCTCTCTCGAAGAGGAATGGGTCGCATTGCAACAGCGCAAAGCCAGCATGCAACATCAGAAACCAAAACTGGCCGTGCTGGTTGTGCTTTCTAGCCTGGTTGGCATACGCTCGCTGCCTGCTGAGCGGCGGTTCTGGAACGAGCGCGAGCGACTCGCACAGGACGAAGCGCGACTTCAGCAGGCCAGAAGCTCGTGCAAACACGATCTGGAAGCAATCCACGTGCAGATCGAGGTCATTGAGCATGAGCTATCGTCACTTTCTGCGCACACGTCACCGCTCTGAGTGAGCGAACCGTGCTGTGCCTTCTATTACGTACCACGTTACCCCACCTTTTACATGCTCACCGTAGCTAACACTCCTCCACTCTCCAGGGTCAACCTGTTCGACGCCCTACCCACCATCTGTCCCTTCTCATCGGTACCATCTTCACCATCTTACATGACCTATTTCAAGATGCAGCTTGTGCATTGTGGCATCCTGCACCCCACGGTCTTGACCGTCTTCAACAATTGCTGGTCTGGCAACGACGATCTTGTCGTGGAATAAGGCCAGACCCTCTCCGAGGAGAATCCACTCCCTTACCATCGCTCGTTGTTCGCCACTTGCTGGTTTGCTATCAGGAAGTGACCTTTTCGTACCCACAGGAGGTTACTATGTCTCGCATACGTGCGCCACCAGCAGGTCGGCGCTTCCAGTCGCACATGCACAGAAGGTCCACCTAACGACAACTCATTTGAACAGTGAAAGGGCAGCACACCGTGCCAGGTGTGCTGCCCATTTTGTTTGCTCCCCGCTGGGAGCGAAAGGTTTACGATCATTATGATACCAGATGATTTCTTCCATTGCAACCCATGTGGCGCGCCTTACCGTTTCGACGATCACGAAGCTCGCCTGCGCCATCTGCTCCAGCAGGATGCCACACCCGCGAAAGGTGGCGGTAGGCATCTGCTCCTGGTCTGCCCGATCTGCACACATCCCTGGTACAAGGCAGGCAGGGGCGAGTATCCGCGCCTGACGCCAGAGCAGCTGACTATGCTCAGCGCAGCCCTGCACATCGATCTCGACGCACTCTATCAGCTTCCCAGGGCGCTCTGCTCACTCTGCAGCGCCGTCTCCCTGGGCGGTATGTTCTCCATCGAGGAGTACATCCAGTACCAGTACCCCAACAACCAGCAGGGGTATCGCTTCCTGTGGGAGAGCGCCTCACCTCGCCGTATCCAGCTGGTCGCCATGCTCTGCCGAGGCGAGGGATTTGCGCTAGACATGCTCGTGCAGCAGCAGTCTGACATCCTCACCTCGTCCACACGCGAGGCGCTGGCGGTCCTGAAATGGCTGGAGACCCAGCCCTTCCCTGTTACCTTGCAAGTGTTGTCGACCGAACAATGCAGCCGACTTGCTCACCGACTCCCTGCGGGCAGTATCCCAGAAGGAAGACAGAATGTCTGGCAGGGGTACTCTTGGCAAGCTGTTTGCCCACCCCTGGGTGGCGAGACGCGGGTCTTGCTGGCGGTGGCCTTGCCGACATCGGCTCCCGCTTCCTTTGTCAGCCTGCATGTGAGCTGGACGGTGTTGGCACGCGCTATGCGCGCGGTGCTGTGAGGAGGAGGGCAAAGATGACGATTACCTCACAGACCACCCGGCATGGAAAAGTGATCCACCTACTCTCGCTGCATGATCTGAACGATGTGGGTGAGCAGAGCAGCCAGGGAGGACGTATGCGCGCCTCCTGCCCCATTCACGGCAGTGACCACCAGCGTTCCCTCTCGATTGACCCACAAAGCGGCTGGGGCTATTGCCACTGCTGCCATGCGACGGTGCGGGTCAGAAGAGTTGCTGATGCTGTGTCTCCATCTCCCTCAGTTGTAGGGTATGACAACAACGTGTGCAGTCTACACCATCCAAAACTCCTTCCCTTTCCACGCACCACATATCGCCCGACGCGGTCGCAGCTTCCGCTGCGTTCGCCAGCGCCATCCACGTCGGCAATGCGCCCGGTGCTTACGCTCCCATACTGGCAGCAGGAGGAAGTAGCCGCGCTATCGGCCATCGCACAGCAGACGCGCGAGGCGCTGGCTACCTCTCGGCGAGCGCAAGCTTACCTCACTGAACGAGGTATTCCGCTCCAGATGGCGCAAGTCACAAGTGTAGGCTACCTTTCACACGCCTGCTGGGAGCGTGCTTCGCTCTCACTTCCACCCTCACAGCAGTCGCTGCTCAAACGCTGGATCGGGCGCATCATCTTCCCGTTGGATTCTCCCGCAGGGGCGGGCTTCATCGGACGGGCGCTGCATGGCTGGGAGCCAGGGATGGACGAGGACACTCACAAGGCGTTACTCGACCAGCCTGGCGCGCCCCGGCGCTGGATCAAGACCAATCCGGCGGGCTGGTTCGGCTTTGATGCCCCGCTGCGGCTCGCACGCCATCTCGTGCTGGTCGAAGGCAGCTTTGACCGCCTGGCCTTGCTAGCGGCAGGCTTTCCGTCAAATGCGGTGGTGGCCCTGGTCGGCACAGCGGCGCGTCCAGCGTGGCTGATGCAGTTGGCTCCGCAGGTACGAGGAGTTGTGCTGGCGCTCGATGCCGACGAGGGTGGCCTCACGGCCATGGCACGTCTTTCGGATGAGTTTCGACGGGCAGGCTTTTCGTTGGTCATCTGCCCGCCGCCTTGTGATGGCTGGGGCAAGGATTGGAGCGAGCGTTTTCGCCGGCTCGGCCCCCAAAGTGTACGGCCACTCTACGAGACAGTGGCATACATGGATGAAAGGAAATAAGCATGCACATACACGACGAGCAACATCCTCAACGCTACGCTGTTTTCCACGCGCGTGATGCGCTTGCGATGGTCTTGCCACGCTCGCAGGCGCAGCAGTGGTACATCGACCGCTCACGCGCCTACATGCATGTGGCCGATGTGATCGCGCCGCTTGCGCGGGTTTTTCAGCTCACCAACCACATCGATCATGCCTGGACGAGCAACTCGGAGGTGGTCTGGTTCGCACCCGGTCGTCCGCTGCGCTCTACTTCGGTCGGAGACATGCTCCTGTCCCACCTGGACGGCCAGGCCTGGCTGGTGATGCCCGGTGGTTTGCAGGAACACGCACTGACTGATAACGGGCTCCCCATCAGGTCGCACTTCCCTTACGGCCTCGCGCGGGTTGTTGGCTACACGGAAGTCTTTCGCCGCTACAGCGAGGAGATTCCCCAGCTGGCGGAGCAGGTGACGCTTCCGACGGCATGGCCCTGCCGCCATCCCGCGCTCTCGCAACTGGAGGGTCGCTACCCGGTCGAGGACCAACTGCCGCCCTGGTGGCAGGACTGCGTAGACACGCTCGCCAGGGGCTGCCCCTGTCTAGAACCCCTGCTACGCGCGGTCAGCCGGGAGGAGTTCCGGCGTGGCTCGCTCGACCAGGCGCGCTGGAAAGCATGGCGGAGCGGCTCATGCCGCCAGAGCGATGAGGCACAGCAGCCAACTCCTTGCTGGCCGACCTCTGGACCGAGTCTCTCTCGCCTGCTGGCAGAGGTATTACCTGCTGAGGGAAGGTCGCTCTGGCTGAACCGCTTCGTCTGTCGCGGGGAGAAGGAACTGCCGCCGGACCTCGATCTGGTGATTACTTCGCACCCGGCATGGTGGCTCAACATGGCCAATGGCAGAAACTGGTATTCCTGTATGGGAAGCGGCCCTGATCGCGATGTGCGTCTGGTCGGCAACTGGTACGATCCAGGTGTGACGCTGGCGGCGCTTGTGGCGCGTGGCGACGATTGCTGGACGCCGGGGGCGCTGATTGCGCGCACCACGCTGCGCGTCGTTACCGACGCAAGACCAGCACAAGATATGGGTGATGGCAAGGGCGGGTATGAGCAGGAGCAGGATGTCCAGCAGACCTCCACTGGGCTTCCCACGCAGCGCGTGGTGATGGGCCGCGTCTACCACAACGATCTCTCCGCCGCCTGCACGCTGTTGACTGCCCTGGCGATGCACTTCGAACAGCACCGGCTGCCCTGGGGCTGCATCGCGGGAACCACGACCACCGAGTTGGCTCTGGATGGCTCGCTTGGCGCGCTTGACATCACCAGGGAGCCACATGAGGCGTTGGGTGTCCCGTACTGGCTGCCTGCTAGCATTGAACGGCCCGCGTTAGAAGGGCAGGTCGCCTACCTGGAACGCAGCGCGCAGGAGGGCGACGGCAGCAATGGCGACTGGATCTACCCCTCGATGAAGGTGCATGCCTGTCAGAGGCGCATGCCTACGACGACAACGACACGAGTGGGCGACCACAAATAACCACTTCACCACATCTTCCTCACCGCATCCTGCCTCCATCTGTTCACCCTCGTTTGCGCTTTCCATTTCACATGCATACTCATGCATGCTCGCACCCTCGATGCATCTGACATCCAAACACCTTTGGAGACGCACTCCGCCTTCTGCCATGCCCATGTGCCTGGCAAAGGCGCTGCTTGTGCGAAGGAAGCAGGGTGCATGCGTGACGAGCGAACAGTGTGATGGACGGACCGAGAGGTGAATGGAGGCGGGATGCCTTGACCATACAACGAAAGGAACCCCTCTCATGACAATCACTACGTCATTCCAGAACGGCAACACACGACCTCCACTCGATGGAAGCCTGCCACTGCGCCCCTTTCATCCCGACGGCTTTGTCGGCGCCCTGCTAGCGGACGGCCAGCAGGTCAGGGTGGCGGCGCTGGCCTGCGACGAGGGGCACGTCGTGGCGCTCAGCGTGGTTGGCTTTGATACCAGCATCGGCGTCGTGCTAGCACGGCTGTGGAGTTCAACCGCCGTACCCTTCACGCCCGCCTCCACCTGGCAGGACGAGTGGCGCGGGCCGGAGCAACTTGCGCGCGGCAGCGAACGCTACAAGCAGTGTGTGGCGCACCTCGACGGCACGAGGGAAGTGCATGCCCTGGCGCTCGTGCGCACGGCGCACCTCACCGAAGGCATCTTGCACCCACCCGATCTGCCTGAGATGCACAAGCAGGACGAACCGTCTGAAGCAACAGAGGCGAAGACCGGGGCAGAGCAAGACCAGGGGCAGCCACCTGCGTCATCACACAGGCAGTCGGCAAAACAGCCGAAGCCGCCGGTATGGGTACCGCGCTATGTGCTGGGCAACTGGGATGAGTCTGGCCCCAATCAGCAGAGCTTCCTGGGTCACCTGTACGCCCTGCGCGTGCTGTTCCTACACCGTGACGAGCGCCATCCCCAGTGGCGCGCGGCCTGGGCCGAGGCGCTCTGGCGCTGTGGTCTCGCTGCTGACCTCATCACGCCGCTTGCCGTTCTCGGTATGCGCGGCTGGAAGCTTTCCGGCGATCTGCTGGCCTGGAGCGCGCTCGTCGGCGCGGGCGTGCGCGAGGGCTGGCTTCCCTGGCGAGACGAGCAGATGACGCGCTAGCCCACCCGGAATTACTCGACCTCTTTAAGGGCGGCCCACTGTTGTACCCGTCGTTGGTACATCGGTGGGCCGCCCTTTGCTTCCTGTTGTTGTACACCTTCATTCCACACTGACACAAGAGATAAAGGAGATTCTATAGAGATGCCACAAGGAACCTTAGCCAATCTGGCCAATTCGGCCTTTGTGCGCACGCCACCGGCTTTCGCCGAACGCATCGCGCGCTGCCTGCTCTCTTTCCCACCCGACAGGGTGACGACTATCCTTGACCCGACGGCGGGCGAGGGCGACCTGCTGCTGCCCTGCCGGGACATCCCACAGGCGCGGCTCTACGGCGTGGAGATCAGCGCCGAACGCACCTCGGTAGCCCGCGCGCTACTGCCGCAGGCAGAACTCGTCACCTGTGCCTTCGAGGGGGTCAGCATCCCCAAAGGCAGCATGAGCCTGGCGCTGGCCAACCCACCCTACTTCTTCCAGGACGGCAAACGCGCCGAGTACCGCATCCTGGCTGATGCTGGTACGCTACTTGTGCCTGGCGGCGTACTGGCCGCCATCCTCCCGGCGCGCTCGGCCTGGGACGGCACCATGATCAACCACTGGTGCAGGTGGTACGACCGCGTGCGCGTCTGGAAGTTCCCCAACCGCTCTTCTCAAGAAGAGGAGAGTACCTTCGAGGACTACACGCAGATCTGCGTGGTCGGCATGCGCCGCGCCGAGCCGCGCGATCCCATCCCATCTGAAGTCCAGCGTTTGCAGGGCTACCGTTACCATACTCCCTCGGTTGCGCCATCCGGCAAGAGTCCCTCCTCGCGCGCGCGAGCGGGTTGGGAGCAGGGAACGGCGCCGCCGGAACTGCCTATCACACCGATCTCCGACCCCTATCCCGTGCCGGAGAGCCTGGCGCGCCCGCACATCGTGGTGCGGCACGCCGACGAGTCTCTGCTGCTGGCGGCGCTTGAACGCGCGGGCGCGCACCTCTCACCCCTCTGGCAGGCGGCCACCGAGTGGCGCGAGGAGGGCCTGCGGATGCCTCCGGTCATGCCGCTTTCCGGCGAGGCGCATGTGGCCGCCGAGGTGCTGACGGGACTGCTGGATGGAGAGATCGTATGGGGGCCGGTGATGCCGCCTGCGGAGGGCAGTGACTATCGCGACGAGCAGCGCCAGCATCATGAGGGAACACCACAACTGGTACCTCATTTGCTGACTGCTTTTGTGGGGCAGGAGTGGGTCTCGATGCCCATTGAGAGCGAGGAGCGCGAGAAGCTGCGCGAGCGCGGCGTGGTGCGCGTCGCCATGCGCCAGTGGCAGGACAAGCCCATCCTGGGGGTGCTGAATCTTGCGACCGGCGAGACGCGCTACGAGCAGGGCGAGGCGGTCTTCACCTTCCTGCAACCCTGGCTTTCGACGCTGGCTGCGCGCGTCATCGAGAAGCGCCAGCCGCTCTACCGGCTCGATCCCGCCGATTGGGAACTGCGCGTGGTGGCCCAGTTTGGGTGCGACAAGCAGCTGCCCAATGCGGCCTTTCCCGGTCTCTCGCTGGCGCAGCAGCACCGCGTCTATGCCATGGGTCGCGCCCTGGATACGACCGGACGCTCTGCCATCCAGGGGGAGCCTGGAACGGGGAAGACACGGCTCGCTATGGCAACTGCGGCGCGGCAGGCTTACCAGTGGCGACACCGCAACACGGCGCTCTTCCGGGATCGGGAGAAGGGGAAAGGAGGCGAACAAATAGCACGGCAGCCCGCCTGGATGAGCGGACTGCGACGCGCCTGGCTCAAGAACCCGCGCACGCTGGCCCTGCTCGGTCTCTCGCCGGTGCGCGATGCGGCGAGTGGGCAAGTCGTGGCCTACCGTCGTCGCGGCGATGGGGCGCTTCTCTCGCCGCAAGAGGCGGGGCCGCGCGCCCTGCCGGTGCTGGTGAGCACGCCCAAGAAGGTCACGAAGGAGTACGCCGCCGAGGTGCGCGCCGCCTGGCCCGAGGCCGAGGTGATCTTCCTCGAGCGGCACAGCGACATCCCCCGCTGGATGCAGCGCTGCGCCGAGAGCCAGGCCCCAGCCGTGATCGCCATCCTCTCGCACTCGCTCACGCGCGCCTTTGGCCGCGAGTGGCGACCAGTGGTGCGCGAGAAGCACATCACGCGCCGCGAGCCAGTACTGGAGCCGGAAGAGAAGCTCTTGCCCAGGCTCGATGCGGTCTACGATGAGAGGCGTGTGCTCACCGGTTTTCGCTGGAAGACAAACGGGCAGCTGTACACCACGGAAACGACCGTCACACATTTCTACTGCCCTGGCTGCGGCTGCCAAATCAAGGCCACGCCCGGCAAGCTGCACGAACGCGAAACGCGCCCTGACGAGGAGGAGCAATCGCTTCCCTCGCTGAAGAGTGGGCAGCTGGAAGACGCGACGGCAGGAGAAGAGGAAGACGACCAGGAGCCGGTGACGAGCCGCACCTGGTTCACGCTCAAGCCGAGGTGGTGCAGGTGTCGCGCCGATGCCAGGAACAGGCCGGGGCCGCGCAACCCCAGCGGGCGCACGCGCGTCAAGACGCCGCTCTGGAGCGAGATGCGCCTTGTCGCCGCGCAGCGCAAGCACACGCAGCTGCCCTTCGCGGCATGGTCGGCGGCGGTCGAGCAACTGCATCGGCCCATAGAGAAAGATCACAAAGCGGTGGCAGAGGCAGGTGTGTCGTATGCCGCGCCTGGTGTGACATCGAAGTCAGCCATGACGACGACAGGCAAACACAAAGCGGCCAGCCTGGGTCTTCCCATTGCGGCAGGGACAGGTCAAGGGAAGCAGCAGGGCGGTGAGGATGCCTGCTACGTGGCGCGCGAGCCGCTGCCTGACAGCTTTTCTCCCTATGACTACCTCTACCGTTTCTACAAGGGCTGCGTGGCGCTCTCTGTGATCGACGAGAGCCACAATGGGCGTGGGCGCGACACTGACATCGCGCACGCCTTCCACCAGGCCATGCTCGCCTCCCAGACCTGCATGCTGACCAGTGGCACGCATTTTGGCGGCGACATCCTGGGTTTCTACCATTACTGGTTTCGCTACCACCCCCAGTTCTGGCGACGTCTGGGTCTTGGCTGGAACGACGCGGACAAAGCCCTCTCGCGCTACGGCGTGATCCAGGAATGGGTGAAGGAGTATGAGTCGGATGCGCGCCGTGGCTCCGGCCAGACGACGGTGCAGGTCTCTACTATCCCAGCGCCGGGGCTCTCCGCCAAACTCATCCCGTACCTGCTGGAGGATATGGTTTACCTGACGGTGCTGGATGTGGGCGCGCACATGCCGCCGCGCATCGAGATCCCCGAAATCGTGCCCATGCGGGACGCGGAGATCGCCGATGCGCTCTCGGAAGCGGAGCAGGCCCGCCGGGAGGCCACGCGGCAACTCGCAGAGTTCTCGAAGGCACACGCGGGTGGAAATGATGCTGGTAGTGGCTTTACGTTGCGGGATATGGCCAAGGAGCGGGAACGCCTTGAACAAGCAGCGAGGGTGGCGGCAGAACGCGAGCGGGGAGTGCAGGAGTGGGCGCTGCCGCGTCACCTGGCCGCGCACTACGGGCGGTTGGTACGCTCCCTCGATGACCTGGCTCGCAGGCGCAACACGGCGGCGCGTCTCGCCAAGGGCACGGTGCCGCGCTGGTTCGCGGTGCTGCCCTGCGACCGGCCCTTTGAGGTGTGGGAGACCAAACGCGACCGCTGGGGCGATACCCTGGCACGCGACATGTTGGTGGAAACCGAGCGGCTCGCCTGGGACTACCTCTATCCTTTAGAACGTCGCCTGCTGGCGCTGGTGCAACAGGAACTCCGCGAAGGCAGGCGCGTCATGCTGTACTTTGAGCAGAACGACCTGCGTAGTATGGCGCGCCGCCTGGAATGGGTGCTCAAGGACGCGCTGCAGGCGCAAGGTGGGCAGTATGCATCTGGCAGTGGTGGTCAGGGCAAGGAGCGCATCCAGTCCTGGACGCTGCCCAACAGTGTGGCAGCCGAGGATCGCCAGCAGGCCATTTTGCAGGCGGTGCAGCGCGGCCACCGCGTGGTGATCGTCCCCTACCGGCGCGTCAACGAGGGACTCAACCTGCAGAGCGGCATTGACTCGATTGTGTGGGTCGAGATGGCGCTCAACCTCTTCATGCTCGACCAGGCCAGCCGGCGCGCCTGGCGGCTGGGCAAGCGCGAGGAAGTGCGCATCTACTACCTGGCCTATGCCAATACCGCCGGGCACAGCAAGCTGCGCAAACTGGGCCAGCAGAGCGGAGCGGCAGCCGCCTTTGCCGGGGAACCAGCGCGCGGGGCGCTCATCCGGCACGCGGGCGCGGACAAGACCACCCTGGCGCGCCTCTCCAACTTGCTCGAACTGCAGGAGCGGACGGGTGACGAAGAGGAGGAGGAGGACGCTCCACTGCTGCTCTCTGGCGAGCAAGAGGTGGCCAGCGAAGAGGCGGTGCTCAAAGCTGTGTTCGCGCGGCGCGCTGAGGAGTTGCGCGCGGCGCTGGCACGTGGGCGCGAATGGCTGGGCGGCATCCACGACGATCTCGCACAACGCCTTGATGCTCTCGCGGTGCACATGGCCCAGCCAGGTGCAGCACACTCGGTCTGGGCGGAGCGTCCTCTTCTCTCACGCGCTTTCGCCCTGCCAGGCTCTCGTCAGGTGGAGGCGTTGTCTCAAAGAGAGACAGCCCAGCCATCGGCGGTGGACGTGGAAGAGCAGTCTGGACGCTGTGACGACCCCCTCGAAGCAGAGGCGATCATACCGGCTGCAACGATGCTTCCCACGACTCCTGCGACGGCCATGCATCCTGCGTTTCCTGCCTTGCCAGTCGGAGTCCCGGAAGTGCAGACGGCTACGCCACTGCCTCTTGCGGTTCCACAAACAGCGCTGGAGCCAGTACGAACTATTGGCAGTCGCGCGGTGGTGGTCTTTGGGCGCAACGAGCATATCGCATTGGCGCGAGTGTCTCGTCGCCGGGGTACGCAAGCGCAAGGGTCGAGGGAACCGTTGCGTCGGCGCACGCCCGTCTCTGAGTGCGACATTCCCTCACTCCTGGATGATACAGCAGCAAGCCCGGAATCGTCAGAGGCGCAACATGGGCAGCCGGTCACGATGCCCTCGCTGTGGGACCTGCTCGTGGCGCCCACCTCGGAAGCTGTGACCGCCGCCCCGGCACGCTTCGCTGAACCCTGGCGCGTCCCACGCAACCCTCGCCAGTCCCCACCGTGGGAACAG
>Ga0307373_10012463_pt1 | contig 12067 bp, 11 predicted proteins | sample OX2MG_FD_202534 | JGI IMG/M metagenome (GOLD analysis project Ga0307373, IMG submission 202534) | Soil microbial communities from Risofladan, Vaasa, Finland - OX-2 | ecosystem: Environmental > Terrestrial > Soil > Coastal area > Acid sulfate soil | place: Finland: Risofladan, Vaasa | collected...
AAGCGCGGCGCGGCGAAGAAAGCCGCACCCGCCAAGAAGGCGCCCGTCAGCAAGGTCGAGCCCCCGGCGAAGAGCGTCGCGCCCGCCAAAGCGGCTCCGGCGGCGAAGAAGGCGGCGGCGCCGGTCAAGAAGGCCGCACCGGCGGCCAAGAAGGCGCCGGCGGCCAAGAAGGCGCCGGCGGCCAAGAAGGCGCCGGCGGCCAAGAAGGCGCCCGCGGCCAAGAAGGCACCGGCGGCCAAGAAGGCACCGGCGGCCAAGAAGACGCCGGCGGCCAAGAAGACGCCGGCGGCCAAGAAGGCGCCGGCAGCCAAGAAGACGCCGGTCAAGAAGACCGCCAAGCGCGCGGCGCCAGCCAAGCGGCCTGCCGCGACCAAGGCGGCCGTGTCCTCGAAGCGGAGCGCCCCCGCCAAGAAGGGCCCGGCGAAGTCCGCCGGCGCCAAGACCGCCGCCAAGCGCAAGCGCTAGGCGCCAGGTCGGGACTCTCGCGTCCGCGAAAATCGCCGTCCATCTGGACGCCGCGAGCGACTCCTCCGTCTCTCGCCAACCACCGCGAAGGCGGGTGGTGAGCCGGCACGACGCCCTCTTGATCCGCTGCGGTGCGCATGCCGCACTCGCTCGAAGACGGAGGTACGTGTGGGACAGTCTGCTTCCCCATTGAGAAATGTGGCCGTCGTCGGGCCGCATCATTCCGGCAAGACCACGCTGATCGAGTCGCTGTTGGCGCTCGGGGGCGCGATCCCGCGGCGCGGCTCCATCGCCGAGGGCTCCACGACCACCGACTGCGATCCGGAGTCGGTCGCACGCCAGCAATCGTGCGCGGTCTCCTTTGCGTGGATGCCGTACCGCGACTGCGAGATCACGTTCATCGACACGCCCGGATTCGTCGACTTCCTCGAAGAGACGAAGCTCGCGCTCTTGGGCGCGGACGCGGCGCTCATCGTAGTCGAAGGCGACCCGGGCCGGGTTGCGCAAGCAACGGCACTAGTCGAGGCCATCGAAGCGCGCAAGTTGCCGCACCTCTTCGTGATCAACAAACTCGACCGCCCCGAGTCGGACTTCGCCGCCACGCTGCAGGCGCTGCGCGAGCAGTTCGGCAATCGCGTGGTCGCCGAGCATCTGCCGATCGGGCAGGGAGAGCGCTTCTCCGGCTACGTCGATCTCGTCAACCAGAGCGCGCGCACGTACGGGCAGAACGGCACCTCGAGCGCGATCTCGCTACCGCACGATCTCGCCACGCTCGCGCGCCAGGAGCGCGCAAAGCTCTTGGAGGCACTCGGTGATTTCGACGACCACCTGCTCGAGGAGCTGATCGACGGCGTGGAGCCGCCCATGGACGAGCTGGAGCACGATCTCGCCGACGAGACGCACAGAGACCTCGTGGCACCGGTGCTCGTCGCCGCAGGCTCGCTCTGCTACGGCTGCGATGCGCTGCTCGACGCCATCGTGCGCCTCTGCCCGACACCGCAAGAGGCGCCGCGCGTCGACGCCGAGGGTCGCGAGATCGCCCCCGACCCCGAGGGTCCGGTCATTGCGCAGATCTGCAAGACGATCGTGCATCCGCAGTCCGGTAAGCTCTCCGTCGCGCGCCTCATCTCAGGGACGCTGACGGGCGACAAGCCGCTGATCAACCTCACCCGCGGCACCGCCAAGGAGCGCCCCGGCGGGCTCTTCAGGCTGTCGGGCAAGAAGCAGATGCCCATCGAGAAAGCGGGCCCCGGCTCCCTCGTGGCGATCGCCCGGTTGGAGAATGCCCAGACGGGCGACACGCTCACGTCGGAAGGCACGAAAGTTCTTCTTCCCTCCGTCAAGGTCGCCGACCCGGTGTTCGCCGTGGCCATACGCCCCAAGGACCGTCTCGACGAGGCCAAGCTCTCGCAAGCGCTCCAGCGGCTCATCGACGAGGACCCCACCCTGCGCCTCGAGCGTGCGCAGTTCACCAACGAGCTGCTGCTGTTGGGCCACGGCGAGCAGCACGTGCAGATTGCCTCCGAGCGGCTCTCGCGCAAGTACAACGTCAAGCTCGAGACCCACGCTCCGGCGATCCCCTACCGCGAGACCATTCAGAGCGGCGCCGAGGTGCACGGGCGCTACAAGCACCAGACCGGCGGGCACGGCCAGTTCGGGGACGTCTGGCTGCGCATCGAGCCGCGCGAGCGCGGCCACGGCGTCACCTTCGGCGAGAAAGTCGTGGGCGGCGTGGTGCCGCGCCACTTCATTCCCGCCGTGGAGAAAGGCGTGCGGGACGCGCTCGACCGGGGGCCGCTAGCGGGGTATCCCGTGATCGACCTCGACATCGTGCTCTACGACGGACAGTACCACGCGGTGGATTCCAGCGAGCAGTCGTTCAAGACCGCGGGCTCCCTCGCCATTCGCGAGGGCATTCCCAAATGCAGCCCCGTGCTGCTCGAGCCCATCGCCAAAGTCGAGGTGACGGTGCCGACGCGGTACACCGCAGGGGTGCTCTCGCAGCTCACCGGCAAGCGCGGCCACATCCTCAATTTCACCGCCACCGAGCGGACGGGATACGACGTGGTGAGCGCGCTCGTCCCGCACGTTGAGATCTCGCGCTACATCACCGAGCTGCGGACGCTCACCCATGGCCTCGGCACCTACCGCTGGGAGCACGATCACTTCGAGATCGTTCCCGCCAAACTCGCCCAGCAGGTGGCGGAGATGGCCGCCTCGGGCAGCTGAGCCCGGCGGCGAGGGGCGGAACATCCGCCCCTCGCCCCATGCCAGGGCCACCCTTCCGGTTGGCGAATACCGGCGAGTTTGCTCAAAGCTCCTCGGAAGGTCGGTGCGTCCGCATGCTTCGCCGGTTCCTCGTGCTCGCGCTCGCCCTGGCCGTCCTGGCCGGATGCACCAAGGTCGACACGTCGTCGTCGGCGGCCGGCGGCGATCATCCCTGGACGATCCCCGGTGTCCTGCGGGTGGGGATCTCGGGCGATCCCAAGACGCTGAACCCGATCCTGGCGGGTGACACCACCGATTCGTTCATCACGCGCCTGATGTTCGACATCCTCGTCGACGTCGACGAGCACGGCCATCCCATCCCCGACCTGGCGGCCGAGGTCCCGACGACCGAGAACGGGGGGATCAGCAAGGACGGCCTGACGATCACCTATCACTTGCGCAAGGGCGTCCGCTGGCAAGACGGCGCCCCCGTGACGAGCGAGGACGTCAAGTGGACGTGGCAAGCGATCATGAGCAACGACAACAACGTGGTCTCACGCCGCGGGTACGACCAGATCGCCGGCATCGACACCCCCGACGCCGACACCGTCGTGGTGCATCTCCGGCAGAAGTTCGCCCCCTTCGTCAGCACGTTCTTCGCCGAGAGCGACAGCCCGTACGCCGTCCTGCCCTCGCACCTGCTCGCCAAGTACAAGAACATCAACCAGATTCCGTTCAACCAGCATCCGGTCGGCGACGGCCCCTTCGAGTTCGTGCGCTGGGACCGCGGCATCGGCATCGAGCTCAAGGCGAACCCCGGCTACTTCCGCGGCAAGCCCGGCCTCAAGGAAATCCGCATCCGCGTCATTCCCGACGAGAACACGATGCTGACGCAGCTGCGGACGCACGAGATCGATTGGTACTTCGAGCCGACTCCCGACATGTACGGGCAGCTCAAGAGCCTGCCGGACATCACGACCACGCTCACGCCGATCAACGGCTACGACTCGGTGATGATGAACACGGAGAGCCCCATCCTCAAGGACGTGCGGGTCCGCCGGGCCATCGCCTATGTCATCGACAAGCAGGTGCTGGCGCAGAAGGTCGGCAAGGGGAGCGTCGACGTCGCGACCGAGGACCTGCCCAAGTGGATGTGGGCCTACGATCCCAACGTTCCCGTCTACACCTTCGACCCCGGCAAAGCCGAGCAGCTGCTGGACCAGGCGGGGTGGCGAATGGCTCCTGACGGCTACCGCCGCAGGGGGGGCAAGACGCTCTCGCTGGTCATCTCCTACGTCAACGCGTCGTCGCAGGGACGCACGGTGGGCGTGCTGCTCCAGTCGTGGCTCAAGCGGATCGGCATCCGCTCCGAGATCAAGGTCTACCCGCTGAGCGTCTACTTCGCGCCGTACGGGATGGGCGGAATCCTCCCCACCGGGAAGTACGACCTCAGCCTCTCAGGCTGGGTCGCCGGCGTGGATCCCGACAACAGCTCGCAGTTCCTCTGCTCCACGCGTCCTCCCGTGGGCTACAACTACACGCGCTTCTGCGATGCGGCCATGGACGCGGCGCAGCACGAGGCGCTGACCAACTATGACGCGGCCACGCGCAAGAAGGCGTATGCGAAGATCGAGCGGATCCTGGCCGAGCAGATGCCGCAAGACTTCTACGACTGGCGCAACCAAATCCAGGCCTTCAACCCGGATTTCAAGAACTTCAAGCCGAATCCGGTCCAGGAAGCCTGGAATGCCTGGCAGTGGGAGATCTGATGTCGGAGTTCGAGAGCGGCGTGGGGCGCGTCCCCGACTTCAAATGGCTTCAGAAGGTCATCGTCGAGCGGGCGATCGTTCGCGGAGACTACACGACGTCCGGCGGACACAAGACCGATTTCTACATCGACAAATTCCGGCTGTTCTCCGATCCCACGACGTTGCGGCGGATCGCGCGGATGTTCGCGCCGGCGGTCGCCGAGATCGCCCCCGATCTCATTGGGGGCACGGAGCTCGGCGGCGTCATCCTGGCCACAGCGGTCTCGCAGATGGCGAGCCTGCCGATGATCGTGGTGCGCAAGCAGCCCAAGGCCTACGGCGCGTTCGCCAACGAGTACGTGGAAGGCGACTTCAGCGAGGGACAGCGCGTGCTCTTGCTGGAGGACGTGGTGACCTCCGGCAAGGAGCTCATGGCCGCAAGCGCGCGCCTGGAGGAGATGGGCCTGAAAGTCGAGTGCCGCGCGATGGTCAACCGGGGTCTCGCTCCGGTGAAGGCTCTCCTGCAGTTCAGCCTGCCCTCGGGAACCCCTCGCACGGACAACTAGCGCCGGCGCTCAGACCTCGAGGCGGAGGTGGTCCCGGGCGATGACGATCTCACCCTCGAAGAATCGCTCGGCATCGGCCCGAATCGCGTGCTCGCCCACGTGTTGCGGGTAGTGCGTGATGATCAGGCGCGGCACTCCCGCCTCCCGCGCCATCAGGGCCGCTTCCGCGGGGTTGGAGTGCCCGCGCTCCCCGATCTCCACCATGCCGGGCTCGAGGGTAGCCTCGCAGAGCAGGGCATCCGCGCCACGAGCCAGCTCGACGAGCTCAGGCGAGGGCGCGGTGTCCGCCGAGAAGACGAAGGCGCGCCCTGCGTGGGAGACGCGCATCGCGTAGGCGGGAATGTAATGGCGCGTCGGAGCGAAGCGCACGTCGATGGACCCCACATGCCAAGGGCGCTCCGGGTCGTAGGTGCGCACCGCGAAGGACTCGTCGAGAAAGTCGCCCGAGTTGCCCTCGCGGGCGAACGCGCTCACCAAGGTGCGGAGCAGGCTCTCCCCTCCCGGCGGAAGCAGCAGCGGCAAGGGATCGGCACGGCGCTCCCAGCCGTACTTCAAGGCGTAGCGATAGGGAATCACGTCGATGAAGTGATCGGCATGCATATGCGAGATCGCCACGGCGCTGATATCCGTGTACGAGATGTGGCAGCGCAGGTTGGCGAAGGCCCCGGTTCCGAGATCCAGCACCAAGCGGTCCTCGCCGGCCTCCACGAGGTACGACGAGCATGCGCAACCGGGGTTGGGCACCGCGGGACTGGCGCCGAGGACCGTCAGTCTCAACGCCGCCCCGTTCGTGCTCATGCCTTCAGCGTACCGACGGCCTCCAGCACGTCGGCAGCATGGCCGTCCACCGTGACCTTTGGCCAGACAGCACGAATCACGCCTCGTCCGTCGATCAGGAACGTCGCGCGCTGCACGCCGATCGTCTTCTTCCCGTACATGTTCTTTTCGACCAAGACCCCAAAGGCCGTGCTCAAGCGCTTGTCCTCGTCGGCGAGCAGCGTGAACGGCAACCCGTACTTCTCCTTGAATCGTCGGTGCGAAGGCACGCCGTCCTTACTCACGCCCACGATCTCGACGCCCCGCTTCTCGAACGCCGCAAGTGCGTCGCGAAACTGCGACGCTTCGTTCGTTCAGCCCGGGGTGTCGTCTTTCGGATAGAACCAGAGCACCAGGGGGCGTCCGAGGAACTCCTCCGACGTCCTGACGGCTCCGGCATCGTCCAGCGCGGAGAACGATGGGATTGCGTCGCCAACCTCTAGCACTTGGCTCGGCTCCTTTCCATGCTAGGCTTGCTTCGCACACCCTCGTGGGCCCTCCTAGTGTCCCCGCGCACCGTCGCCTCGTGACCGCGCTCGCCTCGAACCTATCCCTCCGCGTACTGCGCTCGCACCGGGCCCCGCACGGCCAGGAAGAGCCAGATGCCCGCGACCACGCAGACGGCGCATCCCGAAGCGATCGCGAACGGGGCGCCGAGCCGGTCGGCGACGCTGCCGGCCAGAAGGCTCCCCACCGGGCCGAGGCCCATGATGATGGTGGTGTAGAGACCCATCACACGCCCCAGCATCGCTTCGTCCGCGGATGTCTGGATCAGCGTGTTCATGCGGATCCAATAGGCGACCACCGAGAAGCCCACGAGGGCGAGCAGCGCCAGCGCCGCGCGCAGGTCCCCCGCGTACGCGAACGCGATCTGCGAGATCGGAAGCGCCAGCGCCGTCGCAAAGAGGGTCCCCCAACGTGGGCGCCCGCTGGAGCCGGCCGTCACCGCGGCGCTGACCAGCGCACCCACGCCCATGGCCGCGAAGAGCCACCCCAGCGTCCGCGCGTTGCCGTGAAAGACATCGCGAGCGAACGCCGGCATCAGCACGATGTAGTTCATGCCGAAGATGCTGTAGATCGCCATGCCCGATGCGAGCCTGGCGAGAAACGGATGCGTGCGCAGATACGCGAGGCCCTCGCGCATATCGGCGGCGACCGAGCGCTGCGTCGGCGCTTCGCCGACGCGCGGCGCGACGCGGATGGGGAGCATCGTGAGCGCCGCCGCCGTGAAACCAACGGCATTTGCCAGAAAGGCTCCGCCTTCGCCGAAGCGCGAGACGACCAGCCCCGCGAGGACGGGCCCGATGATGCGCGCGCCGTTGAAGACCATGCTCCCCAGCGCGTTGGCGTTGAGAAGCGACTCCGGCCCCACGACCTCGACGACGAACGCGGAGCGCGTCGGGATGTAGAAGGCGTCGGCGACTCCGCCGACGAGCGCCAGCGCGAAGAGCCACCCCAGCGTCATGTGCCCGTCGTAATAGAGCAGGGCCAGCGCCGCCGCCTGCGCAGCGAAGAGGATCTGCGTCGCCGTGAGCATGCGCTTGCGGTCGATGCGGTCGGCCACCGTCCCCGCGTAGAACGCCAGGAAGAGCGCGGGCAGCGTCTCCAACGCCGTCACGGCGCCGAGGATGGTCTTGGAGTTGGTGAGGCGGTACGCCAGCCACCCGACCGCGACGATCTGCATCCAGACGCCGACGTACGAGACGGCGATGCCCGCGAAGTAGTACCGATAGTTCCGATGGCGCAATGCCGCGGAGAAGCGCACCAAGAAACCCGGCGCCTTGGAACCGTCGTCCATGCGTTCACTAACCGCGAGCGCATCAGCGCGGTTGCGCGGCCTCCAGGTGAGCCGGCACGCCGCGCTTAAGCTACGATGAGAAATGAGCGAGCCGAAGGAGCCACCCCACCCGTTGGCCGAGCGCCTTGCCGCCTCCGTGCCGCCATCGCGCGAGCTCCTCGTGCTCGGCGTGGGCAACGGCCGCAACGTGCGCCTCCTCTGTGCATCGCATCGCGTCAAGGGCGTCGACGACGACAGCCTCCGCGCGCAACGCGTGGAGAGCGCATTGCGCGCGGAGGGACTCGACGTGCGCGTACACCCTGCGCCATACACGCAAGTGCCGTTCGCGCGCGCGCGCTTTTCCGGCGCGCTCTCGACGCACGCCCTGCTCCACGGCATGCGATCGAAGGTGCGCTTGGCCCTCGCCGAGACGGCCCGCGTGCTGGCGCCCGGGGCCCCCTTCGTCCTCACGCTGGCATCCGTGGAGGACGATCGCTACGGCGAGGGGACCATGGTCGAGCTGGACGTCTTCGCCCCGGCCGCCGGCGACGAAGCGGGCGTGCCGCACCTCTACGTCGACGAGGACGGCGTGCGCGAGCTCCTGTCGCCCCATTTCGCCATCGCGTCGCTGCGTCAGGTCGACGTCGACTCCGTCGTCGGCCGGTGGGCGCACGGGGCGGACCGCGGGACCGGCCGGCGCCACTGGTTCGTGGAGGCGCGCCGCCTCTAGACAAGCGAACATACGTTCGCTATAGTGCGGGCATGGTGCCCGACGTCGTCGAGATCCGGGTCAAGTCGGTGCTCAACCGGGTCTCGGGAATGCCCTTCCGGTGGTCCATGAACCCCTATCGCGGATGCGTCCACGGCTGCGTCTTCTGTTACGCGCGGCGCACCCATTGGTTCATCGAGGAGGACGGGGTCGGCGCGTGGAGCACGCGCATCTTCGTCAAGGTCAACGCCCCCGAGGTCCTCCAGGCGGAATTGGCGCGCCGCGGCTGGCGGCGCGAGCGGATCGCGCTCGGCACCTCGACCGACCCCTATCAGGGCGTCGAGGCTCGCTACGGCATCACGCGACGCCTTCTCGAGGTCACGCTGCGGGCGCGCACGCCGCTCTCCATCGTGACGCGCTCCCCCCTGGTGGAGCGCGATCTCGACCTGCTCGCGGAGCACGCGCGGCGTGCCGGCCTCACGGTGGCGCTCAGCATCGCCACGCTCGATGCCGCGCTGGCGCGCGAGATCGAGCCGACGGTCTCCCCGCCGGAGCGACGACTCGCCGTCGTCGCGAGGCTGGCCGAGCGCGGCATTCGCGCAGGCGTCTTCCTGGCGCCGATCCTGCCGGGCATCACCGACGATGCCGCCTCGCTTGCGCGCGTGCTCGAGGGGGCTCGCGAAGCCGGCGCCTCGTTCGTCCACCACGGCCTGCTGCACCTCGGCGAAGTCACCCGGGACGCCTATTTCACCTACTTGGAGCGCCGCCGCCCCGACCTGCTGCCGCGCTATCGGGAGCTCTACGCCGGCGCCTACGCGCCGGCACGCGCCGCTCAGGAGATCGACGACCGCGTCGCGGCCGCGCAGACCCGCTTTCCGTGCTCGCCGCGCGGCCCGCATCTCTCGCCCCCGCCAGAGGCCGAGCAGCTCGCGTTACTGTGAGTCCAGCATCGCCACCGCGGCGGGAACCTCGGCCACCGAGGCCACCGTCACGTCGGGGTCCACCGCATGCACTTCGGAGCCGGGAACCGTCCGGCTTCGGTAGGGGCGTAACACCCGCACCGTGCGCATCCCCATGGCTTTGGGTGTGACGACGTCATTGTCGGGGCGGTCCCCGACCATCACGCCCTCCTCCGGCCGGATGCCCGCGCGGCGCAGCGCGACCTCGAAGATGCCGGGCGCGGGCTTGACGAGCCCCACCTCGCTGGAGATTACTAGGTCGCTGAAAAAGCGCAGCGCGTGGGCGTCGCGGAGCACGTCGCGTATGAAGCTGTCGTAGTTCGCGATGACGCCCAGGCGATAGCGGCCGGAGAGCGCCTCGAGCGCCTCGAACGCTCCGGGCAGCAAGCGGCTCTGCGTTGCTCCATGCTCGAGACGCGGCTGGAAGACGCGCCCCGCCACGCTCGCGGCGCGCTCGGGATCGTCGGGGAGATAGTGGTCGATCAGAGCACGCGCGAGCGAGGGCGGATTCTCCTTCAGCAACCGCCGCCGCACGGCGGCAAACTCATCCGTCTTGGTCACCATGCCCGCGCCGGCCAGCTCGTGGCGCACCACGTTCGCCAGATAGGTCACGTACGCGCGATCGTCGACAAGCGTTCCGCCGACGTCGAAGAAGACCCACCGCACCGCCCGCTCCGCGTCAGCCGCTGGAGATGAGGTCTTGCATGGGGGAGGATGCGCTGGCGTGGAGCCGCTTGGGCATCCGGCCGGCACGATACGCGGCGCGACCGGCACGTACGGCGTCGCGCATCGCGTGCGCCATCAGCACGGGGTCCTTGGCCGCGGCAATGCCCGTGTTCATCAGCACGGCATCCGCCCCGAGCTCCATCGCGAACGCGGCATCGCTGGCGGTGCCCACGCCGGCATCGACGATCACGGGGACCCTCGCCTGCTCGACGATGATGCGGATCGAGTAGGGATTGCAGACGCCCAGGCCGCTGCCGATCGGCGCGGCCAACGGCATCACCGCGGCGCAGCCGATCTCCTCGAGGCGCTTGCAGATCACCGGGTCGTCGGTGGTGTACGGCAGCACCGTGAAGCCGTCGCGCACCAGCTCTTCGGCGGCAGCGAGCAGGTCGACCACGTTCGGGTAGAGCGTCTTCGGATCGCCGATCACCTCGAGCTTGATCAGGTCGGTCTCAAGGGCCTCGCGCGCCAGCTTGGCCGTCAGCACCGCGTCCTTGGCCGTATAACAGCCGGCGGTGTTCGGCAGCAGCACATACCGCGAGCGGTCGATGAAGTCCACCATGGTCTTGCCGCTGGGATCGTCCAGATGAATGCGGCGGATCGCCACGGTCACCACCTCGGCGCCGCTCGCCTCGTGTGCCGCTTGCATGACCTCCATCGTCCCGAACTTGCCGGTGCCCACCAAGAGCCGCGAGTGGTACTCGCGCCCCGCCAGTACGAACGCATCACTGTGCACGATGATCTCTCTACCCCCCGGCCACAGCCCGGATGACTTCCACGCGGTCTCCCGGCTGGAGCCGCTGTTCGTCGACGCGCCCCTTGGGGACGACCGACTCGTTGAGCGCCACGGCCGTGCCTTCGCGCTTGACGCCCAAACGCTCGAGCAACGTCCCGAGCGTCTCTTCGCGCTCGAACCCGACCCTCTCCCCGTTCACCACCACCGTCGTCGACGTCATGGCGCGAGATTCGACGCGAGCTGCGCGCGCTCCGGCGAAAGGGCGGCGATGGAGACGCTGGGCGCCCGCCCCTCGATGGCGTCCGCGACGACTTCGGCGGTGATGGGCGTCAAGAGGACGCCGTTGCGCAAGTGGCCCGTGGCCAGGAAATACCCCTCCAGGCCGCCGGCACCGAGGTAGGGCAGTCCGTCGGGCGTCCCTGGCCGCAAGCCCGCCCACGTCTCCACGATCGAGAGCTCGCGCAGGGCCGGTGCGACGCGGAGCGCCCCCTCGAGCAGGCGCTGGATGCCGGCGGCCGTGACGCGCGTGTCGAAGCCCACGTGCTCAACGGTGGCTCCCACGATCAGATGCCCGTCGTCGCGCGGGACCAGGTAGGCGACGCGTTCGGCGTAGATGGTGTGCCCAATCAGGTTCGCCGGCATCCCCAAAGCCAGCATCTGCCCTTTCACCGGCACCACGGGCACGCGCGCCTGCTCCGGGACGCCCTCGAGGCTTCCCGCCCAGGCGCCGGCCGCATTCACCACCACCGGAGCGGGAACGAAGCCTTGGGCGGTCTCCACGCCGTTGACGCGGCGGTTGGTGGCGGCCAGGCGAACCCAGGGCACGCCCTCCTCCACGCGCACGCCCAGCCGCTCGACGGCGGCGCGCAAGGCTCGGCCCAGCCGGCGGTTGTCGACCGAAGCCTCGTGCTCGAAGCGCCCCGCGCCGCGCACGGGTGCCAGGGCCGGCTCCAGGCGCACGGCCTCGGCCGGGGAGAGCATGGAGGCGCCGTAACCACGGGCTCGCGCGGCGGCCACTCGGGCCTCCAACGTGGCCACGCCGGCGTCGTCGTAGGCCGGTGCGACGAACCCCTCGCGCCGCAGGTGGACGTCGAGACCCGTCTCGGCGCGCAGGCTCTCGGCAAAGGCGGGGAAGCGCTCGAGACTCGCGGCGCAGAGGTCGAAAAACGAGCCGTCGAGGCCCTCGGACGAGGGCGCGAGCATGCCGGCGGCGGCCCAGGACGCCTGCCGCCCCGGCTCACCGGTATCGAGGATGCGTACCTCCGCGCCGCGTTGCGCCAGCTCCCGGGCCAGCGCCAGTCCGATCAATCCCGCTCCGATGATGACGACGTCGCCTTCCATGAGCGCGCTCTTCGTG
>Ga0307373_10012464_pt1 | contig 12067 bp, 11 predicted proteins | sample OX2MG_FD_202534 | JGI IMG/M metagenome (GOLD analysis project Ga0307373, IMG submission 202534) | Soil microbial communities from Risofladan, Vaasa, Finland - OX-2 | ecosystem: Environmental > Terrestrial > Soil > Coastal area > Acid sulfate soil | place: Finland: Risofladan, Vaasa | collected...
GCTTCCTACCGCAAGCTATGATTCTGCAGTACACTGCGTCTCAAATGCCGGTTATATGTACTGCATTCAGGGAGACCAATCAGGCGGGTGCAGCACAGGGCTTGACTACTACGCGACTGTCGGCAGCGGAACGATAGGCTCATGGTCCTCAACAACAGCATACCCTGTATGCGACTACAGCGCGACATGCGTCAACAATGGAGGCACGGTATACTGCACAACGGGAACAACACTTCCGTACCCTACATATATAGGCAACAGCTATGGCGCAACGCTTAGCTCGGGGGGCATAAGCTCATGGACCACAGGAGCAACCAATCCGGCAAACGGGCCTTATGGTGGCTGTGTATACTACAGCGGCTATTTGTACTGTGTCGGAGGCTATCCTGGCTCATACATAAATTCGGTGGAGTACGCCTCGGTCACGGGGACAACCATCAACTCCTGGGCGTCCACAAACTCCTATCCTATAAATATCTACGAGAACTCCTGCGTCACATACAATGGATACATTGATTGCATAGGCGGATACACAGGAGCAACAAGCCTCACAAGCGTCTACTATGGTGCACTATCCTCTGGCGGAGTAACCGCGTGGACCTCCTCAAACTCCTATCCCGCAAATGTTTATGCACAGAGCTGCGTAATTGGGCCAGGATAAATTTATGCCTTTATATCTTACTTTAAACCAGCTTACATCTCCTTTGTGCTCGCATCAAGCGGCTTGTGCTCAAAGGCAAAGACAGCTCCCTTTATTGCCCTCATGGAAAGGGTTGCGCAGTGAAGCCTTGCAGGCCCAGGATCAATTCCAATGACTTCCATTACAGTTGCGACATTCATCTTCTCGATTTCTGCAAGGCTCTTTCCCTTTATAAAATCAGTAATCATGCTCGCGCTTGCCATGCTGATCGCGCATCCATCCCCCTCAAATTTTATATCCTCCACCTTTCCATCATTCATCTTAAGGTAGACGGTTATAGTGTCCCCGCATGAGACGTTTTCCTCATGCATGTGCACGCTGGCGTCCTCAATCTTTCCCTTGTTGTGCGGGTGCTCGTAGTACTGTATGAGCCTCTCCGCGTAAATATCAAGCGACATTCCTATCGCATATACATTGGAGAAATAGTTATAAAATACAAAAGGAGCTTTATCCGCCAACTCCTGCAAAGAAGGCAATCAGGCCTCCCACAATCGCAAGGACCCCCAGCGCCGCTGTGAAATAGGCAATCTTTGAATGCTTTGCAATCTGTATCAGGAAGCGTATCAGGACAAGGCTTATTCCAAAGGAAACAATTATTGCAATAAGCAGTCCCGGCGCCCCTATCTGCGCTGTTGCGCCTATGATATTCTGTTTGCTTGCGACCACTGTAAGTAGTACTGCGGCTCCGGTTGCAAAGATTGAGTTCATGAATGAAAGCCTAAACGCCTCATCTGCCTCGACATTCAGGAAGAGCATCGAGCTTGTGGTTATTCCCGATCTGCTGACTCCCGGAAGCGCCGCAATCCCCTGTGCCACCCCTATGACTATGAAATCCTTTATGCCCATGTCTGCAAGCTTTCTTCTCTCCCCATTTGGCATCAGTTTGCCCTTGGCATACTTGAGTAGAAGTGCATCACCGATGAGCATCAATCCAAGTATGAGCATCGGTATTCCGATGTTGTAGCTTCCCTGTATCGAGTCTATTATCAGGTAAATCGGCGCGCCAACTATCCCCGTGAAAATCATCGAGACAAAGACGTACGTGAAAAGGGATTTTCCATTCGCATCTCCCCTCCTTATTATGAACTTCACCATCTCCCAGAGCTCCTTCTTGAAGTATATCACTGCCGCAAGTATGGTTCCCACCTCCATGAAGAGCCCAAGCGTGTACGCCTGGTTGAATGGCAGATTGAAAAGGTATGTTGATGCAATCAGCACCTGCGTCTTGCTGCTAACAGGCAGCCACTCTGATATCCCCTGCACCACTCCGAGCACGAAGCCGTAGAATAGCTGCGAGGCGAGCTGAAATAGCACAAGAGACTTCATAGTAAGAAGCATATTTTTCCCTACGCTAATTTGAAAGGCAAGATATTTATTAACCTTTAAGCCTACACTATTTGCGAAGGTAAATCCATGAAAGAGATACTGCTTGACACCAGCTCAATAATATTCGGGCTCTCAAACAAGATAGACACCTTCCAGATCCTAAAGGAGAGCTTTCCCACCTATAGAATAACAATCCCCCTTGGAGTGATAAGGGAGCTCAAGGGCTTTGCGAAGGGCAAGAAGAAGGAGAAGCTCCAGGCAAAGATTGGACTTGCTTTGCTTGAGAAGTACAAGATTCACGTCGTAAAGAACAATGAGTACGTAGATAACTGGATCTTCAAGAATGCGGATAACACTGACGTCATTGTCTGCACAAACGACGTCGAGCTCAAGCACAGGCTCAAGGAGACTGGGGCAAAGACAATAAGCCTCTCAAGGAGCGGACTTTTGAGGTAGGCAATCGGTATTTATTACTAATGTTTCCATATTAGTATATTCTAATTGCCTTAGGTGAAACTTTGTATTACGTACACACTATAAAAGACACACTCAGCGTGCCTCCAGCCTACTTTGGGGCAGATCTAGAGGACGCAGCAGCTCAGGTTCTAAGGAACAAGTATGAGAGAGTAATAGACAAGGATCTCGGAGTGGTCTTGGCGGTATTCAACGTCAGGGACATAAGCGACGGATTCATCCTTCCGGGAGATCCAAATACGCACCACGATGTAACATTTGACGTTCTTACATTCACGCTTGAAGTCGAGGAAGTGGTCATCGGGGAGGTTTCAGAGCTCGTCGAGTTCGGAAGCTTCGTGAGGATTGGGCCTCTAGACGGACTTGTCCACCTATCCCAGATAACAAGTGACTTCATCAACTTTGACAGGAAGACAGGGGTCTTCACATCAAGAAACACGGGAAAGACGCTAAAGAAGGGAGACGTCGTCTACGCAAAGGTCTCGACAATCAGCATAAAGAGCTCTGTCAAGGACTCAAAGATCGCGCTTACAATGCGTCCAGAGGGACTCGGAAAGCCGGAGTGGATGAACGAGAAGCCAAGGGCGGAGAGAAAGCCTGGAAAGAATGACAGGAGAGGAGGTAGGAGATAATGGATAAGGCATGCAAGAATTGCAGACTGATAATCTCGCAGGGAGACATGTGCCCGGTATGCGGAGGCACTGCGCTCACCTCAAAGTGGCACGGCTACATCGTTGTCCTAAACGCCGAGAAGTCGGAGATAGCAAGGAAGCTCTCGATCAAGGTGAATGGGACTTACGCTCTGAGCATAGCTGAGTAGCACTAGTAGGCTACGATGCCATGCCAAACAAAAACCTCGAGTATCTTTTTGTTGCTATAATCTATCTTGCGATAGCGTTGCTTATTTTCTGGCCAACAGCAATTAATCCAGTTAGCACGGTAACTGGCGGAATCCCAAACTCCGTATTTCCGGGAACCGGAGACGTCTTCCAGAATCTCTGGACACTTTGGTGGGTAAACCACGCAATCTTCACGCTTCACCAATCCCCTTACTCCACAAACCTGCTCTTTGCTCCATATGGGGCAAATCTAGTGACCGAGACCCTATCCCCAATTGCCGCAATACTCACGCTTCCATTCCAGGCAATAAGCCTCGGGCTTGCATACAATATAATCTTCTTCCTTGGGTTCATGCTCTCGGGGCTGTTCATGTTCATGCTGGCGGACCACTTCACGAAGAACAAGTACGCAGCATTCATCGCTGGAATCGTCTTCGCCTTCAGCCCCTTCCACATCGCGCATGCGGGAGTCGGGCACCTAAATTGGGATAGCATCGAGTTCGTGCCACTATTTGTGTTGCTTGTCATTAAGATCGTTGAGGAGAAAAAGATAATCCATGTGCTTCTTGCCTCGCTCGCATTCACCTTCCTGCTTTTCTTCGGAGACCCGGAACAGGGAATAATAACGATTGTTTTCCTCCTTCTCTATGCGCTTGTGCAGTGCCTAAACCCGAAGACAAGGCCACAGATCCTGAACTGGGATATCGCAAGGTCCATGGGCCTGCTCATTTTATTCGTTTTTATCTTCAGCGCGCCTTTCCTATACTACATTTTCAACGGAATCGCACACGGAGCACTTGATTTGGCAAACAGGTACAACACGATAAAGTCATACATGATCTCAAGCGTTCCAATAACCTCATTTTTCCTCCCAAGCCCATTCAATGATTTCTTCAGCTCGATAAGCAAGTCCTATTACGCTCTATACATTGACAATCCAACAGAGAGGGTTGCGTATCTTGGGTATGTGGTGCTCTTCCTTGCATATTTTGGATTTAGGCACGACAAGAAGAACAAATATCTCACAACCTCCTTTTGGATAATCAGCGCTCTCTTCTTCATGTACCTTGCAATGGGCCCTTACATCCAGACCTGGCGATACAGCGGATTTGGGTTCACTTCCTTCCCTGGAATATACCTGGTCTACTCGCTCATTCCGATATTGAATCTTGTCAGGGAGCCTGGAAGATTTGACTTGATAGTGACGCTCTCACTTGCAATTCTGGCGGCAATCGGCACAAAGGCGCTGCTTGAAACATATCGGCAAAGATACAAGACAAAACACTTTGCGCTCTACGCAACCGCACTTCTTACGATCTTGATACTAATTGAGTACAACGGAATTCCGATAAGCGGGTCATTCATCCATTCCTACTTCATCCACCTAAACATCTCAAACGGGTTCAGCCTGCTCTCAGGCATCCCTGCGAATGCGACGGTGATGGTCCTCCCCACAATACAAAATATCGGCGACGACCCAACCGTCTTCCATCCGCAGGTCTATTCTGGAATGGCGATGTATTTCCAAACCGTCTTTGATAAGCAGATGCTAGGCGGATACACCTCAAGGGTCAACGACACGCAGCAGCTTCCCCTATTCCAAATTCCGATTTCAGTCTACGGCAGCTTCCTGCAGCGTGGGCTCAATTTCCAGTATGCCTCCCCAGTTTCGGAAAACTACACCAATCTCACCATGTACTTCCTTGGCCGCTACAACATAAGCTACGTTCCTGTGATTAAGCGCGCGTACAACGCCTCCAACTTTACGGTACTCACTACCTCTTTGCAATCAATGTTCGGCGCACCTTATTACAGCGACAACCAAACGACGATCTTCTATACCCTAAATGCAGTCTCAAAGAATTATCTCAAATCGGTTGTAGCGTATCCCTCATACGGAATCTGGTCACCTGAATGCATAGTGAAAATAAGCTGCACAAATCTACTCAACACATTCTGGTACGGCACCAATGTTAGGCAGATAACCGTGTATGTGCCGCCAAACATGACTCACCTGTACATGAACTTCTCGGCCGTGGCATACAACTCCAGCCTTGCCCTCTCAGTCCTAGTGAACTCGGGACCTGCTTACAACTACAGCCTTCAAAATAGGGTCCCAATCAATCCTAGCATTCCGCTCAATTTAAGCTCGGGGCTAAATCAGATTCTATTCTATTCTCCGCCTGGGCAAGCTTCGAGCAATTACACCTACAACTTTGGGATACGAAACATAAAATTCGTCCAAAGATGAGGCTTAGATGCTAGGGTAGCAGGAATGGCTACTCCTTTGCGTCAGACTTCTTCTCCCTTACATAGTCCTCCTTTATCTCGACTTTGTCTATGTGGTCCATGTCCCTTAGAAGTGCGTTCACGAAGCTCGACTTATTAACGAAGTACTCTGAGTTCTTGTCAACCTCGCTTCCAATCTCCACCATTGCGTTCTTTCCCTCTATCTTTGCGGACTTTGTCTTTAGCGCAAATGACTCTGCAAGTTCCTTGACCTTCTCATTGTCATTCTCAATCTTTGAGACGACCTTGACTTCATAGATTATCTTCTCTCCTGCGAGCGGGTGGTTTGCATCGACCATTACCCTTCCTGAATTGACACTTTTGATCGTGGCAACTGTCCCGTCAAGGTCCAGCTGCATTCCTACATAAGGCTCCATGTTCCTTGCCCTGAAGTCAGAGATTGGCATGACCCTGACGAGCTGCGAATCCCTCTCTCCAAACGCATTGATTGGCTCTATCTCGACCTTCTTGAGCACGTTCATATCCATCTTCTTTAGCTCATCTGCGAGCCCCTTGATGATGTTGCTCTTTCCGACAACGACCAGCTGCGGGCCGTACTTGTTGTTCTCATAGTAAACGCCATTCTCCTTTGCGCTCTTCTCATCGGTAGTGTAGACTACGTGCTTATCTGCCGCTCTCCAAGCTGTGTATTCAATCTTTACGAAATCTCCGTCTTTGAAGCTCATGGTATCACAATTATTACTCTATTCTTATGTAAGGTATATAATTTATATTTAAGCTAGCAATCTTAATCTGGCACTTCCTAGCTTCAGGAGAGCCAAAACCAATCGTGATCAAATGGACAGGAAAGAGATAATTCGCATACTCCTTACAATCTTCGTTGCGGTGATTTTCGTCGCATCATACGCCTCCTTTGGCTCAACCGGCTCGATGACCACCACAACGACCTCGAGCATAGCTCCGCAAACGGTCTATGGCTCTGGAAACGTGAACGCGACGGTGGTAGGATACGGCTCGCTTATGACCGTCTTCATAAACTGCAAGAACCAGTCAGTGAGAAACGCCACAAACGCCAATGTTTCAAACAGCCTATCCGCCCTTGAGAACAACAACACCATAAACAACTTCTTCGCGCCAAACCAGAGCGCATATACGATCTATCTTAACACCCTCAATTCCTATCAGCTGGCAAGTTTCCTTAATTCAACGGCCGGTAGCAACGAGTCAAGGGCATGCCTTTCATACAAGGGGCAAACGCAGCTGCTGCTTCCGCCAACCGCATCTCTTTATGTCTCAAGCCAGAAGGTGACGATACCCCTTCCGGCAAACCTGAGGAACTCCACCCTTAACGTGAAGATACTCCCAATAAACTCAGTGTTGACCTTGAGAATCTCCACGCTTCTCACCTACAACGGGACAGTCTTTGGCAACATGAGCGTCTCCGCTCTCGGTGGTAGTTGATGTTTGACAAGCCCTTACTTGATGCGATAAGAAAGCATGCGGTCAAGAATGCGCTTGACTACGGAAAGGCAAACGAGAAGACCGTCCTTGGAAGAATCCTCTCCGAGTTTCCAGAAACAAAGAAGCAGATTGCAGACCTCAATAAGCAGATTAACGAGATTGTTTCAACAGTTAACTCCCTTTCCAAGGAGCAAATTCAGGCTGAGTCTGCGCTACACGCAGGCGAATTTGCCAAGGCTGAGGCAATAAAGGCAAAGGAGTCCGTTCCGAAGTTTGTTCTTGAGGGCGCAGTTGAGGGCAAGTTCTTCGCAAGGTTCTCCCCTGAGCCGAACGGTTTCCCCCACATCGGCCACGCGAAGATTGCCTTCATGGAGAGGGAGTTCACCGACATCTACAAGGGAAATCTCGCGCTTTATTTCGATGACACAAATCCAGAGGCGGAAAAGCAGGAGTATGTCGATGCGATAAGGTCGGACATGGAGTGGCTCGGGATAAAGTTTGACCGCGAATACTACTCAAGCGACCACATTCCCCAGGTTTATACCAACGCAGAGAAGCTAATCTCCCAGGGCGATGCGTATGCGTGCAGCTGCGCCGCAGAGACGATGAGCGAAAATAGGGAAAAAGGGATCGAGTGCGCTCACCGCTCAGCGCCAGTTTCTGTAAATCTGGATTTCTGGAACAGGATGCTTAAAAAAGAGTTTGTCGAAAACCAGATTGCAATAAGGCTCAAGGGCGACATGAAATCGCTCAACACCGTCATGCGCGACCCTGTGCTTCTCAGGATAAAGATTCACCCTCACTACAGGCAGGGCACAAAATATGTTGTCTGGCCTACGTACGACTTCAACACGCCAATCGTTGACTCCATCGAGGGAATAACGGACGCGATGAGGAGCAAGGAGTATGAGCTAAGGGACGAGCTCTACGCAAAGATACTCGATTTGCTCGGGCTTAGAAAGCCGAGGATCCACAGCATAGCAAGGCTTGAGATAAAGGACGGGCTCACCTCGAAGAGAAAGGTGAAGGAGCTAATTGAGCAGGGCCTGCTGATGGGATATGATGATCCTAGGCTTGTTACGGTCGCATCGCTGAGGCGAAGGGGCATTGTGCCTGAGGCGATAAAGAAGTTCGTGCTAAGATTCGGGATGAGCAAGACGAACAGCGAGGTCGACATCAGCATGCTTCTTGACGAAAACAGGAAGATCATCGACAGAATATCAAAGAGGCTCTTCTTTGTCCAAAATCCAAGGAAGATAACGATTGAGGGCGCGACTGCGCAGGATGTGAAGATGAAGCTGCTTGACAATCCTGCTGAGTTTAGGCAGTACAATGTGGGAAATGTCGTCTATATTTCGGACAAGGATGCGCAGGTGCTCAAGGTCGGGGACAAGATAAGGTTTAAAGACTTGTTTATTGTAGAGATATCCAACTCACAGGGCGACACCTGCAAGTTCATTGGCGGCGACCAAAAGACAGACAGAACAGTCCAATGGGTAAGCGAGGGTAATTACATAGATGCAAAATTGCTGATTCCGGGCAGATTGCTTGTGGATGGTGAATTCAACAAGGATAGCCTAGAGCACGTCTCGGGCTTCATTGAAAGCTATGCGGGAAAGTTAAAACAGGGCGAGATTGTGCAGCTGGAGAGGGTAGGCTTCTTCAGGCTTGACAACAAACAGGAGATGACGTTCATTGGATCTTAAAGGCGACAAAATGGTAATACTAAATGCACCGGAGGAAAAACCCGTAAAGGAGAGACAGATAATACTAAAGGACACGCAAAGGCCGGCTCCAAGCCGAAGCGTCTCAAACCTTGAGAACATTTCGCTCAGGAACGTCGTCCAGGAAAGCTGGAGGGCGAAGGTGAAGCACGACAAACATCTCCTTGACCTAATTGACGATCATGCATCAAACATGCAAAAGCTCCTTGGCAATGCTGAGTACGAGATCTTCTGCATACACAATCTGATTGCAAACACGAAGAACATGAGTAAGTCAGAGGTAAAGAGCTACATAAAGACTATTGAGGGCCTTGCGTACTTCTACAACTCAAAGCTAGGGCTTGACCTCACCTCGACGCTTCTCACGGGGCTCACATTCAAGGCAAAGAACCTTGACTCCCTCGGAAGATACTACAAGCTCATGATTAACGAGATTGACTCGAAGATCAAGAGGTACGAGAAGAGAGCAGCAAAGGAGAACACGAAGCTCGACAATCTCGCCCTCGATTTGAGGTACAGCGAATCAGGGATCATCAACAGGCTCTTTAGGCGCGGAAAGGCTCAGCAGCTAAAGGCAAGGATAAGCATGAAGAAGAGGAAGCTTGACAAATACAACACCGCAATAACAAGGAACAGGAGGGTGATGGATTCCGTCCACAGGATGATCAAGGGCTCTGCGCCAACGGTCTCCTGAAATCATCCGCTCTCCTTGAACTGGTCGCGCATCTTCATCTGCCTGCGCTTCCTGTTGTAGCCCAGCGAGAAATTATGCGTCGCGTCCCTTATTTTTCTAATGAGCAACATCATCTTGCTGTTGTTGTCAAATCTCCTTGGGAACATCTCATCAGGCAGATATATCTCCTCCCTTTTCTTTGCAAGCCCGATTATCGGCAATGCCAGCCCAAGCGAGCTCAGCGATTCCTTTGCGGACTTTAGCTGCTCTGCGCCTCCGTCAATCAAGATCAGGTCCGGCATCTTAGAACCCTCTTCAAGCAGCCTCTTGTATCTCCTGAGCACTACCTCACGCATGCTCGCAAAGTCGTCTGCGCTCTTCACGGTTTTCATCCTGAACTTCCTGTATCCGCTCCTGTCAGGTTTTGCATTTACAAATCGAACCATTCCGGATACTATGTGCTCATCACCGGTGTTTGAAATGTCAAACGACTCAATTACCAAAGGCAGCACAGGAAGGTTTAGCGCATTCTGCAAATCGGTCAGGGCGCTGTCGTGCTCCATGTTGACCTCAATGTTCTTGTTTGCAAGATCAATTAGTGCGCGCTTCTCTCCCTTCACTGGGACAACAATGCTCACAGGTGCTCCCCTTGACTGCGCAAAGTACTTCTCAAGTGCTTCCCTCTCGCCCTCATCGGTCCAGTATGTCTCGCTTAGTATTATCTCGCGCGGAATCTGGTTTGAGGAGTAAAACGCTCTGAGGAACTCCTGCTCAAAATTTTCCTGGTACTCTATCTCAAAATCCTTTTTTCCTAGAAGCACTCCCTTTCGAATACCCATCTGAACAACGATCACTTTCTCACCGACCTTCTTGAATGCCACGACATCTTGATCAAAGTTCCTTTCATGGTCCACAATCTGCTTCTTGCTCAGAAGGTTGATGCTGTCAAGTTGATTTCTTCTTTCAAGCGCTGCTTCGTATCTTTTTTCCTCTGATGCCTCGTGCATCTGCTTTGTTAGTGTCTTCACTGTCTGCTCGCTGTCCCCCTTAAGGAAGACCTTCGCGTTCTCGACCTGCTTTTGGTACTCTTCTGGTGTCACTTTTCCTATGCATGGCGCAGTGCAGATTCCGATATGGTAATTCAGGCATGCCCTGTTTGGAAGCGTCGTGCAAGTGCGCAGCTTGAAGATGCTCACAACAAGCTTTTGCAGCTCCCTTCTCCGTGTTCCATCGGTGTACGGCCCAAAGGAGTCAATCTTAGGTCCTGTTTTCCTGCTGCTTAATATGCGCGGGAATTTGTCCTTTGTGAGCGCAATGTATGCAAAAGTCTTGGAGTCCTTGAGGTTGATGTTGTACTTTGGCGTGTGCTGCTTGATCAGCTTGTTTTCAAGCAGTAGTGCCTCAACCTCGCTTCTGACAACAATCCAGTCTATCTTTCTTACCTTAGTGACGAGCTGCCGTGTCTTTATCGCAAGCCTGTCAGGATTTGAGAAGTAGTTGCTGACCCTGTTTCTTAGGTTCTTTGCCTTTCCGCAGTAAAGGATTGTACCTTCATCATCCTTGAAAAGATAGACTCCCGGATTGGTCGGTACCGCCGAGCCATTGAAATCCAATCTTTTTCGTATCTCCATCAATTCTTACCCTGCTTCAAGGCCTCTTTGAGGAACTTTCCGGTATAGGATGCCTTGACCTCCGCTATTTCCTCTGGAGTTCCGACCGCAATGATCTTTCCTCCCGCCTGCCCTCCCTCCGGCCCAAGGTCCACAATATAATCGCAACTCTTCACTACATCAAGGTTGTGCTCAATCACAAATACCGTGTTTCCCTTCGCGACGAGGTTGTTTAGCACCCCGATCAGCCTCTTTGTGTCATCGAAGTGAAGCCCTGTTGTCGGCTCGTCAAGCATGTAGACGACGTGCCCCTGCTTGTTCTTGCTAAGCTCCCTTGCAATTTTGATTCTCTGGCTCTCCCCTCCAGAAAGTGTTGTCGCGCTCTGCCCCATCTTGATGTAGCCAAGCCCCACGTCCACCAGTGTCTTTAGTTTTCTTGCAAGCGGCGGCAGATTCTCAAAGAAGGTGTACGCCTCGCTCACCTCCATGTTGAGCACCTCCGAGATGTTCTTTCCCTTGTAGAGAATCCCGAGCGTCTCCTTGTTGTATCTCTTTCCGTGGCACTCGCTGCACTCCACATACACATCAGGCAGGAAGTTCATCTCGATCTTGAGCACCCCGTCTCCCTCGCATGTCTCGCACCTTCCGCCCTTCACGTTGAAGGAGAACCTTCCCTCCTGGTATCCCCTCACCTGAGCGTCCCTTGTCGATGCAAAGAGCTTTCTTATCTCGTCAAAGAGCTTTGTGTATGTTGCGGGATTGCTTCGCGGAGTCCTTCCGATTGGGTCCTGGTCAATGATTATCACATTCTGCACAATCTTCGGGACTATGAACTCCTTGTATGTCCCAATCTTGTCCGTCTGCTCCCCGAACCTCTTCTTTAGAAGCGGCATAATGGTCTGGTTCATCAATGTGCTCTTCCCGGATCCGGATACACCTGTTATTCCACAAAGAACTCCAAGCGGAAGCACCGCCGTCACATTCTTCAGGTTGTTCTCGTTTGCTCCGGT
>Ga0307373_10012466_pt1 | contig 12061 bp, 13 predicted proteins | sample OX2MG_FD_202534 | JGI IMG/M metagenome (GOLD analysis project Ga0307373, IMG submission 202534) | Soil microbial communities from Risofladan, Vaasa, Finland - OX-2 | ecosystem: Environmental > Terrestrial > Soil > Coastal area > Acid sulfate soil | place: Finland: Risofladan, Vaasa | collected...
CGGCGACGTGTTTCTGCACGTCTCAGTTATTCACAGCTCCGGCTTCGAGGTCGACGCCGTGCTTGGCAGACGGGTGAGCTTCGAGGCCGCGACCGACCCGGCACGCGGCAAGCTCCGCGCGGTCTCAATCGGCGGCGTGCTGCCAGAACACGAGGAAGTCGCGGCGTAAAGCCGAGGGTTCGTAGCGTTACGAAACCACATATCCGCGCCACGCGCGCATGTACGCCGTTTTTCTGTGGTTACACTAATGTGGGGTCGTAAACGCGGTCGCGGGGAGTCGTTCAAGCGCCGCGCGCGATCATTGCCTGCACTGAGGCCGGCCCGTAGGCGGCACCGCTCGGTGACAGGAAGCCATTGGCGGCGAGTTTGGCGGCAATGACGCGGAGCGAGCAGCCCTCGGTGTGGAGATCGATAGCGAGCTTCCGGGCGGCTTCTGGCGCTGGCTTGCGGCCCTCGCAGCGGCCGGTTGCGGCGCGCTTCCGGTCGCGGGCGCCTTTCAATTTGGCTACCAGTGACGCCTTTTCAAATTGGGCCACCGCTCCGAGAATTTGCCGGATCATCGTTTTTGTCGGGGTCTCCTCGGTGAATGCGTCGGGGTCATCGACGGCGATCAGGGCGATACCGAGGTCGCGGAGATGGGCAAACCCGGTTTCCGCGATGATGAGATCGCGAGCAAACCGGCTGGCGCTCTCAACCAAGATCATTCGAACGCCGTTGCCGGCGATCGTGGCGAGCATCTTGGCAAAGCCAGGGCGCGCATTGACCGGCTCGGCGCCCTTCACGTGAGCATCGTAGAATTCGCCAGCAATTTCAATGTCGTGCGCGTCGGCATAAGCCTGAATCGTGAGCCGCTGACGGGTGTCGGAGTCCTTGTCCTGGCCGACATTTGCGGCCGACGAGGTGCGCAGATAGGCGAAAGCCTTCGTGGTCATCGCGGCCTCCAATTCCATGACCACAAAATGCGCTTAGTAGACGCCGCTGTCAACTATCCTGAGAATGTAGACGGACGATCCGGTGAAAATTATCTTGTTGACAGGCTCGAAATTACCTGATCGGCGACTCCGGGGATGAGGGCCAGAAAATGGGCAGGGATATCCGGCAGTTAGGACCTTATTCGCGCGGAATCATGCGGGGATCGGTCGATGGTCGGACGCGATCGGGCCGATTCATCCGCGCGATGGTCGCCGACCTGGAAAAGCACGTTGGCGGCGCGCCGAGCGTCACTGAGAGGTTGGTTATCGGACGGATCGCCCGCATCTGGATGCAACTCGAATTGCTCGACGGCAAGATCGCAGCGGGCGAATGCAACGATCACGACCGGCGCGTCCACGGCGCGCTTAACAACACGCTGCGGCTGTTAATTCGCGAAATTGGCCTGAAACCGACGGCGGCAAAACCGATATCGCTCGCCGATCGCCTCCGCACCGCTCAACAAGAGGGAAGATCATGACAGAAACCGACTTGTCGCCGGCGCGCCGACGGCTCGCAGCCGCGATCGAAGCATTGCGCGCTGCGCAAGCCGATCATCAATCGATCCTCACGCCAGCGCAACGGCTCGGCGAATTGATCCGTGAGGCAGACGTCGCGCGCCGCGAGGTCGAGTTGATGCGCGACGAGGACGATGCTGCGTTGGCCGCCTGGCTCGTTGCTGGCAGCGACGCGACGCGGCCCGATCCGGCGCCGGCGCTGGTCGCGGCCGAGCAACAGGCCGCGCGCGCCGAGCGTGACGCCCGCGCCGCGCGGGCGGCGATGGGAGCGTACGAGGCAAAGGCCCGCGTTGCGGCTGAGCGGGTCAGCCAGGCGGCGATCCAGCGCGACCAGGCAGCAATTATGGTCGCGATCGAGATCGCTGGGGCGATCTCGGCGGACTATTCGCGAGCCGCGGCTGCCGCCGTCGAGATCGAGGCGAAGATGCACGCGCTCCATGTCGCGCTCGACGACTTTGACAAAGCCGCACCTGGTAGCACCTCGGCGCGATCGGCCGCGACCAAAGTCGACGAGATGCGGGTTGCCGTGCGCCAATCGGCAGCCGCCAAATCGGATCTGGGTGCCGCTCGCCACTTCTTAGATCAGCTCCGCGCCGACGCCGGCGCGCAGTTCGGGCAACAGGGAGATGCACCATGAAGGAAGTAGATTACGTGCCGGTGGCGGTCCCGGAGCTACTGGCGCACGCGCTCGACCTGCAGACCAATCGCCAGAGAGTCGAGACCTTGAAGAAAATCGAGGCGATGACCGAGGCAGAACGCGAGTTGCTTGTCGTGAAAGCGGCGCGGCTTCACCCGCTCAACCATGAGGAGTTGTTGCACCGGCAGCGCTACGTTGGGCCAGCTCCCGACGCGATCGAGCGGTCATTCCGCAAGGCGCTCGACAACCCTTGCCGCGGCGACTCCCAATTTCTCAAAATGCGGGGCATCTGATGGCGTCATCTATCCGGTTTTTAACTGTGCCCTATGGCACCGTCTCGCATTTCTCGGGCCGGTCGTACACGGCATCGTCGACCGGCATCGTCGACGTGCCGTTCGGTGACGCCCAGGCCATCCACGGGCAGGCGCTCCGCATCATCGAGACCGGCATCACCGCCGACAGACCAGTGCCGGATGCCGGGTCCGTGGACCGGCCGCCACGGCTGTTTTACGACCAAACCCTTGGCGCGACGATCGCCTGGACGGGGTCGCAATGGGTGACGATCAGTGACGGCAACACAGCCTGATTTTGTCACCTTGGCCTGCCCGCCAGGTGCTGAAAACGCTTTGGTGAGCTTTGGTGACAAGGGATGGGAGCCCTATCGCGAGCGCGCGGGCGATCGGCGCTCGCGCTGGCTTGTCGATGTCTCTAGAGCGGTCGCGCACCACTTCATCGGGGTCGGCGGATTCGCGCTGGCCGATCCCTGAACGGCACTCGGCGAGGCGCGCAACCCTGGTGTGTGTCGGGCAAGGCCGCACCAGGGGCGGTGGGGGCCGCGGCGCGCCTCGTCGAGTGCAAGCAGAGGTGACAAGTGACCGATCCGACCATCATACAGGCCGCGGAGACGATCTTCGCGCCGTGGTTTCGCGATCGAGCGACCTGGTGCGCGTGGTTCACGTTTTTGCGCGCCCTGTTCGGCATCCCGCTCGTCGACAACGGCGAGTTGGCCCTCTTCCGCGAATGCACCGGGCGGGCGGCGGCGCCGTTGCTGCCGATAAACGAGGCATGGCTCATATGCGGCCGGCGCGCCGGAAAATCGATGATTCTGGCATTGATCGCCGTCTTCCTCGCCACCTGCAGGGAATGGCGCCCCCACCTCAGCCCGGGCGAGCGCGGAACTATCCTGATACTCGCAGCCGATCGGCGGCAGGCTAGGACAATTTTCCGGTACTGCCGGGCGCTGCTGCTCGAGGTGCCCGAACTGGCCGGGCTCGTCGAGCGCGAGACCGCTGACGCGATCGATTTGAGCAACGGCGTGACGATCGAGGTCTTGGCGGCCAACTTTCGCGGCGTCCGCGGCTATTCGATCGTCGCGGCGCTGTGCGACGAGACCGCATTCTGGCGCAACGAGGAAAGCGCCAACCCCGACACCGAGATCCTGGCCGCGCTGCGGCCCGCTATGGCTACGATCCCGGGGGCGATGCTACTTTGCGCGTCCTCGCCCTATGCACGCCGGGGGGCGCTGTGGGAGGCCTATCGCCGCCATTACGGTCGCGACGATGCGCCGGCGCTGATCTGGCGCGCCCCAACGCGAGTGATGAATCCGACCGTGCCCGAGGCGGTGATAGCCGAGGCTTACGAGCGCGACCCGGCAAGCGCCGCGGCCGAGTATGGCGCCGAGTTTCGGTCTGACGTCGAGACGTTTTTGTCACGCGAGGTCATCGACGCGGCCGTCGTGCCCGATCGGCACGAGCTGCCGCCTGTCGCCGGCGTCCGGTATATCGGATTCACCGACCCTTCGGGTGGCTCGGCCGACTCGTTCACGATTGCGGTCGCGCATCGTGAGGATGACGGCCGGATCGTCGTCGACGCGATCCGCGAGCGCATCCCGCCGTTCAGCCCGGAGGCCATCGTCGTCGAATTTGCCGATCTTCTGAAAACCTACAACCTCCGGGAAGTCACGGGCGATAGGTACGGCGGGGAGTGGCCCCGGGAGCGGTTCCGCGAGCACGGCATCGAATATAGGCCTGCCGAGCGTGCCAAGAGTGACCTGTACGGCGAAATGCTTCCACTAATGAACGCGGCGCGCGTCGAGCTACCCGATCAGCCGCGCCTCCTCTCCCAGCTGGCTGGCCTCGAACGCCGCACGGCGAGGGGCGGCAGGGACAGCATAGATCATGGCCCTGGCGCGCATGATGACCTGGCCAACGTTGTTGCAGGGGCAGTCGTCGTCGCGGCGGGCGCCGATGGTCCGGTCATGAACCGGGGATTATGGGGTTTCATACGAGGGCAGGCCGCCGAAATCGCCGCCGAAGAAAAGGCGTCCGCAGAAGAGCGGCGGCCAAAGCCCGAGGCGGCGCGCGGTTCTCTCGAATGGGCCGAACATCTCGCGGAACAGCGACCCAAAGCCGATCCCGAAGCGATGCTTGGCGGCTCTCCCGAAGACATGGAAACGATAGCGATGCCATGAGTGCTTGCAACATAAAAGAGTGCATTGCGCGCTTTTAGTATAGCGGCGAAGCGTTCAAGAAAATCATGGTTAACGCCGCGATTTTTTGCTTGACGGCGTTGATCGGCTGTTGTGCACTCTCCCCCGTTGTGAAGGGGGAGGGAAGTGCGATGGACGGTATTATGATACCGACAACGATGCCGACGGCAGCGGCGCCGACTGATCTTGTTTTGACACTTGAAGGGGAGCGGCGCCGCTTCGAGGCGATGGCGGATGCTTTGGACGACGGCGCCGCCGCCGACGCCTTGTGCGGCATCGCAGGGGAAATCGACGAGCATCTGCTGTGCGTCCCGGCCACCACCCAGGCCGGGCTACGAATCCAGAGCGACCGCATACGGTATCAGCTCGGTACGAACGCCCGGGACTTCCAGGATTTGCAAACCTGGCTGGGCACACTCATCGCTGGCATCGATCGCGTGCTGAACGGCCGGGTCGACGCCTTCGAGAACGCCGCCGCCGCGCTGCATGAGTATGTCGGCCGCACCCCGGAGGGCAGCCTATGAGCCGGCCCGATCTCGCGCCTGATGACGAAGCTTTGGCCGAGGAACGCCGCCGCCGCGAGATGGCAGCCGCTAACCGCGTGGCGCTGTTTCAGACCAAATGCTACCTAAAGCACCAATTACGTGAGGCTAAGGCCGCGGTGCGAGCCGGCCGGCTCAGGAAGGATGTTGCACGCGCTGATGTAGCCAAATTTGAGGCGGAATTGCGCGCCTTGGAGGAGACGACCGAAGAGAGGCGTCTCAAAGACGGATTCTGATATGACAATCTACGTCGCCGAAATCGAGGGCCGTGCGATCATCGCTTTCGCAGCAGGGACCAGAGAGGAAGCCGAAGCCTTCCGCGACGAGCCGTGGCTTCAAGAGGACCTGATGGTCTTGCAGTCCGAAGGCCGCTTTCTTTGGGATGGAGAATCGGAAATCTTTATAAGGGAAGCGACGGAAGACGAGCGTAGCAGGTGCGACACTGCCCATGCCAAGACGATCCTTGCCGGCGACGACGATATACCCGATGACGACGATTGGTACATTTGGCTGGTGCCTGATATCACGGACGTCACGGATGAAATGGACGACGAGGACACCTGAAAGGCGCAGAAGCGCGCAGAAAGAACGTTTGATAATAAAGATTATCGGCAGGTAGGGAGCCAATAAAAAGCGCGCAACGCACACATGACAGCGGCGGAAAATCTAGGTTTTGCGCGCCTTTCGGGGCGCGCTCTTTTTTTTGTGCAAAACAGGTGTCGGTTCGGAGCCGCGCTGCAGTGCGCAATCTGCATTTCCGGTGCCGATCGGAAGTTCTTGACTCGATGTCGACGCGCGGTACTCTCGACCCGTTGAAGTTGCTTCCCTTCCAAGGAGTTCAATCCGCGGCCTCGCAAGGCGCTGCGGGATCGGATGGCTATTTGGGAGGCGGAGTCCTGAAGAATCGCGCGCTATTCCGGCAAGCCGATGTGACCCGCGCGCTGCGCGCAGCACGAGATGCCGGGCTCATCATTTCCAGCTACGAGATCGATCCGGTGACGGGTAAGATTGTCGTCATCACGGGCGCCGGCGAACCGGAGCGCCAGATCGGCGCGCTCGACAGGTGGATCGCGAATCATCGTGCGAGTTGAGCTGAAGGGCATAAACCGAGTCACCAAGTCGCTCGCCGGCGGCCGCATGGTCACCTACTACTACGCCTGGAAAGGCGGCCCGCGTCTTTGTGGCAAGCCGGGCTCAGCCGAGTTCGTTGCAAGCTATAACAAGGCCGCGGCGCGGCGCGGCGCACCGCCCGGTGTATTGCTCGGCATCCTTCAGGCGTTCCAGCGCACGCCTGACTTCCTCGGGCTCGCCGAGCGGACCCGCACCGACTACATCGCTAAGATCCGGTTGATTGAGCGGGAATTCGGCGACTTGGAGATCGCCGCATTGACCGATCGCCGGACGCGCGGCTTCTTCAAGGCGTGGCGCGACCGGCTGGCGACGAGTTCGCGCCGACAGGCCGACTACGCATGGGCCGTGCTGGCGCGCATCTTGTCGTGGGCGCTCGACGGCGGCCTCGTACCCGCCAATCCATGCGAGAAAGGCGGCCGCCTCTATCACGGCTCGCGCGCCGACAAGGTGTGGACTCCTGATGACGAGGCGGCCTTTCTCGACAGGGCGCCAAAGCGCCTGCACCTGGCCTTGGTGCTCGCACTATGGACGGGCCAGCGCCAAGGTGACCTGCTGCGACTGCCGTGGAGCGCCTACGACGGCAGATACATCACCCTGCAGCAGTCCAAAACGGGCGCCCGAGTCCGAGTGCCGGTCGGTGCACCGTTAAAGGCCGCACTCGATGCGACCGCAAGGTGCAGCACATTGATCCTCGTGAACAGTGATTCGCGTCCCTGGACTGAGGACGGCTTCCGATCGTCGTGGCGGAAGGCCTGCGATGCGGCCGGGATTAGAGGTTTGACCTTCAACGATTTGCGCGGGACGGCTGTGACGCGCCTTGCGCTTGCCGGTTGTACCGAGGCCGAAATCGCAACGATCACAGGGCATTCGCTGCGCGATGTCGCGTCGATCTTGGACAAGCACTACCTGCACCGTGATCCCGCGCTGGCCGAGAGCGCGATCCGCAAGCTCGAAAGGCGAACGGAAAACTTCCAACTGCCCGCCCAACCGGGTTACCGTGTCCGACGAGTCGACAGGAGAAAAGCCTGACAAATCAAGGTGGCTGGGGGACTAGGATTCGAACCTAGACTGGCGGAGTCAGAGTCCGCTGTCCTACCGTTAGACGATCCCCCACCTTGCGCGGTGCGGCGCAGCCTAGCGCGCTAGTATCACACCCTGGCAGGATTGGGTAGATCCGCAAGTGGCTGATGCGCGGCTTTGCGCCGGCGGCTCCGGCGGCTGCGAGCCGTTATTTGACCCCGCGGTCGTCGTCGGTGTCGCGGTAGATCTGCAAACGCGTCACCCGCAGGCCCGGAATGCCGTAGCGCTCGATCGAGCGCTGCCAGGCGAGGAATTCTTCGACCGAAAGGTTATAGCGCCGGCACGCCTCCTGCAGGCTGATCGACCCGGAGCGTACCGCCTGGACAACCACCGCCTTGCGCCGTACGACCCATCGCTTGGTGTCCGGCGAGGGGAGATCACGCAGCACGTGCGCTGCGCCGTCATCTTCAAGGTTCGTAAAGGGCGCGGCGTCAGGCATGCCCGTAAGGTCGAGGGGATCATCCATGCGAGAACCCTATCGGCCACTGTTTAACGAAGCGCTAAATCGCGGCGCCGAGGATCCGCCTCCCGCAAGGCGCCGATGGAGAGCTTCTTCGGGACCCGGCGGATCCACCCCGACATCGCCTGCATCACCCCAGAGCCGGCAGAGGCCATCTCCGCATGACCCGCCGCCCACTCTTCCGCGGGAAGGTCATTCGCTCAACTCTCGCCCATGCGGAGGGCGGCGATGAAGGCCGATTGCGGGATGTCGACCTTGCCGAACTGGCGCATCCGCTTTTTGCCTTCCTTCTGCTTTTCCAAGAGCTTGCGTTTGCGGGTCACGTCGCCGCCATAGCATTTGGCGAGGACGTCCTTGCGCAACGCCTTGACCGTCTCGCGCGCCACGACGCGGCCGCCCAATGCCGCCTGGATCGCCACCTGGAACAATTGCCGCGGGATCAGATCCTTGAGGCGCTCGCACAAGGCCCGGCCGCGGCGCTCGGCTTCGCTGCGGTGCACGATCATTGATAGCGCGTCGACCGGCTCGCCGTTGATCAGGATGTTCATCAGCACGAGGTCGCCCGGGGCGTAGCCGTCGAGCTGGTAATCAAAGCTGGCATAGCCACGGCTCAGCGATTTGAGCCGATCGTAGAAGTCGAACACGACCTCGTTCAACGGCAGCCGGTAGACCACCATCGCGCGGCTGCCGGCATAGGTCAGGTCGAGCTGCACGCCGCGCCGCTCCTCGCACAACGCCAGCACCGTGCCGAGATAGGCGTCGGGCACGAAGATCGTCCCCTTGATCCACGGTTCCTCGATATGGTCGATCCGCACGGGATCGGGCATGTCGGCGGGGTTGTGCAGGTCGAGCACCCTGCCGTTCGTCTGGTGCACCCGGTAGACGACCGAAGGCGCGGTGGTGATCAGGTCGAGATCGAACTCGCGCGACAGCCGCTCCTGGATGATTTCGAGGTGGAGGAGGCCGAGGAAGCCGCAGCGGAAGCCGAAGCCGAGCGCCGCCGAGGTTTCCGGCTCGAAGAGAAAACTGGCATCGTTGAGGCGCAATTTGCCGAGGCTGTCGCGCAGCCGCTCGTAATCGTCCGAATCGGTCGGGAAGAGGCCGCAAAACACCACCGGCTGCACCGGCTTGAAGCCGGGCAGCGCTTCGGCGGCGGGGCGGCGATCCTCGGTGATCGTGTCGCCGACGCGGCAGTCGGCGACGGTCTTGATGCCGGCGGTGATAAAGCCGATCTCGCCCGGCCCGAGTTCGGGAACCGCGACGCCCTTCGGGGTGAAGACGCCGACCCGCTCCACCTGGTGCGAGGCGCCGGTCGCCATCAGCCGGATCTTCTGGCCGGTGACGAGCCGCCCGTCCCTGACCCGCACCAGGATCACGACGCCGAGATAGGCGTCGTACCAGCTGTCGACGAGGAGCGCCTTCAAGGGCGCGGCGGCGTCGCCCGCGGGTGGCGGCAGCCTTGTGACGAGGGCCTCCAGCACGTCCGCGATGCCGAGCCCGGTCTTGGCCGAAATCAACAGCGCATCGGCGGCGTCGAGCCCGATCACGTCCTCGATCTGTTGCCGCACCCGGTCGGGTTCGGCGGCCGGCAGGTCGATCTTGTTCAGGACCGGCACGATCTCGTGGCCGGCGGCGACCGCCTGGTAGACATTGGCCAGCGTCTGCGCCTCGACCCCCTGGCTGGCGTCGACCACCAGCAGCGAGCCTTCGCAGGCCGCCAAGGAGCGGCTGACCTCGTAGGCGAAATCGACATGGCCCGGCGTGTCCATCAGGTTGAGGACATAGTTCTCGCCGTCGCGGGCGCGGTAGTCGAGGCGCACGGTCTGGGCCTTGATCGTGATGCCGCGCTCGCGCTCCAACTCCATCGTGTCGAGCACCTGCTCGCGCATTTCGCGCGCTTCCAGCCCGCCGCAGGCCTGGATCAGCCGGTCGGCAAGAGTCGACTTGCCGTGGTCGATATGCGCGATGATCGCGAAATTGCGGATATGGCTGAGCGGGGTCATGCGAGGCGAACATAGGGTGGCGCCGCCGCCCGATCAACGCGTGACGCAGCCGCGGCGCCGAAGGATTGGATGGTGCCCGCCGATCCAGGATCGATCGAGCGCGCTTGCCCGTGCCAAATCGACGGGCTCGGTGTAGAATTTGCCTCGGCCTCAGAACCGGGCGCGACAAACAAATGACCAGCATGGCCGATGACAGGGTGGCTGCTCTCGAACGCGAGAACGCCGCGTTGCGCCGCCAGCTCGCCGAGCGCACCACCGAGCGCGACGAAGCCTGCGCGCAACAGGCCGCGACGGCCGAGGTGCTGGGCGTCATCAACGCCTCGCCGGGCGATCTCGCGCCGGTGTTCGACGTGATCTTGGAAAAGGCGTTGAGCCTATGTGAGGCGACCTACGGTCATCTGGTCACGTTCGACGGCGAACTCCTGCAGACGAGGGCGCTGCGCGGCGACCCGAAACTGGTCGACTGGTTCCAGAAACTCGGTTCGTTCCGGCCGCCGCCGGGCAGCGTTGTGGAGCAGATCGTTCAAGGCGAGCGTGTCGTCCACATCGTCGACGCGGCGGATGACGAGGGCTACCGGAACGGCAGTCCGTTGCTCAGGGCACTCAGAGACGTTGGCGGCATGCGGACGCTGCTGGCGATCGCGCTTTGCAGGGACGACGCGTTGCTCGGCGCCATCGTGGTCTTTCGCCAAGAGCTGCGCGCATTCTCGGTGTCGCAGATCGCCCTGTTACAGAATTTCGCGGCGCAGGCGGTCATCGCGATGGAGAACGCGCGGCTGATCACCGAGACGCGCGAGGCGCTCGAACAGCAGACCGCGACCGCCGAGGTCTTGGGCGTCATCAACTCCTCGCCCGGCGACCTCGCGCCGGTGTTCGACGCCGTGCTCGATAAAGCGCTGCATTTGTGCCAGGCGAGCTTCGGCTTCCTGCAGACCTATGATGGCGAATGGTTGCATCCTGCAGCGGGGCGCGGCCATCGCGACTTCGCTGCCTGGGTCTTCGCGCAGGGAAGAGTTGCGCCCGAGGCCGGTACGACGAACGCGCGCATCGTCGCCGGAGAGAATGTGATCCAGGTCACCGACGCCGCGAACGACCCCAACTATCCCGAAGGAGCCTCGTCTCGCCGAGCGGTCGTTGAAATCGGCGGCTTTCGGACCATGCTGTCGGTGGCCTTGCGCAAGGACGGCGCGCTGCTCGGCATCACCCACATCTTTCGGCAGGAAGTGCGCCCCTTTTCCGACAAGCAGATCGCGCTGTTGCAGAATTTCGCGGCGCAGGCGGTGATCGCGATGGAGAACGCGCGGCTGATCACTGAGACGCGCGAGGCGTTGGAGCAGCAGACCGCGACCGCCGAGGTGCTGGGCGTCATCAACTCCTCGCCCGGCGACCTCGCCCCGGTGTTCGACGCGATGCTGGAAAAGGCGCTGCGTCTCTGCGAGGCAACCTTCGGCATCCTTGCCACGCGGGAGGGCGAGGGATTGCAGCGCAAAGCCGCGCGCAACGTGCCGCCGGCGTTCAGAGAGTATCTTGCGAAGGAGCCGCCCGATATCGGACAGCGTACCTTTGTCGGTCGCGCTCTGCGTGAGCAGGCTGTCATCCATGTAGCAGACATTCTGACAGAGGAACCGTATCGCCAGGGGGTTCCACTCGCCGTTGCCACCTACGAGCTTGCTGGCGCCCGCACGATGCTATGGGTGCCTCTGGTCAAGGAAAATTCGGTGCTGGGCGTCTTTACGATCTACCGCACCGAGGTGCGCCCGTTCACCGACAAGCAGATCACGCTGTTGCAGAATTTCGCGGCGCAGGCGGTCATCGCGATGGAGAACGCGCGGCTCATCACCGAGACGCGCGAGGCCTTGGAGCAGCAGACCGCGACCGCCGAGGTGTTGCAGGTCATCAACGCCTCGCCCGGCGACCTCGCGCCGGTGTTCGACGCGATGCTCGAACGGGCTGCGCGCCTCTGTGAGACGCAGACCGCACATCTTCTTCGTTATGAAAACGGCGAGTTCAGCCGCGCGGCCAGTCTCGGAATCCCGGAGGAATTCGACCGACTTCTGCCGCTCAACACTCCGCTGCCGGACACGATTACTCGAGACTCGGTGCCGACGCGCGTTGTCGCCAGCCGTTCCGTCATTCATGTCCATGATTTGCGCGAGGACGAATCGTATCGCGTCGGCGCGGGGGCCGAGCGGGCAGCGGTCGACGGAGCCAACCTTCGGACGGCGCTGTACGT
>Ga0307373_10012468_pt1 | contig 12060 bp, 9 predicted proteins | sample OX2MG_FD_202534 | JGI IMG/M metagenome (GOLD analysis project Ga0307373, IMG submission 202534) | Soil microbial communities from Risofladan, Vaasa, Finland - OX-2 | ecosystem: Environmental > Terrestrial > Soil > Coastal area > Acid sulfate soil | place: Finland: Risofladan, Vaasa | collected...
GGTGCGTCCGCCCTGGCGTGCCTCGATCACGAACTCGTAGCCGATACACCGCCCGTCGTCGCCCGGCGCGCTGCCGTAGGCGAAGCGGCGCGGTCGCTCCGCCGCCGTGATGGCGAGCTCGGGGGCGTAGCCGCCGAAGACGGTGCGCACGACGCCGGCGTGCACCTCGTTGTGGCCCATGAACCACGAGGTGATGCCCGGGCCGGTCGCGATCGCCTCCCAGACCTCCTCCGGCGTGGCCGCTACCTCGGCCCGCCGGTGCTGCGTGAACGGATGGCCCACGTCAGACCACCTCCCGCGGGGCGTCGGGGGTGACGCTTGGGTGGACCGCCACGACCAGGCGGTGACGGCGGCCGCCCGGGGCGTCCGCGTCGTGGTACCTGGCGACAAGCGTGGTCACCGCGGTGGCCAGTTCCTCGGCGAAGGCGGCGCGCTCGGCCGCCGAGGCGAAGCGGATGTCGGCGTCCATGGTGAAGGTGGCCAGCCGCTGGCGGGAGCGGGAAGCCCCCTTCACCAGCGTCCCGACGTCGCGGACGAGCTGGGACGCCACCGCGAGCAGCCACGACGACGAGAGGCGGTCCGGCGCGCGCGCCGGGTCCGGCGCCACCGAGGCCAGCGCGGTCGGTGAGATGACGTAGGACCGCGCCGTCGAGCGTACCAGACGCTCGGTCATGTTGCCCTTGCGTCGCACCTCGACCTGCTCGACCAGGCCATAGCGCTCCAGCTCGTGCAGGTGGTAGTTGACCCGCTGGCGTGGTAGTCCGTGCGCCGTGGCGAGCATGGACGCCGATTTCGGCTCGGCTAGCTCCGCGAGCAACTGGGCGCGGTCGCCGCTGAGCGCGGCGACCGCCGTTGCCGGATCCTCGATCACGTCGATGTCGAGCATCAGCCTGCCTTCCGTCGTTTCAGCGAAGCGTCGTACGCTTGACGCAGCCAGCCAAGCAGTTCGGGATCCGGGTCACCGGGCGCGCACGCGCACCCGGTGCGTCATCATCCCACCCCAGCCGCGGGCCAGTGCGCCGTGGCCGGCGGGAAGAGGTGTGTCATCTGCTAGTCGCGGTCGGGCGCCGGCCGACCCCGGGCGAGGAGGTGGCCGGTGATGGCGGTGGCGTGGCCGTGACCGAAGCCGTGCTCCGCCTTGAGCCAGGCCACCAGCTTACCGTGCGTGGTCAGCCCGCTGTCGAGCATCAGCGCTTGCCACTCCGCGATCGTCTTGCCGTACTTCCGCTCGATCGAGGGGAAGTAGTACTCCGGACCGGTGACCTTGACCTTGCCGTCCATCGGCGTGCTCCTCCTTCTGTGTACGCGCTTCCGGCGGGACGATGCTCGCGCCGGTCACGGCGCGGCGAAGAACTCGACGAGAGCGGGGGCGGTCGCCGCCGGCTTCACCATGTGGGTCTGGCGCTCGAGCAGGCGCAGCCGGGCCTGCGGGAGCACCTCGGCGAGCTGACGCATCGCGTTGCGCATCCACGCCGGGCTCTTGCCGCCGGCCAGGACCAGGATCGGCATCGCCGCATCCGTCCACCGGTCCGCGGTCAACGGTCGGCCCTGCAGCGCGTCCTCACCGATCACCGCGACGACGTAGGGTACCGTGTGGGCGACTGCCGTGACCTTCGCCCAGGCCGGCATCAGCGGCATCACCACCGTCATGATCTTCGGGACGCGAACGGCCTCGGTCATGAAGAGCTTCACGGCGGCCGAGCGCCGTTCGTCGGCGATGAGCGCCTGCAGCCGCTCGCCGAAGCGCGCGCCGACCGGAGGCCGCGTGCCGTCGACGATCATCGGCGCCTCGTAGAGCGCCAGGCGTCGGATCGGCAGGCCTTGGCGCGCCGCCTCGAGCGCCAGCGAGGCGCCCGACGAGTGGCCGAAGACGTCCGCGGTGCCGCCGGCCGCCTCGATCAGGGCGCGCAGGTCCTCGATCTCGCGCTCGACGGCGTAGGGCGCGCGGTCGCCACTGGCACCGCGACCGCGGCGGTCGTAGGTGTAGACGCTGAAGCGCTCGGACAGCGCCGGGGCCAGGTCCCGCCCCGGGCCCATGGTCCGGGTGCAGAACGCGCCGTCAACGAGGATGAGCGGCGGGCCGCTGCCGACCCGCTCGTAGGCGATGCGTGTCCCATCGCGCGAGACGACGGTGCTCGTGCCGGTCCCGGTCACCGTCCGCGGGGAGGCGTTGGCGGTCATGGTCGTCACTCCTTCCTCTGCTACCGAGAGCGGCGGCGATCAGCCGGCCGCCAGCCGGTACCGGAGGTGCACGACCCCGGTACTGAAGGCCTCGGACGTGACGAGCTCGAGCGGCACCTGCTCACCTTCACCGTCGAACAGGCGCCGGCCGTGGCCGACGACCAGCGGGAAGACCAGCAGGTCCAGTTCGTCCAGCAGGCCGCGCTGGGCGAGCCAGCTCACGAGCGTCGGGCTCCCACCGACATTGATGTCTCGGCCGTCTTCCTGCTTGAGGGCACGGACGGCGGCCTCGACGTCGCCGCGCACCAGGGTCGAGTTCTGCCAGTCGGCGCTCGACAGCGTGGAGGAGACAACGACCTTCCGGACGGCGTTGAACTGAGCCGACATGGGGTTGCCGGACGTGTCGTTGGCGAACGACGCGGCGAACGTCTGGTAGGTGACGCGCCCCAGGAGCACGGTGTCGCCGCTCCCCATCAGCGCCCCAATGGTCTGCCCGACCTCCGGGCTGAAGTAGGGCCCGGTCCAGGCCTCGGGCGCCTCCACGACACCATCGAGCGAGACGAACAGCCCGGAAACGACCTTGCGCATCGCGACCTCCTTCGTGCCTTCGAGCCGTCGGGTTGACGCTGCCGCCATCCTAACACCGACAGTTTAACCTGTCAGGACATGTACGCCTGTCGGTGAAATGAGCGACCGGCTGGGCACGACGGCACGGCGGCGGCCGGATGCGGCGGTGCGGGGCGCACGACGTGGCTTGCGGCGGGGTGGCCCAGACGGGGGCGGCGCGTGGCGAGGACGTGTTGCCCCGCTCGTCGCTGGCGCCGGAGGACGTGGTTCGCTTTGGCGGTCTCGCGGCGAAAGCCGCCGCGACCGGGCGTGGCTGGAGAGTTCGCGCTCAGGTCCCCGTCATAGTCGCGGGCCGTAGGCCGCCAGGAACACCGCGACCGCGGCGTCCGCCAGGCGCGCGAGCTCCGCCTCGGCCGGGACCTCGTCCGGGCCGTAGAACATGGCTCGGTCCAGCGGTCGCCCCAGCAGGAGCCAGGCGAAGTGCTGCGCCGCTACCGTGGGGTCCGCCACCCGCAGCCGGCCCTGCTCACCGATCTGTCCAAAGAGCGCCGCCAGCGCGTCGTAGACCCGCTGCGGCACGCGCTCGTAGTAGGTGCGGGCCAGCTCGGGGAACCGCCCGGCCTCGGCGATCACCAAACGGCGGAGCTGGAGCACCTCGGGGCGAATGACGATGGCGAGGTAGGCACGCGCCACCTGCCGCAGGCGCGCGGCGACGTCCTCGGTCGCCGGGCCGGCCTGGGCGAGGGAGGCCACGAAGGCGTCGACGCGGTCGACGTTGCCGAGCACCAGGTCGGCGAAGAGCGCCTCCTTGTCGGCGAAGTGGGTGTAGATCGTCTGCTTGGAGACCCGCGCGGCGGCGGCGATCTCCTCCATGCTGGTGCCCTGGTAGCCCTGCGCCAGGAAGAGGTCGGCGGCAGCCTGGCGGATGGCCGGCCCGCTCCCCAGGCGGCGGGCCCGCCGGTTCCCGGCGTGGGGATCCTCCGGCGGCCCTGCCGGTGTTCGGGCTACTGCTACCTCGTACGGCTTGCCGCGCGCCGCGGCCGGTCGTCCGGCTGTTGTCATCGACTCCTCCTTCGCTCGTCCACACCGGTACTTGACTGACCAGTACTGAACCAGTATACTACAACCAGTGGGTACTGATCGGTCCAGTACGGGAAACGGTAGGAAAGGACATCGCCGTGAGCACGCAGCCCCTGGTCTCGCCGACTCCGGTCCGCCACCCGGCCGTGCCGTGCGACCCCGCTGGTCGCGTGACCCGCAGCCTGCTGGGCTACGGCGTGCTGGCCGGCCCGCTCTACGTCACCGTCGTCCTGGCGCAGGCGCGGCTGCGCCCGGGCTTCGCGCTGGCCCACGACGACGCCAGCCTGCTGGCCAACGGTGCCCTCGGCTGGATCCAGCGCGCCAACTTCGCCGTCACCGGCCTCATGGTCATCGCCTGCGCCGTCGGCATCGGACGCGCCCTCGCGAGCGGACGCGGGGCCACCTGGGCGCCTCGGCTGCTGAGCCTGTACGGGGCGGGGCTGATCGGCGCCGGGATCTTCGCCGCCGACCCGATGAACGGCTTCCCTCCAGGCACCGCGGCCGGGCGGCCGGTGGCGGTCAGTCTGCCGGGAACGCTGCACCTGGTGGCGGCGGGTCTCGGCTTCCTCGGCCTGATCGCCGCGACCGTGGTGCTGGCGCGCCGCTTCGCCGCGCGGGGCGCGCGGGGCTGGGCGGCCGGCTCCTACGCCACCGGGCTGCTCTTCCTGGCCGGCTTTGCCGGGCTCGCCTCCGGCTCGTCCAGCGCCGCGGTGGTGCTCGGCTTCTGGGTCGCGCTCCTGGTCACCTGGGGCTGGCTCGCGGCGGTGGCCGTCCGGCTCTACCGCGAGGTCGGCGCCTCCCGGCCCGAGGCGCGCACGCCTGCCATGGCGGGGCGGCAGCCCTAAGCGAACGTCCGGGGGATGTGGGGGCAGCTGTCCGCCGCCTGTGGCGAGAGCCGTCCCCTCCTCCCGTCGCCGCCGCGATCAACGTGGTCGTCCGGCGCCGTACTTCCCGGCCGTGCCGATCGAGGGATAGCGATGCGATTGAGAGAGGAGCAGGTTGCATGCGATTTCGCGGCGTCGTCGCGTTGCACGGCAAGACGGCCACCGGTATCGAGGTACCGGCGGAGGTCGTCGACGGTCTCGGGGGAGGTCGGCGACCCAAGGTGCGGGCCACAATCAACGGCTATGCCTACCGCAGCAGCGTGGCCCCGATGGGCGGGGCCTTCCTCCTGCCCGTCAGCGCCGAGGTGCGCGCCGCTGCCGGGATCAGCGCCGGCGACGCGGTCGAGGTCGGGCTCGAGATCGACACCGAACCCCGGACGGTGACGGTGCCGGACGACCTGGCCGCGGCCCTCGACGCGGACCCGGCGGCGCGGCAGGCGTTCGACGCCCTGTCCTACAGCCAGCAGCAGCGCCACGTCCTGGCCATCGAGGGCGCGCGCACGCCGGAGACGCGTCGGCGGCGACTGGAGAAGGTGCTCGGCGAATTGCGCGCCGGAACACGGGACTGACGCGCCGGCGATCCAATAGGGTGGCCGAGGACCGACCCTGGACGGCGGTCACGGTCCGGCAACGCGGGCGGGAAGCTCCTCCGCCGCGAGCTCCGCCAGCGATGGGAAGAGGACCTCCGGCGGGTGCCAGCGAGTCAAGATGGCTGATTGTGCCCCCCGATGTGCCCGTGTACAATCGGCCTGTTTTGGGATCCGGCGGCGCGAGCCGGAGGCGCGTTAGCGATTTGGGCAGGTCACGTGTATCTCATCGATCAGCAGGAAGAGGCTCTGGACTACCGTCGCCGTTACCGCGGGCTGATCGGAGTAACCAGCAAGGTACCGATTCGTGACCGCTCGATCCTGAGCCTCGTCTACACGCCCGGCGTCGCCGAGGCGTGCCTCGAGATCAACCGGAACCCCGCCAGTTCCTTCGACCTCACCTCACGGGGCAATACCGTCGCCATCGTCACCGACGGCTCCGACCTCTTCGGCCTCGCGGTCGGGTCCTCACCCGAGGCGGCGCTGCCGCTGCTGGAGTCGAAGAGCGTCCTCTTCAAGACCTTCGCCGGCATCGATGCCTTCCCGATCTGCCTGGACGAGCAGAACCCGTTCGACGTCATCGACACCACGCTCGCCCTGACGCCGACCTTCGGCGCCATCTGCCTCGACCACATCCGTGCCCCGCACAGCTTCACCATCGCCGACCACCTGGAGAAGGGCGCGAACATCCCGGTCTTCAGCAACCAGCACCACGGCACCGCCATCCTGGTGCTCGGCGCGCTGATCAACGCGCTCAAGGTCGTCGACAAGCAGATGGACGCGATTCGGGTCGTCATCGCCGGGGCGGGCGTCGCCGGAGTGGGCGTCGCCCGGCTGCTCCACCGGGTCGGGGTGCGCGACCTGGTCGTCTGCGACCGGGCCGGCGCGATCTACCCGTACCGCCCATACCGGATGAACTGGGCCAAGTCCTACATGGCCAAGGAGTCGAACCCCGAGCACCGCCGGGGAAGCCTGGCCGAGACGCTGCGCGGCGCCGACGTCTTCATCGGGGTCGCGACCGGCGACGTCGTGACGCCGGAGATGATCGCCACGATGGCGCCGAATCCGATCGTGTTCGCGCTGGCCGTGCCGACCCCAGAGATCTCGCCGAAAGACGCCAGGGCGGCGGGCGCGGCGGTGGTGGGCACCGGCCGCTCCGACTTCCCGAACCAGATGGACATCTCGCTCGTCTTCCCGGGTGTCTTCCGCGGCCTGCTCGACGCCGGGGCGCGCAACATCCGGCTGCGGACGCTGATCTACGCGGCCGAGGCGCTGGCGAGCCTGGTGCCCGCCGACGAGCTCCACGCCGACAACGTCGTCCCGCGCATCTTCGATTTCCAGGTCGCGCCGGCGATCGCGGCGGCCGTCGTGCGGGCAGCCAAGGCGACCGGCGAGGCCACGCGGCAGGTCGATCCGGAGGTGGTGGCCGAGAACACACGCCGCTATGTCTACGAGGGCACGCTCCAGCCGCGCACGCCGCTGCCGACCAGGAGGCCGCACGGGCTGCGGGAGGAGGCGCTCGACCTGCGCCTGCGCCACAACGGCGTGCTCGAGATCCGCAGCAAGATCCCGATAAAGGACCACCACATCCTGAACCTCCTCTACCTCCCGCCGGCCGCGCTGGCCCCGGTGGCGGAGATCCAGGAGAACCCGATGCGGGTCTACGACCTGACGGTGAAGGCCAACCTGGTCGCCATCGTGACCGACGGCAGCGCCGTGCTCGGCCTGGGTGACATCGGTCCGCAGGCAGCCCTGCCGGTCATGGAGGGCAAGGCGGTCCTGTTCCAGTCGCTGGCCGGGGTGGAGGCGTTCCCGATCTGCCTGGCCGAGCGCGACCCGCAGCGCATCGTCGACTTCGTGGAGGCCATCGCCCCCTCCTTCGGTGGGATCAACCTGGAGGACATCGCGGCGCCGCGCTGCTTCGAGATCGAGGCGGCGCTGAAGGAGCGTCTGCAGTTGCCGGTCTTTCACGACGACCAGCACGGGACGGCCATCATCGTGCTGGCCTCCCTGCTCAACGCCATGCAGCTGCGAGGCACGCCGCTGAGCGAGACGCGCATCGTCATCAACGGCGCCGGATCCGCCGGCGTCGCCGTGGCGAGGCTGCTAATGTCGGTGGGCGTCAAGGACATCATCCTGTGCGACACCAAGGGGGCGATCAGTCGCTCGCGACCTGACCTCAACTGGGTCAAGGCCGAGTTGGCCGAGGTCACCAACGCGCAGCAGGTGTGCGGCTCGCTGGCCGACGCCGTGGCCGGTGCCGACGTCTTCATCGGCCTGTCGGTCGCCGGGGCGCTGACCCCCGACATGATCCGGAACATGGCGAAGGACCCGGTCATCTTCGCGCTGGCCAACCCGGTGCCGGAGATCCTGCCGGACGCGGCGCGGGAGGCGGGCGCCTTCGTCATCGCGACCGGCCGCTCGGACTACCCGAACCAGGTCAACAACTCGCTGGCCTTCCCCGGCGTCTTCCGCGGCGCGCTCGACGCCCGAGCGCGCGACATCAACGACCCCATGAAGCTGGCGGCGGCACAGGCCATCGCCGACCTGGTCGACCCGGCCGAGCTGAGCCGGGAGTTCGTCATCCCGGAGGCGCTGGACCTGCGGGTGCCGCCGGCAGTGGCGGCAGCCGTGGCGCGGGCAGCGGTGGAGACCGGGGTGGCGCGGATCGCGGTCGATCCGGACGAAGTGGCGGCCCGCACCCGCGAGCTCATCTACGAGGGCTCGACGCGGTAGGGGCGCGACCCATCGCGCCCGTCGTTCGATGACACTGAGCGAACGCGCCCCGAAAAACGGGGCGCGTTGTCGTCTCCGGCATGGTAGCTCTGGTCGGTCGGCCACCCGCACGTCACACCTCGCCGGGCACCCGTCCAGTACCGCTCCGGTCCAGCAGTACAGGTTGCCATTGGATTCGGTAGTGGCATGCTTCGCGTAATATTCCGGATCGTCGCGCGGTGGCTCGCGGATTCCGGCGACTCGAGGTCGCTGCGGGCGGCGCGCGTAAGAGGACATGACCGGGCGCGGAGGCGCCGCGGGGCGAACGTCGGAGCGCTGCTCTGACCTGCGCGTTCGCGCGCCCGCGCGGATCCCATGCCCGAGTGAAGGAGCAGCCTCAGTATGGCGCAGGCAGCCCCCGCGAGCGGCGTTGCCGTCCAGACCGGTGTCGGCACGGACGTGATCATCGAGGCCCGCGGCGTGCAGAAGACCTACGACACGGGGACGGTGCGCGTCCGCGCGCTGCGTGGCCTGGACCTGCTGGTCACGCGCGGCGAGATGGTCGCGATCATGGGGCCGTCCGGCTGCGGCAAGACGACCCTGCTCAACTGTCTCTCCAGTCTCGACACCATCGACGCCGGGACGATCCACATCGCCGGCACCGACCTGTCGTCGCTGTCGGACAACGCGCGCACCGACTTCCGGGCCCGGGACATGGGGTTCGTCTTCCAGTTCTATAACCTGCTGCCGGTGCTCTCCGCCGCCGAGAACGTCGAGCTGCCATTGCTGGTCAGCGGCGCGAAGCCGCGCGCGGCGCGCGAGCGCGCGCTGGCGGTCCTGGAGCAGGTCGGGTTGCGCGAGCAGGCGGATCAGCGGCCGGCGGAGCTCTCCGGGGGGCAGCGGCAGCGGGTGACGATCGCCCGGGCGCTCGCCAACGAGCCGGCCATCGTCTGGGCGGACGAGCCGACCGGCGACCTCGACAGCCAGACGGCCGACGACGTGATGGCCCTCATGCGCGACCTCAATCGGACCAATCGGCAGACCTTCGTCGTCGTGACGCACGACCCGCGCATCGGCGCGATGTGCGACCGCATCATCCGGATGAAGGACGGCGTGATCGTCAGCGACGGCGACGCCGCGGGCGTGTGACCCGGATGCGACGGGACCAGCGAAGGGGCTGCCGGCCGTGACGAGTATCTTCGGCCTCTCGATGAACACGATCATGGTGGTGCTGCTGATCCTCTTTGGCCTCAGCCTGAGCGTCAGCGGGTGGATCTTCTGGCGCCAGCGCATCATCTTCCGCATGGGCCTGCGCAACGTGCCGCGGCGACGGGCGCAGACGGTGCTCATCGTGGTGGGGCTGATGCTCAGCACGCTGATCATCTCGGCGGCGTTGACCACCGGCGACACCCTCGCGCAGAGCATCACCTCGAGCGTGCTCAACCTGTCGCAGCACACCGACGAACTGGTCGTGCTGAGCAGCAACGGCGCCCAGAACGCCGTTCCGCAGCCGGGCGTGACGTTTCCGGCGCAGGTGGCGACCGACCTCCAGGCCAGACTAGCCGGCAACCCCGACGTCGCCGGCATCGCCCCCGCCTACTTCGCCTCGGTGCCGGGGATCAACCCCCGCACCAAGCTGAGCGAGCCGGCGCTGACGATCATGGGCATCGACCCGTCCACGGTCGCGCCGTTCGGCCAGATCACCAGCGTCGGCGGACAGCCGATCGATCTGACGACGCTGCCGGCCAACGGCATCGTCCTGGGTAAGAAGGCCGCCAACGCGCTCGACGCCCGGGTCGGCGACACGCTCACGATCTACGTCCACAACCAGCCGCACGACCTCCAGATTGCGGCCATCGCGACCGACTGGTACTTCACCGGCACGCTCGACCCCTCGCAGGTCGGCGGCTTCGCGCTCCCGCTCGATCGCGCGCAGGCGCTGTTCAACCAGCCGGGGCGCATCAGCGTGATCGGCATCGCCAACCGGGGCGGCGTGGCCGCCTCCGATACGGTCAACGCGGCCGTCACCCGGGCACTGGCCGGCACGCCCTACGTCTCGGTCGAGATCACCCAGACCGCGCTCCGTCAGGCCGAGCTGGCCGGCAACATCTTCACCAGCATCTTCGTCGGCCTGGGCATGTTCTCGATCGCGGCCGGGGTGCTGCTCATCTTCCTGATCTTCGTCCTCCTCGCCGCCGAGCGGAAGCCGGAGATGGGCATGGCCCGCGCCGTCGGGCTGCGCCGGCGCCGGCTGACCCAGATGTTCCTGGCCGAGGGGACCGCCTACGATCTGCTGGCGGCGCTCGTGGGGGCCGGGCTCGGCATCGGCGTGGCCGTCGTCATCGCCGGGGTGATGGGGCGTCTCATCGGCGGCGCCTTCACGATCACCCCGACGGCGTCGTGGCGTAGCCTGATCGTGGCCTACACCCTGGGCGTGGTCGTGACCTTCCTGACCATCGCCGTCTCGTCCTGGCGCGTCAGCCGGCTCAACATCGTGCGGGCGATCCGCGACATCCCCGAGCCCACCGTGCGGTGTGCCGGCGGGCGCTGGCTGGCCGTCGGCCTGCTGGCGGTCGTGATCGGGGCCGTGCTGATGGTGACGGGCGGCCGCGCCCACAAGCTGTTCCCGTTCTCGCTCGGCATCTCGCTGGTGCCGCTCGGCCTGGCGGTGATGCTGCGCCGCTTCGGCCTGCCGGCGCGGCTGCTCTACAGCCTGGCCTCGATTCTCGTGCTGACCTACTGGCTGCTGCCGGACTCGGTCTCGACCAGAATCTTCCCCCGGCTGAGCGGCGGCATCGAGATGTTCTTCGTCTCGGGGGTCATGATGGTCGCCGCCGCGACGGTGCTGATCGTCTGGAACGCGCAGCTGGCGACGAGTCTGGTGAGCCTGCTCGGGCGGGCGTTCAGCCGCTGGCTGCCCGCCGTCAAGACGGCCGTGGCCTATCCGCTGGCCAGCAAGGGCCGCACCGGCATGACCATCGCCATGTTCAGCCTGATCATCTTCTCGCTGGTCATGATGGCCACCATCAACGCCAACTTCACCCAGGTCTTCACCGGCACCCAGGCCTCGGCCGGGTGGTCGATCCAGGCCGTCCAGGCGCCGACCAACCCGATTCCCGACTTCACCAGGGCGCTGGCCGGCCAGGGCGTCGACACGACGAAGATCGCCGCGCTCGGGCGGCTCAACATGGTCGATCCCCGCCAGGTCGAGCTGCGTATCGCCGGGACCGGCGCCTGGAAGCAGTACCCGGTCAACGGTGCCGACGCTGCCTTCGTCGACCACAGTAGCCTGCCCCTGCAGACGCGTGCGACGGGCTACGCCAGCGACCAGGCCGTCTGGGCCGCCGTGCGCGACAACCCGGACCTGGCGGTCATCGACGCCGGCGCGCTGGCCGGCAACGGGGGCTTCGGCGGCGACGCGTTCGTCCTGACCGGTGTCAAGGCGGGCGACAAGACGATGGCTCCGCTCGAGGCCGACCTGGGCAACCCGACCACCGGCGTGGTCCGCCCCATCACGATCGTCGGCGTGATCGACGCCAAGGTCTCGTTGCTGGGCGGGCTGTTCGTCTCGGACCAGACCTTCGGCCAGGTCTTCGCGCAGCCGTCCCAGATCAGCTACTACATCAGGACCGCCGGGGGCGTCGACGATGCGACCTACGCCAAGCAGATCAAGGCCGCGCTGGTCAGCTACGGCGTCCAGGCGCAGTCGTACAAGGCGATCATCGATCAGGGCAACGCGATCTCCCAGGGCTTTCTCAAGCTGATCGAGGGTTTCATGGGGCTGGGCCTGGTCGTCGGGATCGCGGCGCTCGGAGTGGTCACCTTCCGCTCGGTCGTCGAGCGCCGGCTGCAGATCGGCATGCTGCGGGCGATCGGCTACCGCGGCTCGATGGTCGCGGCCAGTTTCCTGATCGAGTCGACCATGATCACGGTGCTCGGGGTCATCTCCGGCGTGGCGATGGCGATCGTGCTGGCGCACAACCTGATGACCGGCTCACAGCTGGGCGCCGAGACGGGCAACGTGCCGTTCATCGTGCCGTGGCTCT
>Ga0307373_10012473_pt1 | contig 12054 bp, 2 predicted proteins | sample OX2MG_FD_202534 | JGI IMG/M metagenome (GOLD analysis project Ga0307373, IMG submission 202534) | Soil microbial communities from Risofladan, Vaasa, Finland - OX-2 | ecosystem: Environmental > Terrestrial > Soil > Coastal area > Acid sulfate soil | place: Finland: Risofladan, Vaasa | collected...
GAAAAAAAAATCTTACCGGGCGCGTTCGGTTGGGCAGGCGGAATACGTCTCACTAGATAGAAAGGCTGCCGCGCCGTGCGGCGTGGCCGGCCCGACCGAGCGGCGAACGATCAGCCTCGCGGCTGCCGACGGCGTCGCTGCGCCTGCGCCACCACCCTTGAACGACCTGCACGATGTGCGCTCAACGCAAGACGCGCTGCCGCCCCGCCCCATCCAGCACGCGCACTTACGCGCGGCCGTCGTCCGTGGTTGGCTGCCTGACCCGAGGCACGTTCAGGGGCGGTGAGGACGTAGTCGTGCGGCAAGTCATCAAGGTCCGCACCACGTCGGCGGTGATGGGATAGGCCCCTAAGCTAACTCGTTACTGTTCGAATCGACCGATCCAAGCCACCGCCAGAACTTGCCGCCAAAGGAAGCCACATGCGATTGCCACGTTTTTTGGGCCGCAAGCGAAGAACGAGCCGAAGCCAACCTCGCCCGCGGCTCGAATTCCTCGAAACGCGCCGGATTCTGGCGACCGTCGATTGGACAGGCGGCGGTGGCGACACGTCGTGGAGCAATCCGGCGAACTGGAGCAGCGCCCCGAACCTGCCTGGCCCCAACGACGACGTGGTGATCAGCGCCCCGGCCGGCGTGACGATCACCCACGCTTCAGGCAGCGACTCGATCCGCAGCCTGCTCTCCGAAAACGCCTTCATCCTCTCCGGCGGCACGTTGAGCGCCCCCAGCGGCGGGACGTTGGCTAGAGCGACGGTCCAACCGGGCAGCGGAGGGCTGTCGCGGTCGTTCTAGCTTGTCAGACCGATAGAGAGTCGAGGGGAGCTGTAAGACCCTAATTGCCATTTTCACCTGGAGATCCAATCATGCGTGGCAAGACCAGCAGTATGCACCGTCCCCTTCACGCGCGCACTGCAAAAAAGCTTCGCCCGGCATCCTGTGTTCGCTTGGGCGAGTTGTTGGAACGTCGCGACCTGCTCAGCGCTACGGGCTTTACCGCCAGCATTTTGGCACAAATCAACGGTGCGCCGGCGTCGTCGGACCCGCACGACATTGTCGTGGTCGGCAACGAGGCGTTTTTCGCGGCCACCGACCAAGGACACGGCACCGAGTTGTGGAAAAGCGACGGCACCGCGGCGGGCACCGTGTTGGTGAAGGACATCGTTCCAGGTACGGCCAGCTCCAATCCCGAAAACCTGACAAACGTCAACGGCACGCTCTTTTTTACCGTTGGGAATTCACTTTGGAAAAGCGACGGCACGGCGGGCGGGACGGTGGAATTACAGCAGTTCTCGTTGCCGCTACTCAGCGTGGGAATCGGAAATCTGACTCCCTGCCAGAGCAGCGTATTCTTCACCGTGAGTGATCGGCTGCATGAGCAGCTCTGGAAAAGCGACGGCACACCGGGCGGGACCGTGGAATTACAGCAGTTCTCATTGGTCGGGCTCACCGATCCCATCGGAAATCTGACCGTCTCCCGGAGCAACGTGTTCTTCACCGTCAATTCAGCTCAGAGTATCTTCGATCAGCCGGATCTCCAGCTTTGGACAAGCAACGGCACGGCAGGCGGAACTGTGGCATTAGAGCAGTCCCCATCTGGATTCCCCGCTTCCGGGTTTACCGACGTCAACGGCACACTGTACTTTGCCGAAAATTCGCAGCTCTGGAAGAGCGATGGCACAGCGGCAGGAACCGCAGTGGTGGCGTCGATGTGGAATTCGCTTGGCGATCTTACCAACATTGGCGGCACTCTGTATTTTGCCGCGTACGATTCAGCGGTTGGGCACGTGCTCGCAACGTGGAACGGCTCGGCGATAACATATCTTGGGACGTTCCCTGATAATCCGCAACAGTTGACGGACGTCGCGGGAACAATTTATTTTTCAGTGGGGGGAAACACTCTCTGGAAAAGCGACGGTACCGTCAATGGCGCTGTTCAGATACCCGAGTCCTTTCCAGGACTTGGGCTCGATAATGCCGATGGCACGCTCTTTTTTGAGAGTGAAGTTAACGGTCCGTTCAGCAATACTTTCATTGACCAGGCACTTTGGACCCTTGACCCAAGCGGGGCGCCGCTGAACATCGTACCGTCCAGTCTCACAAACAATTTCAACGCATTGCCAACGGCGTTCGACGGTAGTTTCTTCTTCGTCTTCAACAACCGAATCTGGCAGACCGACGGCACGATCGCGGGGACACAGATGACCTCATCGGTCGCTCAGCTCTTGGGCGGCTCGACCGTCTCGACCGTCGCCAATGGATCGATGCTCTTCAGCGCGACTGACGGCACGCACGGCACGCAATTATGGGGAATTGCGGCGGGCACCGATGTCCCGGCGGTAGTGAAAACGATCAATCCAGGAAGCCAAGGTATCGGTATTATCGATTCGGTAGGCATTTTTACCAGTGTCAATGGCACGGTCTACTTCGACGGCGGCGGCGGTATCTGGCACACCGACGGTACGGTCGCGGACACGCTCCTTTATCCGAATGCGAACGCCTCCTATGGAATGTGGAATGTCGACGGGCACTTTGTTTTCGCTCCGTTCGATCAGCAGAATGGGTATCGGTTGGCAACAATCGATGCGACCATGGGCGCGATACAGAACCTTGCGACGCTCGATACCAACCCCGCGAATATGACGGCGGTTGGAAGCACCTGGTATTTCACCGTCGGTTCGCAGCTTTGGAGGACCGACGGCACGGTTTCCGGGACCAGCAACGTCACACCGAGCGGCCTTGCAGGGACACTTCAAAACCTGACAAGCTTCGAGAGTGCCCTTTATTTCATCATCAACGATGCAAGCACAGGTAATAACGATCCGCAGCTTTGGACCAGCGACGGCAGCACTTCAGGAACTAAGCTGGTTGCCGACTTCGGCGCCCCCAGCGCCTCATTGACCGCCGGCCTGACGAACGCGGGAGGCATTTCACTGTTTGTTACCGTTGGCTTTCCTGCAACCGTCTGGACCAGTGACGGCACGACGTCTGGAACGGTGAAATTGGCGGTGGTCGGGGGAGCAGGCGAGGCGGCGAAAAGTTTCGCCGCGGTATCGGGCGGGTACGTGTTCGTGGCCGACGACGCGCAAAAAGGCAATGCTCTGTGGTTTACCGACGGCACGGCAGAGGGCACGAAGATGATCGCGGACATCAATCCAAACAATCAAGCCGTCACGCCGCCGAACTTCATTTCCGTCAACGGAACGGTGCTATTCACGGCCGATGACGGCGTGCATGGCACTGAGTTGTGGACGACTGACGGCACCGCGACCGGTACTCACTTGTTTCTTGACATCAATCCCGGTGCGGCGGGGTCAGATCCCGCGAATTTCACCGAAGCCAACGGAGAATGGTTTCTCACGGCGGACGATGGCACTCACGGTATCCAGCTCTGGACGACCGACGGCACGGTGGCGGGAACGAAACCGCTGGAGACGGTCAACGCCACCGAGGCGTATGGCGGATTTGATCCGAGCAGCCTGACCGCGATCGGCAATCAACTCTTTTTTACCGCGAACGACGGCGTCCACGGCGACGAGCCTTGGGTCAGTGATGGCACGGTCGCGGGTACGTCGATGGCCGTCGATTTCGATTCAGGAGACGGCGGTTCAGGTGCGTCGAATTATGCAGTCCTGGCGAACAACAGGGTATTCATGACGGCAGACGACGGCATCGATGGCATCGAACCCGCCGCGTTGAGTCCCATCGTGCCGCTCGTGCTCACCTCGGGCCCGATAGTCACGGCTACCGAGGGGACCGGCTTCAGCGGCGAAGTCGCCTCGTTCACCAGCGGTGACCCCGCGGATACCACGGCCAATTTCACGGCCACGGTCCTTTGGGGCGACGGTTCGTCATCCTCCGGCACCGTAAGCGCAGCATCAGGGGGTGGTTTCCAGGTTACCGGCTCCCACACCTACGCCGAGGCGGGGACGAACTTGCCCCTTTCGATCCTCGTGGTCGACACGGACGGGAGTACCGCCACAGCCAGCGGTGCCGCGAACGTGGCCGACGCGCCCTTGACCGCTTCCGCCGTGGCCGTTTCGGCAACCGCAGGCGCGACCTTTTCCGGCCACGTCGCCACCTTCACAGACGCCAATCCATTGGCAACGGCAGATGACTTCACTGCTTCGATCACTTGGGGCGACGGGCAATCGTCGGCCGGCACGGTCGTCGCCGCCGTCGGCGGCGGTTACGTCGTGACCGGCACGCACCTCTATGCCGAGGTGGCAAATGGCCTGGCCGTCAACGTTTCGATTCTCGATGTGGGAGGCGCCGCGGCGTCGGCCCAGGACGTCGCCAACGTCAGCGACGCCCCGATCTTGCCCATGCCCGCCGCAATCACCTCCACCGAGGGCGCCACCTTCAACGGGACGGTGGCCACCTTCACCGACGGCAACACGTTGACCACGCCCGCCGACTTCACGGCGACCATCGCCTGGGGCGACGGCGGCTCGTCGGCCGGCACCGTTACGGCAGGTGACGGCGGAGGGTTCGTCGTGACCGGCGCTCACGTCTACGCCGACGCGGCCACCGGCGTGCCGCTGAAAGTCGTGATCACGGATGCCAACGGCGGCAACGCCACCGCCGATGGCACCGCCAACATCGCCGACGCCAGCCTGACGGCTGCGGGAGCGACGATCGCTGTCACAGAAGGGGCCACGTTCGCCGGGAGCGTCGCCACTTTCACCGACGCCAACCCGTTTGGCGCGGTCAACGAGTTCACGGGCACGATCGACTGGGGCGACGGCCAGATGTCGGCCGGCGTCGTGGCGACGGTTGCCGCCGGCGGATTCGCCGTCAGCGGCAGCCACGTGTATGCCGAGGCGGGCCAGTACCTGACGTCGGTGACGATTGACGACGTCGGCGGCAGCACGGCCACCGCTGACGGAACCGCCAACGTGGCCGACGCCAGCCTGACGGCGACGGGGGCGACCATCGCCGCCGGGTTGAACGCGACTTTCTCGGGCAAGGTGGCGACGTTCACCGACGCGAACCCCTTGGGTGTGGCCGCCGACTTCACGGCCACGATCGACTGGGGCGACGGTAGCGGCACGACGGCAGGCAGTGTGTCGGCCGCGGCCGGGGGCGGGTTTGTCGTCACCGGCAGCCACGAGTACACGGCCCTGGCCAACGACCTGCCGCTGTCGGTGCTGATCACCGACAAAGGGGGCGCGACGGCCACCACCTCCGGCGCCGCCACGGTCACCGTGGCCGCGATCACCGCTACGGGCCAGAACGTTTCAGCGACGGAAGGGGCGGGCTTCGCCGCCACTGTGGCCACGTTTACCTACAGCGGCCCCGCCGCCGCGGCGAGCGACTTCACGGCCACGATCGACTGGGGCGACGGCGCGAGCGCCGCCGCGGGCTCGATCAGTGGCACGTCGGCCGCCGGCTTCACCGTCAGCGGCACCCACACCTACGCCGTAGCGGCGGCCGACTTGCCGATCACGGTCGTGATCGATGGACCCAAGGGCGCCGTGGCGACCACCGAAGGCGCGGCGGTCGTCGCCGACGCCCCGCTGGCAGCCACCGCAGTGGCCGTGGCGCTCCTGCCCGGCGCGCCGCTGGCCAACGCCGTGCTGGCCACCTTCACCGACACGGGGGGCGCCGAGCCGGTAGGCGACTATTCGGCCACCATCGACTGGGGCGACGGCACCACCGGCGCCGGCACGGTCGTGGCCACGGCCGGTGGTGGCTTCCAGGTCACGGGCAGCCACACCTATTCTGCGAGCACAACCAACGAACAGATTACGGTCACGATCCGCGACAACGTGGGGGGCGCCCATACCCAGGTCACGACGCAGGTGAGCGTCGGCGACGCCAACGCCCAGTACGTGGCGGCGGTGTTCCTCGACGTGCTCGGCCGGCCGGTCGACGCGGCCGGTCTGGCCTACTGGGACCATCTGCTCGACACGGGCACGGCGGTCGCGAGCGTCGCCGCAGCGATCGCGAACAGCCCCGAATACTACGCCAACATCGTCATCATGCCCGACTACGTGAAGCTGCTGGGCCGGGCCCCCGATGCGGCGGGGTTGGCCTACTGGGTCGCCCAAATGGACGGCAGCAGCGGAAATGTCACTGATCAGCAACTGGAGGCCGATCTGGTTTCGGCCGGCGGGACGACCGGCGAGTTCTACACGGACGCCGGCGGCACGAATACCGACTGGATCGACGCGGTGTACGAGAAGCTGCTGGGGCGCGCGGCCGACGTCGCCGGCGAGATGTACTGGAACGGCCTGTTGAACATGGGCGAAACGCTCGGCTTGGTAGCCCAGGGCATCGCCGGCAGCCGGGAAAACGACACGCAGCTCATCAACGACGACTACATGCAGTACCTGGGCCGTGCCGCCGACCCGGGCGGACTGGCCTATTGGCTGCAACAGTTCGCCGACGGAGCGACGAATGAAGACGTGATCGCCGGCTTCACCGGCGCCGACGAATACTACAACAAGCACACGAGCTAGCGCCGTTGCCAGTCCAGCAGTCCGACAGGGGCAGGGGGCGGAGAAGTGCGTGGGCGGACGTCCGCGTGCAGCATAGCGCCGCCAAGGCAGCCCGATTCAACAAGAGCCTATCCCAAAACGGCCTTGTGGTGTGGACGCGAGCGCCTTGCCCGGCGGTTTTGCGGAAGGCTTTGGGAGAAAAAACGCCGGACCTGAACCAAAAAAGCCGCGTTTCCGAAAAAAAATCTTACCGGGCGCGTTCGGTTGGGCAGGCGGAATACGTCTCACTAGATAGAAAGGCTGGCGCGCCGCGCGGCGTGACCGGCCCGAGCGGCGAACGATCAGCGTCGCGGCTGCCGACGGCGCCGCTGCGCCCGCGCCACCACCCTTGAACGACCTGCACGATGTGCGCTCAACGCAAGACGCGCTGCCGCCCTGCCCCATCCACCACGCGCACTCACGCGCGGCCGCCGTCCGTGGTTGTCTGCCTGACTCGAGGCACGTTCAGCGGCGGTGAGGACGTAGTCGTGCGGCAAGTCATAGAGGTCCGCACCACGTCGGTGGTGATGGGATAGGCCCCTAAGCTAACTCGTTACTGTTCGAATCGACCGATCCAAGCCACCGCCAGAATCCGCTGCCATAGGAGGCCTCCCATGCGATTGCCACGTTTTTTAGGCCGAAAGCGGAGAAAGACCCGCGACAATCCCCGCCCGCGGCGGTCGCGACTCGAATTCCTCGAAACGCGACGTTTGCTGATCGCACCACCGGGGTTCACAACCCTGAACGACCCGTTGGCGACGAACGGTACCGTCGTGCAAGGTATCAGTGGTAGTAATGTCGTGGGGCAATACGCCGACAGCGCGGGGACACATGGGTTCCTGTACAACGGTACGTCGTATACGACCTTAAATGACCCTTTCGCCGCTGGATACACATCGGCGCATGGCGTCAGCGGCAACAACATCGTGGGAGACTACTGGAGCGGCTCGGCCTGGTACGGTTTCCTCTATAATGGGAGTTCGTGGACCCAACTGAACGATCCCTTGGCAACCGGAAATACCGCGGCCATCGGCATCGATGGCAACAACATCGTGGGCCAATACTACGTCGGATCTGCCATACACGCCTTCTTCTACAATGGAAGCACCTACACGACGCTGGATGACCCCTTGGCGACGAACGGTACTGCGGCCTACGGCATCAGCGGCAACAGCATCGTGGGAGGCTATCTGGACGGCTCGGTCCAACACGGTTTCTTATACAATCTCGCCACTGGGAAATACACCACCATCGATGAACCCTTGGCGACGAGTGGTACTGCGGCAGTTGGTATCCAGGGTAACGACATCGTCGGCTGGTTCGGCGATCCGACGGGTTACCACGGATACCTTAACAATGGGTCGACATATACGGCGTTCGACGACCCACTGGGCGTAGGCACGACTGCTGCATTTGGCATCAACAGCGGCAACATCGTAGGACAATATATCGACTCAAACGGAGCCTACCACGGTTTCCTCGACGCTGTTCCGACATTCACCGTCACAAACACGGCCGACAGTGGCACGGGCTCGCTGCGGCAGGCCATGCTCGACGCGAACGCAGCGGGCAGCTTCACTCCACCGGCCACCATCGACTTTGCCATTCCCACCAGCGATCCGAACTATAACAGCGCGACTGGGGTGTGGACCATTTCGCCGCTCTCGGCGCTGCCGACGGTGACCGTACCTGTCACGATCGACGGGACGTCCCAGACCGGATTCGGCGGTACGCCCGTGATCGACATCAACGGCAGCCAGGCCGGCAGCGGCGCCGATGGCTTGGCCATCGACGGCGGCAATAGCACGGTCAAAAGCCTGGTCGTCAACCAGTTCTCCGGCGACGGCGTTCGGTTTGATGTAGCAGGCGGCGACGCGCTCAGCGGGAGCATGATCGGCACCAACGCGACGGGCACGGCGGCGCTTGGCAACGGCGCCAACGGCGTGGAGATCGAAACCGCAAATAACCTGGTCGGCGGCACTTCTCCCGCCGCGAAGAACGTCATCTCGGCGAACACCTGGGGCGTTCTGATCACCGGCACATTGGCCAGCGGAAACGTCGTGGAGGGGGATTTCATCGGGACCAACGCCGCAGGCACCGCCAGTCTGGGCAATGTATACGACGGCGTGGACATCTATTCCGCCGATAACACGATCGGCGGCGGCTCGGCCGCCGCCCGAAACGTCATTTCCGGAAACCATAGCAACGGCATCGTTATCATCGGCTCGTCGGCAACGGGCAACGTCGTTGACGGCAACTACATCGGCACCGACGTTTCCGGATCGAGCGCGGTCGCAAACGGCCAATTCGGCGTTGTCGTCACCAATGGAGCGAATGATAACCTGATCGGCACGAACGGCGACGGCGTGAACGACGCGGCGGAGGGGAACGTTGTCTCAGGAAACCTGTCAAACGGCATCGAGTTCTACGGCACCGCGTTTGGCAACGTCGCGGCAGGTAACATCGTCGGTTTGAATGCCGCGGGCACAGCGGCAATCGGCAATGCAGGCAGCGGCATCGATCTGTCGGGCGGCACGACGGGCAACCGCGTCGGAGCCGAAGTCGGCGACGCCGATCCCGCCGCTGAGCGAAACATCGTATCCGGCAACTTGTCGGTGGGCGTCCGCTTGACGGACGCCGGGACCTCCAATAACGTTGTCGCCGGCAACTACGTCGGCACGAACGTCGCGGGCACCGGCGCTGTGCCGAATCTTCAAAGCGGGGTGCTGATCATCAATGGCGCGCTGAATAATCTGATTGGCGGCACCGCGCCAGGAACGGCAAATGTCATCTCCGGCAACACATTAGACGGGGTGACCATCAGCACCGTCGGAACGACTACCAACGTCGTCGAGGGCAACTTCATCGGCACGAGCGCGAGCGGCGCCGCCGCCTTGGGTAATGGGGAGCGCGGCGTGACGCTCGGCGCGGGCGCGACGTACAACACGATCGGCGGCACCACCGTCGCGGCCCGCAACATCATTTCTGGAAATGGCTGGGATGGGGTAGCATTCGACGGCGCGTCGTACAACACGGTCGAGGGAAACTACATTGGCACGGATGTCAGCGGCACCGTGGCCGTGGGCAACGGCTTCAACGCAGCCAGCGTTTGGGGCGGCCCGCTCGAAGGCGTGATGGTCCGGATAGGCGCCTCGAACAACACGATTGGGGGGACGGCGCCAGGTGCCGGCAATTTGATTTCCGGCAATGCGGCCAGCGGCGTCGCCTTCTTTGATGCCGGAACGACCGGAAACGTGGTCGAGGGGAATTTCATTGGCACCGACGCCAGCGGCACTGCCGCGCTGGGCAACGCGCAGCGGGGTGTCACACTTGGCTTGGGCAACGGCGCGGGCCCGACGTACAACACGATAGGGGGTACGACCGCCGCGGCGCGCAACATCATTTCCGGCAACGCCTGGGATGGGGTTGGGTTCGACGGCGCGTCGTACAACACGGTCGAGGGGAACTATATCGGCACCGACGTCAGCGGCACCGTGGCGGTGGGCAATGGGTTCGGCGCGGCCGCCGTTTGGGGCGGCCCGCTCAACGGCGTCATGATCCGCGTCGGCGCCGCGGACAACGTCATCGGCGGCAGCGCGCCGGGCGCGGGCAATTTAATCTCCGGCAATGCCTATGACGGCATTGCTCTCTACGACAATGGCACGAGCGGCAACATTATCGAAGGGAATCTCATCGGCACCAACGCGGCAGGCACCGCCGCCCTGCCAAACGCGGCCAACGGCGTCGAGGTCCAGGCCTCCGGTAACGTCATCGGTGGCAGTTCCTCCGCCGCGCGAAACGTTATCTCCGGCAATGCCGCCAACGGCATGTGGATCGCCAGCTCGTTAGCCACCAGCAACGTCGTTGAGGGAAACTACATCGGCACGGACGTCTCCGGATCGGTGGCCATTGGCAACCAGTACTTCGGAATCGGCATCGCGGCTGGAGCGAACAACAACCTCATTGGCACCAACGGCGACGGCGTGAACGACGCGGCTGAGGGAAACGTGATCTCAGGAAACGTGAGCACCGGCCTGCCGATCTTCGGTCCCGCCTATGGCAACGTCGTGGCCGGCAATATCGTGGGCTTGAATGCGGCGGGTACATCGGTCCTTGGCAACGGCAACTTTGGCATCGACCTGCTGGACGCAACGACCGGCAATCGCATCGGAGTCAATGTGAGCGATGCGGACACCGCCGCGGAGCGAAATGTCCTATCGAGCAACGCATTCGATGGAATCCGGCTGGTCGGCAACGGAACGTCCAATAACCTGGTTGCCGGCAACTACATCGGCACCGATGTCACCGGCACCACCGCCATTGCGAACGGCTCGCAAGCCGTCGAGATCAACAACGCTTCCCAGAACACGATCGGCGGCAGCACCGCCTCGGCGCGGAACATCCTCTCCGGCAACTTGGCCAGCGGTGTCTATATCACCGGCTCATCAGCCACCGGCAACGTGGTTGAAGGGAACTACATTGGCACCGACGTCTCTGGATCAATCGCCGTGGGCAACCACGTTTTCGGAATTGCCATCGATGGCGGAACGAATAACAACCTGATTGGAACTAACGGCGACGGCGTGAATGATGCGACGGAGGGGAATGTCATTTCGGGAAACCTGTTTTCGGGAATTGCAATCTCTGGGCCCGCGTTTGGCAACGCCGTGGCCGGAAACATCATCGGCCTGAATGCCGCGGGCACGGCTGCGATCGGCAATGGAGGCAACGGGATCGAACTGTATAGCGGCACGACGGGCAACCGCGTCGGAGCCAAAGCCGGCGATGCCGGTACGGCCGCTGAGCGAAACATCGTATCCGGCAACAGCCAGGACGGCGTCGGCATTTTCAACGCCGGAACCAACAACAACCTCGTCGCGGGCAATTACATCGGCACTGACGTGACCGGTGCCCATCCCTTAGGCAACCACGCAGGCGTTGGCGTTGGCTTCGGCGCGCAAAACAACGTCATTGGCGGCACTACGACGGCGGCCCGAAACGTCATCTCGGCAAACGGCACGGATGGCGTCTACATCAGCGACCCCGGAACCAGCAGCAACGTCGTGGAAGATGATTTCATCGGAACCAATGCAAGCGGCACGGCCGCGCTGGGCAACGGCTATTGGGGCATCCAGATTTTCAATGGCGCCCAATCAAACCGCATCGGGGCAGCGGGCAGCGACGCCGATCCGACCGCGGAACGAAACATCATCTCTGCCAATGATAACGACGGCGTGGGCATCGGCGACTCTGGAACGACAGGCAACATCGTGGCGGGGAATTTCATCGGTACTGACGTGACCGGTAAGGCTGGGTTAGGAAATGCACATTCGGGCGTGTGGATCGTCAACGGAGCGCAGGAAAACCTTATCGGAGCCGACGGCTTGGGCAACACGATCGCCTACAACGCCAGCGCCGGCGTTCTCGTCCAGGTTGCCGGCACAACGGACAATTCGATTCGCGGCAATGCGATCTTCGCAAATCAAGCCCTTGGCATCGACCTGGGTGGCAGCGGCACGCCGGTGGCCAACGACTCGCAGGGGCACACGGGGCCGAACAATTTCCAGAACTTTCC